>Ga0335396_10001881_pt1 | contig 26413 bp, 24 predicted proteins | sample FRY02_FD_205743 | JGI IMG/M metagenome (GOLD analysis project Ga0335396, IMG submission 205743) | Freshwater microbial communities from Lake Fryxell liftoff mats and glacier meltwater in Antarctica - FRY-02 (spades assembly) (version 2) | ecosystem: Environmental > Aquatic > Freshwater > Ice >... | reverse complement strand
GAAAGGGCGGCATATCTGAGCTACAATCGCGCTGGCTGATGACGTTAAAGCATCACGGATACCGCGCCGTCGTCTGCTATGGCCGCGACGAGGCGACCAAAACCTTATTGGATTATTTATCATGAGCGAACCAAATTACATTTCCCCTTGTGGCCGCGTCACGCTGTATCTCGGGGATTCTTTGGTCATTGCTTCATTACTGGAGGGTGTGAATGCAGTCATTTCCGATCCGCCCTTTGGAATGAATTTGAATACCGACAATAGCCGTTTCAGCGGTGGCAATGCAGCCAGTGTCTCACGTAGATGCAACGGCATCGGCACCGGAAAGGGCAAGGGAATCATTGGCGACGAGAAGCCCTTTGATCCTGCGCCGTGGCTGGAATATCCAAAGGTGGTTCTTTTTGGATCGAATCACTTTGGGGCGCGGCTTCCAGTGGGGACAAAGCTTATTTGGATCAAGCGGAACGATGAGGCGTTCGGATCGTTCCTGAGCGATGCCGAGGAAGCATGGATGAAGGGCGGCCACGGAATCTACTGCAAGCGCGACCTGTCCATGAACGGCGAGGCACTCACGCGCTGCCACCCGTGCCAAAAGCCGTTGCCCATCATGGCGTGGTGCATGGATAAGGCAAAGGTGCCGCTCGGCGCTACTGTCCTCGATCCATACATGGGAAGCGCAAGCACGGGAATCGCCTGCATACGCACGGGCCGCAAATTCATCGGCATCGAGAAAGACCCGACCCACTACGCCACAGCGCTGAAACGAATCACTGACGAACTTGCACAAGGGGATCTTTTCCTCGACAAATAACACTTTTTTAACTATGAAAAACTACGAACGAATCACCGGACTCCTCGCCATCATGTGCGGCGGGGCAATAGTCGCCATTGCATTTCATCTGGCGATCACGCTGGACGAGGAGCGAAAGGAGAAGGACAAGATCAGTCTCGAACTTCGGGAAATGAGACTGGCGCGGGAATATGAACTGGCTAACGAGAAGGAGGGTAAATGAACAAAAAAGTGCAACAGAGAAGCGCGGAGATCATCAATGCCGCCTACGATCACGTCCTCGAACACGGGCCGACCACGGCGAAAGTAATCGCCGGGATTGCCGGGTGCGCGATGATTACGGTCGGAAGCCAACGGATCATGGTCTGGAATAATTACATGAGAACGCACGATAAACCGCACGTCTTCAGTGTGCGACCTGGGGATGCTGGCAAGTCGGCGATATGGAGCTTGAAAGAAAGGAATACACTATGAGCGATACACTATTTGCCATTCCCGAGAGCGTCCCGAAATGGCGCGAACTCGCCGACAATCTCGGCATCACCGCCAAATACAACGACCAGTCCGGCACCTGGTCGGCGGAAATTGGATGGTTCCGCGAGATCGAGCATGAGAGCGGCGAGACTGAGCGCGAGGCTACGGTCGCACTGATTCACCGCCTGAAACTCAACGGCTGGCAGGAGGTGAGCGTATGAGCAATCTAACCAAACTGGAAGAAGTGGCGTCGAGGATGATGGCCGGGATGATGGCAAGTCCGACGTGGGAAGAATCCACATATAAGGAGTCGTCCGAAGGTGCGAGGCTTGCCGCCCAAGCCCTGCTCGCCGAATGCGCGAAACATGAGCCAACGCCTGAGCCGATCAAATACGGACCGAGCTATTACGTGCCGAAGTTCCCTAACCCGCTACATGCGGCAGTTACCGAGGATTCCTCGGTAACTGTTTCCAAAATGGAAAGGGTTCAGACTGATGACGCCTGGCTTGTCCGCGTCCCGACTGACCCGATTCCAGAGACGTGGAGCGTGGTCAGATTCGCCGATGGTAAAGAGGTGCTCGCATTACCAGGAGAGCTTAACCCGTGGAGCGACGAGTCGTGGCGTCATCAATGGCCAAATTCGGATAACACTAACATCACCCACTACAAACCATGAAATCACATTACTACGTTTACCGAGTCGGCTATTCCAAGCCCACTATTAGACACGCGACCATTGAAAGCGCCACGGCGGAATCCCTGAGGCTATCCGCGCAACATCCCGGCGAGGTCTTCGAGATCCTGCAATGTCTCGGGATGAGCCAGACAACGACGGCAGCTACGTTTTGGGCTGATGGCTGCGGGCTGGAAGCGGAAATACCATGGATCACCCACAATGGCGGTCCAATGCCGTGCGAGGCGGGGCAGAGGGTCGAAGTCTCGTATCGGGAGTGTGCGAGCAATGATGTCAGGCTTGCGGCTAATTTCAGATGGAATCACCTCGATCTTGGTGGCGACATTATGAGATGGAGGCCGGCACCTCCAACGAAGCACGAGCCAACTGCAAGCCAATCGCTGACAGTTGAGCCTGGTGAAAACCCATGGATCGATCACGACGGCGGGGATATGCCATGCGAGGAAGAACTGAAGGTTGAGGTCACGCTTCAGGATTGGCCACGGAGCACAGTGGACCTTTCGAAATACTTTAGATGGCGTCACAATAGCAGTGCTGGCGACATCTTGACATGGAGGCCGGTTAAACCCAATGCAGCCGACGACTGGATTATCCGCACCCCGACTGACCCGATCCCAAAGACTGCCAGAATGGTCCGGTTTGCTGATGGCGGGGAACTTAAAGGCCTGATCAACGACAGCAACCGCTGGGCTGATGTCTTTTGGCAACACACTACTGATTCATTACGCAACCACATTACTCACTATAAGAAATGAAATTCACAATAGCCCCTAAATCCGAAAACTTTCCAATCCTTCGCTTTGTTTCGGAGGGTGGCATAAACGAGGTGGGCCTAACTCCTATGATATACGGGGTGCGCGTGCGGGCCGGAGCGGTGGGGGCGACGTTGGTAGACATAGACTACTGCGCGGGCGCCGATATGGAGTTTCAGATGCGGCTACTGGAAACGCTTATTGCCATACTCGAAACCTTTCCGGAGGGTGTGTCTCTTCGCGAGATCAACACTCAGCTCCCCACTTACAAAGTAAGGCCCATCGACAAAGACCCGTGCTGGCCCGCTTTGCAGAAAATGGCGGAGGAGAGGACAAGGGAGAGGACAAAGGTAAACGAGGAAACCGTGGCGTTGCTGAAAGCCCTCGAATTCTCTCCAGGGAGAAATGAAACGACCGTTACAAAAACATAAAAGATCCAATATACTAAATGCACGGAATACCTGACGACAAAACCCACCTTTTCCAGCGCGAGGCAGCAGCCGCGGACGCTAAGCAAGCTCCCGGCTCCCCGATAACCGACCGGTTATGGGCCGAACTGATGGCTGCCTGTAAAGAGTGTGGGATACACCCCGCCCGAGGTGCTTCACATTACCTCGACGAACACCTAAGGTGCTGTGGGCAAAGCTTTACCATTGTTGTCTCGTTCTCCTTCTTTTGAATCACCAATCAACTCCGAAAGTATGAAAAAACCAAATCCAGAAAAGCTCGCACTCCAAGCCGCGCAATGGAATCTCACGCATCCCGCGGGAACTCCAGTGATGCGATACAAACTGATCGAACCACTGCGGGAGGGCTGCGAAACCAAGACGCGCTCGGAAGCGTGGGTCATGGCCGGCCATTGCGTCATGGTGCTGGTGGATGGCGTGATAGGTGGAGTCCTGCTGGACTCTGTTAAGCCTCTGAAGAGCGTCGGGGTATCCAAGAAAACCAAAAAGACCAAGAAGGCCGAGAAAACTAAGAAAACGACAATCACTTTGACGGGAGTCCCGTTTCTTTACGGATCACTTCGTCAGCCAATCTACATCTACAACGGGCAGGAGCCGGACAAGTCGAGACGTGCCCGGACGCTTGAAGCGTTAATCACGGAGAGGGTCTTCAGTGACATTCCCATCGTCTACTCATGTCCGAAGTCTCATAGAGTCAGAAGAGTGCGCCTGGAGTTGGGACAGATCTCGGACAAGGGGATTATCCTACTGGACTCCCTTGGGATGCCAGCAGACAAACTCGAAGCCGCGCTAAAAGAAAGATGCCCGAACCTCCGCATGAAGATCACCGTGGAACTCTACGAGGAAGACGAAATCTTACTGGAGAAACCAAGCACGGCTAAGGCCAAGAAAATTCGCAAAGACATTTGAAAAGTTATTTGACTATGCAAGAGATATACAAAAAAAGAATAAAGCAGCTCATTAAAGAGTTCAAAAAACAAGGCACCGCCGGCGCCATTCATATGAACTCGTGGGTCTATGGACGGCCCGACTCAGTCAAAGCTCTCGCTAATCCATGTGGAACTGCCGCCTGTATAGCGGGCAAAGCCGGTTTGATGCCGGCGTTCAGGAAGAAGGGATTCAGGTGGAACTTCCTCACCCGCAGGTTCTCGAACCCCCCAGAAGTATTTTTTGGCAACGAAGTCTACTGCGCCGTGTTCATTGGGACGTGGTGCTCCAAACACATACACACACCCGCTCAGGCGGTCTTAGTGCTCGAGGATTTTTTGGAGAACGGACGTTTGGATTGCGAGTGGGTGCCCACTCCCTCTGTCGCCGAGCAAGTGGAGGCTCTGAACCCGGACTACAAGATATTCGAGGTCAGCTCAATAGCGCTGTCACGTAATGCCGGCAGTTACAAGGAAGGAGACTACAGTCAACTCAAAAGAAAACAGGCTCGGTTCAAGAAGAGCAAGCCCACGTTAGATCAACCGGACAGCTAATACCGACACTTAACCACAACGACCGTATACGTAAAAAATGAAATCACTAATAGAATACATTCAAGCTCATGTTGAGCGCGGTGCTTGCCCAAATCCGGAATCGAAACAGCCGGAGAGGCACGAGGACGACCTGATGTTCTTCAAGGTCCACGTCATCGGGGACCCCAACGTCGATGAACTCAAGGAAGCCATCAAAGCGCACAAAGGAGACTGGGTTGAAGTCAACCTTTTTGATGGCGGTGAGCACAACTACATCGAAATCGGAGCATGGCTCGGAGATCAGGGTCTGGCCCTGATGCTGATGGGAATGGGCTCACTCATGGGACTCTGGAGCCTGCTAACCCCGCGAAGCATATTTGGCTCCATGCTGACGCATGACGTTATGATGCGAATGGCAGGCTCGGGGATGGTGGCGATCCAATTCCCGGGGGTCGTTAGCGGTTTGGCCACGGACGAAGAAAGTCAGACTCTCCCTTCGCCTGCCGAGGCGTTCAAAAAGGACTAGGACCAAAGAATCAAAAACCTTAAAGTGAAAAATGACAGAAGAGCAAATAGACAGAGTCAAGCAGCTTATCGAAGAATTCCGAATTTTTAACGACGTCGGATTCATCAACATGGTAGACTGGGCTGTCTCGGAGGCACCAGGGACCGAATATGACAAGCTGACGCAAGCCATCAACAATCCATGTGGAACAGCAGCCTGCATCGCAGGCAAGGCAGGCCTGATGCAGGTGTTTCGGGATCAGGGATTTAAATGGTGTTTCCGCAACGATGGCTTTTCAATAGAGCCGCAGGAGTTCTTTGGCGAAGAAACTTACAACTGTGTGTTTATTGGGACGTGGTGCTCCGAGCACGTTCACACTCCGACACATGCGGTTCTAGTCCTGGAGGACTTCCTGCGGCAGTGGGACCAAGCTCTCAACGATGGGAAAGTGGCAAATTTCAACCATTACTGGGAGCCAGAAGCCTCCGTAGTAAAAATGATCTACGAAAGCAGACCTGACGTCAAGGAATTCCCGGCCAGTCAGATCACCATGATTAGCTACGAGGATGGCCTTGGTTACTGGGAAATGTGACGGTCAGGCCAAGATCCAGAGAACTAAAACTGGAGGTTGGGCTAAGGCCCGGCCTCCAGTTTTTTGGAGTGGACACAAGTGGAAAAGCAAAAGATGCTTCATGCCATGATCTCCAAAGCGTCAACAATTGGGAGCCCTCGCTCAACTCTTTTGTCTGCAAGGGCCGCATTAAAGACCGCATCACCTGGCCCGGGAAAGCTTTGGGCTTCCAGGTATAAAGCCAGAGGAGGGGGTAACTCCGCGGCCAGGTCCTCACCCATGGTCCCTTCGAAGCCATCGAGACCTTCTGCGCCTCGTCAATCAATCCCCAAGCCCCCGGCACCAAAGTTTGACATGGCTCCGTATATGAGCGGGCTGAGGGTCCAGGCTCCATCTGGGACGGCGGGAGCCAGAGGCTGAAAAGGCTCGGTTGACCAAGGCAGGAAATCATGTGATTCTAAAAAATGAATATCTACCAGAAATCATACCAGGCTGGTTACTCCGCCCAAGCAAGGAAGATTGCAGCGAGGAATGTTACGATGAGGAAGATTGCGGCCGGGATCATCAAAATGCCGGCCAGGCCAAAGCCAAAGGGGCTGACCAGCAGTGATCTGATTGACCCCAGCACCGGAGCCTTTGTAGGAGCCGACATCATTATGGGACGATCTCTCGGGGGGTCAAGAGCCGGCAGAGCGGAATCTATGGCTTCGGCTATGGGGCAGGACGTTCCACACGTCATCTCCAATCCGAAGACCAATTTTTGGGGGCACTCATTGGCGGGAATTGGTGCGGGCGCTGGGATTGGAGCAGTGACGGGAGCTCTACTCGGGAGCCTTGACGAAAACCAGGCGTCGGAACGGGCCCGCGACGGAGCGGTCGGCGGCGCTATCCTGGGTGGCTTGGCGGGAACAGTCTTGTCTCTTGTCAAGCGCCGTATGGAAATGAGTCGCATCGGCAGGGACTTTGACAAACACGAAGGGGACATAACCCCTACGGCCAGGAAGGCAAACCTGCTGGGATTCTCACCATCTCATGCCAGAGGCAGGGAAGAAGGATTCCGGGCCATGATGGGGGGGAATAGAAATATGAGAGGATCCGTGACTGACATAGCCTCATCTTTCGTCCCTGGCGGATCATTCATTACCGCCCCCGCCACTCCCTTTATTGCGAACAACTCCAACGAAAAGATGTCTGAGATCGCCAGGAGAGATGGAGGCTACGGATTCCAGGCCAACATGGAAAAGTTTTGACAGACAGAAAAACAGAGGTCAGCGCTAAGAGCTCGGGGTGTAACAAGCCCCGGGCTCTTTTTTTTGTGCCGCGATTGACAGTGAAAAAACAGGGGGTCCAACAACCGTAATACTTTGAAGGGAACATACCTCCTAGGCTAACCCCAACTCCACGAGAAATGACTGAACAACAACCAGGCCACCCCGAGTGGCAGAGCATTAGTCCGGAACAGTTCCGGATAGAGATGGAGAATATCGATCTCCTGCGCCAGCAGAAGCTGCAAGAGCGGGGTGAAGAAGGATCCAGACAAAAGCTCTTCGATGAGATGGGGAAACCAGGGCGGCTCGATCAAGAGAAGAGTCCAGAGGTTAAAGCCCCTCCACCTTTGTTGATTTTTGCCCAGTGACTCGGGCTAGTGGGTTGTCGAGTAGGGCGTGCGGATCGGAAATCATTACGCCTCCCATAAAAAAAGCGTCCATGCTTGACGCGAAAACGACACGGCTGGGGGATCGTAGTTGACCCCCTCGAGCCGATCCCGGCAAAAGGTTGCCGATAGTCTGCCGCGTTGCCGGAGCCGAAAGGCCAAGAAAGCAATGCGCCTGGTTTGTCCGGGGCAGACATCCTCATTTTATGAACGAGTTAATAAGCGCAATCCACGCACTGGGGTCCTTCGTGACAGAGGACCTGGTGGCGTGGAACTCCAAGATCTCGAGCCTCTGCGATGCAGAGCCGTTCGGGATCAAGCCCGCTACGAAGCGTGCGCTGCTCGATCTGCTTCAGGCAATCGAGACGGACTACCCAGACCTGTAGTCCTACGCGACCAGCAAGTCGTTAAACTGCCGATCCGGGTGCAAAGCCCGGTAAACTTTTGCCGAAAGGCATTGATGAGAAAACCTCTACGAGGAATTCGGTGGCACCACGTAGTTCGAACTGCGTGGTGCCACTCCCTTCCGGGAATCAATGCAACTAGGACCTCAACCGGGTTCCCCGCCTGGTAGTCGTATCACCCCGTGAAACGGGTATGGGGATCAATGCTATGAGAATCAAAAAAGGAATACATCCCAGCTCCGCCATTGCCGGCAGAGAGAAAATCGTGTGCCGTGAGATGGAGGCCCCCCATAAAGAGACCTCGGAAGTCGAAGTCAAAGTCGAGGCCAAGGCCGTTGGGGATTGGGAACTGGGGGGCATTGGCCCCTGGTCCCTGAGCATTCGCATCAAAAAGATTACCCACCCTGGGTATTGGATACTCGGGTCCCTAGGGACTTGGGCCATGTGTATGCTGCCCTGGGGCATCGGGGCTTCAAACCCGGAGCCTGAAGCATAAAAACCAAGAGCGATGGGGGCTGGGCTTTGGCTCAGCCTCCCTGCTGCCTTTTTTTAACAACTGACACAATGAACAACGCAACCAACCGGCCTAAGTGGCCCAAATGGCTAAGAGACGCAGACACAGAGTCTGCAGAGATCGAGATCACCAACGGCGAAGTCATCTGGAAGAGCGGAACCTGGAAGTCCGGAATCTGGGAAACCGGATACTGGGAAGCCGGAACCTGGCGGGGGGGACCTGGAGAGATGGCTTCGCTCTAGGGAGTCGATGCAAGTGGGTGGTCGCCAAAAACATAACCTCCGGCTGGATAACGATCGGCTGCAGGACAGAGACCGTGGAGTGGTGGGACGCCTGGTTCGCAGGAACAGAGGAGTTGGAAACCACCCGGGGCACTGAAGCCTTTGATATGATCCAGGCTGAATACGAAGCCGCGAGACTCATTTGCAATCAGCCTGGCGGTGGCTTCCACACTAGGGCAATGGCAGCGGAGAAGGCCGAGTGAGGTGCCCTGGTCCTTGGGCCTGAGGTATGGAGCGTGGGGAAACGGAACCTGGGAAAGACGGGGGGCTGGGTTTCGGCTCAGCCTCCTACCGTCCTTTTTGTTCGGTCGACCCCAGCCCCCTCACCCGCGCCCGCTCCCCCGTAGACTAACATTACCAAAAGAAAAGGTGGACCAGCCTGCCCCCTCAAGCGGAGGGGAAGAAGGGCAAATGCAAAACAGCCGATTCCGGTGGAAAGCCGGATAAACTTTTCCGAAGGGCGTCAGATACAATCGGGGCATGACCTCGGTGGGCAGCTACGGGAGGATTCGAACCTCCTGTGGCTGCTTCCCTATCTGGGATATCGACACCTCTAGGTCTTCTGCGGTCCCCCCGGCCGCAGATTGAATTACCCGTAGATAGGGTCGGGGGATTTTACAATGATGCCAACAAATCCATTCATGGTCTCCTGCGAGACCAGCAACCCATACGCAGATCAAATCAAGAGCTTCTTTAGCCAGCAGTTTCCGTCTGCAACTGCTCTCTCCAGCCGAGACAGGCTGGAAATGCTCACGGAGGTGATCCTGAGCTCAAAACCGAACAGGTTCGGGCCCAGGCCCAGCCCGGAAGGAATCGTCTCTATCCTGGAGGTCATCAGGAACTCCATCCACTTTGGGCGGCCAATCCCGTTTATGGTCCCATGGAGATCGGAGAAGCCGGACGGGTCAGGCCCGGATGTGGCCGAGCTGATGGCCCTCAAACAGATGGAGAGGCTGCACCTGGAGATCAAGAGGGTCTACCTCCCGGGTGCAGAGTTCGCGATCAGGATCGAGGACGCATCTGCTCCATACCTGCTCATCGAGAATCAAGCGGCGGCAAGTGCCGCGGCAAGGCATTACACGGGGCAGCTCTGCAAGATGATCAACATCGCAAATGCTGCCTCGAAGTTCCGATTCATCAGGTCAAGGCCTGAGAGCGTCTTCGTCAGCGAAGATGTCTTCTCGATGGAAGCTGAAAAGTTCCGGCCGGATATCGAGGAGGCCCTTAACCTCTACCGAACTCGAAACGATGGCAGGCAGGAAGCAGAGAGGCTCCTTGAGGGGATCGGCTGGACAGGTGGGATAAGGGAGGAGACGAGACACTGGTATGAAAGCCAGTATCAGAAGCTCTACCCGGGCATGCAGCAAAGCATGCAGACCCACATCCTCGCGAGATACTTCGCGTCGGCCGTGGCAAGGAGGACCCTCGGGATCCGGGGGGACTACCCGGAGTGGGGCGGGTCGTTCATCGATCTGACCTTTGCGGCTCCGATCCCCGGGACCCAGGAACACTTCGGAAGGAGGGTCCACTACCGGACACTCCCTCTGTCGGTGAGCTCGGCGCACATGCCACCATGGAGGGCAAAGGGCTATCTCCAGGTGGAGACCGGGGATGAAGATTGCCGGGTCCGGGTCAGGCTGGCATCATTCAACTCGATCCCGGAGGGCCTGGTGTCCTCCACGGTCCAGGTGACCTATCCCGGGGAAGAGTCCCTGGAATTGCCGGCAGACTACCTCGTCTGAGTCTGATAAGAGAATCTCCTTGGGGCTTCGGTCCCCGGGAGATTCTTTTTTTTAGATATCATCGATGATTGAGGGATCGACGAGGTGGTGAAAAACAGCCTCAAAACTACCATAATACTTTGAGCGCCCCCTATCTCCTTTCAGGAGTCTGGATCAGGGCCACGAACTTCCATGCCTCCCCCGGGTATGGTCGCAAAGCCGCAGAAACGGTTATGGGGATTAAGAGTATGATCATCGAGCAAATCAAAGAGGTGAATTCGGTTCTCGGCGGAGACTGGCAGGTCAAGACGTCAAAGACCCACCGGTCGGTAATCCTTGGGGTTGCCGAGAAACCCGGCTGCTACCTGGTAGGTAGCCCGGATGCGGAGGAGGACTGCTACCTCATCCATCGGATGGGGAATGCTCCCAAACCTCTCTCCGAGGGGGAGGAGGGTCAGTTCCTGGATGAATGGAAAATCTACTCCTGGGACGGAGTGATTAGATTCCTCCAGATCGCGTCCAGGGGAGTCACGGGAAGCGAAGAGCTTCTGGAAAAGCTGACTCTGGTGAGCCAGGTCAGCTCGAAGCACAGGCCCGACGTATTTGCGTCTGGGCAAGTGCCAGAGGCCGTCAAGGCCCTGAGGTATCCAGCAGCAGCCTGACCCCCCACAGACCAGCACGTCACAAAACTGCGAAAAGAGTTGGACTGGGCTTCGGCCCGTCCTCCTTCTTTTTTTAGATATCATCGATGATTGAGGGATCGACGAGGTGGTGAAAAACAGCCTCAAAACTACCATAATACTTTGAGCGCCCCCTATCTCCTTTCAGGAGTCTGGATCAGGGCCACGAACTTCCATGCCTCCCCCGGGTATGGTCGCAAAGCCGCAGAAACGGTTATGGGGATTAAGAGTATGATCATCGAGCAAATCAAGATTGGGATGATCACGGCATCCCTGATAGAGGCTGCCGCCGCGGCAGCCAACGTCACGGTCCCCCGTGACACGGAGGAAGACGACGGAGTTTGGTATCTCTGCGAGCGTATCATGTGGATGGGCCCCCTGAGGGCCGAGCGGACCCTCAGGCTCGCCACCCAAGACGGCCCCGGGATGGCCTCCGCTAACGAAGATGCAATTGCAACATTGCGGGGGAGCTGGACGGAATTCACCAAATAGCCCCCACAGACCAGCACGTCACAAAACTGCGAAAAGAGTTGGACTGGGCTTCGGCCCGTCCTCCTTCTTTTTTTAGATATCAGGCCATCAGCCCCACTTTAAAGATTTGGACAAAACCTGCCAGGCAGGAGACGGTCATGAATGCCGGACCCCATCCTCCTTGATTCTCGAGCCCACGCTGCCTCCACGGTGGCGTCCCGGGTAGCCAGGTCACTAAAGATCGCTGCCAGCAGAGATGTGATGGAAGGCGGCCTGAGAGTTAGTGCCTCCAAGAGAAGAGGCCCCAGAAGTTATTCGGAGGTAATCCTGACCGACAAGAAGGGAGGGCCGAGCATCAGGGAGCACACCACTCTGCTCAAGGCAATGATAGCCCGCTACCCGGACCAGTTGAAGCACACGGCAGTTTATCTTGGGCAGTATAACCCAAAGGAGACCTACAAGAGAAACTGGGAAAACCCACGAGGGTCGGCAATCCAGAAAGGACTCGGAGCCATCCTGAGGGCACCGGGCAAGAATAGTGGCCCATCTCAATACGACGGTGCCGGACCTTTTTACGATCCCGGGGCCGACGCGGTCTATGCCCCTTGGAATTCCTCCGGAGCCTCCATGCACGAGCTGGGACACGCCGTTGACATGAACACCACGGCATTTAGTGGGAAAGCTCCGGACAATGTGGTAATGCGTCAGATCAAGGGCGTCCCAAGGGATCTCTACAATGCATCCTACGTCGTGTCACCACTGTGGCATGAGCACGCGGCATGGAGGACCGGCAGGAAAGGCCTGCTGGAAGGCGGGGCGATGACTGGAACCCCATGGAAGAAGATCGAACCTATCATCCGGAGTTCCGGACATGCCAAAGGGCCAGCCTTGGGGTCCTACTGGGGAGCGGGGATAGGGACGGCCGCCGGGATTGCCGGCGGAGTTGCCTTGTATCGGGCCGGAGTGCCAGGGGCAGCGGCTTCAGTTCTCATGGGGGCTATGGGCGGCACCCTGATCGGGATGGGAGTTGGTGCCAAGCTCAGGAACAGATTCAAAGAGCGCTACGTGGAGAATGCCAGGCTGGAATACGAGGGACTGGAGGAAACCATGGGGCCCAAGGCTCGCTCCCAGAAGGTGGCGTCGCACTTAAGACTGAAGACCTCAATGATGAGGTTGCGGATCAAGTCGGCGGTTAGGAAGGTGGCGTCCCAGCCAACGGCGGAGGAACTTGCACAGTTCAGAAAGGGCACAGCCTCGGAATATAACCCCAACAGTTGGTTGGACCGGAATAAAATGCAGCAGATGCAGAGTCAGGTCAAGAATTGGGGCGACAATGCTTCAGCTCGCAGCATGGGGCAGCAACGACCGGCAGCTCAGGCACCGATCAGTAACAGACCCATCGCCGCACCGATCCAGGATATACCCAGCCCTCCTCCATTCTCGAATCCCGCCGAGCAGATCTCTATGGCTGGGGCGCCGGACCCGTTGCCAAAGCCGGTATTCTCAGGCCTTCCGAACCCCCCAGCTGGGCCTCAACCAGCAATACCACCTCCGCAGATCCCGTCCACACAATCTCCGGAACCACTCACGGCAGTGGACGAGTTTAATCGATCAAGAGCCGCCGGCCCTCGACTGGATTATACCAGGACCATGGCTCCTGGAGCGGACATCGATCGGGCCCGCAGATCAATACCCCTGTCTCCACCATCGAAACTGCTTGCGGAAAAGCCCCGCGGGGCCCCGCAGACGTCCTACACGTTTGACACCCCACAGGGTCCGGTAATCGGTGGAGACCTCTCACAGACGTCCTCCGCATACGACGACATTATAAACTCACAAGGTCCACCCATGGCCGGTAGATCGACGATGCCCATGCAAACCCGCGGAGGCAATCCGGGACTTCCCGGGGCCAGCCCCGAGTCTATGGCTATGGAGGACAGCGGAAAATTCCGAGGCGGGTTCAACTCCATTAGCGGTGGCATTCCTCAGGGGAATCGCATCTCCGCTAGGGATGGCGTAGTCGCGGGCAACCCCGGGGGATTCAACTCCGAGCAGATTGGCAATTCGTATATGGCGCGGCGGAACAGCCCCACCATTGTACAATCAAAAAGGGTTACCGGTGCCGACCCGAAGGCCTATAAACCGAAGGACATCAGAAGCATTCCCAGTGCCGATCTGAAGGCCTATAACCCGAATGCCCCTAAACCGAAGGGCATCGGAAGCATTCCCGGTGCCGCCCCGAAGGCCTATAAACCGAAGGACATCAGAAGCACTCCCGGTGCCGATCTGAAGGCCTATAACCCGAATGCCTAATGCTCGCTCCCAGAAAGTGGCGTCGCTGGTAGCTCGGGGATTGATCTCTATGGGTCATCAGCTTAGGCTGCCGAATGAGTGAGTCCCGGATAAAAAAAGCTTTTGAGATCTTCAAGACTGCAGGGCTCAAGCCGGAGATCACGCTCCGCCCTCATCAAGAGGAGATCGTGGAGCAAGCCAAAGAAGGAAAGACTCGACTGCTCCTTTACCATTCATTGGGATCAGGGAAGACACTCACGTCTCTGGCCGCGGCGGAATCATCCGATGAACCCTACACCGCGGTCGTTCCGGCATCTCTGAGGACCAACTACCGCAAGGAGCAGGAGAAGTTCACCGACGGGAAGACTCCGAGCGTGGTGGCCAGTTACACAGCACTGATGCAGGGGAAGGTGGCGCCGACCAGGACCGTTGTGTTTGACGAGGCCCAAAGGCTCAGGAACCCGGGATCCGAGACGACCAGGAAAGCGGAGGAGATTGCCGGCAGTGCGGACAACGTCTACCTCCTGTCCGGCACTCCCGTGGTCAACCAGCCCAATGACCTGGTTCCAGCCATCAGGATGCTCACGGGTGAAGATTACACCCAGAACAGCTTTGACGAAGAGTTTGTAGGGCAGCAGAGAATCAACCCGGGCGTCATTGGTGCCATCATGGGGGCAAGGCAGGTCTACAAGCCCATGATGAAGAACAAGGAGAAGTTCCGGGAACTCCTGGATGGGCACGTGGACTACTTTGCTCCGGATAAGCCCGGAGTGGACAAGCTGGAGGAGCGTCACGTCACGGAGATGACCCCAGACCAGGAAAAACTCTACAAGGGATTCTGGGGAAAACTCCCCACCCTGACCCGCTGGAAACTTCAGAACGACTATCCGCTGTCCAAGTCGGAGATGGCAAAGCTTTCATCCTTCATGACCGGACCCAGGCAGGTCGGGCTCTCCACCTACCCGTTTATGAAGGGGAAGGGCGATGCACTCAAGGCCTACCGGGAATCCCCCAAGCTACAGCAGGCTGTGGGGCTGATGCGGGAGGAACTCGATCGGGACCCCGAATCCCGTGCCGTAGCCTTTAGCAATTTCATCGGTGCCGGGCTGACTCCGTATGGCGCAGCCCTGGAGGAAGCCAAGGTCCCCTACGCAACATTTCACGGTGGACTTTCCGATAAGGAGCGGAAGTCAGTGGTGGACCAATACAACAGCGGGAAGATCCGGGCCTTGCTCCTGGGGCCATCGGGGGGCGAAGGAATCTCCCTGAAAGGCACCAGACTGCTGCAGATCCTGGATCCTCACTGGAACACAGCCAGGTCCGAGCAGGCCGTAGGGCGTGGGATCAGGTATGACAGCCACGACTACCTCCCAGTAGGAGACCGGAACGTCAGGGTCCAGCGATTCTCGAGCAACCTCAGGAAAGATACCCTCCAGTCCCTGTGGCAGAGATTCTTCCCCCTCAAGAATCAGGAGGAGCACAGGAAGCAGAACCCCGGCGCCGACACCTATCTTGAAAACATGGCGGCGCACAAAGACGAACTGAATAACCAGTTCCTGGATGAGCTCAAGACGATCGGAGGCAGAAAAGACGCACATCTTGCGTTGGCAAATTGTGAGGATGAAGGATACCTTCGATCCATGGACCAAAACAAGACAGCCGCCAGTGGGACTACAAGCAGGGCAAGTTCAAGGACTCCCGGAAGGGCTGGGGGGGTCAAGGGGCGACTCAGTGGTAAACTGGAGGCCGGCGATAATCCGGCAGAGGATCCCCCGACTCCGAGAAGCCACGGAGTGTGGTCTGCCGAATTCGAGAAGAGGTCCAAGACGAAGGAGAATCGTCGGAAAAAAGTCCTGGAGCGTGCCAGGAAGGATGCCGAAGCTGTGGTGGACGAGGATTACAGGCAGATCTACCATCCGGACTCGAACGAGTTCTTTGCCGCCGAGATGTCCGACATTCTCAGGAGGGTCAAAGGGAGGGCCGCGGAAACCGTTTCTCTCAAATCCTTGGAGCGACCTAGGGCTCCGCGTGGCGGATGGGACCGTCGCCGACTTGACGCAGTGGACACGACGGTGCCGATCATTATCGACAGTTACGATGACCCAGATGGGAAGATCTCCGGCTTTTTGGTTGATGGGAGATATCGCCTGGCTAAACTAAGGGAAGATGGAGCAGACTCGGCTCAGGTTATCCGACTCACCAACGAGGATGCAGCGGAACTCACTCTTCCTGATTGGTTGTCGGACGACCCAGGGAGACACGACAAGACGGCCGCCACCGCAAGGAAGGATGCCGGAGCTGTGGGGGATTTCATCTCAGGTAATCGAGAGGCCATTGTCGGTGGCGCGATTGGAGGGCTTGCCGGGGCTGGAGTTGGTGCGCTCCTTCCCGATGGAAATAGCCGCAAGAGGAGTGTCTCCCAGATAGTCGCTGGGGCACTCGTCGGAGGCGGAGCCGGGGCCGCGGTAGGTCATCTGGTGGGGAACCAAGTCCGGGAGGGAAAGCGCAGGCATCTAAACACGCAGCCTGTCTCCATGGTCAACCCGATGAGCCGGGAAGGGAGGGCCGGGTTTGAATCGCACATTGGAATGAGTCCGTCCAACTACAAAGGGAATTATCGTCCCAGCCAGTTCATGGGCGGGTATGGAGATAAGCTTGGTGATGAGATTGAGAAGGCCAAGGATTATTCAGAGAAACATCCTGAATTGGGGCTGGATCCATCAATGTATTCCCTGATTGACAGGGATGTCCCAGTTTACGTCGGTCACGCCCCGGGCGGAAGTCAGTTTGGTTCGGACGGCGGAGAGGTTTACGGGATTGCGCTAGACCCCAACGCGAACTTGGCACAAGACCAAAGCCTCAACCAATTCCAGCCAGGGAAGTCTATCTCTCATGATGAAGTCTTGGCACATGAATTGCGGCATTCATGGCAGTCGCCATCTCTCGAAGCCCTAACGAGGAGGCTGGGAATTGAGATCGGCTCCGCCCCAGGAGTAAGCACTATGTCAAGCTCAGAACTCCATGTTTCCGGGCATGGGCTGAGCGCGTCTGAGCAGGCAGGGTGGGCCGGAGGACTGCAGCAAGAGCTGTTCAGACTGACTGGGAAAAGACTTGAGACACCACAGGAGGCATCCAGCTTTATTGACAAGGCCACATCGATGTCCAAGGAGGACTTCGAATCCGCCTACCCAGTGAGCAACACGGAAGCCCTCAGGGGGATCAACTGGCTCAGGTTCCTCCGAGAGAAGGAAGGAGATAAGGGGCGCTATGACAAGCTCAAGAACTTCATGTCCACAATCTTCCCAGGACTCGTGAGTTCCGACCAGGGATCGGTAGTGGCCCAGAAGACGGCCGCCACCGCAAGGAAGGATGCGGCCGTTACAGGTAAGCTGCACCAGATTAGGGTAGCAAGAGGTGCCGGCACCCCACAGCCGGCGACTACTGTCGGGCGTCTTATGTTTGAATCGATCGTCCCGGAGCAGTTCCGCGGAGAGGCGATAGGCGGTGATGCAGAGCTGACCTCGGAGAAGGTAAATGCCATTCTCGAGCAGATTGCCCACAAGAGTCCTGAGACCTACAAGGACGTTTCCCATAAACTCCTTCGCCTCGGGGCCAAAGGATCGGTGGAGACAAACACCTCATTCTCTCTGGACGACCTGGAGTTCCCGGGAGACAGGGAAGCGGTTCTGGCCAAGATCAGTAGAGAAGAGGATCAGATCAACAGTCATCCCGCCTGGAGCGATCAGAGGAAAGGCGAGGAGCGCATGAACCTTTGGAGGAGCTGGGGAGAGAAGCTCCCCAATCAGATCTTCGATGAGTCGATGAAGCGGGACTCAAGGCTGGCCAGGATGGTGGCATCCGGAGCCCGCGGTAACCGGGGACAGCTCAACTCCAATATCGGCATGGACATGGCGGTATCGGACTCGAAAGGTCGGCAGGTCCCGATCCCGATCAAAAACAGCTATTCCAAGGGCCTCACCCCTGCGGAATACTTCGCAGCGTCATACGGAACCAGACTCGGAATTGTTGCGACAAAATTTAGCTGCTCTGGAGACACCTTGGTCCGGATGTCCAATGGATCGGAAAAGAGGATCGAGGATATCGTTACCGGTGACTGGGTGGCCGGTGCCGACAAGGATGGAAATGTGATCCCGGTCAGGGTTGTCCAGCGATTTAACAACGGTATCAAGCCGTGCCGTCGTCATTCCTTCAGGATTCACTCCACCCAGTCGTTGGTGAGCATCGACGCCACTGATGACCACAAGATGCTTGCGAAGATCCGGGCGTGGGGCAAGGCCAAGAAGTCTGGCGTCAACCAGCCAACCCAATTGCCGCTTGGCAGGGCGGTGTCCAATTCAGCCAGACAATATGTAGCATTGCCGGCCCAGACCGGGCTGGACGTCCCAGGATCCACGGAGGAATACGCCCTTCTCCTGGGTCTCCTACTGGGGGATGGCCATGTGACTGAGACAGGGCAGATCTGCCTCTCGTGCAATGACAAAAGCCTGCTTGGAGATATAGAGAGCACCGTGCTCGGAAATAACTTCACCCTGAAGAAGGCCTCCAAAAGCCCCAAGGATTTTGGATATCACCTAAACTACATCGACAAGCCGGCAAAGAAGATTGTAGTCGATGACAATCCAGGATTTGGAGGTAAGAGGACTGAGACCGGATGCCCGTTCCGCGGTAGAATCCGCGGTTGGGGGTGGATGGGAAGGCTGGCCAAGGACAAAACGATCCCGGACGAGGCGTGGACCTGGGACAATGACTCCATCGCTAAATTACTGGGTGGGCTGTTTTCAGCGGACGGGTCGCTTGGGAAATACACCACTAAGTGTGTCTCCATCCGACTTTGCCTGACCAGTCGAAAAATGCTGGAACAAACAAGGGAGCTCCTCCAAGTCAGGTTCGGGATATTCACGGCGGAGGTGTCCGAGGTCGACGTGACCAATAATACGTGGGCTATGAGCAAGCAGTGGATCCTCAGGATCTCCCATAGATCCTCGGTCCGCAAGTTTCTGGAACAAATCCCATTGGTCGGCAAGAAAAAGAATCAGGCTGCCGAGCTATTGCAGTTCCTGAATGACAATCCATCATTCAGGGGGGAAAACACCTTCTCGTGGGTGGGATCGGAAGATCTCGGTGACATCCAGACCTACGACATCGAAGTGGATCATCCCGACCACCTCTTCGTCCTGGCTAACGGGCTGATCACCAGCAACTCGGTCCAGGACGGTGGATACTTTGCCAAGCAGCTCAACGCAGCCGCGGGGGACCTCATTGTGACTGAGAACGACTGCGGAGCCACCGGTGGATACCCCGTGGACCCGGGAGACCGGGAAAGCGTAGGTTCAGTCCTGGCTCGAGACTTCGGAGGAATCAGCGCCGGCACCGTCCTAACCCCGAAGATCCTCTCCATGATGTCCAAGTCCGGCAAGGCAGGATCCAAGGCGGTTGTTCGCAGCCCCATCTCTTGCCGAGCAAAGCAGGGAGGCCTGTGCAAGATGTGCTCCGGGGTCCGCGAGCAAAACAGATTCCCGGAGATTGGAGAGAACATCGGTGCCAATGCGGCATCCGGTCTTTCGGAGCCAGTCAGTCAGGCCCTACTCTGCCTTGCGGAAGGAACCAAGGTCAGGATGGCCGATGGGTCGACCAAGGAGATCCAGCTCATAGAGCCGGGCGATGAGATCTTGGGGTCCAACTACGAAGGGAAGTGTTCGACGACCAAGGTGGTGAGGAAATACAGCAATGGATTCCAGCCGTGCATGTCCAGGACGTTTATCGCTCAGATACCCGGCAGGACGTTGCTGGATGAAGAACCAAACATCATTTGCACCGACAACCACAAAGTCCTGAGCCATTTTGGGCCCAGGAAGGTCGTGGACATGGCCAAGGAGACAATCCAGGCTCTTTGCGTTTGGAATCGGGTCGCGATATTCTACAAGGACGAGTGGAGTGAGCACCGGAGCCTCATGACTTACGACATCGAGGTCGATCACCCATGTCACATGTTTGTGCTGGCATGCGGACTCATTGTCAGCAACTCCACCAAGCACTCAGCCGGTGTGGCATCTGCCGGTGGTGCCGATCAGGTCCGGGGATTCCCTCAGATCGATGCGTTGGCTCAGGTCCCCTCCACTTATCCCAATGCTGCCACTCTGGCTGAGATGGACGGGATCGTGGAAAAAATTGAGGAAGCCCCCCAGGGAGGGAGTTACATCACCGTGGGAGGAGAGAAGCATTATGTCTCCCCGGAACGTGAGATCCGAGTGAAGGTCGGCGCTTCGGTAGAGGCCGGCGACGCCATGAGCTCCGGAACCCCCAACCCCGCGGAGGTAGTGAGGCACAAGGGTGTCGGGGCTGGTAGGAGCTATTTCGTAACAGCTTTCATGACAGCCCTGAAGGACAACGGAACTAAAGCCGACCGGAGGAACAGCGAAGTCCTTGCCCGGGCCCTGGTTAATCACGTCAGGGTTGGAGATGAGTTCGAATCGAAAGAGTTTATGCCGGACGAGATCATTGAATACTCGAGACTGGAGTCTTCGTGGGTTCCATCGGCCGGGACCAAGGCTTTCAACCCTAGGCAGGCAGCAGGGAAGTTCCTCCAGCGGCCATCACTCCACTTTACAGTCGGAACGAGAATCACGCCCTCAGTCTCGAAACAGATGGAAGAAGCGGGAGAGACAGAGGTCTTTGCATCCGACGAAGCGCCATCCTTTTCCCCGGTTATGGTTCGGGCGATGGAGAACCCGGCCTACAAGGATGACTTTATGCTCCACACCGGTCAGAGCTACGTGAAGCGGAACCTCCTCCATGACGTCCAGTCCGGAAATGCGAAATCCGACATCCACGGAAAGCACATGGCCCCGGGTCTGGCACGAGGAGTTGAGTTCGGCCGGCCGCCAAAAGGAATCGTTGGCTATTGACATCCTGGCCATGGAGTGATTTCTTTTGGGATGCCCAACCTCACACCACATCTAAGGTCGTTATTTTTCAACGAAGAGCGTCCATCTATGTCCGAGCCACTCGGAGATGACTACATCAGAGATCAATCTGGTCGGACTGTAGCTTCTGACTATCTGACAGCTTCTGCCATAGCAAGGGGCCGGAGTTTTGACATCACCCCTCGAGAAATAATTTCCGTTCCTATAGTGGCTTCAGCCAATGGTGGTTTTAATTGGGGTGGACAAGCCTGGGCAACCGGACCCGCCGGACCTGCAGGACAACCCGGACCCGCCGGACCCGCCGGACCCGCCGGACTGACTGGACCACCCGGACTGACTGGAGAGCCCGGACCGACCGGAGATCCCAGTCAGTTCTGGACAGGGGATAGCGGATCGTCAGTGTTTGCTGTCAGTAATGAGGATTCAGATGCGGCGATAGCAATACATCAGGAGATGATAGATGCGCTGAGAAGAGAGCACCAGTTGCTACAGGAAGAACGAGCAGCCCTCCAAGAGAGATCAGGCGCAGGGGCAGCGGCCCCTACCGACATTGACGGGGAGATACTGGCACGTCTGATGTTACAATTGGGGCAAACAAGCCGTGAAAGGTTGGGCGGCGCAGTTGGATCAGTTGGCGCACTTGGATCAGTTGGCGCACTTGGATCAGTTGGCGCGGTCGGCGGAGGTAGCTCCTTAATCAGCGGAATGGGCTTGGGGAGGGGGCTAGACGGAAGCAGAGTTACTCTGCCTCCAGGTCCCCCAGCCCCATCGCCTACCGAAAGCAAAAGGAAGGAGCGACACATCGAAAAGGCAACTCGCACAATCCGCTTAGAGGGTTTGGACGAGAGTGAGTTCTGACAAAGGACTTGACCGGTGATCGTAAAAACAACTTGGAACGAGTGGGACGGCAGATTAGGCTTTGAGATCTGAGTGGAATATCTCACCCAACACCAAGAACCGATGGCAACAGGAAGCGCTGGAAACAAGGAGCAAGTCGAATCGGCAATGGCGGAACTGGCCGTTGCTCAACTCTCGGGCAGGATCCCGGCGTTGTTCGATCATTACGTCGGGTTTGAAGTGGCAGAGATCGAAGATGACGGGGCCAGAGCCTTTGGGCTTCTGGGCTTTGCCGTCAGGAGTCTCGAGATCTACGTCCCGGTGATTTACCTGAGCGGCAGGATCAAAGGGACTGAAACGATGAACCTGGCCAAGACGGGCAAGTTCGTCTCTGCCTCGCGCTCCTGGGCCGACTACCTGATCGAGAGCGGGAGGTCATCTGACATCGGAACCCCTGACACCCCTCCGCAAGGGACAAGCGGTTCTGGCGCGTCTCTTGATGTCTACCGGTCACCTGATTACGCATTCTCCGGATTCAAATCGGCATCGATCAATGATTTCTGCCAGCACAAATACCCGGGGCATGTGGTCAATGAAGGCCTCGACGTCCCACGAATCGTCAAACTTGCCAGCAGGGAGGTTCAGGAAGACTTCCTAAACCTTGTCGCCAGTGACCCTGCGATCGTCGAGGCTATGTTCCGCCACTACGGCAAAAGAGCCTTGGACATCACCCATTCCACAGGTTCTGTCGCCATGAGGAAAAGCGCAGCGGACCTTGTTGGCACCGCAGCACCCAAGGAGCCAGTCGTCGACGAGATCCAGGTCTTTGAGGACGTGACTGACCCAGCCGCCAAAGAGCTGTCTCAGGACAAAAAGATCGATCTCACCACAACCGGGATTGCCATCGTGGACGCCAGGGCACCGGAAAGTAAAACCCGCGTGGTCAAGTCCACCTCGGCAATCAGAACCACGAATCCCAACTCTACCGGGATTTTTGAGGTTCTCTCTGCGTCATCGCTGAAAGCGGTCAAGGCGATCATCGCTCCAACCCCGTTCGCCATTGAGCGACCCTCCAACCCCATGCCCGGGACGCTCGTTCTGGGCGTTGACGGCAGCACTGACTGGTTTTGGGATTACAAAGCAAGGTCTGGCAACACCGACAAGAACCGGATCGTTGTCGTGGCCGACAAAACCGATGGCGCGGCTGACAAGCTTGCAAAGAAGGTCAAGACCTCAGGGGTCAACGTCGGATCGGCCAAGGTCGGCAGCACTTACGTCCTGGTCCGCAGGGATGGCGATCGGATGTCTATGCCGTTCCGAGTCATCAACAAGGCCGGGGGCCGGATCATGGTCAAGTCTTGCGATCTTGATGCTTTCCACGAGAAGCTTAATTCGGAGAAGACCATCTTCCATCGTTCATCTTCTCACCCCTCGCACACTTTCCCTTATCAGGAGATGACCAACAGAGAGGAAGCTGCGGTCCCAATCAAAAGGGACCACGGAATTTGGATCGACACAGTAGAGGCCAGTGGCATCTGCATCGTCGAGAGCGGCGCAAGACTGGTCGTCCCTTCGACCTGGGCCCTTCTGCCAGTAGGACCAAAGCCGGAGAATCTCCCTTGCTGCGAAGAGGACGACAACCATTTCAAAGGCCGTAACGGAATCGCCACTGCAGGTGAGATCGAGATGGCAAGTATTTTGGCTCTCCCCAACAGGAAGTCAGCCGGCCTACCCGGATTTGAACGACTCCTGGTCGACAACGACGGTTCCGGCCGCGTCAGAGTCAGATGGAAAAACAAGACGGCGTCGTGGAGAAATCACGCATCAGCTGTAAACACCCTGGTCAGGGTGGTTGGCCTGGAAGAGATCGAAGCTCGATCGCTTGTGAGGCATGCAGCCGAAGATCACGCCACCTTCGATGGATGGGCTGAACCCAGGGGCATCCACAAGACTGCGGCGCAGATCAACATCCCATGGCCGGAAGATTACCCGCAGGAAGCCGGCAGCACGAAATACAGCGGAACCAAGGTGGTGACACCAAATCAAATGAGGGTGTCGGGAGAGTTCGAGGGTTATCATGATCCCCGAAGCGACTACGACCCCAGCCTTTCGAACTACAACCTCATCTCGGGTCAGGCCGGCAAGTCAATTGGCGGCGGCGGAGTCCAAGGCATTGTGTCCCGGGCTGCACAGTCAGGCATGAAGCAGGTCTTCGACATGGCAGTAGCCTCATTCCTGATGAGGGGTGGGCGACTGGGCATTCAGATCGAGGAGGACATCCTTCCGTATCTTGAAGCCGGCTTGGATAGGGCATGTCGCCTCATTCTCCGGTTTTACTGGAACAACAAGGAGTTCTCCTCGCTTTACGGGGCAGATGGGATGTCGGAGTTCGAGGACATCATGCTGTCGAACATCAATGAGACAGGCAAGGCTGTCCTCTTCCTCAAGCGCCGGTCCGGAACTGCCATGACTTCCTACGACGATCTCAATTCACTCAGCGAAGGATAATCGACTCCATGAACCACAGATCTATCCCCGTAAGGAGGTTCGAGCCCCTACCCGGAGACGAGTGGGCCAAAAGACGAAAGCTTGCTGCATTCCCGTCGGCTCTCGGGACTCCTGCAGCCCCGGCAGCCCCGGCAGCACAAGGAGTTCCCGCAGCTCCCGCAGCGCAGGAAGTCCCGGCTCCTCAGCAGCCAAAGCTCGGGCCTGACGACTATCGAAGGATGGTCGAGCTCCTGACTGAAGAGGGGGTTTCAGACGAGCAGCAGTCCAGGGCTCTGAACGAGATCACCCAGCAATACGGCGAAGAAGCCACGAGCCGGCTGATAGACAGTGGCATTGAGAGGACAGAGGCCCTATCCCTGATGAGGGAATCCGGAGTGAATGTAGACGAGAAAATCTACAACAAGGTCATGGAGCAAGGCTCTTTGGCTGCCCTTGAGATGCCGGAGGTGGCCAGGGCCATTTCCTCCAAGATTGGGGACTCGGGATACCGGCAAAAGTTCGAGACTGCAAAAGCCGACAGGGCCATTCAGAAGGCTGTCGAAAGTGGCGACTACGAAAAAGCGGGATCGATTGAATCCTCCCGCTTCCTTGCGTCTGCCATGTCAGCCCCCGATGTCAAGTCGGCACAGGAAACCGCGGCACTGGCTTTCGGCCGAAGTGATGATGGGGTGCAGCGACCTACGGTGGACATGAACTCCGCCCGCCCCCCGGAAAATGATCTCGGGGCCTGGGCCAGGAAGGCTGGAGCTATCGGCGAAGATGTTTCGGCTGAAGAGGCGAATCAGATGTTCAGCCAGGTCCAGTATCCAAACGAGCAGCAGATGGCGTTCATCCAGCAGTTCGAATCATCCTTCGGGCCTTACTCCGCACCACCATCGGCTGAAGAGGCCAAGGAGTATGTGTCACTCATCAAGAACAAGTCGATGAAAGACCTTGCGGAGGGTCATCTTACCGATTACGCGGCCACGATCGAAAAGGCCGGCGAAATCATGCAAGGCCTTCAGGGGACTGAAGCCGGGGCTGCATTTTCCGGATCCGGAATAAACGAGATGTTCTCGGGCCTTCAGCCTTTTACTGATGAGGCCTTTGATACGGTTATGGTCCAGACGGTAAAGCAGAGCGCCCCCCCCTGGTCGAGAGCTTCTGCCAACTATAATTACGGAGGAGGCGATGACCCCAACTTCCTGAGCGATAACCCGGCGGCCAAGAGGTCCCGGGACATGGCCATGGCGGCTGGCGTCATTTGGAGCCCAGACCCGTCCCATTTTGAGGGAGGGGTAATCCCGGACTATGTGAAGCAGCGCTGGGACTCAAAGGACAAGAAGCCTGAGCGACTCGAGAAAGCCGAGAAGTCGATAGCAGAAAGAAAAGCCAAGGCGGAGATGGTTGGGCCTCCCGCACCACAGCCAGGTGCCAGCAGCAACGAGGCGGCCGTCAAGTCTATGGATCTTGCAACCCTGAGGCAGTATGTCCAGCAGAGGGGTGGAGAAACTGGCCAGGCCTACGAAACAGGCCCCGACGGGAAGATTCGAAGTGCAGGCGGGAACACCATGGAGAGTCACCTCAACTCACTGGACAAAAGCGGAGTTTCAGGATTCCCCGAGTTCGTTCCAAGCGGCGAGGGCGGCAAGGAGGAGGTTGCAAGGCTCAGGGCAATGGCCCTCACGAATAAAACGGAGTGGGATGCAGCCATAGATAGAAAAGCACAGACCGAAGAAATGATGATCGCGTCTGCGGCCAACAGTGGTCAGATGGAATACAAGGGCTACGAGAAAGCAGCGTTGACCATGGCAAATACCATTGAGAATAGGAGGCTCTCAATGGGGGCCGAGGCCAATCGACTCGAGAGGGGTGGAAATGTGCAGGCGGCCGCAAGCAAGAGACGTGAGATCGCCACCTTCAATGCCTTTGCTGACAAGAACATCGAAAGCGGGAAGTGGGGCGTAAATGCTGAAACACTCAGGAAGTCCGGCATCGGGGCTGATCGCAATCTGGGTGGAAATGGCAGCGCAGACTTCAAGGCCTCCACCGATAAGATCGGAGAGGACTTTGGGAAATCGATCGACGACTTCAACTTGGAGATGTCGACGTCCATGACAGACCCGAAGAAGTTCCTGGCCTTTTCTCAAAATAACGGGCTCGACCCAGCGTCGCTAAAAAGCGTTTTTGAAAAGGCAGGTCCCGTTGCTGACGGAGATCCGCTCATGGCCGCCATCAATGAGAGCATCACCCAGGCGACACCTACGGCAACCCCGGAGGCCCCAGTAGCACCTCCGGCACCTCCGGCACCTGCAACACCTCCGGCAGCTCCGGCCCCCCCAGTAGCACCTCCGGCAGCTCCGGCCCCCCCAGTAGCACCTCCGGCAGCTCCGGAAGCTCCGGCGGCCCCAGTAG
>Ga0335396_10001865_pt1 | contig 26574 bp, 25 predicted proteins | sample FRY02_FD_205743 | JGI IMG/M metagenome (GOLD analysis project Ga0335396, IMG submission 205743) | Freshwater microbial communities from Lake Fryxell liftoff mats and glacier meltwater in Antarctica - FRY-02 (spades assembly) (version 2) | ecosystem: Environmental > Aquatic > Freshwater > Ice >... | reverse complement strand
AGGGAGCGGATTTCGTTCTCCATCTTCATCGCTTCCAGAATAACCAGCGGGTGATCCTCCGGGATGTCGTCGCCCTCCTGCACCAACACCTTCACCACCAGCCCCGGAATCGGCGCTTTCACCACCAGTTCCCCCGTGGGGATCAGCGGCCCTTTGCGCCCCGCGTTAAGCCGCCGGGAGCGCTCGTCCTCCACCTGCACGTGGAACTGCTGCCCAGCCAGCGTCACCGCATATTCCTGGCGTTCCTCTTCCACCAGAACCTCGTAGCTGTGGCCGTCGAGCAAAATGCTGTAAAGTTCGGGCACGCCAATTTGGCTCACATCAACGACAATGGCCTCGCCGTTGACAAAGACCTGCCCCTCCTCAATTTCAATCTCATATTCCTGTTCATTGACGGTGGCAAAGTATTTCACCAGCGACCTCCTGTGGCCTTCATACGGCCCGCCGTCTTCCAATTGCTCCCCTGACTGGCCGCGGGTGATTGATCGCCGATATGCACCGCGCGCCGCCCCGCTTCGTGGGCGATGAGCGCAGCCGAGACAGCCGCAATGCGGGCCTGATCGTCGGCGGGCTTTTCCGTCGCCATCAGACGCCGCCGTTCCAAGAAGCTGGTGTCAAAAGTCCCCCAGATGAATTCCGTGCTAATCATCATTTCCTGGTGGAAGGGAATCGACGTTTTGATGCCGCCGATGCGGTATTCGGTCAGCGCCCGACGCATGCGCAGAATGGCTTCGGCCCGCGTCTCGCCCAGGACAATCAGCTTCGCCACCATCGGATCGTAGAAAAGGCTGACCTCAAATCCCCGGTAAAGGCTGCTCTCCACCCGCACGCCAGGGCCGGTCGGTTCTTTGAGATACGTCACCATCCCACTGTTGGGCATGAAATTATTGAATGGGTCTTCGGCGGTGATGCGACATTCGATGGACCAGCCTTTGGAGACGATATCCTCCTGGCGGTAGCGCAGACGGCGACCCGCTGCGATGGCGATCTGCTCCTTCACAATGTCCACGCCGGTCACCATTTCGGTGACGGGATGCTCCACTTGCAGGCGGGTGTTCATCTCCAAAAAGTAGAATTTATCCGCGCCGGAGTCGTAGAGAAATTCGACGGTGCCCGCATTGGAATAGTTGACCGACGCGGCCGCGGCGATGGCGATACGCCCAATCTCGTCCCGCATGACCGCGTCCACGGCCACACTGGGCGACTCTTCGATGAGCTTCTGGTGGCGGCGCTGAATGCTGCACTCCCGCTCGCCCAGATGAATGATGCTGCCGTGATTGTCGGCCAGAATCTGCACTTCGATGTGGCGGGCCGAGGCGATGTACTTTTCCAGATAAACTTCGTCGTTGCCAAAGGCATTGCCCGCCTCGCGCCGAGCCGCGGAGAGCGAACTGGTGAATTGGGACGGGTCGTGGACGACACGCATCCCTTTGCCGCCGCCGCCCGCCGTGGCTTTGACCATCAGCGGGAAGCCGATTTTGAGCGCGGCCGCCTTCAGTTCGTCGTCGCGCAGCCCTTTGGCCGAGCCGGGGACGAGAGGCACGCCGTTCTTGGCGACGGTCTCGCGGGCGGTCTGTTTGTCGCCCATCTTTTCGATGGCATATGGGCTGGGACCGATGAAAGTGATGCCCACATCCTGGCAGGCCGCGGCAAAGGCCGCGTTTTCGGCCAGGAAGCCGTAGCCGGGGTGAATGGCGTCCACACCGGCTTTGCGCGCTACGTCAATAATTTTGTCGATGCGCAGATAACTTTCCCGGCTGGGCGCGGGGCCGATGCAATAGGCTTCGTTGGCGTAGCGCACGTGCAGGGCCGTGCGGTCTGGATCGGAGAAGACGGCGACGGTGGAGATGCCCCGCTCTTCGCAGGCCCGCAACACCCGCACGGCAATTTCGCCCCGATTGGCAACCAATACTTTTTTGAACATTCAGAACCTCGATTTGAAGAAATAGAACGCTGATGACGCGGAACAGGCGGATAGAAGCGGATTTTTAACGCAAAGGTGCAGAGGTGCGGAGGTGGAGAGGCACAAAGAGAGAATTCCCTTACTCGCCTACCAACAACAGCCGATAGCCCCTCAACCGTCCCCGCCTACGCAACACGAAATACGCTATATGCCTTCCCTATGCACCCGCGCCGTCACAAAGACCCGGTCCACCCCCAACGGATGGGGTGGCAGTTCACTGCTCTCGTGCCATTCGCCAAAGACTGCATCCCCCGGCGTCAGGATCAGCCGCTGGAAGTGCCAGACGATCACATTTGTGGTACGCCCCACGGGATTTTCGTAGCTGTCCTCCACAATGCCCTGGAGATAGGCCAGCCCGCTGATGAAACGGGTCTCCCACGTGCCATAGGGCAATTGGCCGTCGTCGTTGGGCGCACAGGTGACGCGCAGGTGGATCGGGCCGCAGTCGATGGAAAGATAGGCCAACTGGTCGTGGCCGTATTCGATCTCCGCTTCGACGATCCGCCCGGCAAAGGCGTAGGTGGCAGGGCCGATACGCACAAAGCGTTTTTCCAGCGGCTCGGCCTGCACAGTGTACCAGCGCTCGGCCCCACTATCCGGCAGCAGAATGCCCCCGTCCAGCACCAACGACAACGACTCCCCCTGCTGCAAGCCGGGGAAGCCCATCAGTTCGTATTGAGAGCCAGAGAATTCAAATTCGATTTCGGGGAGGGTCATGGGCGTTTAGAGTTTGCTCCGAGCAATGGGTGTAGTAAAAACTGGGTGTAGTAAAAACGATGACGAGATAATGGCAGTACGGCAGAATCCCACCACCCCATCATCTTCGCTTACAGCGGAATGTTGCCGTGCTTTTTGGCCGGTATCTGATCCCGCTTGTTTTGCAGCATTTCCAGTGTGTTGATGAGCCGGGGCCGGGTTTCGTGGGGTTCGATTACATTGTCGATGAAGCCCGCCGAGGCCGCCACATACGGGTTGGCAAAGCGGTCCCGATAGTCGGCCACCAGTTCGTTCTTGCGCGCCACGGGGTCGGCCGCGTCGGCAATGTCCCGGCGGAAGATGACGTTCACCGCGCCCTCCGGCCCCATCACCGCAATCTCGGCGCTGGGCCAGGCCAGCACCATATCCGCGCCCAGATGGCGGGGGTTCATCACACAATAGGCCCCGCCATACGCCTTGCGGATGATCACAGTCATCTTCGGCACAGTGGCCTCGGCAAAGGCGTAGAGCAGCTTGGCCCCGTGGCGGATGATGCCGCCGTGCTCCTGGTTCAGGCCGGGCATAAAGCCAGGCACATCTTCCAGCACAATCAGCGGAATGTTGAAGGCATCGCAGAAGCGCACAAAACGGGCCGCTTTCTGGCTGGCGTCCACGTCCAGCACACCGGCCAGCACCGACGGCTGCTGGGCCACAATCCCCACGGAGCGGCCACCCAAGCGGGCAAAACAGACGATCACATTCTGCGCCCAGTGCTGGTGAACTTCCAGAAACTGGCCGCTGTCTACAATGCGCTTGATGATTTCCTTCATATCGTAGGGTCGGTTGGGGTTGTCCGGCACAATCGAGTCCAGTTCCTCGTCCATGCGCAGGGGATCGTCCGTGGGCGGGACGAAGGGCGGGTCTTCCATATTGTTGTTGGGCAGATAGCTCATCAACTGCTGGGCGAGAAAAATGGCGTCGGCTTCGCTGTCGGCGGAGAAGTGGGCCACGCCCGATTTGCTGCTGTGAACCGACGCGCCGCCCAGTTCCTCGAAAGTCACTTCTTCGTGGGTCACAGTCTTGACCACATCCGGCCCGGTGACGAACATATAACTGGTATCCTTCACCATCACCACAAAATCGGTGATGGCCGGGCTATAGACCGCGCCGCCCGCGCAAGGCCCCATAATCAGACTGATTTGGGGAACGACGCCGGAGGCCATCACATTGCGGTAGAAAATCTCCGCATAGCCCGCCAGGCTGTGGACACCCTCCTGGATGCGTGCGCCGCCGGAGTCATTCAGGCCGATGACAGCCGCGCCGTTTTTCATCGCCATATCCATAATCTTGCAGATTTTCTGGGCGTGGGCGCGGCTGACCGAGCCGCCAAAGACGGTGAAGTCCTGGGCGTAGATGTAGACCAGCCGCCCGTCCAGCGTGCCGTAGCCGGTCACAACGCCGTCGCCGGGGATGCGCTGTTTGTCCAGGCCAAAGTCGTTGGAATTATGGGTGACAAAGATGTCCATCTCTTTGAAACTGCCCTTGTCAAGCAGCAATTCCATGCGCTCGCGCGCTGTCATTTTGCCTTTGGCGTGCTGGGCCGCAATGCGATCCGGGCCGCCGCCCTGCCGTGCCGCGGCCTTGCGCTCGCGCAGTTCCAGAATGCGTGGGTCAGTATTGTTCGTGCTCAAATGATTCACCTCAAATGCGAGTGATGAAAGCTTTGCCACTGATAAACACTGATGAACGCTGATATTCTCCTCTGAATCAGTGTTTATCAGCGTCCATTAGTGGCTTTTCTCAAAACAAAAGCCTTAGAAAAAGCCCAGATTGGCGATGCCCGTCACCATCAAAATGGCGATCAGAATCGGCTGGTGGATGACGTAAATAACAAGCGAATGTTTGCCCAAAAAGCCCAATAGATTGAACGGGAAAAAGGCCGAATAGTCGCGCAGAGAGAACTGGCGCAGGCCCTTTGTGTAGAGAGAATTGCCGATGAAGACGCCGATCAGCACCACCGCAAACCAATGCACCAGCGGGAAGAAGTCCTGGGGCGCATAGCCGGGCGGGGTAATCCCCAGCCAGACCCAAGCCAGACTGGTGGTCTCAATCGTCTTCAGATAATAGCTAAGGGGCATCAGAATGGCGATAAAGAGTAGATTCAGCCAGCGGAAGCGCAGGAAAGGGTAAGCCAAAATGATCGACACACCAATCATATGCAGGACGCCGAAGTCGATGCGTCCCATACCCATAAAACGCAGGACCGTTCCCATTGCCAGCCCTGTGCCAAAGACCAGCAGACCCCGGCGGGAAAGTTTCCAGTAAAGGCCCTGGCCCCCGCCTTCTTTCTCAAGCGCCCGGTGGTAGCTGACCGTCAAAGAGATGCCCACCAGAAGGACAAATGAGGAAGCAATTGAGCGCTGGAAGTAGAACCAAAAGGGACTGAATAGGTCAATATAGACTTCGGCAAAGGATTTCAAGTCCCAGGCGAAATGGTAAATAACCATCGACACAATCGCCAGACCGCGCCAAGCGTCGATCTCCCACAGGCGGCGGGCCGAGGACTGGGCTGGTCTGGTGGATGGATGGGGGACGGCTTTCGTGGCCTGGGCCATATGCGGTGCTACTCCTCTGCATTCACCAGAATCGTGCCAAAAATGTATTTGTTCGCATCTGTTCCGGTTCGCCTTTGGGCGCTTCCGTGCTATATTCACAGATACGGTAGGTGCGGTTAGAAACCGCACATGGCCGGACATCCCCTGCTTGTGCGGTTAGAAACCGCACCTACAAAATTATCCAAACGTCAACGCAAGCGTACCGGCAAAGAGACCCATCAGCAGACAGAAACCAGCAAAAAATGCCACCAGCAGCGTCAATCCGCAACCAAAACCCACATTCATCCCGACAGTGCGTTCGTCGTGCAGCCGGGAAAGGGACGCAGCCGAGCCGCTGACCGCACCCATCACAACCAGACTGGTCAAGCCCACGCTCCACGCCGTGCCCAGGCCAAAGGTCTCGAAACAGAGATAAAAGGCCAATACGCCAGCGCCAACGCCCACAAAGACACTCAGCAAAATAATCGGCAATGTGGGTGTGGGGGGGGCGGACATAGAAAAGTTGCCAATGGCCTCGTGCCGGTTGCGTTGCAAAGACCCAGGCCCACTCCCGGCTCAGCCTGGACCGAACAGGTCAATTTTACACGATTGCACCCCATATCACAAGCAAATGGACATCCAAACAGTGCGCGCTGCCCTGGCCGACCAGCCTTTCGGCCACACAATCCACTATCATTCATCCGTGCCCAGTACAATGCCCCTGGCCCGCGCCCTGGCCGAGGAAGCAGCCGATCCCGCGCTGGCATCGGGTATTGTCGTTGTCACCGACGAGCAGACCGCGGGCCGCGGTCGGCTGGATCGACGCTGGGAGACGCCGCCAGGCCGCGCGCTGCTGGTCAGCGTCGTCGTAGCGGGCGCGCATCTGCCGGAGCGCCCGGCCCAGTTGCCGATGATTGCCGGATTGGCTGTGCTGGACGCTGTACGCAGCGTCGCTACACCTGACAGGTGTGCAGGCGATGTCGGTTCGCACGTCCCGTTTTCGTACTCTGCGCACCTGTCAGGTGTAGAAGACGACTATTTTCGTCTCAAATGGCCCAACGATCTGGTGGCGATGCTGCCCAATGGCCCTGTGAAGGTAGCCGGTCTGCTGGCCGAGAGCAGTCTGGACAGTCAGGGCAGTCAGGGCATTCAGGGCATTCAGGGCATTCGCTACGCAGTGCTGGGCATCGGCATAAATGTCAACCAGCGGGCCAGCGAACTGCCCGCGCCCCGGCCCGGCGGATTGCCGCCCGCCAGTCTCTACACACTTTCCGGAGAGGAGTTTAGCCGGGAAGCGCTGCTGATCGCCCTCTGCCGCACACTCTCCGGTCTGCTGGCCGGGCCAAACCGTCCCAATGCAGAGGAAATCCACACCCGCTGGCAGGCCGCGCTGATCAATTGGGGACGCCCCGTAACTGTCCACAGCGGTGATGGCGCTTGGCACGGCCGCGCAGTGGGAACGGGTATAGATGGGACGCTGCTGGTGGAAGATGCCGCCGGTCAACGGGTCGCCGTAAGCGCGGGGGATGTGTCGGTGGAGTGGTGAAAACCAGCCTACGCCAACCGGCTAATTGTTGATCCCCGCTCGCCTGTGTATAATTTCACTTGTCTCCTGTTGCATAGAGACAACCCGTGATTCTCACTTCTGAAAGCACTGCCAATGGGTTTCGTCCACACTATTGCCTATCGCCATCGACTCTCCCTGCTACTTTTGTCTGGCGCGCTCGCTCTGCTGACGGCCCTGTTTTTGACGCTCGCAGCCCGTTCCCAACTGGCGGCAGCCCAGATTTCCCCCCTTTCACCCTCAGTGGTGGCGACGCCTCCATCGCAGGTCCAAACTCAGGAGAGTGAGTTCCAGGTGATTACGCCAGACACACCCTCGCCCCTGCCTTCACCCCAGGCCGAGAATAGTCAGTCGTCGTCAGCCGCTCAAAGCTCGACCGCAGATCGAGATTTGAGCCAGCGCCAACAATCACCGTTGGAAGCACCGATCGGTTTGGGGCAACCGTCTCAGGCCCAGTCGAGTCTGGTTCTGGTCGGCCTTATACTGGTCGGATTCGGTCTGCTTGTGGTTGTGCTGCTCCTTGCCCGGCGACGGGAGTAGACACCTGTGCCCCGTTTTCGTTTCCGTTCGCTTGGCCTCCTGTTCGCGGCTGCCTTTACACTTGGCCTGATGGTCTGGCTTGCCACCAGCCAGACAGAAGCCGTTGGTTTACGCCAGGATTCACCCATCTCTCCGAATGAGCAGCCGACAGCGACAGAGACTCTCCCAACGACAGAGACGCCTGTCGGCGGTGTGCTGCCGTCGGACACCCCCTTCCCGGACACACCCATTCCCGATACTCCGACGCCTGAACTGCCGCCGACAGATACGCCCATTCCAGACACTCCAACGCCAGAATTACCGACTGACACGCCGATCCCGGACACGCCGATCCCGGACACGCCGACACCCGTCATCCCGACGGCCACGCCCAGTTCGACGGCCACGCCCAGTTCGACACCGACGCCGGAGCCGACTATACGGCCAGTCGAAATCCCTACCGCCACCCGGGAAGCCACCCTTTTTTCTGTGGCCAGACAGGTGGTAGACGCTACCTTCACATCGGCTGCGTGGATTTGGCTGACCTGTGGTTCGCTGGTCTTTTTTGCTGTGGCCGGGGCGATTGCCGGTTTCAGCTTCTACCGCCAAAGCCGACAGCGTTTCGAACTGTTCGAAATTGTGCCAAAGGAAGAGACCCAACCGGCCAACAGTGGCAAGCGTTCCGGCGATCCGCAGCCGCCAGAAAAAGATTCCTGGCCGTCGTCGCTGCCATAGGAGAAAGAGTGAGCAACTTTACAATTGTTGATCTGGCCCCCCACATGACCGCCGAAATTGCCCAAGCCGCGGCCCTGCTGCACTGGGTCTTTGCGCCACAGGATTCCTGGGCGACGCTGGCCGAGGCGGAAAAGGAAGTGTCTGAAATGCTGGCCCCAGAGCGTATTCTGCGGGTCGCCGTCGTCGATGGGCAGATCATCGGCTGGATCGGCGGTATCCCCGGATACGATGGCAATGTCTGGGAACTGCACCCGCTGGTGATTGCGCCCGAATGGCAGGGACAGGGCGTTGGCACGGCGCTGGTGAGAGACTTCGAGGCGCTGGTGCTGGCAAAGGGCGGCCTGACCATTCAATTGGGCGCAGACGACGTGACCGATGCCACTTCCCTCTCCGGGGTCAATTTGTATGAGGAGACGTGGGAAAAGATACGGAATATCCGCAATCTGCGCCGCCATCCCTTTGAGTTCTATCGGAAAGAGGAATATACAATTATCGGCGTTGTGCCAGACGCCAACGGGCGGGGCAAACCAGATATTCTGATGGGCAAGCGGATCGATTGATGAGTATAAGCAGAACGCCTGAGACAACACAAAAACCTATCGGGGAACGGGTCGCGCTGCTTCTCCTCCTCCTGGCTGCCTTCGCCTGGCGGCTGGCCGGGTTGACCCAACAGAGCCTCTGGCGGGACGAGGTAGACGTGATTTGGCTGGCCCTGCGCCCGTTGAGCGAGACTGTCTCGATGTTCATCTCCCCGGCGCAGAACGGGCCGCTCTACTTTCTGCTGATGCGCCCCTGGTTTGCCTTGGCCGGCACGTCGGAATATGCCCTGCGCTACTCCTCTGCCCTATTCAGCCTGCTGGCAATCGGGCTGATCTGGCAAGTGGCCCGGCGGCTGCTCCCCGGCGCAGGACGGCTCAACCTTGCCAACACGCCTCTGCTGGCCGCGCTTCTCTTCGCCCTGCATCCCTACCAGCTTTGGTACAGCCAGGAAGGCAAAATGTACGCGCTGGTGGTGGTGCTGACACTGGCCTCCACCTGGGCCTGGCTGGAGGCCATGCGCCTGGGCAGCGGATGGCGCTGGCTCATCTATCTGGTCGTCACGTCGATCTGCATCTACACCCATCTGCTTTCAGCGCTGATTATTCCGATTCACTTTCTCTGGTTTGTGTTGGCCGCACCCCTGAACCGCTTGCGATGGCGAGGCTATCTCCTGGCCCTCAGCGGCTTCGTCCTTCCCTATCTGCCCCTGCTCTGGTGGCAATGGCACTACCTGACGACGCTCGACTACCAGACTGGCTACGCATTTACCCCTTTTGTGGATGTGGTGCGTCAACTTCTGATGAACCACGCGGGCGCGGCCCTCGTCCAGCGCTCTATCTATTGGATTGTGCCAGTCGTCTTTTTGGTGTTGGGTGGGCTGCTGGTGGGCGCAGCAGAGGATGGACAATTGGAGCAAACTGAGCTTTTATCAAATACGCAGTTTGTTCACGCTTCTGCTCGGGTGGGGATGCTGGCGATCTGGCTGGTGGGGCCGGTCTTGTTCCTGCACGGTGTCAGCACCATCAAACCCCTCTTTGTGGACCGCTATCTGATTTGGATCGGTCCGGCCTTTGTGCTGGCGCTGGCGCTGGGTTTGCGAGTGGTCTATCACAACGGAGGGCGGCTGGCGCGATGGGGCGCAGCGTTGCTGCTGCTTTTTGTGGCAGGCCTGTGGATGGTCAACGGCTGGGAGCAGACTGTCACGCCCAACAAAACCCAACTGCGCGAGGCTGTCACATTTGTGGCCGAACGTCGCCAGCCCGAACAGTTACTGATTCTGCAAATCCCCCACACCCACTACGCCTACCGCTACTATACCAGCGACTTTGGCAGTGATCCTTTCACCGACAGCGAGGAACGGCTGGCTCCCTGGGCCGAGGGGTTGTGGACGCAAAACGGGCTGCCGGACGCGGAGGCACAGAGCGAAGTCGATGGCGCAATGCAGCGGTTGACCAACGGCTACGACGAGGCATGGGTGATTCTGGTCGAAGCCAATTCGTGGGATGGACGACGACTGATGGCTGGCTGGCTGGACGCGCATGGAACAATAGCCGAGCAGCAGACGTTTCATGGAATCGAGGCTCGGCGCTATCTGTTGAACAACACCCGGCGTTAATTCACAAAAAATCCACGTTTAGCCGCGTCCATCCGCGGCGAAACTCTTAAAAAAAGTGAGGACGTATGTACCCCAATTCATCCAGCCGAGGCTGGAATTCGCTGAGCCGTGCCCAGCAGATCGGCGTGATTGTCGTCGGCGCGCTGGTGGCGTATGGCATCTTCTCCGGGGCCGGCTCCCTGGGCCGCCTGAGCAATCCTGACTGGATTATCGCCGTGGCGGCCATCGTCTTTATCGCCTTTCCCGTTCACGAAATGGCCCACGCCGCCATGGCCGTGGCCCTGGGCGATCCCACGCCCCGGCGGCAAGGACGCTTCACCCTGAATCCCCTGGCCCACATCGATCCGGTTGGCGCGGTGCTGATTCTCTTCACCGGCTTTGGCTGGGCCAAGCCCGTCGAGTGGAATCCCCGCAATGTGACTATCGATGTGCGGCTGGCATCTATTCTGGTCGCTCTGGCTGGCCCAGTGAGTAATCTGATTCTTGCCTCTATCTCGCTTTTTTTCTTGGGCAGCACCACTAATTCGCTCGTTGCGAATTTTCTCCAATCCTTCGCTTTTATCAATGTGTTGCTTTTTGTCTTTAATCTCATCCCTGTTCCGCCGTTGGATGGTTCCCACATCCTTTTCGCCCTGCTGCCTGATAGCACATACAAACTGAAAATGGCCCTCCAACGCTATGGCTTTTTGTTGTTGATGGCACTAATCTTTATGGGCGGTTCATTTTTTATTTCCATTGTGAGTGCCGTGACGAATCTCCTGTACGGATTGGTTGTCTGACCCGTCACCCTATCCAATTTGGTCAATCGACGACCCATCCAGTAAGATCATCCAACTATGACTATTGACATTGACATCAACACCAACACAACATCCTCACTGACCCGTCCCCATAGCCACCGATGCCAGGGCAACAGACCTTTCCCCAATCTGTCGGAAAAGGCGCTCTTGCCCGTGCGCATCTTCTGGCGGATACGCCAATTTGTGCGGGGTCTGTTTGCCCACGTGGACGCGGACGAAATGTTGGTGGTCAGCCGCACTCTGCCCAAAGCGGCCCTTTGCCGTTTTTGCGAAATGCCTCTGGACGGCCAACGCCACAGCCTGAACGTTCTCTACGATATTCAGGCGGCTGGCTGGCACGATCCCGATCTGGCCGCGGCGGCTCTGCTGCACGACGTGGGCAAAGTGGCTGGTAATGCCGCGGGCATCGCTCTTTCGCCCTGGCTGCGGGGACCGCTGGTGCTGCTGAATGCCCCGGCCAAGATGGCCGAGTTGGCTTCGGATGATCCCGCGACTGGCTGGCGCTATCTGCTCCACGTCCACCAGGAACACCCGGCCATCGGCGCTGCATGGGCCGGGGCAGACGGCTGCTCCGAACTCACCGGTTGGCTGATTGCACACCACCAGGACAAAGCTGATCACAAACCAGCAGACAAACGGGAAGAGCTTCTGGCCCTGCTCCAATGGGCCGACAACCGCAACTGACACGGAATAGTAGGGGCGCAGCAAGCAGCGCCCCTACGCGTTTATCTGAATCTAAAGGAAAAACCAATGGCGAAGTCTCAAATTACAATTATTGGCCTGGGGTTGGGCGGCGCAAGCCTGGGGTTGGCCCTGCGTCAGAGCAGCGGAGACTTCGAAGTTGTCGGCCACGACAAAAGCCCAGATATTTCCGGATCGGCCAAGCGGTTGGGCGCGGTGGACCGCACAGAGTGGAATCTGCACAGGGCCTGCACCGGGGCAGGATTGGTCATTATCGATACGCCATTGGCCGAACTGGCGGAGGTATTGGGCCACATTGCCGAGGACCTCTCCCCCGGCGCGGTGGTACTCGCACTAACCGAAGTGATGCAGCCCGCCCTGGACATCGGCACAGCAGCCCTTTCCCAGAATGCTTTTGTGGTGGCCCATCCCATCCTAAACCGGGTGGGGGGTGAACTGGAAGCCAGGGCCAACCTTTTTGAGCAGAGCCAATTCTGTATCGGGGCCAGCGTAGAAACGCCATCCAGCGCGGTCGAATTGGTCAACAATCTGGCGATGCGCGCCGAAGCAATCCCCTTTTACATCAACCCGACGGAACACGACGGCATTATCTCCCTGCTGGAACAGGCCCCCCGGCTGCTCGGCGCGGCGCTGATGCAGGCGGCCAGCCGATCCTCTGGCTGGCGCGACGGGCAGAAACTGGCCGGGCGCACCTTTGCCAACGCCACTGAAGCGGCAGATGATCCTGACGCGCTGGCCGGTTCGTTTTTTGCCAATCGGGAAAATCTGCTGCGTAGCTTGGAGCAGATGGAAGCTGTCCTCGCCGAATGGCGCACCCTACTCACCGCCGAGGACAACAGCGCGCTGACCGCGGCTTTGTCGGATATCACTGACAAGCGTCTGCGCTGGCAGCATGATGTGAAGTTGCAGCGTTGGGACAGCGCCGACGATCCCGCCAAAGAAGCCCAGCCCGGCCTGCTGCGTCAAATGTTCTTCGGCGATCTCTTTGGCGGGCGGCGACGCAAACCGGAAGAAGAAAAACTTCAAAAGTGAGATGTGCAGTGTAATCTCACGCGGCACACAGTAGATTTTGCGCTTCTGGATGCTTAGGCCGTCGCGGTAATCATCGGCAGAATCACCCGACAGCCCAGCTCCGCCATTTCCCGACGCAGGGCCGCCAGCATCTCCTCGCCTGTATAAACCCCCACAATCGCCCCGCCGGAGCCAGCAAATTTGGCGCTGGCCCCACACTTTCGGGCCGTTTCCACCATCTCCACCTGCCAGGACGGCAGATCGTAAATCGTGCGCCGGGTGTCGAAATTGGCGTCGATCAGCCTCGACAACCGCTCCGTATCCCGCTCCAGCAGTGCCTCTCGTCCCTGGGCAGCCAGCCCAGCAAAGACATCCATCGCCGCTACAATTGTTGCATCCCCCCGGTTATAGCGCCCGCGGATGTCGTTGTGGAAGGTTTCGGTGGGTTCGCTGAGGGCCGCGTGATACGCAATGTAGAGCGGCGGCAGCCAATCCGTGGGCAGGGCTTCGTAGTGGTAGGCCGTCATCCCGGCCACGGCGCGTTCCTGCGTCCGGTCAAAGTCCATATAGACTAGCCCCTCATAGCATTGGATCACCCGGTCCTGCAACCCGGCGGCGATCCCCAATTCGTCCCGTTCCACCGACAGAACAAAACTTGGCCGAGCTTGCAGAGGAATCTCCACCCCGTAAAATTCGCACAGAGCGCGCATAGTCGCCGTAATAATGGCGCTGGAACCGGCCAACCCCACTTGCATGGGAATGTTTGTGCTGTAGCGGATGGAAAAAAGGTCGTCGTGGAGGGCGATCCCCTGTTGGTCGCAATGCTCTACAAAACGTTTGATCGTCGCCTTCACCAGTCGGATGCCGCCGTAATAGCCGTGCAACTGCACATCCCGCGCCAAATCCTGCACCGAGCGGAAGCGTGCCCGGTCGTGTTCGGCCAGGACAATCTCCACTGCGTCCCACTCATACAGGACCACTTCCGCCCAGAAATTGCGCACAATCAGTGAAATGGTTTTGCCGTTGTAGCCGTCCGATGGGTTGCCCAGCAGACCAGCCCTGGCATAGGCCCGTTTATGAATGATCTGCACAGATCACCTCCTCCAAATAGCTGCGCAGGGCAGGGCCGTGCTTTTCGTCAGCCAAAGCAAATTCCACAAAGGCCCGAAAATAGGAGTCAAAATTGCCAATGTCGTAGCGTTTCTCGGCGGGATGCAAACACATTCCATAGACCGGCGCGCCCTGCTGGATTAACAACCGTATAGCATCGGTCAGTTGAATTTCTCCACCCTTACCTGGCTGGGTTTGCTCCAATGCCTGAAAAATGGAGGGAGCAAAGACATAGCGGGCGGCGATAGCGAAATTGCTGGGTGCTTCCTCCGCGCTGGGCTTTTCCACCACATCTGCCAGTTCAAAGATTGCGCCGCTCTCCTTCGGCTGGGCAATGCCGTAGTGATGGACTTCGCTGGAAGGCACTTCTTCAAAGGCGATGACCGCCGCGGCGCGCTTCTCCTGGAAAAATTGGGTCATTCGTCGCACCACATCGCTCTGTGCGTTCATCCCGATAATCGAATCGCCCAGAGCTACCACAAAAGGTTGGTTGCCCACAAATGGCTCGGCACAGAGAACAGCGTGACCCAGCCCCAGCAATTGCCGTTGGCGAGTGAAGAAATAGCGGATGGGCGCACGCTCGAAGTCGAGTTCCGCCAACAACTCCTCTTTGCCCGTCTCGCGCAGAGTTTGAATCAATTCCTGGTTGATGTCAAAGTGGTTTTCGATGGAGCTTTTGCCTGGCCCGGTCACAAAGAGCAGGCGGCGCATTCCTACCCGCGTCAACTCGTCAACTACATATTGGACCACAGGCCGCCGACCCACGGGCAGCATCTCTTTGGGCTGGGATTTGGTGGCGGGCAATAGGCGCGAGCCAAGCCCCGCCACAGGTACAACTGCAATATCAATCGTCATCTTACTGGCCTCCTTCTTCGGATTCTTTGCCTTCGTAGGTTTTGGGGTTCCGGCCAAACAAAATCGTAGCCTCTCGCAGCCGTTCTGTGGCGGATCGGTCAAGCTGTTCTGCCTGTAAACGCCACTGCCAGTTGCCTTCGCTTGTCCCCGGCAGATTCATGCGCGCCTCTGTGCCCAAATTCAACACATCCTGCAAAGGAACGACCGCCACTTGCGCCACACTGCGCCAGGCAGCCTCGAGAAGCGTCCACGCCACATCCCCGCCATCCGTGCGGAAATAGCGGCGCAAGTGATCCCGCTCCCGCTCGGCGCTGGAGTGTTGATACCAGCCCTGGGCCGTGTCGTTGTCGTGGGTTCCCGAATAGACAATAAAGTTGGGTGTGTAGTTGTGGGGCAAAAATTTGTCTGCGGCGTCGCTGGCAAAGGCGAATTGCAGAATTTTCATCCCCGGCAGATTGTAGCGGTCGCGCAGGGTAATCACATCGGGCGTAATCTCGCCCAAATCCTCGGCAATAATCGGCAATTCGCCCAACGCCGCCCCAATTGCCTCGAAGATCGCCGCGCCCGGCCCCGTCACCCACTCTCCGTTGATAGCGGTTGTCTCGCCCGCGGGCACTTCCCAATAGCCAGCAAAGCCCCGGAAGTGGTCGATGCGCACAATATCGTAGAGGCTAAGACTGGCCCGGATGCGCTCGATCCACCAGAGGAAGCCGTTCTCCTCCATCTGTGCCCAGCGGTAGATGGGATTGCCCCAGAGCTGGCCGGTGGCGCTGAAATAGTCCGGCGGCACGCCCGCCACAACCGTCGGCTGGTATTCGTCGTCAAAGAAGAACTGTCGGGGATTGCTCCAGGCGTCCGCGCTGTCCAGTGAGACGTAAATGGGGATATCGCCGACGATGCGGATCTCCCGCTGGTTGGCGTATTCCTTTAGCGCCCGCCACTGACGAAAGAAGAGCCATTGGATGAAACGATAGGCGTGGCTGCGGGCCGCGTGTTGTGTGCGGGCCGCAGCCAACGCGTGGGCGTCCCGGCTGCGCAGGGGCATGGCCCAGCTGTTCCAGGCCGCGCCGCCGTGGGCATCTTTCAGCGCCATAAAGAGGCTGTAGTCGTCCAGCCAGTCCACGTTTTCTGTGCAGAATTGCTGGAATTCCTCTTGCAGGTGACCAGCCATTCCCGCCACAAAACCAGCCGCAGCCCGAAAGAAGAGGGGCAGCTTCCATTCGTAGAGTGCGCCAAAATCCACCCGCTCGTCGGGCAAAGGCGGCGCGCCGGCCAGTTCCGCCGGGTCCAGCAGCCCCTGCTCTACCAGCGTTTCCAAGCAGATCAGATAGGGATTGCCCGCAAAAGTGCTAAAGCTCTGATAAGGGCTGTCGCCGTAGCCTGTCGGGCCGAGGGGAAGCACCTGCCAGATAGTCTGTCGGCTCTCCTGCAAAAAGTCCACCCACGCATAGGCCGCTTTGCCCAGCACCCCTACGCCGTAGGGGCCGGGCAGGGATGTGGGATGCAAAATGATACCGCTACAGCGGGGAATCTCCACGCAGAAACCTCCTCGAAAGTAAAAAAAGCGCACGCTGACAAAAAACAAAAAAGGGATTTGCACTGAATTTTTGGGATTCACCCGAAATCAGCACAAATCAATCCAAATCATAAAAATCTGCGTCCCCTCTTTTTTGATTGAACTTATTCTTCGTCTTCCAGCACAATTGTTTTCCAATGCCCCCGGCGGAAGAGAAACCAGAGCAGAATCGTCCGTCCTGCCCAGTCAATGGCTGTGCCCCACCAGACACCGGCCAGCCCCCAGCCCAGTGTAATTGCCAGGAAATAGACCACTGGCAGGCGCAAAAGCAGCACACCGCAAAGGAGCAGGGCCTGGGCAGCCACAGTCTGTGCGCGTGGCTTGTCCCCCGCGCCCCAAGCACGGGCCACCAATGCGGTGGCGCTGACGGCCAGCGCGCCAAAGATCGTCATTAGCAGGTAAAAGAGCGTGCCGGCCAGCCCCACCGCGGCCAGCGCGGCCGGGTCACGAATCCAGCCGATCATCACCGTATCGCTGAAAAAGACGACGGTCTGGAGCAGATTTTCGACAACAGCAGGCAGGGCCAACGTCAAAATAGCCCGATTGAGGGAGATGGCAGGGCCAATCAGCACCGGCGCGTCCGGCAAGCGGGTATGTGTCACGCCGTGGGTTTCCTATTGGAGAGGCGGGCCAGCCAGGGTTGCCAGCCAGAATGAGAGGGCCAGCAGGAGTACGCAAAGCAGCAGCCAGCCCATCTGAAGCGCCAGATTGTATTCTTGTGTGAGGGGTTGGCGTCCCGGCTGGATGATGGCCGGTGGGCGAAAGCGGGGGAAGAGGCCGACAATGACCAGCAGCCCGCCGAAAAGTCCGCCCAAATGCCCCCAATTGTCAACATTTGCCACTGTCCCGCCCAGCACCAGATTCAGGACCAGCACAATGACCATTGAGCGCAGAATCTCCTCTCCCCGCGGGCCGAAATTTTCGCGGAAACGGAAGAAGTAGAGAACTGTCGCGCCCAGCAGAGCAAAGACAGCACCCGACGCGCCCGCCGATAGCGCAGGGGAAAAGGCATAGCTGGCAACGCTGCCAAAGAGACCGCCCACCAAATAGATAGCAGCAAAACGCCAGTGGCCCAGATGCCCTTCCAGAATGGGTCCCAGCATAAAGAGGCCAATCAGATTGGAGATCAGGTGGGTGGGGCCGATGTGCAGGAACATCGCGGTCAGCAACCGCCAGACTTCGCCGTTGAGAATGTCGATATTCGACTTCATCCCCAGAATATAGAGGACGTGAATGTCCACCGGCCCCGTCCAGGTCCCAAAGACGACCAGCCCAAAGACGAATGTGGCGGCAAAGGCCAGCAGATTCAGGCCGATCATTACCCGGCTGACAATAGGCGGTGCCAGCCGAAGATAGAATTCGGGGCGGGGTGGGGCGCTGGACGACGGTTGGGGGCGTGTGGGTTGGAGAGGTGTCGGTTGGTCGTACACAAAGATTCCTTCATTTGTAGGAGCACTGCTGTGCTGCGCCCGTATCCATTGTTTGAGATCAGAGCGACACAGGCTTCCACCCGGTTCGACACTTTTCCGCGTGGATAATGCTGATCACGTGATCCACCGTGTGTTCCAGGAAATCCTCCCGATTGACCACCACATAATCAAAGTCGTGGATGCGCTTCATCTCCTGGCGGGCGGTTGCAATACGCATTTTGAGGTTGTCGGGCGACTCCGTTTTGCGTTCCTGCAAGCGCGTTACCAGCTCGTTTTCGGACTCCGATGCCAAAAAAATCGTCACGGCTTCCGGGATTAGCTTGCGGATGGTGGCTGCGCCTTGCACGTCAATGCGCAACACCACATCCTTGCCGCTGGCCAGGGCCGCGCGCACGTGCTTCTTGGGAATGCCTTTGTAGTCGCCATAGACGACCGCATATTCCAGCAGCTCGCCCTCTTCGATCATCCCGGCAAACTCGCCCACAGAGACAAAATGATAGTCTACACCCTCTTCTTCGCCGGGGCGGATAGGCCGGGTGGTCGCTGTGACAACGAAATAGAAGGGCTGTTCCCGTCGCTTCATCAGGGCCAGCGTTGCATCTTTGCCCACGCCGCTGGGACCGGAGATTACCACCAGCACCGGGCGCGGCCCCACAAAACGCTCGTAAATCTCGCTTACGTCGTCGGTCTGTGTATTGCTACCTGCTGTATCACTTCCCACTGAGCTTGTCTCACTTTACCTGTGCCGAGTATACTATCGATAGATATTCAGTATAGACCACCCCCAATTCTCAGAGAAATCAGAGGGCGGGTCGGCTCTATTTTTGCCAACAGAAGGGAAATCCTACAATGCCCATTTACGAATACTATTGCTACGACTGCACAAAGCGGGTGAACGTCTTCTTTCGCACAATGTCCGAAGCCAGCGACGACGCCGCGGCCTGCCCCACGTGCAGCGGTCGCCGCCTGCATCGTCTGGTCAGCCGGGTGCGGATGTTGCGCTCGGAGGAGAGCCGGATGGAGTCGATGGCCGACGACGCATCGCTGATGTCTGGCCTGGAAAGCGAAGACCCCCGCGCCCTGGCCGGTTTTATGCGCCGTATGAGCGACGAAATGGGCGAGCCGATGGACCCGGAAATGTCCGAAGTGATGGACCGGCTGGAGGCAGGAGAAGACCCGGACGCCATCGAACAGTCTATGCCCGATCTGGCCGGGGATGACGGCGGCGGGATGATGGGGGGAATGCCGGGGGGAATGCCGGGGGGAATGCCGGGGATGGGTGGTTTAGAGTAGGGATTAGGAACTGGAGATTGGGGACCGGAATAGCCGACACTTTTGCCTTTCCCCTTTGCCTTTTGCCTTACACTTTTTCAAAGTGTTCCACATCCATTACAAAAATCGTCGCCCCTCCCACGTGCTTTTCCACGGGGATGGGGATGTGCATTTCTCCCGGCTCCATCACCGGGGGCAGGGGGGTGACATACTGCACCTGGCTGGTGCAATTCTCACGGATAATCGACAGTGCTTCGGGCAGATCGTCGTCGTCCACCCCGCAAAAGACCGTCGAATTGCTCACGTGCAGAAAGCCACCTGCCGAGCTGGTAACTGTGGCAGAAAAGCCTTTGCGTCCCAGACGGTCGAGCAGATTCCGGCTATTGTCATTGTTGACGACCGCAATAATCAGTTTCATCCTGGCTCCTTCACAGCCATAACTTCAGAGATGGGCAGGCGTAACGCAATCTCAGCCCGGATCGTACGGTGGACGACCTGCTCAGATTTGTCGCTGTCGATCACACACCAGCGCGCCGGTTCGGCTGCGATAAGCGCCCCATAGCCGGCCTGTACAGCTTTGTGAAAGGCCATCATACGGGCGTCCAGTCGATTCCACTCCTGCGCCGCCCCCGCCTGCTTGCGCGCCAATCCCACTTCCGGCTGAACATCCAAATAGAAGGTCAGGTCCGGGGTCAGACCGCCCGTGGCATAGCGGATGAGCCGGCCCAACTCCGCCCGGTCCTGCCCGTAGCCATAGCCCTGATAGGCCAGGGTGCTGTCTGCAAAGCGGTCACACAGAACGATCTGTCCGTCGTCCAGCGCCGGACGAATCACCTCGTGGACGATCTGGGCGCGGGCTGCGTTGAAGAGCAGTGTCTCTGTGCGGGGCGTCATCTCCGTGTGGTCAATGTCCAGCAGCAGAGAGCGGATGCCGTTGCCGATGCGCGTCCCGCCCGGTTCACGCGTGGTCAGGACGCCGTGGCCTTGGCTTTGTAACCATCCGGCCAGCAGACGAATCTGTGTGGTTTTTCCGCTGCCTTCCGGTCCTTCAAAAGTAATGAACACAAGTCTGCTTTCTTGTCTGATGGGCAACCACAATGCAACCACAAAGACGCAAAGACACAAAGAAAAGCAAGAAGTTGTCTTTCTTTGTGCCTTTGTGGTTCTTGTGTGCTACTGGCTGAATATCCGCACTCGGCGGTGTGGCTCGCGGCCATAGCTGTGGCTGACCAGATTGGCGGCGCGGGCCAACTGGTGCTGCTGGCTGCGGATAGCCGCTGCCTGGGGCAGCAATTCGGCTGACTCTGCGCCCTTCAACAGCCGTTGGATGGCGTCCTGCGTTTCGCGCATAGCCGTGTCAAAGGCCGCTTCCGAGTTGGGCGTATTCAGATGAAAAATGTCCAGCAGGCACTGCTCCATCTGTGTCACGGTATTGCTGCGTAGGACGTAGACCGGCACACTGCGTCGTTCCGCGTCGGCAATTGGCTGGGGCTTCTGCCGGTAATAGTTTTTCAGCGTCATCACAATATCCGCTTCGTTAATCTCCGGCACGATCTCGACATTGACGTTCAGGTTTTTGGCCGCGGAGCGCAGCCGGTTCTGTCCGATGCCATAGGGGAAGACCCGCACAGGCCGAGATACTTTCTCCGCTGGTTCTTCGTTCTGGCTGCTGCCAACAGCCGCGGCTGCGTTCACTTGGGCCGCGCCCGACCCGCCGCGCTTGCGCCCGGAACGCCGTTCGCCGTCCAACGCCCGGTGTCCGTTCTCTCGCCGTCCATTCTCTCGCCGTCCGTTGTTGCTGCCGCCCATGCGCTTATCGCCCTGGTCCGGCAGAGTTTCGATATGCACCACCTGCTTCTCGTCAATCCAGCGTACCTCCGGGTTGACCGTCCAGCCGCGCAGGATAGAGTCGACGGCTTCGCCCACTTCGTGATGGACGATAATGCGCTTGCGGTCCTGAATTTCGATGAGTACGTCAAAGGTGGGCGGCGCTTTGCGTTCCAGCACAGTCTTCTGGGTTCCCCGCCGTCGGGCCTCCTCATCCGAGAGGGTCACGCTGTCGATACCGCCCACCAGATCGGAGAGCGTCGGGTTGAGCAGTAGATTTTCCAGGCTGTTGCCGTGGGCTGTCCCGATTAGTTGCACACCCCGTTCCGCGATGGTGCGGGCCGCGATGGCTTCCAGTTCCCGCCCGATTTCGTCGATGACAATCGCTTCGGGCATGTGGTTTTCCACAGCTTCGATCATCACTTCGTGCTGAAGCTCCGGCTCAGCCACCTGCATCCGCCTGGCCCGCCCGATGGCCGGGTGGGGGATGTCGCCGTCACCCGCGATCTCATTGCTGGTGTCCACAATGACCACCCGCTTTTTGTTGCTGAGCACACGGGCCGCCTCGCGCAGGAGCGTTGTCTTGCCCACGCCGGGCCGCCCCAGCAGCAGAATGCTCTTTTCGCTGAGCACAATGTCCTGGATAATTTCAATCACCCCATAAACGGCCCGCCCCACCCGACAGGTGAGACCGATGACCAGCCCCTTGCGGTTGCGGATGGCCGAAATCCGGTGCAGGGTGCGCTCGATCCCGGCCCGGTTGTCCGAGCCGAAGGTGCCGATTTTGTCGATGACATTGCTGATGTCTTCCGCACTGATCTCATCGGTGCTGAGATAGACTTCGCCGTCGATGAAGCGCGCTTCGGGCAGCCTTCCCAGGTCCATCACTACTTCGATCAGATCCGAGGGCCGCCCGATTTCGCGCAGTGATTCCCGGATGCGCTGGGGCATGACCTCCAGAAGAAGGTCCAGATCATCGGTGATGCGCAGGGCCATTTTGCCCTGTTCTGGGCTTTGTTCTGGGCTTTGTTCTCGGCCTTGCCGTGCCATTGTTGTGCTTGTGTCAGAAAGGTTGCTTTGTGTCATAGGTCCCTGTGTTGATCGCTGTTTCGTTCCACAAAGTTGTTTTATTCACTACAAGTATCGATAGTACGCATCCACAGTACGCATCCACGACGGGAGAAGTTCCATCGCTTCCTCCGTTCAGCCTGGGGTCGAGGGCTGGGATCGAGGGCTGGGATCGCTCCGAGGAGATACCCCATCGCCAGTCCCCAATCCGGTATACTGTGGCATAGCCAAAGAGCCGGGAATTGCCTCGGCTACACCCTCCAGAGAGGGGAGCCGACTTTCCACCGCTTTCTTGGCCCGCTGCCAGATGGGCCGCATCATGCGCGCCCGGTCGGTAAAGGGCGCAAAGCCATATTCTTCCAGAATTGAATCCAGCCCGCTCTGGTAATCGCGCACGCCGATGTAGACTGGTCCGCGCTGGGCGGCTTCGGCGATCCGTAGCAGGCCATAGTCCAGCAACAGACGCACCCGCGCCGTGTCGGGATCGTTGCTATCTACCCAAAGCCGCAGCCAAACCCCCACTTTGCCCCAGATAATCTGCACACAGCCGTCCAGCCCCTCTGGCTCATTTGGCCCTTCCAGCACATAGCTGCTTAGATGGCGGTGCAGGTGGCGGTTGGTCAAAATAGGCGGCGCAAAATGTTCGCCTTTGCCGTCGCTCTCCCCGTCGAATGCCTCAGCCTGACGCACAGGCGCAGGCGTAATGCGCGCATACAACTGTTCCAGCGCCCACTGATCCTTGCGCATTTGCAGGCGAATCCCCGCTGGTCCCGCGGACGGCCGGGCCAGCGGCTCCCCGGCCCGACGCCAAACCGTCTCCTTGGCGTAGAGATGAAAACCGGCCTGCATAAGGGTATTCACCAACAGTGGCTGGTCGGATAGCTCGGCATAGAGGCGGCGAAACTGTTGATCGGCCAGAGAGAGAGCACTTTCGGCCAGAAGTTTGTGCCAAATGGCCGGATGGCCGTCGGGCGCGTCTAAAGCCGGGCTGAGTACCATCAGGTCGGCTTCGGCCCGGCTGGGGTGTAATCGCCATTGTACAAAACCCGCACGGGCCAAGCCGTGTTCCTCTTGACGCAAAACGTAGGTGACACCGCTTTTGTACGCCCAAGGCAGATAAGCGCTGAAGGCAGCCTGGAGAGGGGAAGAGGGCTGTAACAGAAATCTTCCAATATGAAAACGGGTGGCGTGTCGGCTCAGGCGTTGGACAAGCAGAGAATCGCCTGGAGTGAAGGGCCGAATTGGCAAACGCACGACTCCTGATGGATAGACAGCCCGGAGCGATTCCGGCTGCAAAAAGGCGGGACAGCAGTTCGAACGAACAGTACAGCTATTGTACTGGAAAGCGGGTAGGCTGACAAGTAGGTTTACGCCCTATTCCGTTCAGCCACTTTGACGTTCCTTCCCCTTCCCGCTATTCTATGGGGCAGAAGTAACTCAACCCGACAAAGCAGAGGTGCATTGTGGAACCCATTCTTCTTTCCAAAGCGAACCGTGTGGCAACCCTCACAATCAACCGCCCGGCCCAGCACAATGCGATCACCCTGGAAATGTGGCGATCCCTGGCCGAGATTGCCACGCGGTTGGAGCAGGACACTGACGTGCGGGTGGTGGTTGTGCAGGGCGCGGGGGATGAGGCTTTCAGCGTGGGGGGCGACATCAGCGAATTCTCCGCCCAGCGCAGCGACCCGTGGCAGGCCAAAATCTACAACGGCAAAGTGGAGTTGGCCCTGAAGTCGATTGCCCGCCTCTCCAAGCCCACAATTGCGCTGGTCAAGGGCTATTGTATGGGCGGCGGCTGTATGCTGGCGACCCACTGCGATCTGCGTATCAGCGCCGACAATGCCATTTTTGGGATGCCTGTGGCCCAACTCAGCACCCTCGTGGGCTATCGGGAGTTGCAGCGTTTTGTCCATCTGATCGGTCTGGGGGTGACCCTCGATCTGCTGCTGACCGCGCGTCTGATACAGGCTGACGAAGCCCAAGCCATTGGCCTCAGTTCCCAGGTTCATCCGTTGGCAGAGATAAACACACGGGTCGATGAGATGACCGCCCAGATGGTTGATCTCGCGCCCCTGGCCCAGCGCTGGCACAAACAGATGCTCCAGACGCTCCTGCGCAAGCCGGATTTGCACGACTTGACCCCGGAGGAAGGAATGCTGCCCGACGTTATCTATGACAGCGAGGATTACGCGGAGGGCGTGCGGGCCTTTTTGGGCAAACGGCCCCCTGTCTTTCGAGGAAAATAGGGTAACTTTCTCCTCCTGGATATGGAGAGAATACGGAAACCACGAGGAAATCAGCGCTCATCTTTGTTTCATTCTGCTCATCTGCGTCCCGCTGTTTATCATTCACTCGCCCGGCGCAACCACATCAACCGTCGCCAGGTAGACAAAATCATCGCCAGTGGTATCCGCACGGCGCAAGCGTTCCACCGTCTGGCTCTGGTAGAGACCGGCCACCAGCACATACTTGCCAGGGGGCAGATCAGCGGGCAGGGAGAGGAGATGTCCCTGCCCGCTGCTTTCGCCAGGGCGCAGGGGCGAGCGGGCCGGCTGCTGGCTGTCCAGCAGAAAACGGTCGCTCTCGGCCACCCGTTGGGAGAGGTCGCGCTCGGCCAGCAGATGGACAAAGTCCGTGATTGGGCCAGTGACCGGGCTGGGCCGGGCGTCGTCTGCCGCGTGCCAGCGCAGACGCACGGGCAGCGCTGTTCCCGCCGTCAGCGGCGCGGCGGGAATTGTAAATTCTTCCAGCGTCAACCCGCCCACAAAGCGCACCCCCGCGGGGACGGTTGTGGTTGGCACGCTTTCCAGCACATAAAGTGACAGCCGCCCACTCTCGCCCACCTGATTTTGCCGTAACAGAAAACGGTTCTCCTCCAGCCAGCGGGCCGTAGCGGTCAGATCATCGGCGGACGAATGCCATCGCTCCAACAGCCAAAGCCGCTCGCCGCTTCTTTCTGCATTTTTCTCCACAGCCGCCAATACTTCCGCCCGTTCCTCGCCGCCGATGCCCCGTTCGCTTCCCTCCATCCAGAACCAGACCGGCAGGCGCACAGGCAGATAAGCCATCAGCCTGCCGGTCAACTCCTGAAAATCCGCATAGACGGGCGCTGTGATGAGCAGTCGATCCCCCTGCGCGGCCTGCTCGTTCAATTCAGCCAGAAGAGGACTATCGGCCTGATAGTCAGCCCGGTTCTGCTCGATCTGGGAATAGGCCGCCAGACTTTGGCCGGTCAGAATGAAAGCCAGCGCCATCCCTATCCCAATGCCCAGCCAGGCGCGACGGGATTGGCGGCGCAGGCTGTAAAGCAGACCGATTCCGGCTCCCAGCAACAGAAGCGCCGCGGGCAACGCCGCCTGCCAGTGCCAACGAATGGCCCCGATACTCCCTTCGGCCCAGGCCAGATCGATTGGGCCACCGTCCAGAAAGATGCGCCAATTGCCCACAGGCGGAAAGTGTCGCCAGTTCAGGATAAAGTCCCGGTTGGAGTCGATGCGGGCAAAAAACTCGTTGAAATCCGTCGCCATGCCCGCAACATTCCCGGCCAGGCTGATCGCTATCAGCAGGGCCACCAGAGGCCAGAGCCAGCGCCGGGAACCGTATTCTTCCAGCGTAGCGGCCACAAAAATCATCAGCAGGGGCAGCACTGTAAGCAGAAAGCGTGGCCCCCAATTCCAGACGCCACCCCAGGCAAACCAAGCGCTGTAAAAGAGCCAGACGGCTATTGAGCCGCCCCCAATCAGCCAAAAATAGGCGGGCGACAGGCGACGGCGCAGGGGCGCTATCCCCAACAGCCCCAAGAGCAGAAAAGGGCTGGACGTAAAGAGTCCCTGGCCGGGGCTGAAGGTGAGGCCGTAGAGGCTGATCCAGGAGAAGGCGAAAGCGATTTCTTTGGTGTAGCCTGTATCGCCCAGGGAGGCGAAGCGGGTCTGGTTGTAGGCGAGCAGGCCCAGAGCAACCGGGAGAAGAGGGGCAAGAAAAATTGCCAGACGACCCGCAGCCTGGGCAGGACGGCGGACGGAAAACGCAAGCAGATAAAGCGCGCCGAGGCCAACCAGAAAGAGGCTCTCGTAGCGAAAGGCCACAGACACGCTGGCACTGATTCCGGCCAGAAGCAACCACGCCCAGCCGCGATCGGTTGCCGCTCCCGTCCGATGCAGCGCCCAGACCATCACCACCCCCAGCAACCCCACCACCGGCAAGTCCCACAGCATCCGGGCATAGACCCAGGCGATTGTGCAGAGGCCATAGCCCAGCGCTGTGATGAGCGCGACCCGGCGCGCAAACCCCACATCCTCCAGCCAGACGACGAGCAGACTGGCCGTGGCCGCGGTGATCAGCGCGCCGGTCAATAGCCCGGCATAGACAACGCTGACAGCGCCGCCCAGGCGGGCCAGCAGCAGCAGTCCAGCCACCAGCAGCGAGACGCCGGGCGCCTTTTTGGTGTAGAGATTGCCGTCCGCGCCCCACACACCCGGCGGGTCCGGCGTCCAGTGATTTGTCCAGATCAGTTGGTTGATGTCGGTTTGACCGTTGACCGCCAGATTGTGGCCGACGGCGAAGACGGCCACTTCGTCCATCACGTGGAAACGACCGGAGAAGCTGAGGAGATAGACGGCAAACAGGAGCAATCCCAGCCAGAAGGCGTGAGCACGCGGGGCGTGAGCACGCGGGGCGTGAGCACGCGGGGCGTG
>Ga0335396_10001858_pt1 | contig 26617 bp, 20 predicted proteins | sample FRY02_FD_205743 | JGI IMG/M metagenome (GOLD analysis project Ga0335396, IMG submission 205743) | Freshwater microbial communities from Lake Fryxell liftoff mats and glacier meltwater in Antarctica - FRY-02 (spades assembly) (version 2) | ecosystem: Environmental > Aquatic > Freshwater > Ice >... | reverse complement strand
AGATCTTGCATCAAGAGGATCTGGGAATCTTATTGTTGACAAGATTATACAAAAATACTCTATCCCCATCTACAGGATAGGGGTGCTTTAATTGCTTTGTGATCCAGAAGTATTCTATTCAATGAACCTTGATGTTTATTATTCCTCTCAATCTCAGGATGAATTTGGCGCAGCAATCAAAACCTGGAACCCAAATCAAACACTAATTGGATATGTTCAGCAGGCAGGATCAATGGAAAAAAATTCCCTAAAGACAGAAACCTTTTTTGAGTACAGCAATAATTTGGTGGGAAGAACATATGTTGATCCAAGAACCTCTATGGAGGGAACAAGCTATCCAATAACCAGCATGTTGGTAACAAACATACAAGACTCTAAAACTGGAACCATATTCTACACAGAAAGTGCTGAAAAGAGGTCTGGAAAGCCAACTGTGTACGATGTTATGTCAGTAGACCCCCACATAAATCCATGGAATGAAATAGAGTATTACAAGATTTATCTTGTTAGGTCAGACTTGCAGGAGATAAATCGTGATTAGTATAAAAATGGATGCAAAGATGCTTGAGAGATCCTTAAGAAATGCCGTATCTTACGGTAATGGATTTTTAGAGGGGATCGAGATAGAAAGGATAAACTTTAATAGAGTATTGGGCGGGGTCACATCAGAGGCGCTGGGGGCATACATTGATCAAAAAGCAAGAATGAATCCAAGAGAGCTTCATCATGTATATGAATGGAATTCCGCAGGAAACCCCTCAGCAAGGCTGTTCAGATTTAACGTCAATGTGGGTAAAACATACATAAACCTGTCTGGAAAGTTCTTACCATCAAAATCTACATCAGATACCTCGTCAGAGCCATTTGTAAACAAGGCAGATGTTATGGAAAACAAGATAGCTATAACAATAACACCGAAAAACTCAGAGGTTCTTGCTTTTGAAGATGACGGACAGATGGTTTTTACATCAAATTCTATCTATATTGCAAACCCAGGTGGGGATGCTGTCGCAGGAAGTTTTGGCTCTGTAGTAAACGAATTTTTTCAACAATACTTTACGTCCTCAATCCTCAGACAGCTCTTGGCAGATTTAAGAACTCCACAAGAGTTTTCTAGACTTTTTCCTCAAGGGGTAAAGTCTGGTGGAAGGTCTGTGGGGGTTGCTGCTGGAAGAAAATACTTTAAGGTAAGAGGGGCAGAGTTAAATGAGTCTTTCTAACTTTGGGTTTGCCCCAGTTGTTGTGAATAATTACCTCTGGAGCGTAATGAAGTTGATGGAGCCATCTCTTTCTAGTTCATCAAACTATGGATCAACCATTCCCTTTCTCCCGCTAGGCGACGCGGCAGCGGGAACCCTGGGGTGGGGAGACAAAACGTATGTTATATATGACAGAATGTTCAAAGCAATGAAAGACCCATCCTATTGGGTGAAGTGTGAAGAGGTTAAGTATCAGTTAAAGGCAAAAGAGCAAGATACTTTTATCTGGGGATCTGCAATACAGCAAATCCTTGACAGACACGATGATGCGGCAAAGGATGTAAATGATTGGATAAGGAGTAATGGTGGAGATAACGCTTATCCTATATTCTTCCATAGTATGAGGGTGTTTCAGCTAGCAAGATACCTGGCAACCGATTCAGAAAACATAAGAGACTTGAGTTCAAGGTCTTTTTATGTAACGGAGTTTGCAGTCGATATGAAATACCACTACACAAAATCCCTAGAGGATTACCTATAAAACGGTGATATAATGTAAAAGAGGGAACGTCACCATAAATAAAAAATATGGAGAAAGAGGTAAAAGATATGGCATATACACGCGGAGATTCAAAAAACATTATTGTCGGAGCAGCCGCAATGTTCGTTTCGACTAGTGCAGATTTTGAGCCAGCAACAGTAGTCTTTCCAGACTTTGTTGAGGATGAGAAATATATTGACACGCTAACAGACTCGGCAGATGGTCAAGCTTTGGTCCGGAACATTGGTTACACGACTAATGGTCTCGAACTTCAGTTTCAGCCAGATTTTGGGGAGGTTCAAGTAGATCAACTTCTTGACGTTGCAAAATTGTATAAGCAAGGAATGCAAGTTAATCTTAATACTGCTTTTGCAGAGGCTACGCTTGAAAACCTTCTGGTCGCTATTGCAGCACCATCAGGTGATTACAATGCAAGCACAACACTTGACAATCCAGTTGACAGTGGATCTGCATCAACAGCATCCGTGCTTGAAATGACTTCAGGAGCTATTGGCGAGTGTCCAGTAGAAAGAGGTCTTGTTGCAGTTGGACCAGGCACAGGAGACTGTGACCCAGGAGCATACATTGAGCGCATTTATGTTGCTTACCGTGCTCTGTCTATTGACAGTGTAACTGTATCAGCAAAAAGAGATGAAGCTTCTATGTTTGAAGTTTCATTCCGTTTGCTTCCGGCAAACAGCGGTTCTTATGGAAAAATTGTTGATAGAACGATTAACTCTACGACCTGATAAAAATTATACATGGATGCCCTCACAGAAATGTGGGGGTGTTCGTGTTTTATGCTATACTATATCCATTAAATAGTTACATAGAAAGGAACTATAAAATGGCCACCAGTGTTTACGAATCAATGGAAATTGAAATGATGGATGGGACAAAAGTAAAGATGCGCCCACTAAAGATCTCGCTTTTAAGAGAGTTTATGAAGAAGTTTGAGGGGATTACAGAAGTTTCAGACAGCAATGACAAGTCCATGGATCTTCTTATGGACTGCGTTCAAATTGCTATGAAGCAGTATGATGATAAGTATGCTGAAGATCGTGCAGAGCTAGAAGATAATATTGATCTTCCCAGCGTCTATAAGGTAATTGAAGCAGCAGCAGGAATCAAGCTGGATGCAGAGGGAAACGTTCTGACGGCGGGGACTCCTGGAGCGATCTAGATCTCGCCAAGATAGAATCTGAAATTTTTTTGTTAGGGATATGGAAAGACTATGAACAATTAGAAGATAGTCTTTCCATGCCTGAAATTACATCTATACTGTTAGCAAAAAGAGAAAGTGATTATGAAGAAAAAAAGTTTTTTGCTGCAATTCAAGGAGTAGACCTTGATGGAGAAAGTGGAAAAGATCGTGGACAAAAAGAGTGGGAAGATATGAAGTCTAGAGTCTTTAGTGGTGGATCTGCAAAAGACTCTAAAGACGTTACATCTCTACAAGGAATAAATGCACAAAGAGCAGGATTTGGAATAAACAATGGTTTAGAGTATGCATCAGTAAAGGGTGAGAAGGGTAATCCTAAAAATCCATTTTCGTAATATCCTACATGGAAGAACCTTCTAATGGTATAATTTAATAAGGTGAGTATTTAAAATGTCAACTTCAGTAAACGCTAACATTAATGTAATTGTTAATACGTCACAGGCTGTTGCCCAATTAAGATCTTTGCAAGCACAGGTTGCTGCTACAAATAAAGGACTAGCCGCTTCAAGCGGCGCAGCCGTTGCTCAACAAGCTTCCTTAAATAAAGCATTTATGGATAGTGCTAACGCAAGCAGAATGTGGAATGCTCGAATAGTTCCAATGACAACCGCCACTGAAAGATTTTCTCAGTCTATTGACAGGGGTAAGCTATCTTTAGGTCAATATTCAAGATATGCCGCGTCCCAACTCCCCGGAATGAGCAGGGTATTCAAACGAGAATTTGACATGATGAGTCGTGTTGCACAGCAAAATGTCAGAAGGATGCAAACACAGTATGTTTCTTTGGGGACATCAGCATCTGGTGCTGCTCAGGCTATGGCTCTCACTCCAACACACCTAAACAAGATGAATGCTGCAACAGCAATGGCAACACAGCGACAGGTTCTTATGAACCGAATGATTGACTTAGGTTCAACAAAATTGTTGAACTGGGGTAAGAACACTCAGTGGGCTGGCCGCCAGCTTATGGTTGGCTTTTCATTACCTCTAGCAATGATGGGAACGGTAGCAGCAAAAACCTTTAAACAGATTGATCAAAGCGAGATATCCTTTAAAAGAGTTTATGGAAACCTATCAACAACAACTGCTGAAATGGAAAGAAATCTTAAAGCAGTTAAAGATCTTGGCATGGAATATACAAAGTATGGAAAAAGTCTTTCTGAGACAATAGAGCTTGCAGCAAAGGTAGCAGCAACTGGAGCACAAGGGGAAAGCCTAACTGCCGCTACAGAACAGACAATTAGATTAGCAACACTTGGGCTTATGGAATATGACGAAGCTTTAGGAGCAACAATTGCTCTTCAGACTGCTTTTGGGGTTTCTAATGAAGATCTGGCATCAACAATTGACTTCCTGAACGTAGCAGAGAACGAAACAATTTTGACCATGCAGGATATGGCTGCTGCTATTCCCCGTGTAGCACCTGTTGTTAAGGGTTTGGGTGGAGACATAAAAGATCTTGCTGTAATGATGACGGCAATGAGGGAGGGTGGTGTTACCGCAGAGCAAGGGGCAAACGCAATAAAATCTGGTTTGGCTAGGCTGATTAACCCGACTAAGGCTGCAAGAGAACAGATGGAAAAATTTGGGATTAGCATAGATGCAATAATTCAAAAAAATAGGGGAGACCTTATGGGAACCATTCAAGACTTTGGACAGGCTCTTGCCACTCTTGATGATTTTGAACAACAGCAGTCTTTAGAAAAGGTTTTTGGAAAGTACCAGTATGCAAGGTTGGGGGCATTATTTAAAAATATTGTAAAAGATGGAAGTCAGGCACAAAGAACTATAGATTTGACAGCCATGTCTGTAGAAGACTTGGCAAAAATATCTGATAGAGAGCTTTCAAAGATTGAAGAGGCCACTAGCACTAAGTTTGCAGCATCGATGGAAAGGTTAAAGGTCTCTATAGCTCCAGTTGGGGAAATCTTTATGAAGTCACTTATGCCAATTATTGACTTTGTTGCAAAGATTGCCAACGCCTTCAATGACTTATCCCCTGGAATAAAAAGTGCTATAGCAATTTCAATTGGAGCTATTGCAGGAATAGGGCCAATCGTCCTAATGACTATTGGTTTAATTGCTAACGGTATTGCTAACGTTGCAAAACTTATGCAAACAATGAGAAAATTTTTTGCTAGGCTAAAAGGAGATTCCAGTGCCTTTCAATATCTCACTGCTGAAGAGCAAGAAGCAAGAGGAGCTGCTGATGCTTTAAGTGGAGCCACAGAAAGATTAACAGGAAAATTCCTCGGACAAAGAAAAGCTTTAGATGGTCTCGTTGGTATGCTTGGAACTTACTCAAAAGCTTTAGGGGCAACAGCAATGGCTGCTCCAATGATGATGGGTGTTGGAAGAGCAGCTGGTGCAAAGTCAATTGTTTCTGGTACAGCGTCAAAAAGCATTGTTACTAGGGGTTACGCAAAGGGAGTTACATCTGTTCCAGGAACGGGAAATAAAGATACTATTCCTGCCCTCTTAACTCCAGGAGAATCGGTAATAACAAAAGAAGCTACTAGCAAATATTCCCCAATTCTTGAAGCAATGAATGCAGGTACGATTCCTGGATTTGCTTTTGGTGACATTTCTATTGGAGATGGACCAGGCCAAAGAGTAGTACCTATGAATGCCTTTGGTCCTCAGGGAATTGAAAATATTCAAGCACAGGTTCAACCTGTAATTACAGAATTGGTAGACTCAGGAATGGATTTAGCAAAAGCCATAACAACAGTTGCAGACCTACTTGAAGCAAAACAAAGAGAGTTCATGACAGCAGAAGGAAAGATGGGAGCTGTCCCACCCAGCAAAGTAGCTCAAGCTATTAAGGATGCGGGATTTGCTCCAGCTAAAGCACCATTACCATTAGCTTCTGGACACATAACACCATCAATCCCATCTTCAGACACTAGAGTTCAAGAAATATTTCAAACTGATAAATCTGGAGCTGTTCAAGGAAAAAGAGTTTTAGCAGGGCTATACCCAGATAACGTATCTGCAAAAACTGGAATGACTGCTGGATTTGATCAAGGAACAAATATTTCTTTAAGGAGTGGAACGGCCACAGAGCAACAAGTTTCAGGTATTTCTAATAGGTCTATGCTACCCGCACTAGCAAGAGTAGACCCAACAATGCTGAATGATTCAGAAGCGATTGCAGCATCAGATTCTATGATGTCTGAAATAAAAGAAAGAGCGTTGGTAATTTCAGCAGGTACTCAAAATATAGGGGTTCATGACGATGATCTTTCTTTAGCAACAAGTGAGCTGGTGGCAAGCTTAAGAGCTCGCGCAGATAGAGGAGAGTTAAGCGGGGGAGAGCTTAAAGCGTTAGGAGCTACAGAAAAAGCTATAGCAAATATTTCAGAAATTAGGGCAGGAGGAACAAATGAATTTGTCCAAAAAGGTATGGACTCTGGAGAGCTTGTTCGTGAAGGTACCTCTATAGTTCCAAATACAACAAATGCAAGAGTCCTGGAGCAAATATCTGCCACAGGGATGACTGTTGAAGAATATAGCGCACTCCCTCCTTCTTCTAGGCAAATAGCAAGATTAGAAGAAGTGGCAGGTGTAGAAAAAATGAGACCTGCAGGATCGGCAGGGGTTTCAACAGATCAAGGGGTTGCCAAGGGTAGACCAAAAGCAAGTTTAACGGAGGCACAAGAACAAAGAGTCTCTGATGCTTTTAATGGTTCAGCCAGAGAAGCTGTAGGTGCTGCAAGTCCAGCCACAAGCGGAACAGAGTTGGTTGATGACTATGTAGATGGAATGAAGGTGGGAGTTAATCAAAACTTAACAGAGCTTGATCAACTAGGAACAAAAACTGCAAAGACTTATGATCAGGCAATCAAGGAAACAATTGCAAGTGGAGGAAGAACACCGCCTCCAGATATAAATAATTTCCCTGCTGGAGGAGCAGATGATCCAGATAGACCAGAATCAGATGCAGCAAAACAAGCCAAAGAAATTAAAAAACAAATCAATGATGCAAATTCTGTAGCAATCAAAGAAAAATCTCAAATTGCTAAAAATGTTAGAGGAATATCTAAAGAAGTTGGAAGCATGTTTAGACTTGTTCCACAAACAGCTTATGAAATTGCAAGAAACTTTAAAGAGTCTGGAAAGATTGTCGGAAGTATTATTAGCCAGATTGCCGCACCATACACAAGGCCAATTGTAAATGCTTTTAAATTTCTAAGAGATACGGTAGTTGGAAATATAAAAATGGCAGCCAGTCTTATTTTAAATGACATTAAAAAAATTCCAACAATATTAAAGGGCGCAGTTGACAAGTTTACGGCAAAAGTTAAGGGATCTTACGAGATGCTGGCACTTAGAACATCAGTTGCCATGGACTCAATTAAATCATTACCCTCAAAAGTAAAAAGTGCCTATGAAACTGCTGCATTAAAAACAATGATGGCTTTGGATTCAATCAAAAAACTTCCAGACACGATGAAAAGAAAAGCAACAGAACTGCAAAATAAGTTTAACAACTTTAGAGCAGACCTTCCACAAAAAATAATGGGGGCAAGGAATAAAGCATTTTATAATGCACAAGATGCCTTGGGTAGGGGAAAGCAAGCCCTGGGAGGGCTTAAGGAAAGGTTTGCGGGAGTAAGGGAAAGATTATCTGCAAGTAATAAATATGCAGCAGAATCCCTAAGAGAAGGTTCTTTGAGAAGTGCTGCAAGGTCTTACGTTCCAGACAGTGCTGCTGCAAGTGCAAAAAAAGTGTCAGAACAAATAACAAAAGCAGCAACAAATGTTAAGACCCAACTAACAGAAGCTGGAAAAAATGTTGCCAATAGCGCAAAGCTAGCAAAGATTCTTTTGAAAGATGGAGATACCAGAGGTGCCATAAGAGCCATGACACCAGACAAAATTGCACAAGCTTTTAATGCAGCAGTAAAACCAATTGCAAATGCAGCAAATGTTGTTTATGGAAAAATGGTGGATGGAGCTAAGGTTATTGGCGGAAAGATATCTGATGCCGCAGGAACTGTTAGCAGAAAGTTTAATGAAGCGGCAGGAAAAATTACAGCTGCTGGAAAAAATCTTGTAAATTCTGTAAATGTTGCTGGAAGAGCTTTGGCGGCTAGAGATTTAAAAACAGCATTAAGATCCTTAACACCAGACAAGGTTGCTAATGCCTTGGGTTCAGCAAAAGTAAGAGCAGGAGAAATGTATGGATCTGCAAAGGAAAGGGTTACAGCAGTAGCCTCACAAGCAAAAGCAACAGGAATAACTGCCTACAACGCCTTGCTTGCAAAAGATGTCAAGACTTTTATTAAAGCACTAACCCCCGACAGAGTTTGGGAGGCAGGGAAAAAATTAGCAACGTCAATATCTGGAACTGCACAAAGAGTAGCAACAGCAGGAAAGCTTGCATACGACACGATAATTTTTAATGCAAAAGCAGCAATCGCCCTGGGCCCAGGAATCATAAAAGATGGTTTTAATTTTGTAAGGTCCTCTTTGATTCAAGGTGCTAATTTTATAAAAGACACAATTACCGTTAATGTTAGAGCAGCACTTGCTGTTGGGGCCTCTGAAATTAAACAAGCATTTGTAAAAACAAAACTTTTTATAATAAAAAGTGGAAAAGAAATGTATGAGTCCGTAAAGTATAACCTTTTTAGTGTCTTACTTAAAACAAAGAAAGAAATTTACAGAATTGGAGAAATATTGTCAACTGAAGGTCCAAAGCTAAGAAAAAGTCTTAGAGGTGCAGTTGAGGGAGTCGTAGGGGCAGTAAAGGGGTCAGGAAAAATTCTTGCAGATAGCATAAGAGCTGTCGGGGGGATGGTAAGGGCCACGGGAGCTTCCGTTGCACAAGGAATGAAGGGATTTTTGCAGGGAGGGGTTAGTGAAAAAACTGGTCAAAATAGAGGACAAAGAATAGCTGGTTCAGGAAATGGCGCAATGATGGGGCTTATGGGAATATCCATGGCAGCCTCAATGCTACCAGGACAACTTGGAGAAATGTCCCAAAAGATAATGCCAGTAACCATGGGATTGATGGGTCTTCAGATGATACTCCCAATGCTTACCAACCCACTAGGGTTAGCCATTATTGCTACGACAGCTTTAGTGGGTGGGTTTATATATCTTAGAAAACAACTTGACGATACTGCAAAAGAGGCAGCAAATTTAGGAGCAAATCTTGGTGGCATAGCAAATGGAATGAGTATTGTTGAAGGTGCTACAGGGTTTAAAGCACCAGATCTAGAAGACAGATTGTTTAGATTTAGTGATGAAGATCGTAAAGCAATGGCAGAGTTTGAATCATACTTTGAATCTGATGCTGGAAGTAAGTTTGTAGAAGAATTAAAAGAAGCAACATCAGAAGAAAGATATCAAAAGATTTCATATTTGCTTGCTCAGGGGATTGCAGCAGGACTTGACCAAGAAAAAGCAAAAGCATTTGGAAAAGCAATTGCTGAAGCAACTGGAGATACACTGTTGTCGTCAAGCTTGACTAAAGATTTTGCAAGAGGATTTTTTAAAGAAGGATCTCAAGCATTAATAGATTTGGTTGGTAGTAGATTAAAGATGGCTCCAGAAATGGGCCTTGTTTCTGAGGGAAGGAAAGCAAGGGCTGGAGAGTCTTCACTATCACACGAAAAAAGAATAAGATCTGAGGCATACCAGGGACTTAGCCTTTGGCAAGAAGCAATTGATGCACCTCTAGCAATAATGAGTTCATTAGGGGGTATGTTAAGAGGTAGGGGGAAACAAGACTTGTTTATGCCATTTACAGAGGGGAAAATGGAAGAACAGCTTGTTGCAGAGTCTGCAAAGGGTTTGGGATTTGTTTTGCAAATGTTGCAAGACATTACAAATGCAGAAGCAATTCTTGCTGAAGAAAGAAGATCTGGAGTTATACAATATCAAGAAGCAGAAGGCAGAGAGGCAGAACTAAAAGCATTAAGAGATGAAACAGAAAGTTATTTTAGAACTGTTATTGAAAATGGGGCAGATTCTGGAGCAATGCTTCAGGCGTTTGGAGATCAACTTTCTTTCCGTGATTTTAATGCAGATCAAATTACAAGAATAACTGAAACGTTTAGTCCTGATGCTTTAGCGGAAAGATTCTTCGGTGCAGACTATAAAGAACTTGACGATGCACAAAAAAAATATGTAGATGAAGTTTTTTCAAAAACAATGTCTGGATTAAATCCAGACAACGTATCACAAAGATTGCAAGATATTGAAGGAAGATGGTCAGAAATTGCAAACAGTGTTGTAAATGCAATAAGAAATGGAGCCGACATAGATGTTGGAGCTGCGTTTTCTGAGGCAAGTTTTCGTCAAGCGCTTTCGGGTAGGACGGGGGTAGGGAGACAAACCGCTGGGCTACAGGAAGAAGGTGGTCAGCTAGAAGAGCAAAAAGTGTTGCTAGAGGCAGAGATGGATAGTCTTTTAGATAAAAGCATCGAGGCGCAAAAGGAAGGAAATAGGGAACTAGCATCTGTTTTAACAAATCAAAGAAATGAAGTAGTTAAAGAGTGGAAATCTGTTTCTGAAAGAATAAAAGATGTTTATTCAGAATTATCAGAAATAGATCCATCAAGCTCAATTTCAAAAAATCTTACTGGGGCAGAAGAAGAGCTTGAGAAGCTAGGATTAACTACAGAAGAAGTAGCAGCAAGATTTTTAGAATTTACAGATGACGATTTTGTAAAAGAGCTTGGAAGCTCTGAAGATGGCTTTGTTAGATTAGGAAAAGCAATAAAAGTTTTGGGGGATTACGAAAAGATTGACATAGAGCTCGTTTTAAAACAAAATATAGATCCAAATGAGGTAGTGTCAGTAATAGAAAGAATAAACGATATAAAAATTAATAAAAAAGTTTTTGGCACAGATGCTCTAGATGCAGCAAGCCTTACAAATTCTTTCATGGGTATTCTTGATGATTTGGAAATTTCCTTAAATGATGTTCCTGGATTGGTAGAAAAAAATGTAGAAATTTCAGCAAAAAAAATTAAAGCACTATCTAAAGATGCTTTTAATGAACTGGGAAATATTAAAATTAGCCCAAAGGTCGTTGCAAATATTTTTGGAACAGATGAAGAGACGTCTAGGGGACTTTCTAATGCTTTAAAATCATCGTTTCCAAAAGACCTTCCTCCAACCATCTTACCAATATATTTATCTTTAATGAATGCAGACCTGCTCGTTGCACTTTCTAAGTTATCTCCCGAAGCAAAAGCAGCTATAGAAGCTGGCGCAATCGAAGGACAATCGGTCGTAATTGCGGCCGGATCACCTTTTGCTAGGTCTTACGAGCTAACACCAAACGATATTGCTGCATATAATAATGACAAAGCTGCTAAAGACATGGCAAAGGCTTTTCTTCCCAAGGGAACGACGGAGACTGAGGATGACGATAAAAAACGCGGCGGAGGAGGATCAGAAAAAGAAAAAACAGCACTTGAAGAGCTAGAAGAGTCTATAGCAGAAAGAACAGCTCTATACCTTGGCATAACGAAACAAGGACAAAAACTTGACAAATCAAAAAAGGGATATCTGAAAAAACTTGCTGCACAAACAACAACAAACAATAGCATTGCGGGTCAACTAAGAAAGCTTAACTTAAGCGAAACCATAGTTGGTGATATCTTGTCTAAGGGATCTGAAAAAGCTTCCGAAATCATCAAAACTCTTGGTTCAAAAGGTCTAAAAAAGATAAACATAGCAGGGGTTGTCAGTAATGCCGGTCAGTTTATTGACAATAAAAAAGGAGAAGTTAAGAGGGCAGAGTATAAAAAAACAGCAAAAGCAAGTCTTGAGAAAACAGGTAAATTCTCTGAGAAAGAAATTGAAAATATTCTAGAAGACGAACAGGCAACAGAAATTATTGCGATGCTTCCAAAAAGATTTACAGGGCTTTGGGAACAGCTTATTAGATCATTAAGGAAGACTGCTGATGCAACAGCAGAAGTAGTAGACGAAACAGAAAAGCTAGAAGATGCTTTTAATAAAGCTCAAGAAGTATTTAATCAAACAAAAGATTTAATGGATCAAGGCTTTGATGATGCAGAACAAACAAAAAGAGATGGGCTTGCTGCATCATTCTTAGAAAAAAATGGACAAACTGTTACTGAAATGGAAAGGCAAGTCGTTCTTAATCAAAGACTTGTTGATCTAGAGCAAGATAAAATAGATAAAAAACAAGAGCAGATCAATGATTATCAAAGAGAAACTGATATCATACAGCAGGGTATTGATAATCAAAAAAGACAAGATGAGATACGAAACAGAGTTTCTGCTGCTCTTTCCTATGACCTAGATCAAATAGGTGTTGCAGAACAAGATATTCGTGATGCCTATGATAAAAGAATAAAGTCTCTTGAAAAAGTTGAATCAATAAATCAAAGAATCATCGAACAGCAAAAGGGTCAGCTTGGCCTTGCTCAAGCACTATCTGAAGGTGACATGTATGCTGCAGCTCAGGCTGCTCAAGAAATGCGAGCAGCAGATGCTCAATTTGCAATGCAAAACACTAAAGATGCTATGCAGACATCAATGGAAAATCAAATAGATTCTCTTACTAATGCAGATGGTCTAACAAGAAAAGAAATTGAAGCTCAGATACAATCGATAAAAGAACAAAGCTATCAAGCAAGCCTTATGATAAGAATTGAAGAAGATAAGATTTATGCAACTAGCCTTAAAATAAGAGACCTTACAAATGAAATATATAACATAAACGAAGATCTTATTGAGCCTTTGCAAAATAAAAATAAAGAATTTGAAAGATCTCTATCCTTGTATGCACAAGAAGAAGAGTATGCAATAAAGAATCTAGTTCTTGCGGGAATGACGAGAGAAGAGTGGAACAAAAAAGCAGATGCACTTCAAAGAAATATTGACAATGCTGAAAGACTAGATCCTTGGTTAAAATCCTTAATTGGAGATTATCTTGCTTTAGAAAAAGCAGCAAGAGCAGCAGCAGATCAGGCAGCAAGACTAGGAGGAGACCTTTCCTCTAAAAAGGGAGTTGCAAATAAGCCAGACTACATTTCCTCCGCCACTTCAGCAGCAAACTCCGCAGGAGGAATGGATTACTCCAACATGGACTTCTCAGGAATGGACTTCTCAGGAATGGACTTTTCAGGCATGGACTTTAGCGGATTAAATCTTGGATTTGCATCTGGTGGAATAATGAAGTACGCTAAGGGAGGAATTGCTGGAAATGGATCTAGAGATTCTGTTCCTGCAATGCTGACACCAGGAGAGTTTGTTGTTCGTAAGTCTATGGTGGAAAAGTATGGAGCCCCAATGCTTAAGGCAATAAATCAAGGATCGTTTGTCATGCCAAAATATAGCTCAGGTCCAGATACCCCTAGCATTAGCAGCAAGGGTGGTGCATCTACAAGCATTAACGCTCCAGTGTACAATAACTTTAGCGTCAGTGTGAGCGCAACAACAAACGCCAACGCTGACGACATAGCAAACAAGGCTGTCGTGAAAATTAAACAAATGCAGAATATGCAAGTGAGGAGCAATCGTGGCTAGTAGTGGGTATATGTCTGGAAGGAAGGCATACTTAAAGGGGGCAAGCCGCCCCCAGGCAATTCTTTTGTCAAACAACTCAGGAACGCTTGACAGTGGTCAATATGTACCAACAGGCATTGAGGGGGAAGATTTCATCATACTTACCGATGGAAATAGATCAGAAATATCTATAACACCTCAAAGAATTGAGTCACGACAAAGAATGGTAAACGGAAATATGCGTTCGTATTGGACGGCAGATAAGCTAAACCTAACCACCTCTTGGGCGAGAATACCATCTAGGGCATTTTCTGGAGAAGTTTCCTTTAATGCAGCCACGGGAAAAGTAATTGAAGATGCATCGACATATTCAATGTATACCGTTGATGGAGGTGCTGGTGGTGTCGACATTCTGTCTTGGTATGAAGATCACACTGGACCATTTTATGTTTTTCTTGCATATGACAAGTTTAGGGTTAACGGAGTGGAAAACTTTAATAGACTTGGGGGTTACAATCAAGTATTAAAAATGTTCATATCTTCCCTTGACTACACTATCGAAAAAAGAGGCGGAACCTGGTCAAGTGGGGGGACTTCAACTGGCTTTGACTTCTGGAATATCAACCTGTCTATGGAAGAAGTTTAATGTTTAAATCGGAAGAGCTTGCCAACCATTTAAAGACATCAGATACTGTTCAGGTAGAATCGGCGGTATACGCTGAGTGGAACATGAATCAGCCAGGAAACGTTTCTAGGCTTGGAAACTACAGATATAGACCAACCTATGACTCTTCTCAATATTACTTAATTCCAATGAGCTACGACTCATCAGACCTGGGAAACTACTACACTGGAGCTACTGATGCAGACGTTGCCGTAAGTAGTGGGTTTGACGATCAAGATCAGCCAACCCTCTTTATTTCACAAAAAGAAAAAATGAAACTCCTATACTCTCTTGAGGAGTGTATCAAGCCCCATAGACCAAGATCTGGAATAAATAAACCACTGTATCTTGGTAGCGGTGGAAGTTCATACTTGTCCTCTCAATACATAACAAACCCATCTCCAATAAACAAGGAGACTGGGGCACAAGAAGTAAATCAATCTTACATAGTCAGAAGGCCCAGATACTACATGTCTCACAAAGATGACCTATTTAAATATTGGACATCATACAGAACGGAATATGGTGTCCCAACCCCAAGGGCGGGAGGGGTGGATAGCGGCACTCTCGGTCAGGTGGAGAGGGGTATATCTTTTACTACAAGCAATGGTCACCATATAGAAGATGCAGCCCCATTCGTCGTCTATAAAGATCAGGTGCCAACAAATAAGATAGTTGTAAAGATGCAGACAAATGTTGGAGATGTAGATCTTGGAAATTTGAGGTATGGTGACGATTCAATACCTGATCCAATGTTCGGAAACTTAAACAAAACCACCCCCCAATCTTGGAGAATTGAAAAGCTAGGGCAGGATGATAGCTGGGAAGAGGTCGAAAGCTTTGACGCAAACTCTTTGAGGAGTGATGGGTCGGCAATAGTGGGTCCAGATGGAATATTAGAAGTTTCCTACGGTCTAAATATACCAGAGGAATACCAGGAAATATTTATATTTGCAGATACAATTTCCAACGTCACCCTTCTTCCAGACAATGCCCCAGCTGGTTACTCTTATTTGGTAAAAGGGGCAGACCACGAACTTGGAGTAATGTATATATATGTAAACTCTGCGTGGGAGCCCTTTACCCCAGACTACTCCTGGAAAGTTTCAAGTGAAGAGATTAACTACGATAGCAAGTTTGTGAAAAATGCTTCAAACCCAGACTATTTTCTTGATTCCAATGGTATAAAGAAGTTTAGAGAGTTTGAGTTTATCCGTGGAATCAGGATTGTTGTTCAGACAATGAACAAAAACAATTGCACTTTTGATTTAATTGAGTTTTCTCCAAGACTCCTTGTTGATATTAGTGATTCTGTTTCCTCTTTTTCAATTACAAAAACAATGTCAGATCTAGGAAACAGCTCTTTGCCAGTAAGTGGGTTGTCCGTTTCAACAGGATCTTTGGAAATTTTCGACGTTGACTTTTCTTTTAACCAGAACAATAACTTTGACTTTGACTTAAATACGGGAAGTATTCTTTCTCCCTATCTAGACATGCCTATAAAGTTTTTGTTTTATGACATTACAAAAAATGTAAACGGAATAGATTACTTTATTCCGGTAAAGAGTATGTACTCAGAATCTTTTCCTCAGGTGACAGGATCAGCCGCGACCGTTGATATTCAGCTAAGAGACTTGTTCTTTCTTCTTGAATCAATGCCAGCCCCTGAAATACTGCTTACCGACATTTCTTTGAGCTCAGCCATAACGGTCCTGCTTGACTTTGCGGGCTTCTCAAACTACAACTTTAAGAGAGTTGCAGATTATCCAGAAATAATAATTCCTTTTTTCTTTGTTGAGCCAAACCAAAACATTGCAGAGATATTGCAAAAGCTAGCGGTAGCCAGTCAGTCGGCAATGTTCTTTGATGAATACAACAACCTAATAATTATGTCAAAAGAATACTTGTTGCCAGGTACGGAAGAAGAAAGAGCAACTGATAGCACTCTTTATGGACAGGTCGAGGGGGACAACCTTCCCAACATTATAAATCTTTCATCACAAGACAAGCTGGTCTACAATGATGGACAGGTTGACTACACAACCAGATACATCCAACGGTCGATTGGGTCTACTCAGACAGCACAGAAGCTTGATCAGTATAAGCAATTTGCGTACAAGCCAGTTCTTTTGTGGGAGGTTCAAGGTAGAGAATCAAGGCAAACTATCAACCAGATAGGAGCACAGAACGCAGGATACACCTTGGGGGCGGTACCACTAAACTCAGACCTATCAGAAGAACCTCCCTACGCTCTTGGGAACATTATCTACAACGACATAATTGATGTTGGGGAAAATGTTTATTGGATACCATCCTACTTTGGATACTTCTATGCCAATGGAGAGGTGATTAGGTTTGAGGCAGTGGAATACGTCGTTTCCGGACAGGCCAATCCAGTGTGGATAAAAAACAATCAAGAATATCAAAACTACATGTCTGGTCTTACTTTTAACGGAAAGATGTACCCAACGGGAAACATAAGGATATACACGAAGCCAGAGTATGAGTCTGTAGATGGAGTCTTCAGTATAAGAGATGGAGAAATAATTGATCACGGCAGAGGGCAGTTTGGGACACCAGTCGTGTTTCACAGTTCTGGATTAATTAATGACAACTATTGGACAAATAACGAATATGTTCGTGGTTGCATCATGGATGCATCAAAGTACCTGTTTACCACTGGGTCCTACATAGATTACCCTTCAGGACTTTCTCAAGGGGTTGCCGGAAAGATCAAGAACACTCCTTATCTTGACGCAGACATCCTTTCACAATCATCAACAAGGAACGGGGTAATTAAAAACTTTCTTGCAGATAAGTATGCCACAGAAGAAGAAATAAACTATTACAAGACAACGGGTCCAGGGACGGTTCAAACTTCTGCCCTTATACTCAACGGTCCAAGATTCGAGGAGGAGTTCTCCTCTTCATCCTTTGTCTCCTACGTCTACAAGGATTTTGTCAATGAAATCGGTCAGGCAGTTCCGTACAAGCACTTTGGGACTAGGATGAGGGTCATTGGAAAGGTAGAGTCTGGAACGAACAACTCTCAAACCCCTGTAGGTGGATACCCTATGTTCGAGGGCGTCAGTGGAGGGCAGCTGTATGAGTCTTCAGGTTCCTTGTCTCAAAACTCTCCAGAAGAACAAATAAAGATTTACGGGGGTTCTGGAGGCATTGGTTTTGGAATAAACAAAACAACAAACAATGGTTATTTCTTTGAGATTGTGGCTCTTACGGCAGACAATATTGAATCGTATGCGTCAGACAACAGCTTTGGGGTTAAAACTGCAAAGATACTGTCTTCCCCAGCAGCTAGTTGTGTTAATAATACCGTAACAGTTCATACCGAAAGCCAGTTTGACTTTCAGGTGGGGGAGAGGGTTACGATTACAGGACTGGTTGATGCAAATAACCCGACAAACACAAGGACCCCGCTAAACGGAGAGTACTCAATTACTGCGATAAATACAAGCAAGAAGTCGTTTCAGTATGTGATAAGTCCATCAACCTCACTGACAACAACGGCATCTACCGGAGGGACGGCATCTCAATCTATTGCAGAATACACAAACATCTCAAACATATACTTCTATAAAGTTCTTTCTGATGGAAATGGAAATGCGGTACCCGTAAAGCTTTGGTCCGGTCTTGGTCAGATCAACGTTGACGGTGGAGAGTTTATCGGTCAGAATAGGTTGGCGGGAGAGTCGTCTACAACGGTATACGACCTAGCTGCGGAATATGTGAATGTTGGAACAGCAAGAAGATTTTTTCTATACCTAAATGGAAAGCAGATTGCAACGGTCAACGACACAGACCCTCTACCAGAATACAACAACATGGCAATATTCTCTAGAGGATCTTCTAGGTGCATGTTTGAAAACGTATACGCACTGGCAAGCAACTATTCGGAAAACACAACCTTCACCCTTGACACCGGAATATCAAAAATATTTGGAGACTCAGAGGTAGACGCGACAGAAGCATTAAGAAAATATGCAATAAGTGGAATGATTCAAAAGACTTATCTGTCTGGAATTAGTTCGAGCGAACCACCGAAGTATAGGATTTATTTTGAGGAGTTTGGAACAATTTTAAGAGAGATGTCTTATTTTAACATTAAGTATGACAGAGCCTATCCAGCACTATATGCGAAACTCATGAAGATTCTAAACAGAGCTCAGGGCTACTCCGTATCCGGATTCTACGCGGGCTCTTACGGAGCAGACTTTTTAATATTTAACTGTACGGATTTTTTGCTAAATCTTGATGATACTTCCGGAAACTATTTAAGAATTCAGGGAATAGCTTTTACTCAGGATACAACCTACAGCCTGACGGTGGACGACTACTACAAGAAAAAATCTATCCTAAAGAACACAGAAGTAGGAGCATCGTCAACTATCTTTAACCCACTCAGGGTAATAGACGAGTACGATAAAATTAAAAATTCTAGAATTAAATATGGGGTAAAGCAGTTTTCGGCAATAGAGAGTCCGTATATTCAAAGCACGGATGTGGCAGAAAGTGTCTTTGGCTGGGTAATAGACAAGGTAAGTTTCCCTAAAAAAGCTGTTGGAATAAACACCTTTGCAACCACAAACTTGCAGTTAGGCGACATCCTGACCATTGATTACAAGGATAGCCAGGGGGGGTCGATTAATGTAATATCTCCAGATAGTACGAGATTTGTGGTATACAACATGGAATACAAAAAAGACGGATCTGGGCTAACAACTACGTTATACTTGGTAGAGGTATAAAATGGGATTTAGCAATTATGGAGACGTCGAGGCAGCTCTCAGGGCGGAGTCTGACCTTTGGGGTGCCGACCAAAACAAGCCAGGGTTTGAAGCTGCAAATGCAAATGCTAATGCGGCAAGGGCTTGGTGGGCAAACTATCAATCTGCCCCTCCCGCACCCCAATCTCCACCACCTCCACCCCCTCCTCCTCCAACCCCACCAAACCCGTGGATCACAACGAGCTCTTACCAGCCCCCACCTGGAATAAAGCAAGCTCAGCCAGACATTGTTTTAGATTCAGAGGTAACAACGTCTGCAGACTATATTGCCGAAAGGTTTTTTGAAGAGCTCGGAGGAACAGAGCTAATCAACTTATCCAGACATGATTTAATTGACGGGGCTCAGGTATCCTATAATCCGATAACAAACCTGTCAAGACTAAGACAAAGATTTAACCCAAACAACATCATAGCAACTGACTTTCTTTCAAGCAGTGAGCTTGCAAGATCAAGCATAGATTTAGTTTCTAGGGGAATGAATATTCCGTTTTTTAATAGTAGCGGTGATTTGGTGGTAGAAGTTGATATAATTAGATTAGAGGAAAATATCGAGGTTGAAATTTCTCAAAGCGGAACATTGACAAGGATTGAATTATGATTACAGACTCAGGAAAAGAAATTATAGCAAAGTACCTTTTGGGACAAATACCGTCATACGCAAGCCACATATCTATCGGTTGTGGGGCAAGGCCATTGGATGCGAATGATGCCGCTCCTCTGCCAGCAACTTTAGCAGAAAAAACTAAGATGGATTTTGAAATGATTCGTGTCCCCATATCATCAAAGGGATTTGTTGACGACAACGGAACGACCAAGGTTTCTTTTACGGCAGAGCTTCCAAAAGAAAGCAGGTACGATATCACTGAGATAGGTCTTTGGTCCTCAGGAAGCAACAGTCTTGCAGCAAGCTTTAATAGTCGAATGATCTTTAATTTTTCGGAAGACTGGCAGGCCCATAGTACATCTATTTCAAACGTAACCACCCCAGTCCCGCTAGGAGTAACGGGTGACATAACGACAAGCCTTAGATACCTCAGGGCATCAAGCAGTAACGCTGTCTTTTCCACGTCAGAGCGCAAGTCAAGAAAAGAGGGACCAAGATTCCTTGATTCAAAAATTTTATTAAGGGGAGACTCCTCTGTTATTCAAGGGGCAACAGGCTCCTGGAGTGGAGAAAATCCATCTTTTAATGTAAACAACAAAGAAAAAACTGGAACGACGGCAATCCTAACAACGGGAACCCACCTTCTTAACGTTGGGGACAGCATAACGGTAAACATATCTGACTTAGAGTTTGATGGAACCTATGAAATTACTGCAAGAAACGACACAGAGATAACGTATGAGCACGACCTGTCCAGCACCGTTGCGTCAATTGCAGCATCGGGAGAGGTGGTCTTTTCAGACTCAACACATATCCACCTAAACGCCATCAACTTTGATATATCAAAAAACTCACCATCAGATGTACTGTCCCTGGCCTTTAGCCTAATAGACCGGGATTCTGTAGGAGGTGGAAACCCAGACTATGTAAAGATACTTCTTGAGTTTTACAGAAATGAAACATCCACCACCACGGGATTCGCAAAAGCAGAAATCTATCTTGATGGAAGCGAATTCTCTAATAGCCGATACAAGGTCATAGAGATTCCAATATCTAGCTTAATCACAAGCCCAGACTTTGGCTCTGAGCAGGTACGGGTGGCAAGGGTTTTTGCATCAGTAGTGCATACAGTATCGGGTCAGCAAATGTCCTCACCACTTCATTATGTCGAGCTGGAGGGCTTTAGGGTTGAAAACGAAACCACGGAGAATCCTGTATACAAAATGGTTGGATACTCCGTCGCAAGAACTACTGACGGAAAACCAATTTCAAAGTATAGAAATACCAACAATTATGTTGAATTTAGGTTTAATCTGGGGGTGGGATAGTGCCACAGATATCCATACCAAAGGAAAACTTTTTTGAAGAAGACATCTTTACCAGAAAAGAAAGCATTCGGTATAGAATTGTTTCTGAAAACAAAAACAACTTCTCCTACTGGTCTCCTATATTTTCCGTAGATACAGGATTTGACTTTATTCCTGCCAACAAAGTTGCAGTCAGCAGAACATCAACAGAGCTCTCAGCATCCTGGACACCAGCCCAAATAAAAAAAGATGGTTTGGATATTGCATTTTTGCCAGAATACGATGTTTGGACGAGGGTGGCGCTGAACGAGGCGGAGGGAGACTGGAAGTACCAGGGAAGAGTCCTAGGAAACTCACTCAATATCGTAGACGATTTTAGCGTTATAGCGATTAGCTATGCGAGCGTGGAGGTATACAGGCCAATGCGACCAGCTGACCACAGAATTGATTTATACGAGGTAGATCAGAGCGCAGGAGCTTCGTTGGTTGATACCATAAAAGACACAATAATTGTGCCAACTGCGAACATTAGTAACGGTGATGCCATGAGATACACATCCCCCACACCCCTTGGAGGTCTGGTTGACGATACGACCTACTACGCTAGGGTATACTTAACGAACGAGGTGACCCTTCATCCAACAAGGCAAAACGCAATAGACAACACAAACGTGATAAATCTAACATCAACAAACAGCTCTTTTGGATACTTTAAGTCACAGAAGTCCCTGGTTTATGATTTTTTGCTATACTCAGAGTATAACGTTCCAGCGTAATGATATAATTAACCAGGAGATAAAATGGCAAGAGTACCCCTTCCCGACAAGGGACAACCACTAGACGTAACCTACATCTATCAGATAGCCAACGCGGTCAATGATATATCAGACAGCATATCTACGGCATCATACAACTATACCTCCGTAGACACAAGATCTCTTGGTAGGCAGGATATAAAAAATAACAATGCAAAGTTTTATGCAGGATATAAAGACATTGTTACAGAAGAAAACGTTTCTTCAAATACCACAAAGCCTTGGGTAATTGACTTTGCATCAGACTTTAAGTATACCCCTGTTGTTACGGCGACAGCAGTAAACATCGGTACAAGCTCGGTAGGAAATGACGTAACTGTCGTGATTACTCAAGTATCAACAACCAGAGTGGAAGGGGTTGTTAGGTTTAACTCCTCTGGACAAGTCAGCACATCTGTAAACATCATTGCCATTGGCATTCCCGCATGATATAATTAATCGCTATGTTATCTTGCAGAAGGTGTAAAGGGAAAGTTTTTGTTGACAGGCTATTTAGCTCTGAGACCCATCTAGAAACCTTTTGTATTATTTGCGGGGCAAGAAAATTTTATCATAACTGGAGTTCAGATAACAAGGAGGCCGAATGGCTGCTGGAGACGGAGAAGAAGAGATCAAAGAAAACACAATCACCGTTATAAGAAGGCCAAGAAGAAAAGTCTGGTTTTTAAATGGAGATTTGGTTCGAATCGCTCACACCAGCAGGGCAGCAGGCATTGTTACACTAGACAACCTAACAAAAGACAGAAAAGAAGTAACGACTATTGTCGAATTCAAAAAGAAAAGAAAAAGAGCCTTTACTGTAAAAGAAGCAGCTACTTTATTAAACTATCACAGAAAGCACATCCCAAGACTTGTTGAAAAGGGTTTGATACCCCATCCAATAGGAGAGCTTCCAGGAGGGGTCAGGGCTTTTCATCACCTGTCCTACTACTCAGAGGACATTATCATGGAGGCAAGAAGAGCAATGGCTCAAATACACCACGGAAGCAAAAGAAAAGATGGGCTAATCACAAACAACAAGATACCCACTGAGCAAGAGTTGCGATACGCCATGGGTGATGGTATTCTTCTTTACACAAAAGATGAGAATGGAAAGTTTACCCCAATATTTTCTGAAACAATATAGGGGTTGACAGGAGCCTTAGCTTCTGATATTATAAAAACACACAAACTACGGAAGGGTTTTTATGGAGCCAACGAAAATACAGTGGACTCTGGGGTACACGGTGAATGTGGGAAACTTTCAGTCACTGCGCCTTGATTGCCAAATAACGGACTACAAGCACGAAGCCGAAACAGCAAAAGAGGCATCTGATCGTGTATACGCTTTTGTAGAGCAAGAGCTAGTAGAAAAACTCAACCAAGCAAAGGAAGAATTAGGATGAAAAACAAAGAAGACAAGTCAAACGCATACATCGCTCATGGAGAAAGTGCTTTTCTTATCTGTGGATACGGAAACACCTATGGATCAGCCCTAAAAAAAGTGGGTAAGTTAATTGATACCACTGTAAAGAAGAGCCCAGACACCCTAGTTCTTGGATTGAACTCCTCATACGATGAAAGCGGAGAGTTCTGTGTAACAGCAACGCTATCTACAGCAGGGGTATAATGTCTGATCGTAAGAGTAAGTTTGCTCTTATTAGTAAGTTTGAGCAGCATTGTAAAAAGAATAATGTAGTAAGAGAACCAATTAACAAGTACAGCGAACAGTGGGCAGCAGATGCACTGTTGGAATCATTTAAGTATGAGGATATTCTCTCTGCAATGGAGTACTACTTTAAGATAAATGACTCACCTAAGTGGAAGGGGTTTGCCAACAACGTGGACCGCTTGCTACAATCTATTAGAATGCAAGAAGAAGATGATCGGTTTCGATCAGAGATGCGTATAAAAGCGAAGGATTGGGCCAGTGACTAACCTAGAAGCAAAAACTCTGTCGGCGGTACTTAACGACAAACAGATGCATGTATTGCTGCAAGCTAACGTGGAGTCCCTTTTAAGAACTCACAACGACATTTGGGAATTTACCCGTAACTATTATGATCAGAATCAATCTATACCACCAATAAGCATCGTTAAGCAGCAGTTTCCAGACTTTGACTATACTTCGGAAACTGGAGCAACCAAGCACCACCTTGACGAACTTAGACAAGACTATCTTGTTGATAATGTAAAGATGATGTTAAGGGCTGCTGCCACAGACGTTCAAGAAGGAAAGGCCACAGACGCACTCGATAGGTTAATAACAGAAACCTCTAGTATAAAGCGAGTTACCTCAACGGTCAGGGATCTAGACGTTACTAACATTGACGAGACCATCGCCTACTTCGAACACATTAAAAAGATGAAGGAGAGCGGCAATCATGGAATCTATACTGGTATTAAGGGCTTTGACATGTTCATGCCCTCAGGTATCGTTCCTGGGCAGCTGGGGGTGCTTCTAGCCTACCCCGCAATAGGCAAGAGTTGGATGGCACTGTACTTTGCGGTAGCTGCTTGGAAGAGTGGAAAGACACCTCTAATCGTTTCCTTGGAGATGACAGAATCCGAAGTAAGGAACAGGGTTTTAACAATTATTGGAAACGGAATGTGGTCCCACAGAAAGCTTAGTTCTGGACAGGTTGAAATTGACATGTTCAAGAAGTGGGCAGAGAAGACGTTTGAGGGAAAGCCACCAATACATATCATTTCCAACGAGGGCATAGGGGAAGTTTCACCCAGTGTGGTTAAGGGAAAGATTGATCAGTATAAGCCAGACATTGTTTTTCTGGACTATCTTAACCTGATGACAAGCAATCAAAGGACTGATAATGAGGTTGTTAAGATGAAAAACCTTAGTCGTGAACTAAAGCTTTTGGCCATTAGTGAACAGGTACCAATCATTGCAATATCTTCTGCAACGCCAGACGATGTTACCAATATGAATAGCGTCCCAACCCTTGGTCAAACCTCATGGTCAAGACAGATCGCCTATGATGCCGACTTCTTGTTGGCACTGGGTAGAGCCCCAAACAGTGATGTGATAGAGTGTGTTTTTAGAAAGTCAAGAAACGGGCCCCTGGGAGATTTTCTAGTTCAAGTAGACTTTGACAGCGGAAGATTCGTAAACAAAGAGTTTGCATAAATGATGTATAATTTAACACATGGATTACCTTCACAAGAGAATAAAAAGATTTGAGCTGTCGGGTCAGATACTAGACGACTCCTTTATTCCAAGAATGAGGGGTGAATATATAAGGCTTCTTTCTGATTCAATGAAAGAAACCGGATATGTTCAAAGGTACGACATAGGTCCAGACTGGTCGCTATCATATAACGGAAACTATTATGAGTTTGTTTTAAGCTTATATGGATCGTATGTAGGGAGAAAGAGTGCAACATGTATAGAAGGTTTGGACAAGAATCATCCAATATATACACGGGTGAGCAAGTCAAGAGAGCCCTCTCCTGGTCAGGAACAGACATTGAATCAGAAGTAGATTCAGATTACTTAATTTTTTGTCCATACCATAATAACTATCGAACACCTGCGGGAGAAGTTAGCAAGGAAAAGGGGACCTTCTTTTGCTTTTCTTGCCATGAGTCAAGATCTTTAATTGAGTTAGTTATGCATACAACAAAGAAGTCATACTTTGAATCTTCAAGATTTATTGATTCAGCCAAGGAAGATATAGACATTCTGGGAAGCTTAGATAAAATACTCGTTGAAAAAGTAGACTATGTTTCTTATGATGAGATCCAGATAAAGAGATTGAGCAGTCAAGGACGGCAGTCCCCCAGGGCAGTTTGGTATTTTGAAAGTAGAAGAATTAGCACAGATTCGATGACTAAGTTTTCTTTGGGGTACAGCGAAAAACAAGACATGATAACAGTACCAATGCACACTCCTAGCGGCTCTATGTTCGTGGGATTCGTTGGTCGCAGCGTTGAGGGTAAGAGATTTAAAAATACTCCCAACCTTCCAAAGTCCAAGATTCTATTTAACTTGCATCGTGCAAAGAGGTATGATACAGTCTATGTCGTGGAGTCCTCATTTGATGCGATCAGGCTGGATCAGTGCGGCTTGGCATCGGTGGCTTCTCTAGGTTCGAATATTTCAAAGTTTCAGATAGAACTATTGACAAAGAGCTTTAACTCTGTTATAGTTATACCTGACAATGATGATGCTGGCAAGAATATGGCCGACAAAATCATAGACAAGGTAGGCACAAGGGCTGTAGCTTTTAGCCTACCAAATAGATTCAAAGATATTGGCGACATGAGTGATGCTGATATAAAACAGCTAGATATAAAGACCAGCGATCCACTGCTGGCAATGTATAAATAAAATATAAGGAGTGTATTATGGGTGTAATAAAAGGATTGAAGCAAATGGAAAAGGCCTTAGAGCGTCCATCAGTTTCTGGCGAGGGCGGAATTAAGGTTCGCTGGCTAAAGCTGGATGATGGTCAAAGCTCCAAGGTTCGTTTTATCAATGAGCTGGACGAAGACTCTCCCAACTTTGATATCGAGAGAGATTTGGCTATTGTTGTTTCTGAGCACACAAATCCAAAAGACTACAAGCGAAAGGCTGTCTGCACAGTAGAAAGCGAAGGGCGATGCTTTGGATGCGAAATGGCCCGCAAAGAACCAAAGAGTGGTTGGAGAGCAAGGTTCCGATTCTACACCAACCTCCTTGTCGATGATGGTCTAGAAGATCCCTACGTTGCCGTATGGTCACAGGGAGTAGGAAAGCAGTCTGCATTCAATACTCTCAAGGAGTATGCGATTGATACAGGATCTATCTCTAACCGAACTTGGCGCATGAAGCGCAATGGCAGCGGAACGGATACGACCTACATCATTCTTCCAGGAGATCCAGACACAGAGAAGCATGACTGGGCTGGGGTAGAGCCCTTTAACCTAGAAAAGGTTGTTCGTGAAGTAGCATATGCAGAGCAAGAATCCTTCTACTTGGGGT
>Ga0335396_10001855_pt1 | contig 26653 bp, 23 predicted proteins | sample FRY02_FD_205743 | JGI IMG/M metagenome (GOLD analysis project Ga0335396, IMG submission 205743) | Freshwater microbial communities from Lake Fryxell liftoff mats and glacier meltwater in Antarctica - FRY-02 (spades assembly) (version 2) | ecosystem: Environmental > Aquatic > Freshwater > Ice >... | reverse complement strand
CACGGTACCTTAGCTCAGATGGTAGAGCAATGGACTGAAAATCCATGTGTCCCTGGTTCGATCCCTGGAGGTACCACAAAAATAATCCGTAACACACTTGAATATCAAGTTTTTACGGGTTTTTTGTTTTAATACTTGTACGCCTTCTTGTATGGTTAAAATATATTATTGCTTGACACCTTTTTTAAAGCACAAATGTTACGCTTTTATTTTTAAAAAATAACAAATCAATACTTTAATTAATAATTACCCTTTAATTTAGGGTTAATCTTTTACGTAATTTTTCTATAATTCAACAAAGATAAAATTTATTATTTGTTAGGTTAGGTTATTTAATTTTCCATATTTTTTGATAATTATCCATAACTAAAAGCATTGATACTTAGCTTTTTGTGCATTTAGAAGGATATATTTGTAGTTCATCGTTTTTATTTTTTTGTAATGAAACCGCGTTTTAAATTTGTACCCGTAATGGAATTGTATTGTTTAAAAAAGCAATATTAATTTTTTTAAAAAGAAATATCACAAAACGATGAAACCAAAATTAACTCTTTTAATCTCTAGCTTATTTTTAGTGATTATACCAATTGTAAGTTTTGCACAGATACCTAACTTAGGCACAGCGGCAAACTTTGTTCTATTTACCACAACTGGAGCAGTGGGTAACACGGGCGCTTCTCAGTTTACGGGTAATATTGGTGCTAACAGCGGTGCTATCTCTGGTTTTGTGACCCCTACTACTGTGAATGGAAATATATATTCCGCTAATGCAATAACAACGCAATGTGCAATTGATGTGCAAACTGCATATAATCAATTAGTCAATACCGTTGCAACCGTCACTAACCATGCTCCTGCGTTTGGAAGTGGCGAAACACTTTTTGCAGGAGTATATTCTATAGGAGCTGCTGGATCATTGGGTGGGAATCTAACTTTAGATGCTCAAGGGAACTCCAACGCAGTTTTTATTTTCAAATTTGCAGGAGCATTTACTACAGGTGCTTCTTCTACCATCAATTTAATTAATGGTGCTTTAGCGTCTAATGTGTTTTGGGCAGCGGATGGTGCGATATCTATGGCTGCTTTAACGACAATGAAGGGAACTCTTATTGCAAATGGGGCTGTTGGCATGGGTGATGGTGGAACTTTGGAAGGAAGAATGCTTTCTACTGCTGGTGCGATATCTGTATATAATAACTCGATGTCTATGCCTATCGATTTAACAACTTCAACCGATGGAGGAATTTCTTGGTCTAATGGCGTGCCATCTAGCAGCAAGTCAATAGTATTTGATGGTTTTGTTGGGGCTATAAGTGCTAATTTAGCTGCATATTCAATTAAATTAATTAATAATGCAGTTGTAACAGTGCCATCAGGATTTAATGTGACTTTAAATGGTAAATTAACTGTTGATTCTGGAAGTACATTTACATTAGAGAACAATACTAATTTAATGCAAAATACAACCATTGCTAATTCTGGTAATATTATTGTTAAACGAAACTCATCAGCTCTAAAAAGATTAGATTACTCTATATGGTCTTCGCCAGTTACAGGTCAAGGGTTATATGCTTTTTCTAAGTTTACGCTGCCTAATCGTTTTTATAGATATGATACACCCACTAATTTATATAGTAATTCAGTAGGATTTAATTTAACAGGGTTACAATATCCTGATCCTTTGGTAGCTCCAATTGGAGTGAATGGAACCGACACCAACAATGTTCTATTTGCAACAGCAAAAGGGTATTTAATTCGTATGCCATGGAATCATCCAGCTACTGCAACAGTTTGGAATGGTACATTTACTGGAGTGCCAAATAACGGCGATGTTGCTGTTGCAATAACTACAGGGTATAATGCAGTTGGCAATCCATATCCATCTAGAATAAATGTTAGTAATTTTATTGATGGAAATCCAAATATTACTGGACCACTCTATTTTTGGAGAAAAACAAATAATTCGGCTACAACTTCTTATGCAACACTAACCAAAATAGCATACGTTGCCAATGCTGCCGAAGGTGGAGATACTGGAGCAGGTTATTTTAATATAGATGGTAATGGAGTAAACGATGTTATAAATGTTGGACAAGGATTTATTGTATACGCCACTAGTAGTGCAACCTTAAACTTTACTAATAGCATGCGAAGAGGTTTAAATGAGGATCAATTTTTTAGAACACCTCAAACTACATCTACCACAAACAATGGATTGTATTGGTTAAACCTAACAAATAGTGAAGGTGTTTTTAGCCAAATGGCGGTAGGTTATAGTCCAGAAGGAACTTTAGCAGATGATAGAGGTATTGATGGTAAAAATATAAATCAAGAATTTTATTTAACTAGTTTGATAGGTACTGCGGAATATTCAATTCAAGGACGTCCAGATTTTCAAGCAGATGATATTGTTTTATTGTCTTATAAAGCTGCAACAGCGGGTAATTATACAATTTCTATAGACCATACCGCTGGTGTATTTACAGGTAGTTTACAACCTATTTATTTAAAAGATAATTTAACTTCGGCTTTACATAATTTAAAAACAGGAGGTTATACTTTCACTTCTGAAGCAGGAACATTTGCTAATCGATTTGAAATAGTTTATCAAACAACATTAGACATTAACAACCCTAATTTTAATACGAATAATGTTATTATCTATAACCAAAACAACGCGTTTGTAGTTAACACAGAAAATATTATTATGTCTTCTATTAAAGTATTTGACATTAGAGGAAGAGTATTGCAAGAAATAAAAGGCATTAATGCTAGTCAAGCTACTATTAATGGTGGTTTGTCTAATCAAGTGTTATTAGTTCAAATTACATCAACAGAAGGATTAACAGTTACTAAAAAAGTGATGCGATAACCTTAAATAAAGAACTTATGAAAAAACTAGTAAAATTATTTTTATTGTCATCTGTTTTATTGTCTGACTTTATTACTTTTGCACAAGAAGATCCTGATTCTGGAGGACCTGTTGAAGGGACCGATCCTGCAGCAGCACCTATTAATAGTAAATTAATACTGTTAGCTCTTGCTGGCGTGTGTTTTGTATTTTATTATTTTAGAAAAAACAAAAAAATAGGCAACTATTCAGGCTCTATATTAAAAGAAACATAGTTATAAATAATTTGAGGGTCTCATTTAAAAAAACATAGCATCTTACTAAATATTTGTAGATTGTTTACTAACAATTAGAATTGATATCGGACAAAAACGCATAGCAGAATTAGAAGCAAAAGTAGCATGCTTAGAATTGATAATTGTATAACTTCTATAAATAATTTAATCCTTTCAATAGAAAATTAATGTTAAATATTGGACATCGCGGTGCAATGGGTCATGTTACAGAAAACACTTTAGCTTCTATACAAAAAGCTCTAGACTTAAAAGTTGATGCTATAGAAATAGATGTTTATGTAATAAAATGTGGCGAAGTTGTGGTTTTTCATGACGACACTTTAGAACGCTTAAGTAATTCTAATCTAAATATCGAAGATTTAACTTTAATGCAAGTTAAAGAAATAACACTTATAGGTAATCACTCAATACCTACATTATCCGAAGCATTAGATCTTATAAATAAAAAAGTTCTTGTAAACATTGAATTAAAAGGAAAGAACACTGCCTTGCCTACTCTTCAAATAATAAAAAATTATATAGAAAATAAAAATTGGACCGAAAAAGATTTTCTTCTTTCTAGCTTTATGTGGGACGAATTAATTGTAGCCAGAGAGTTTAACCCAACTATTGCAATTGCTCTTTTATCTATTTCTAATCATATAAATGCTATACCACTTGCTCATAAATTAAATGCAGTTGCTATTAATCCATGGTTTTTTACACTTACTTCCCACGAAGTAGAAGAAATAAAAAGTCACGGATTTAAAATTTATACATATACCGTAAACGAAATTAATGACATAGAAAAAGCAAGAAGGTTTGGCGTAGATGGAATTTTTTGTAATTTTCCCGAAAGATTACACTAATGTATAATGTACTAATTGTTGGCGGTGGTGCAGCTGGATTTTTTACAGCTATAAATATTGTTGAAAAAAATCCAAAATTAAAAGTTGCAGTACTAGAAAGGGGTAAAGAAATTTTAACTAAAGTTAGAGTTTCTGGTGGAGGAAGATGTAATGTAACTCATGCCTGTTTTGTGCCAAACGATTTGGTAAAATTCTATCCAAGAGGCGAAAAAGAACTTAAAGGTCCGTTTAATCAATTTTGTTCAGGAGATACAATAGAATGGTTCGAAAAACATGGCGTAGAATTAAAAATAGAAGAAGACGGCAGGATGTTTCCTGTTTCTAATAGTTCTCAAACTATTATTGATTGTTTTTTAAATGCAACAAAAAAACTAAAAATAGATGTTTTAACATCTCAAAGTGTTCAATCTATACACAAATCTGATAATCTTTGGAAAGTAGATACTAATACACAATCTTTTATTTGCGAAAAACTTGTTATGGCAACAGGCAGTAACCCAAAAGTATGGAATTTACTTAAAAACTTAAATCATACCATTGTTCCTGCTGTTCCTTCGCTTTTTACTTTTAATATAAAAGATAATCGATTAAAAGATTTAATGGGCATTTCTGCTTTGGCAACTGTAAAAGTAAAAGGGTTAAAACTTGAAGAATCTGGTCCTTTATTAATAACCCATTGGGGATTAAGCGGTCCTGGAATATTAAGATTATCTGCTTGGGGAGCTCGTTTATTGTTTGATAAAAATTATCAATTTACATTACAAGTAAACTGGTTAAACAACACAACTTTTAATGAAACTGATACTATTTTAAAAGAATTAAAACTTGAACATGCTAAAAAAATAGTTTCAAAAAAATCTCCTTTTGATTTTCCTAATAGATTATGGGCAAAAATTGTTGAAGCATCTCAAATTTCATCAGAAACTAAATGGGCAGATTTGTCAAAAATTCAACTAACCAATCTAGCAAATCAGCTTGTAAATGCTGAGTTTAATGTTAATGGTAAAAGCACCTTTAAAGAAGAATTTGTAACTGCTGGCGGTATAGATTTAAAAGAAATAAATTTTAAAACCATGGAAAGTAAAGTAATAAACAACCTTTATTTTGCTGGAGAAATATTAAATATAGATGCAATTACTGGAGGTTTTAACTTTCAGAATGCTTGGACTGGCGGATTTATTGCTTCTAAATCTATAGTCGAATCTTATTAAAATAGGATTTCTCTGTTTTTCCAGACAATTACTATAAACAATCCAAAAACATGTTATTTTAAGTCGTTTAACAGAAGTACTTTATCCCAAAGTTCTTTGCCTTCTGGGTTGTACAAAACCATTTTTACTTGACGGTTTTTTCTATCACCAGAAAAATAAAGCATTCCGAAATTTTGTTCCATAAATAAAGAACCTTCTACTCTATTTGTATTTTTTTCATCTAATGCACTTTTAGCCACTCCAGATGTTAAAGGAGAAACCGTCCAATCGTATAGTGGATAAGTGTTTTCTCTTTTTAAAGATGATAGTTCACTAAAATGACGATCTCCAGTTAAGAAGAAAACTCCTCTAACTTTATTTTTTTGAATTTCTGACAATAGATAGTCTCTTTCGTTTGAATAGTTTGCATAGTTTTCAAATTTCTCGGCAGAGTTTATAACTTGTCCGCCTATACAAACTACTTTAAAATTAGCTGTAGACGATGCTAATGCATCAATAAACCACTCAAGTTGTTGTTTGCCTAATATGGTTTTTTCTCCAGTTTTTCTGTCGTTTGGAGATTTAAAAAACCTGTCATCTAGTAAAAAAAACTGAACATCTCCCCAAGAATATGTAGAGAATACTCCTTCTCTTTGCTCAAAATCTAAACCATACGTTTTGTTACCCCAAAAATCTTTAAAAGCTTTTTGAGTAACATATTTATACGTATAACTTCTATCGCTATCATTCGGTCCAAAATCATGATCGTCCCAAATTGCAATATTTTGGGTTCTTGCTAGCAAAGGCTGCAAATCTGATATTGATCTTGAATGTGTAAATCTATGGTAAATGCCTGTTTTAGAGTCAAAATCTGCTTCGCGTAAATAAGTGTTATCTCCTAACCAAAGCATAATGTTTGGTTTTTTATTGTTTATAGTTCTAAAAATACTGTAATTATCTCCATATCCTTTTCCTGGTCTATCAACATCTGGTTCGTTTATATAAGTGCAACTTCCAAGTGCAACCGAAAAATCTGGAGCTTCTTTACGCCATTGCCAAAGTTCTTTAGACGAAAAAGTAGTTTCATAATCTAAATTTATCTTGTTGTTATTAATAAATAAAGTATAGTTATACATTTTTCCTTCTGTTATTTTATCAAGAATTAGTTTAGCGGTATAGCCGTCTTCTTTTTTGGTATCTAAACTGCTCGATACAAAAACGTTTTGGGGGTTATCTATAGCAAAATATTCTATTTTTACTTTAGCTTCTTTTTTAGTTTGAACCCAAATTAAAGCTTCTGTCATCTCGCAATAACCAACCATTGGGCCAGATTGTAACAAAGATTTTTGTGCAAAGGTTACAGTAGAATAAAAACAAAACGCCAACAACAAGAGTCTATAAATTTTCATAAAAATATATTTTTTATAAAATTAAGTAAAATAATTTAGCTGCTTATTAATTTATAGCTATTAATCTAAAATATTTTTAATAAATTAAGTGTTAATATAATTGAAATAATTGTAATTTTGAAACAACCAGGTTAATTATCAATTTGTTTTGAAGCACATTTACATTTTATTTGTATTTTTTTCGTTGGTTTCTTGTCAATATTTTGAGAAGCAAATTCCTTCTGAGGATGAATTACTTCAAAAAAAATTAAAAGAAATTAATTGGAAAGAAGTTACCGTTTATCCTTCTATCGAAGAATGTAAAGGACTTACAAACAAAGAGCAAGCTAGAGAATGTTTCTTTACAAACATTACTAAAATTATTCAAGAAAAATTAGATATTGATGTAATCTCGTTACATTATCCAGGGGTTGACACTATAAATGTAAAAATAACTGTTTCTTCTGTTGCAAAAATTACTTTTGAACCACAATTTCCTAACGACATACACGTAGATCTTAAAACTAAAATAGATAGTATTATTCAAAATAGATTAACAGGTTTTCCAAAAATAGAACCTGCCCAAAAAGAAGGAATTCCTGTAAATACTCAATTTATTTTACCTATTGTAATTAAAAAACAGTAGTTAAAATTTTTCCGTTTTCCACTCATGTTTTCCAGTTAACATTAACCCAAAGCTTATAACTACTAAATAGTAAAAATTACAGATGCCAAAAAGCACCACATACAATAAAAAGTTTGAAAGTAACAAAAAAGAATTGTTTAGCTTTGTGTAGAATTGAAAATACCAACGCAAAGTAACAAAAACTTTGAACTTTAACCCTGAAACAAAATCTTTTGGAAAACGACCGTATAATTTTAGGCATAGATCCTGGAACTACAATAATGGGTTTTGGACTTATAAAAGTAGTTAACAAAAAAATGGAGTTTTTGCAACTCAACGAATTGCAATTATCCAAATATGACAACCATTATCAAAAACTAAAAATCATTTTCGAAAGAACCATCGAGTTGATTGACACGCACCATCCGGACGAAATTGCGATTGAAGCACCTTTTTTTGGAAAAAATGTACAATCGATGTTGAAGTTAGGAAGAGCACAAGGCGTGGCAATGGCGGCGGGACTTTCAAGAGGCATTCCTATCACTGAATATGAGCCAAAAAAGATAAAAATGGCGATTACCGGAAATGGAAATGCCAGCAAAGAACAAGTAGCAAAAATGTTACAACAATTATTAGGTTTAAAAACATTGCCTAAAAATTTAGATTCTACCGATGGATTAGCAGCTGCAGTTTGCCACTTTTTTAATTCTGGAAAAGTAGTTGGCACAAAAAGTTATACCGGGTGGGACGCTTTTGTTAAACAAAACGAAGATCGTGTAAAAAAATAGTTTTAAATCTTTTTCATGGCCGGTATTTATATTCATATTCCTTTTTGCAAACAAGCATGTCATTATTGTGACTTCCATTTTTCTACTAGTTTGAAAAAAAAAGACGAAATGATTTTGGCGTTAGCTCATGAAATTGCTTTGCGTAAAAATGAAGCTGAAAACGAAGCTATTGAAACCATTTATTTTGGTGGTGGAACTCCAAGTATATTATCTGTTAAAGACATTCGTTTTTTAATTGATGCTGTTTACAATAATTATGCTGTTATTAAAACCCCAGAAATTACTATAGAAGCAAATCCAGATGATTTATCGGAAGCACGAATAATAGAATTGTCTAGCAATTTAATAAACCGTTTAAGTATTGGTATTCAATCTTTTTTTGAAGACGATTTAAAGTTGATGAATAGAGCTCATAATGCTACAGAAGCCTTAAAATGTCTTGAAATTGCAACGCAATATTTTAAAAACATATCTGTTGATTTAATATACGGAATGCCAAATATGGATACTAATAAATGGCTAAAAAATATAGAAATAGCACTTTCTTTTAACATACCACATATTTCTAGTTACGCATTAACAGTAGAACCAAAAACGGCTCTTGAAAAATTTATACAAAAAGGGATAATTGCTCAATTAGATGAACAAGTAGCTCATGAGCATTTTAATATTTTAGTAGAAACCTTAGAACAAAGAGGATTTATTCATTACGAGCTTTCTAATTTTGGAAAAGAAGGCTTTTTTTCTAAAAACAATTCGAGTTATTGGTTACAAAAAAAGTACATTGGCATTGGACCATCTGCTCATAGTTTTAACGGAGTTTCTAGAAGCTGGAACGTTTCTAACAATTCTCTTTATCTAAAATCTATAAATCAAAATAAACTTCCGCTAGAAACAGAAACCTTATCTACAAACGACAGATATAACGAATATGTTATGACGGGTTTAAGAACAATTTGGGGAGTTTCTTTTAAAAAAATAGAACAAGATTTTGGCGCTTCTTTTTTAGATTATTTAATAAAATCTTCTAAAAATTATATTAATAATGGTTTATTAGAATTAGATAATAACATTTTAAAAACTACTAAAAAAGGTAAGTTTTTATGCGATGGTATTGCATCAGATTTATTTTTGCTAAATTTGGAATGATTTGCCCGCAAGGTTCGCAAAGAATTACGCAAAGAACGTAAAGTTTATGACAGAAAACGAATTGTCTAGAGTTGTTTTTGATTGCGCTTTAAAAGTGCATCAAACATTAGGCCCAGGACTTTTAGAAAGTGCTTATGAAGAATGTTTATTTTATGAACTGAAGAAAAAAGGATTAGTTGTTGAAAGCAAAAAGCTCTACCTTTAGTTTATGAAGAAGTAAAGCTTGATGTCGGTTATCGAATTGATATTATAATAGAAAACAAATTAATTATAGAAATTAAATCAGTTGAAGCATTGAATGATATTCATTTTGCACAACTATTGACTTATTTAAAATTGACAGACTGCAAGCTAGGATTGCTAATCAACTTCAATGTAACATTAATAAAAAACGGAATAAAAAGAATTGTAAATAATCTTTAAACCCTTGCGAACCTTGCGTAATTCTTTGCGCTCTTTGCGGTTAAATTCTATGATAGCAAAAATAAACACTTTCCAAATCGACCTGTCAAAACCCATTGATATTTCCATTCCGCTAACCAATACTGATGCCAATCCGATTGCTTGGTATATTGAAAAACCAACAATTGAACCTGTCAAATTTGGCGATTGGATTGGTAAAGTTTCTACCGGAAAATCTTCTACAAATTTTAATAATATTTTTTTTAATCCGCATGGTCATGGAACTCATACGGAATGTCTGGGACACATTACACGCGAATTCTATTCGATAAATCAATGTTTGAAACAATTTTTCTTCACTGCCGAATTGATTTCTGTTGAACCAGAAAAAAGAGATGAAGATTTAGTTATTACTAAAAACAATTTAGAACATTTAATTAAAGATAGTTCTCCAGAAGCATTAATAATTAGAACATTACCAAACCTAGAAGATAAAACATCTAAAAAATACTCAAACACAAATCCGCCTTATTTAACTCAAGAAGCTGCAACATATATTAGAGAAAAAAACATTAAACACTTGCTTATAGACTTACCAAGTGTTGACAAAGAGCATGACGACGGAAAACTAGTTGCTCATAAAGCTTTTTGGAACGTTAAAGATGTAAATAACCTAAATAAAGACGCGAGATTAAATTGTACTATTACAGAGTTAATTTATGTGTCTAATGATGTAAAAGACGGAAATTATATATTGAATTTGCAAATAGCTTCTTTTGAAAACGATGCATCTCCAAGTAAACCTGTTTTGTATAGTTTGGAGTAAGTAGATAGTAGTTTGGAGTTAATTATTGCGTTGATTTTAATAAAGATGTTTCTACAAAATTAATGCTAGAACACATTAACCATTCGTACAAATTGATTTTTAATAGTTTAGCAAAAAAAGTTCAAGCTGAAATAGAAAATTAAACAAATTAGGTATTACTTTTGTGTAAAATTAAAGAATCGGAAGATTTTCATACAAATTCAGAATAAATGTTAGAAAATATAAAAAAGATATTAAACGAAGATCAAGACCCAAAAGCTATAGAAAAAATAGTGTCTAAACTTGATAATTTATTAATGAAAAACGAAGAAATAGGATACATTGCTGTACAAAAAAAACCAGCAATAACTATTTTACCAGATAGTATTGTTGTTACCAACAAAAGAATAATTTTATGTAAGCCTAAAAACCTAGGTTTGTCTATAGAATTTGTAGATTATGATTGGGATGATATTGCAGGTTCTTTTGTAAAAGAAGGTATTTTTGGTTCTAATTTTACTTTTAACACAAAAACCAATTTAACACATACAATAGATTATTTGCCAAAAAATCAAGCAAGAAAATTATACACTTTTGCAAAAGAACAGATAGATTTATTAAAAAACTCTTCTAACAACTCTAATAATTCTTATGCCGAAGAAATAATTGAAGAAGTTGCAACAGAAGAAGTAACTCATTTTGCAGAAATTGTTCCTGTTGTTCAAGAAATCAATACCTATGAAGAACCTATAAACCAATTTGTTTCTACAGATAAAAAATTAAGTGAATTATCGCAAGAAGAACTGTTTGATAAACTTCAGAATTATAAAAAACTACTCGATAACGGTTTAATTCTTCAAGGAGAATACGATACTTTAAAAAAAGAAGTGTTAAGTTATATGTAAATAACCCAAAAAAGGTAAAATTTAAATAGACTGCCCCAAAAAAGTTAGACACTATTTTGTGGCAATCTAAATCTAGTTTTTTATTATTTACTCAACTCCACAAAATACTTGTAAAACAACGGAATGGTTTCTATCCCTTTTAAGTAATTAAAAATCCCAAAGTGTTCGTTTGGCGAGTGAATTGCATCAGAATCCAATCCAAATCCCATTAAAATAGTTTTAGATTTTAATTCTTTTTCAAACAAAGCAACGATAGGAATACTACCTCCAGAACGAACCGGAATTGCAGGAACTCCAAATGTTTCTGTATACGCTTTGTTTGCAGCTTGATACCCAATACTATCTATTGGGGTTACATAACCTTGACCGCCATGATGTGGTTTTACAACAACTTTTACAGATTTTGGTGCAATACTTTCGAAATGATTTTTAAACAATTCTGTTATTTCTTCCCAATCTTGATTTGGCACTAAACGCATAGATATTTTTGCAAATGCTTTGCTAGCAATTACCGTTTTTGCTCCTTCGCCAGTATAACCACCCCAAATACCATTTACATCTAAAGTTGGTCTTATTGAATTTCTTTCGTTTGTAACATAACCAGCTTCGCCATGAATATCTTCTAGGTCAAGTACTTTTTTATAATTTTCTAAAGAAAAAGGTGCTTTTGCCATTTCTGCTCTTTCTTTTAATGATAATTCTTCTACTTTATCATAAAATCCAGGAATAGTGATATGGTTGTTTTCGTCATGAAGCGAAGCTATCATTTTAGTCAACACATTAATTGGGTTTGCAACTGCTCCACCATATAACCCTGAATGTAAGTCGCGATTTGGACCTGTAACTTCTACCTCAACATAACTCAAACCACGTAACCCTGTTGTGATTGAAGGTTGTTGATTAGATATCATTCCTGTATCTGAAATTAAAATAACATCGTTCGCTAATTTTTCTTGATTTCTTTCTACAAACCAACTTAAACTTTTAGAACCAATTTCTTCTTCGCCTTCTATCATAAACTTTACATTACATGGCAGGCAATTATTTGCTATCATGTACTCAAAAGCTTTTATATGCATGTACATTTGACCTTTATCATCGCAAGCTCCACGAGCAAAAATAGCTCCTTCTGGATGTATTTCTGTTGCTTTAATTACTGGCTCAAATGGTGGCGATGTCCATAACTCCATAGGATCTGGTGGTTGCACATCGTAATGTCCGTAAACTAGAATCGTTGGAAGGTTTTTATCTATAATTTTTTCTCCGTAAACAATTGGATATCCTGGAGTTTCGCATAATTCGACTAAATCGCATCCTGCTTTTTCCAGACTTTTTTTTACGGCATTGGCAGTTTTGATAATGTCTTTAGAATAAGCACTATCTGCACTTACAGATGGAATCTTTAGCAACTCAATAAGTTCGTTAATAAATCTTTCTTTATTTTGACTAACGTATTCTTTTATATTATTCATTTAAAATTTAAATTTTAGTTATTTCAAAAATACAAAAAATATTAGATTAATTTTTCTAAAAATAGCTTTGAAAGTTTGAAGTTATCATTATATTTGCACCCAATTCTGTAAAGAATTTCAATTTTGCGGGTATGGTGAAATTGGTAGACATGCCAGACTTAGGATCTGGTGCCGCAAGGTGTGTAGGTTCGAGTCCTATTACCCGCACAAAAGCTCTAACTTTGTTAGGGCTTTTTTATTATCCATGATATACTTTAGAAGTCATGATTAGGTTTTCTGAAACTTCTAACACTTCGGCAACAAACATATCTGGTTCGTTATCTACATGTCTTATATATTCCATAAAAACCCGGTCTGTATTTGCTGTTAACGAGATTGCTTTATATTGTAATGACGGTAATCTACTAAATGCGTCTTTCCACCATTCTCTTAAAGCCTCTTTGCCAACTACTAAACCATTTGTTTCTGGATGCCTAATTTTTAATTTAGGGCTGTAATGTTTAGCGTTATCATGATAAAGACTTAAAAGCTGTTCTAAATTATGATTGTTAAATGCTTCAAACCATTTTCTTGCTATTTGCAAATTAGATTCGGGTAACATTACTCTATAAATTTCTTAAATTGATGATTTCTTGCTCTGTTAAAGGTCTCCAAATTCCTCTTGGTAGATTTTTTTTAGTTAATCCAGCAAAAGCAACTCTATCAACTCTTAGTACATCGTAACTAAACTTTTCGAAGATAGATCTTACAACTTTAACATTAGATGTTTTAATTTTAAGACCAATTTCTGTTTTAGGTTCGTTGTCTATATAACTAATTTCGTCTATCCAAAGTTTGTGTTCTCCTAAAGATACTCCTCCAGACATTTTTTCTAGATCTTCGTACTTTAAATTTTTATCTAAAGAAACGTGGTATATTTTAAACGATTTTTGGGTAGACAAGCTAAATTTTCTAATTAAATCTGTATCGTTTGTAAACAATAGTAACCCAGTAGTGTTTTTATCCATTCTACCAACTGGATGTAATTTATATTTAGAAGCTCCTTTTACCAACTCTAAAACATTGCGTAGCTCATTTTCTTCTTCGCCAGCTGTAGTAAAGTTTTTAGGTTTATTTAATAAAATATATTCTTTTTTTTCTGGTATAACAATAACTCCATCAAAATTAACTACATCTCCAGGTTTAACTTGATAACCCATTTCTATAATTACTTGACCGTTTACTTTTACGTTTCCAGATTGTATGTAAATATCTGCATCTCTTCTAGAACATGCTCCAGAATTTGCTATGTATTTGTTTAAACGTATGTTGTCTGATTTTGCTTTAGGCTTATTTACAACAGCTTTTTGTTCTATATCCTTAGTTACATCTTTTGCTACGTTAGCTTTTTTAGGCTTTTGAGATCTCTTTGCCATTGCCGGTTTTGGCTTGCTAAACTTTGAAGTCTTTCCGCCAGAACTTCTGCTTGAAGTAGGCTTTTTATTGCCTCCGCCTTTCTTAATCATTATCCTTAATTTTTTGCAAAGATAACTAATTAGAGTATTAGATTGTATTTTATTATAAATTAGGGCTTTAAATGGTAACTATTTATAAATCAAACACTAATTTGCCGTTAAGTAATACAGATGGTTTAATTAAAATTAAACTAAAAACTCCAGCCACAATTATTAACTTTAATATATTATGAAGCAATAAATATTCTTCTTTTGAAGTTGATTTCCATAGTTTTAATGTAAAGAATAAAAGAATAATAAAACTTGCATAAAAATATAAGTCCATATAACCAACATCAAATATTTCTATTAAAACGTAAACTGGTAAAACAGTACATATAGTAAGTGCTGTAATTGTTTTTTTAGCAATTTTTTCGCCGTAATTTACCGGTATAGTTTTATAATTTAAAGACATATCGCCTTTTATATTCTCTAAATCTTTTATAATTTCTCTTATTAAAATTATAAGAAATAGAAAGGTTGCGTGGGCAAAAATTACTCCGTAAAAGTTTTTAAAATATAATAGAATTCCAAAAAAAGGCAATACTGCTAATAGTGATGCTGTTAAATTACCAATAAATGTATATTTTTTAAGTTTATGAGAATAAAACCAGATTAGAAATATATATGTAGAAAAAAACAATACAGCTCTCCAAGAAACCAAAAAAGCAATTAAAAAAACAAAAAAGTTTAACGAAAAATAGATTTGTAACTTCGTTTTTTGAGACACCAACCTGTCTAGTAATGTTTTGTTGGGCTTGTTTATTAAATCTTTTTGACTGTCGTAAAAGCTATTAATTATATAACCCGAAGCAATTGTAAGTGTTGATGCAAGAACTATAATAAAAAGATTAAAGTCTAAAATTACATCTAATGCTCTTTTTTTAGGGGATAGAATAAAAATTGCAGATAAATATTGTGCTATAATAATAACTGGTATATTGTATCCTCTTATTACAGAAAACAAACTAACAATCTTTATTAAAATCAATTTATTTTTTCTGCTAAGCTTCATAAACATCAAAAAAAAATATGTTAGTAACTAAACAAAATTAAAACTGGTAAACTAATTCTAATTTATAATCTTTTAAAGAGACTTTAGCTTTCTCAAAATCTTGAGTAAACCCAAGAATATAACCTCCACCGCCAGAACCACAAAGTTTTAGGTAGTAATCGTTAGTTTCTATTCCGTTTTGCCAAATTTGATGAAAATTTTCTGGAATCATTGGTTTAAAATGGCTTAAAACCACTTTAGATAGCTTTTTTGTATTGTTAAACAAAGATTTAATATCGCCTTGTAAAAAATTATCTACACAAGCATCTGTATGTTTTATAAACTGTGTTTTAAGCATTTTTCTAAATCCATGGTCTTTTAAATTCTCCATAAAAATGTTTACCATTGGAGCAGTTTCGCCAACAATACCAGAATCTAATAAAAACACAGCTCCTTTACCGTTTGTGCTTTGCGAAGGAATTCCTGCTGGTTCTATGTTGTCTTGTGAGTTTATTAATATAGGAAGGCTCAAATAACTATTTAATGGGTCTAATCCAGAACTTTTTCCGTGAAAAAACGATTCCATATTAGAAAATATTTTTTTTAACCGAAGTAATTTTTCTCTAGTTAAATTTTCTAAAACTGTAATTTTTTCGTTAGCATATTTATCATAAATAGCTGCAACAAGTGCTCCGCTACTACCAACACCATAACCTTGCGGAATGCTAGAATCAAAATACATTCCGTTACTAATGTCTTCTTTTAATGCGTTTAAATTAAAAGTAACAAGTTCTGGATTGTTATTTTGTAATTCTGATAAATGTTCTAAAAATCTTAAAAGATTTAAATTAGACTTTATTGCTTCGTTTGAAGGGTTTTTGTCTATTTTTAAAGCTCCATTATAAAAGTTATATGGAATTGATAACCCTTTAGAGTCTTTTATAATGCCGTATTCTCCGAAAAGTAATATTTTTGAATAAAAAAGTGGACCTTTCATTTATTATATTCTTTTATTAAAATTAGCTTTTAGCGATAAGTAAATATACACCTTTTTATTTTAGTAAATCTACAGCTCCGCTTCCTAATTGATCGCAAATATACTGACTGTTTTGGCAATAGCCAACTAATTCATTCTTAATAAATTGTAAAACTTTTTCTTTTACAATTTCTGGATATAAAACATGAACGTTTGCTCCTGCATCTAATGTAAAACAAACTGCCGTGTTTGTTTGTTTTCTAAACTGCCATATTTTATTAATTATTTCTAAAGTGTTTGGCTTCATTAAAATAAAATAAGGCATAGAAGTCATCATCATGGCATGTAATGTTAACGCTTCACTTTCTACTAACTCAATAAAATTATTAATATTACCTTCTTGAAGTATTTTTTTAAGGCTTGTTAAATTAATTGCAGCTTGTTTAAACCTGTTTTTTGCATATGGATGACCAAACATTAACTCGTGACCTACAGTGCTTGAAACTTGTTTTTCTGCTTTATCTACTAACAAAATAGTGTCCTGATAATTTTTAAAATTTATATGAAGTTCGTTAAATTCTACACCAAATAAATCTGAACTTTTATTAAATTCTGGATGATTTCCCCAAACAACAACTTCTCCGTTTATACTTCTACAAGCACTTCCTGATGCTAATCTTGCTAAAAACGAAGATTTTGTATTAAAATATTCTTTACTCATTTCTGGATAAAGTTCTTTTTCTAGGCTCATTAAGTTAAGGGCTAAAGCTGCCATTCCAGATGCCGAAGATGCTATTCCAGAACTGTGCGGAAATGTATTGTGTGTGTTTATAACAAACTTATATTCTTTTAAAAAAGGTAAATATTGCTCAACTCTTTCAAAGAATTTTTGAATTTTTGGTTTAAAGTCTTCTTTTGGTTTTCCTTCGAACAATAGTTCAAAATCAAAATTATCTGATTTTTCTTTTTTCTCGAAAGATAATTCTGTTATTGTTTTACAATTACTTAATGTAAAACTTATAGATTGATTTGCAGGGATTTGATTTTCTTTTTTTCCCCAATATTTAACCAACGCAATATTACTTGGAGCCGACCATTTAAAACTACCAAACTCAATATTATTAGTATAAGACTTTGGTATAAAATCCTTTTCAGAATACATAATTAAACTTTTTACAAAGATACATTTTTTACATTAGTTGATTTAATATTGTAAGTTTTAATACATTTGATAAAATTATAATTATGGCTAAATTTTGTTTTAGTTTTAAATTTAAGTATTTGGTGGCTAAATAGATAAAACATGCGAATCAAGGGTTGAAATGTGCCGTTAGCCACTACATATCGGTAGAAAAACAAATCGAAACGGATTTAGCGTGCCGTAGATTATTGCGACAGCAATAGATTCCTATAAAAGGTTGCGTACCTACGGCACGCCAACGAATTTTAAATTCAAATTCTACCGACATGTAGTGTCTAACGTCACAATATATGGCATTCCAACCCTTGATTCGTATAAAACATTAAAGACTACTAAAATCTAATAATTCTTTAACTTCTCCAGATTTTAAATCGTTTAATAAGATATTACCAACTCTAACTCTTACAAGTCTTAAAGTAGGAAAACCAACAGCTGCTGTCATTTTTCTAACTTGTCTAAATTTACCTTCTTTTAGTGTTATAGAAACCCAAGAAGTTGGTCCGTGTCTTTCATCTCTAATTTTTTGAATTCTATTAGGAAAGTTTGGATGGCTAATTAAACGCGATTCGCAATTTAATGTTTTATATTTTTTGCCATTAAAACCTATTATAACGCCTTCTTTTAATAAATCAACAGCTTCTTGAGTTATAATTCCATCTACTTGTGCAAAATATTCTTTTTCTACTTTTTTACTTCTAACAAGTTCACTCATTAACCCGTTAGTGGTTAATAAAAGTAGTCCTTCAGAATCTTCGTCTAAACGACCAATAGCCATTGTGCCTTCTGGAAAATTGTATAATTCTCCTAAAAGTTTTTTAGTTCGTTTTAATTCGTAAATAAATTGACTTAAGTAACCGTAAGGTTTGTGTAAAATATAATGAGAGTGGTTCATGATTACGATTTGTATAAATAACAAAAAAGCTATCCACAATAAAGTGGAAAGCTTTTCATTGGTCTAACTACTAAACCTGGCACTTTCGTGCCAAAACAACACAACTATTTTAAATTCCTTTTTTGGGCAAAAAAGCACTTCTTTATCTGAAGTGCTTTCCCAAATTAAGCGGTCTGGACGGGACTCGAACCCGCGACCCCATGCGTGACAGGCATGTATTCTAACCAACTGAACTACCAAACCATCGCTTTATTACTTCACATTATGCCTATTTTCATAAGAGTTCAGAGAACTTGTTTGCGGTTGCAAATATACAACGTATTTCTAGACCTGCAAGGGTTTTATACAAAAAATAAAACTTTTTAAAATCAAATTAGACAAACATTTGTTTTTCAGTTAAATAAGTAGTCATTATTTTTTCGAAATCTAACCCCGTGTTTACTGGGACGTATTTAATTTTATTTTGAGCACATTTTAAGGCTATCTCTTTAAAGTATTTTTCTGTCTTTTTTTGATATTCTTGTTTAACATTATCTGCAAATATGTCTATTTCTTCGTGAGTTTCTATATCTATAAATTTTTTTGGAGCATTATCAAAATCGAAATCTATTTCGGTTTTATTATCTATTACATGAAATAGTACAATTTTATGTTTATTATGCTTTAAATGTTGCAATGCATTAAAAAGCTCTTCTTCGTTACCTGTTTGAAACATATCTGTAAATAAAATTATCATTGATCTACGATGTATTTTTTCGGCAATTTGATGCAAAAAAGGAGTAGTATTTGTAGTTTTTGTAGTTTTTTGGTTGTTTAACAATTCTTCTAGTTGACTTAAAAGCATTCTGTGGTGTCTATCGCTTCCTTTTTCTGGAGCATAATATTCGTAAGTATCCGAAAACAAACTCAAGCCAACAGCGTCTCTCTGTTTTTTAAGTAAGTTCATTAAAACCGCAGATGCTAATACCGAAAAACCAATTTTAGAATGATAAAATACATCTGTATCTTTTAATTTTGGATAATGCATAGAAGATGAATTATCTATAATTAAATGACATCTTAAATTAGTCTCTTCTTCATATCTTTTTGTGTAGAGTCTGTCTGTTTTGGCAAATAATTTCCAATCTATATGTTTGGTGCTTTCTCCAGAATTATACACTTTATGTTCTGCAAACTCTGCAGAAAACCCATGAAAAGGACTTTTATGCATTCCAGATATAAAACCTTCTACAACTTGATTTGCTAAAAGTTCTAAATTTTTAAAACGAGATATATTTTCTAATTGAGACTCTAACTTCATAATCTCAAAGATAATTTGAAATTTTTTAAATACTGTATTGATTTATATAAAAAAAGCCCAACCAATATGTTGAGCTTTGTTTAAAGTATATTGTTTTATTACAATAGTGCGTCTATAGCATCTGTATAAGATTTTTTAGGTGATACTCCAACTTGACGACCTACTACTTCTCCGTTTTGAAAAATTAATACTGTTGGTATGTTTCTTACTCCGTATTTAGCCGCAAACTCTTGGTTTGCATCTACGTCTACTTTACCCACTACAGCTTTCCCTTCGTATTCTAACGCAACCTCGTCTATAACGGGTCCAACCATTCTACATGGTCCACACCAAGCTGCCCAAAAATCTACTACTACTGGTTTGTCTGATTTTAATACTACTTCTTCAAAAGTAGCATCTGTTATTGCTAATGCCATATTTTTTTGTTTAAAGTTTAACGTTTGAATGCTAAAAGTTCCAAACTTGAATGCAAAGATAAATAAACATTTGAATTAAGAAGTGTAACTTGTATTACATTTAGCTATTTTTAAATTGTTATAATTTATCAATTCAACTTAAAATGCACCTGCATTTTCTCTAATTCCACCAGCAACTCGTTCGAAATTTTAACTTTCAATTTTCTGCTTGGCATCGATAACTGCGTAATAATTTTGATTTCCTCAACTTCGGTTGTCGTGCTTATTTCTGGCGTTTCGAGAATCAACCCTTCGGAATCTTCATTTTCCTCCACAAAAACAACCTCTTCCTCTTCTGTAAAAACAGGCTCTATTGTCACAATTCTCTTGGTTTTTTCCAATTCTAAAACTTCAAACGTAACCGAATCGCCACCTTTATTTGCTTGAAAAATAGTATTTAATTTCAAAATAAAATCAGCATTCAAATTTTTCACATCTAATGAAATGGTTAATTTTTTGGCAAATTCTTTGAATACATCTTGCAACTGTTTTACATCCATAAATTGTATTCTTGGATCTGATTTTTTTCCGGTTTCTCTATTTACCCAACCGTCTTTTATAATTACTTTGAAATAAACAAATTGATTGTTGACCAAAAAATGTCTGTATTTTAAATACTCTTCATCAAAAATTCTGAACTCGTGACTCTCATCATAACCTTCTAATGTAAACACTGCCCAATCTTTTCCATTCTTGGCTATTCTGTATTGAACGTTAGTCACAATTCCAGCAAAGGTTAGTGTCTTCCCAATATAATTTCCAATATTTTTTAAATTTTCTAATTTACTATTACAAAAAGAGTTCATTTCAAATTGATAATCGTCTAAAGGATGTCCCGATATATATATACCAACTACTTCTTTTTCTTTGGCTAATTTTTCCATAGTATTCCACTCTTCGCAAGGCGGAACAACGGGTTCAGGTATTTGAACTTCACTGGCATCGCCAAATAAACTTACTTGAGCCGAATTTTCATTCTCCTGAAATTTGGAACCATAACGAACTGCTTTTTCCAAAAACGTAATTCCTTCGCCTTCTATATGGAAATATTGTGCTCGATGCGTTGCTTGAAAACAATCAAATCCGCCAGCCAATGCCAAACTTTCAAATGCCTTCTTGTTGGCTGCTCTTAAATCTATTTTTTTGGCTAAATCAAATATTGATTTATATGGTTCATCCTTTCTGTTTTGAACAATAGTATCAACAGCATTGGCTCCAACTCCTTTTACTGCACCAATTCCGAAACGAACGGCATAATTATCATTTACCGTAAATTTATAAAACGATTCGTTCACATCTGGTCCCAAAACCTTTAATCCCATTCGTTTACATTCTTCCATAAAGAAAGAAATTTGTTTAATATCGCTCATGTTATTGGACAAAACCGCCGCCATATATTCTGCTGGATAATTGGCTTTCAAATATGCCGTTTGATAGGCAATCCAAGCATAGCAAGTAGAGTGCGATTTGTTAAACGCATATTCTGCAAATGCTTCCCAATCTTTCCAAATTTTCTCTAATTTTTCGACAGCATGTCCTTTGGCTTCTGCTTGTGAGATGAATTTTGGTTTCATTTTATCCAAATCCGCTATCTGTTTTTTTCCCATTGCTTTACGCAAAAAATCGGCATCACCTTTAGAAAAATCGGCTAATTTTTGAGATAAAAGCATTACTTGCTCTTGGTAAACGGTAATTCCGTAGGTTTCTTTTAGCAATTCTTCACATGCATCTAAGTCATAAGTAATGGCTTCTTCCCCATTTTTCCGTTTAATAAAACTCGGAATATAAGCAATTGGTCCAGGACGATACAACGCATTCATGGCAATCAAATCTCCGAAAACTGTTGGTTTTAATTCCTTCAAATATTTTTGCATTCCGGCACTTTCATACTGAAAAATTCCAACCGTTTCACCGCGTTGAAAAAGCTCAAATGTCTTCACGTCATCAATAGGGAATTCATCCGGATTAAGGTCTTTTCCGGTTCTGTATTTTACCAATTTTACAGCGTCTTTTATTACCGTAAGGGTTTTCAATCCCAAGAAATCCATCTTTAATAACCCGGCACTTTCAACCACAGAATTATCAAATTGAGTTACATACAAATCAGAATCTTTAGCGGTTGCAACTGGAACAAAATCGGTAATATCACTTGGTGTGATGATAACTCCACAAGCGTGAATTCCAGTGTTTCTAAGGTTTCCTTCAAGAAATTTAGCTTGGTATATAGTATCCGAACATAAATTTCCAACTTTAGAAAGTGCAATCAATTCTTTGACTTTTTCAAACTCTTCTGGTCGCAATGTCTTTTTAATCAGTGCTTCGTCTTCCGATAAAAATCGTGCTAAATTCCATTTGGCAGGCATTAAATTTGGAATTAATTTGGCTACTTTATCGGCTTCAAAAAGCGGTAAATCCATCACTCTTGCAGTATCACGAATACTCGATTTGGTTGCCATCGTTCCATAAGTAATAATTTGAGCTACTTGTTTAGAACCATATTTTTGAATAACATAATCCATCACTTTGCTTCTTCCTTCGTCATCAAAATCGATATCAATATCGGGAAGTGAAACCCTCTCTGGATTTAGAAAACGTTCAAAAAGCAAATTGTATAAAAGTGGGTCAATATTAGTAATTCCAAGACAATAGGACACAACCGAACCAGCAGCAGAACCACGACCTGGACCAACAGAAACTCCCATTTTTCGTGCTTCGGCGATGAAGTCTTGAACAATTAAGAAATAGCCGGGATAACCAGAATTTTTAATCGTTAGCAATTCAAAATCGATGCGTTCTTGTATTTCTGGAGTGATTTCCGCATATCTTCTTTTGGCTCCGATGAAAGTTAAATGTTTTAAATAACCATTTTCGCCACGTTTGCCTTTATCTGTTTCATCTTCGGCAACTAAAAATTCGGAAGGAATGTCAAATTTTGGCAATAAAACTTCCCGAGATAAATCGTATATTTCTATTTTATCTACAACCTTGTTTATATTTGAAATTGCTTCTGGTAAATCTGAAAATATTTTTTTCATTTCATCGCCAGATTTAAAATAGTACTCTTGATTTGGCAAACCAAATCTATAACCTCTGCCTCTACCTATTGGCGTAGCTTGTTTTTCTCCATCTCTTACACATAATAAAATATCGTGTGCATTTGCATCTTCTTTATTTACATAAAAAACATTATTTGATGCTACTGTTTTTACATCGTGCTTTTTGGCCAACAAAACCAGAGTTGTATTTACTCTGTTTTCGTCTTCTTGGTTATGTCGCATTAACTCAATATAAAAGTCGTCGTTAAAGGTTTTTTTCCACCAAACTAATGCTTCTTCTGCTTGATTTTCTCCAATATTTAGAATTTTACTTGAGATTTCTCCGTACAAACTTCCAGAAAGAACAATTATATCTTCTTTGTATTTTTCTACAACTTCTCTATCTATTCTTGGAACATAATAGAATCCTTGTGTAAATGCTATAGAAGACATTTTTGCTAAATTATGATAGCCTTTTTTATTTTTAGCAAGAAAAACAACCTGATATCCGTTATCTTTTCTGGTTTTATCTTTATGATTGTCGCATACATTAAATTCACATCCAACAATAGGTTTTAATATTTTTTCTGTTGGAATTTCTCCTGCTTCTATAGCTGCTTTATTTTTTGCTTCGACAGATTTATTGTGATAAAGTATATCTCTAACAAAATGAAAAGTTCCCATCATGTTACCAAAATCTGTTATTGCAACAGCAGGCATTTTGTTTTTAACCGCAGCTTTCACAATATCTTGTACAGAAATTGTAGACTGCAATACCGAAAATTGTGTGTGATTATGTAAATGAACAAAATCGACATCTGCTAATTCTTTTTGATTTTGTTCTAATTCTGATTTTGATACTTCTAAAGGTTCTGCTTTTCGAATACTTTTTCTAATAACTTCGGAAGCTTCTTTAAGATTAATATGTTTTAATCCAATAAGTTGTATTACTTGCAGATTTGCTTGATTAAAATCTTTGTAATAACTAGACGGAACATCTAATTCTTTTTTTGTAAATATTTCTTGTTTAAGTAACTCAAAAAAACAACGAGTTGTAGCTTCCACATCGGCAGTAGCATTGTGTGCTTCTGCAAAAGGTTGATTAAACAAATAAGTATGAAGTTCTGCTAATGTAGGCAATTTAAACCTTCCTCCTTTTCCTCCAGAAAGTTTTAAAAGGTTTGCCGTAACTTCTGTACAGGTATCCAAAACTGGCATGGAACTCATGGTTGATTGAATTCCTATTCTGTGAAATTCGCAACCCAAAATATTAATATCAAAACCCAAATTTTGACCAACAATATATTTAGCTTTTGATAAAGCAATGTTAAATTTAGCCAGAACTTCTTCTAATAATATACCTTGTTCTAAAGCTAATTCTGTTGATATACCATGTATTCTTTCTGCATCGTATGGAATATTAAACCCAACTGGTTTTACCAAATAATCTTGATGCTCGATGAGTTTTCCCATATCATCATGCAACTGCCATGCAATTTGTATACATCTTGGCCAGTTATTGGTGTCTGTTATTGGAGCAGACCAGTTTCTAGGTAATCCTGTGGTTTCGGTGTCGAAAATTAAGTACATAAATGGAAAATTTCAAAAAATTAAATTGCTACGCCAGTTCACTAACGTTCGGGTCCAAATTCCAATAAAATTAGTGTTTTTATTGGCAAAAGGAAGTTTTTCAAAAATACATTTAAAGGGTCGAAAAATCAATTTTAGTTATTAACAAAAACAAAAAACCACGCTAATAGCGTGGTTTTTATAATTTTATATAAAGTAGTACTAATATCTTCCTCCTCTATCGTTTCCTCCACCGTAGTTTCCACCACCACGATTGTTTCCACCACCGCCTGATGGACGGTTATTGCTAAAACTTTTTCTTTCACCTTCTGGTTTTGGCTCAGATACGTTTACAACGATTGTACGTCCTTGAACAGACGCACCGTTTAATTCTTCAATAGCTTTTAATGCCTCAGCATCATTAGTCATTTCTACAAAACCAAATCCTTTACTTCTTCCAGTAAATTTATCAGTTATAATTTTAACAGAATCAACTGCTCCATAAGCCTCAAAAGACTCTCTTAAATCTGCTTCCTCGATACTCCAAGGAAGGCTTCCAACAAAAATATTCATATAATCGAATTTATAATAATTGACGCAAAGGTAACTATATTATTTTCTAAATCGCTATAAATTAGAAAATTATTAAAAAATTATTAAAAAAACGCCTCAATTGAGGCGCTTATGTGTTTGTTTTTTTATTGTGTAACTGGAACTTTATAAAAAACACCTTGCTGAAAATTCAAAATTTCTCCACCAAGTGGATTGTCTAAGTGATTAACTGCGTTAAACCTAAATGTTCCAGATATAGTTTTGTTTACATTGTCAAATTCTGTAATTACAATTTGCCCTTCTCCGCCAATATCTTCACCTGTTATATAAACTATACTTGTATTGTCGTTGTTTTTAACTATAAAGGTTGCTGTATTTGCAACACCATCACCTAATAAATAAGTACCTAAAGTATTTGAAGAAGTTTTAATAATTAACTCTTGCTTTTGCACTTCCGCCGTTAGCATCATGCTTCCGTTTGTGGCAATTACAGCTTTAGAACTTGCAGATCTCCAAAAAACATTATCAACTTTGCCTTGAACAGACGGATTGTTAAAAACTACTTCTTCCACACAAGAAGAGCTTGAAAACGTTATAAGCAACAATAAAAATATTTTTTTCATGCGTTTTTATGTTTTATACAAACTAATTTGAAAAACAAAAATATACTTTTAATAAAATAAAAGTACTTTTTTTATAGTTTATTATTCTAAAACTATGCTTTTTAACATTTATTATTTAAAAAAGAATTACTAAATATAGTTTATGTTAAAAACTTTTGTAAATTTGCACCCTTAATTAATCGAGGTCGTGAACCTCAAAATTTAATCAAAAGATTATGTCGGTAAAAATTAGATTACAAAGACACGGTAAAAAAGGGAAACCTTTTTTCTGGATTGTAGCAGCAGATGCTAGATCAAAAAGAGATGGTAAATTCTTAGAAAAATTAGGAACTTACAATCCAAACACTAACCCAGCTACTATTGATTTAAATGTTGACCAAGCGGTTGCATGGTTGCACAATGGAGCTCAACCTACAGATACTGCTAAAGCAATTCTTTCTTACAAAGGTGCTTTATTAAAACATCATTTAGATGGTGGAGTAAGAAAAGGTGCTTTAACTCAAGATCAAGCAGATGCTAAATTAGCAGCTTGGTTAGAAGAAAAAACTGGAAAAGTTGGTGCTAAAAAAGATGGACTTACTAAAGCTCAAGTAGATGCTAAAGTTAAAGCTTTAAAAGCTGAAACAGAAGCTAATGTAAAACGTGCAAAAGCTGCTGCAAAAGCTGCAGAAGTAACGGAAGAAGTAGTTGCTGAAGAAGTAGCAGTTGAAGAAGTAATTGCTGAAGAAGTAGTTGCTGAAGAAGTAGTTGCCGAAGAAGCAATTGCTGAAGAAGTAGTTGCCGAAGAAGCAGTTGCTGAAGAAGTAGTTGCCGAAGAAGCAGCAGTTGAAGAAGTAATTGCTGA
>Ga0335396_10001849_pt1 | contig 26692 bp, 23 predicted proteins | sample FRY02_FD_205743 | JGI IMG/M metagenome (GOLD analysis project Ga0335396, IMG submission 205743) | Freshwater microbial communities from Lake Fryxell liftoff mats and glacier meltwater in Antarctica - FRY-02 (spades assembly) (version 2) | ecosystem: Environmental > Aquatic > Freshwater > Ice >... | reverse complement strand
CAATGCATCACCGGGAAGCCTGAGAGGTTGGCACGTTATCAAATTAGTCGACGTTAAACCCTATGTGTTGCAAAGTTATTACAATTTCCCCCCTACTCGTCAGAGTTTTAGTTTGTCACCCATGAGACGTATGAATCACTTCATGTAGGCAGCAATTGATGAAGTCAAATTGGGTCTTGAAGCCGGTGGCATACCGATAGGTTCAGTTCTGATGCATAACTGCAAAATCATTGATCGCAAGATGGCAGTGGCATTTTGCATGGCGAAATGAGTGCACTAGAAAACGCAGGTCTCTAAGCAGCAGTCGTGTATAAAGAGTCTGTTATTTACATAACCTTATCACCGTGTTCAATGTGCAGTGGGGCCATCATGCTCTATGGCATACCCAAAGTGGTTGTCGGTGAAAATCAAACTTTCATGGGCGGCAAGTCGCTATTAAAATCGCGTGGCGTAGACGTTGAAGATTTGCAAGATCAAACCTGCATTGATTTAATGAATGATTTTATAGCGGCTAGACCTTCGCTTTGGAACGAAGATACTGGTGAACCGGGAACTGTTTCAATACAGCTAAAAGTTCACAAAAACGTTTGAAGTGTTAGGTGTTGTTGCAATTATTTGCTATCACTGATCAGTAAATAACCTACTCAATGTTGTCACACTTTCCTCAATACTTTCCGCCAATCCACTAACAACATAATCTGGTTTTTCAGGCGCTTCATACGGGCTGTTAATGCCAGTCATGTTCGGTATGCTGCCTGCACGGGCTTTTTTGTAGAGGCCTTTTACATCGCGTTGTTCACAAACTTCTAGCGATGTGTCGACATACACTTCAATGAAGTTTTCTGGGCCGATTAATTCTCTGGCCATTTCACGTTCTTGGCGAAACGGCGAAATGAAGGCGGTCATGACAATCATGCCGGCATCGATCATCAGTTTGGCGACTTCAGCAATACGACGAATATTTTCAACTCGATCGGCATCTGTAAAGCCTAGGTCCTTATTCAAACCATGGCGAACGTTGTCGCCATCTAAAATATAGGTACGCAGGCCTTGTTCATGGAGCGTTATTTCTAATGCATTGGCCAGTGTTGACTTGCCCGATCCCGACAACCCGGTAATCCACACCACTTTGCCTTTGTGGCCGTTGAGGCGTTCACGGTCTACTTGGGTCACGGTGAGAGACTGTTTATGCACGTTTTGTGCACGACGCATGCTGTGGGTGATCATGCCTGCACCCATCGTGGCGTGGGTAAAACGATCAACCAATATGAAACTGCCCAGTGTTTTGCAATGGGTGTAACGATCAAATACGATGGGTTTTGAGGTGGCAATGGTGCATACCGCAATGTCGTTGAGTTGCATTTGCGTCGCCGCCTCGTGGGCCAGCGTATTGATATTAATGCGGTGCTTAATTTGGGTGATAGATGCCCTGGCCCACTGTGTGGCCAGTTTAAGGTCGTAATGACGCCCAGGTAAGCCCGCGTCAGCGTGTAACCAAACGACAGTGGCTTCAAACTGATCAGTCATCTCTAAAGGCGCTTGTGCCAGTGAGATCACATCACCGCGAGAGGCGTCGATTTCACGGTCCAGCTTGAGCGTGACGGCTTGGCCGGTTGTGGCATTGTTAAGTTGACCGTCCATCGTGATGATTTCAGCGACGTTGGCGGTCTGCCCTGAGGCCGTCACGCGAATGGTGTCACCGACTGCAATGGTGCCTTGAGCGACTGTGCCACTAAAGCCCCTGAAGTTAGCGTCAGGACGATTCACCCATTGCACGGGGAACACCATGGGGTAGGCTGTATTTCGCTCGGTTGTAGCATTGGCATTAGCGTGTCGAGTGGCATGACTAGAAAGAGTTTCGATGGTGTTCATGCCACCAATAGTCTCAGTAGAATGAGTGCTTAAGGTCGCGGTTGTATGTGTGCCATCAACAGTTTCAGTTGTCTCAACCGTTTCAAGATACCCAATCAATGTTGGGCCGTTGTACCAAGGCATGTTGCTTGAGCGCTGGGTGATGTTGTCACCTTTAAGTGCGCTTAAGGGTATGGGTGTTATTGATGCGAAACCTAAGGGTTTGGCAAAGTATTCAAAGGCTTGGCAAATGCTTGCATATGTTTGTGCAACAAACCCGACGAGGTCCATTTTGTTGATCGCTAGCACGACGTGGCGAATACCCACTAAAGAGGCCAGGTAAGCATGGCGTCTTGTTTGGGTTAGTAAGCCTGCCCGTGCATCAACCAGCAAGACGGCAACATCAGCGGTTGATGCGCCCGTCACCATGTTGCGCGTATATTGTTCGTGCCCTGGGGTGTCGGCCACAATAAATTTGCGTTTAGATGTGGCAAAGAACCGGTACGCTACGTCAATGGTGATGCCTTGCTCGCGCTCGGCAGAAAGCCCATCAACTAATAAGGCAAAGTCAATTTCTTGCCCTTGTGTGCCGTATTTTTTTGATTCGTTTTGTAGTGCAGCCAGCTGGTCATCAAAAAGCTGTTGGGCTTCCCAAAGCAGACGGCCAATGAGGGTACTTTTGCCATCGTCGACGCTGCCGCATGTGATAAATCGTAGAAGGTCTTGTTGGTGTTGTTCGGCTAAAAAATCTTCGATGGTTGCGGGTCGGTCTAAATGTAAGTTTGCTTGCCCTAATTGATTCCGTTTAGGATTTTTGCGAGATGTGGCGCTAGATGAAACTTTCATTTTGAGCCGTTCGTTTTTATGTTGATCATTTTTGTGGTGCTCACTTTGAACGGCCATTAGAAATACCCCTCTTGTTTTTTCTTTTCCATGCTCGCCGAGGCATCACTGTCAATCGCGCGGCCTTGGCGCTCAGAGTTACGAGCATGAATGAGTTCCAGAATAATTTCCGGTAGGTTTGAAGCGGTTGACTCATTGGCGCCCGTTAAGGGGTAGCAGCCTAGGGTTCTAAAGCGAACCATTTTTTCAACGATTTCCTCGTCAGGTAGTAAACGAAACCGACTGTCGTCGACCATCAGCAACATGCCATTGCGAACCACAACCGGGCGCTTTTTTGCAAAATATAACGGCACCACAGGTATTTGCTCATGGTGAATGTATTGCCAGATATCAAGCTCGGTCCAGTTAGAAAGGGGAAAGACGCGTAGGCTTTCGCCTTTGTTTATTTTGTTGTTGTATAAATTCCAGAGCTCTGGGCGCTGTTGTTTAGGGTCCCACCGGTGGTTGGCGGTTCTAAATGAAAAAATGCGCTCTTTGGCACGTGACTTTTCTTCATCGCGCCGCGCACCACCAAAGATCACATCAAACTGGTGCTGATTCAGTAATTGTTTCAGGCCTTCGGTTTTGGTGATGTCTGTGTGCAAAGCTGAGCCATGGTCAAAGGGGTTGATGTTTTTTTCAATCGCTTCGGGGTTGATGTGTACGATCAATTCCATGCCACTGACCTGTGCCATGTAGTTTCTAAAGAGGTACATCTCTTGAAACTTCCAGCGCGTATCAATGTGCGCGAGAGGAAAGGGTGGTGGGGCCGGGTAAAATGCCTTGCGGGCTAAATGCAACATCACTGAACTGTCTTTGCCCAATGAATAAAGCATCACCGGGTTCTCTGCATCGGCGATTGCTTCACGAATGATGTGAATGCTCTCGGCCTCTAGACGCTTAAGGTGGGGGGTTAGGGGGGGGCGGTGCGAGCTTTGTTGTGCACTGAGTGACGAGCTGTTTTGAGACGAGGCTTGAGAGCTAGATGGTGAGGTACTTTCGTGCAATGTCAGAATAGGTAAATAGGCGTTTGGGTAAAGGGTAATGTGTGGGGTCTGTGTGGGTTCCGTCGTTTCAGTCAGGGTTCTTAATATACCCACCAAAGCGCTATGAGGAAAGACCGCGATGTCTTTACCGAGGTGTTGTTGTAAACGGGTTAATGCTTGGGAAATTTCAGTATGAGTGTTTCCAAGGTTTGAGTTTGGTGAGTGTAATGTATCAGCCTGTATGAAGAGTGATTTTGATTTAAAAGCCTTCGAGGCCTCAACTTGCGACATTTTTCTAGTGGTTTCGTTGTTCTTGGTTGCAGCACGCAGGGGTACCCAATAGCGCCCACCTCGAGCGTCATTCGCATGTAGGGCTATTCGGCCGTTTGGCCAGGTATAGAGTTGCGCAAACAAGACTAGTTTGCGTTGGCCACGAGATTTTTCTAGCGCCCAATTTAAAACGACCCGATTCGGCTCGCGATCAAGTTCATCTTTAAGGTTATTGGCAGTCAATGCCGTCGGCAACAATGCGAGCTCATGAAGCCGTCGCTCTGCTGTGCGTTTGGTGTCAGCCTCGCCTAAAGTTTTAAGATGCTTAAAGGCAGTTTCAGTATTCCACACGTGGTCATCATCTAGCCCTATTAGCATGGTTGCACTCTTTTTAGGTTGATGCAGCTGATTGAGACGCTTGTCTTGATTTGTAAATTAAAAATAAATTAATGAAATTGTTAACTTAAATTTAATTAAGTACAATAATTTAACAATTTAATACAAATTACGACATATACATGCCATTCTTGATCAGTCTCTACTTGGCTTTGTCTGGAAATGAAATCTATAGTTATTATTGATTGCCAGCAAACTCTTTCTCATACGCCTTTTCGATCGCATCAAAAACTTCAGTAGGTACTGTCAGCGCGAATTTCTTACGACGGTTTGCCGAGATGGTGCCTTTTTGATCGATGCACCCTAACATTAAAATATTAAGGTCTTTGCCGCGAACGTCATATTGGTTGTTAATAGAAAGATGCATGCGATCGTACTGGGTTAAAAATGCTATTTCTTCTTTTAGGTCTTTATCTAGCGCTTGCTCCGCCATTTCAAGACCAAACTCAACACATGCAGTGGCATTCCAGTATCGATATATTGACTCTTCTGAATTGAAGGTCATATCGTAGTGATCGTTTTCTATCCAGAGCACATTCCACATTTGTCGTGCGGGCTCAGAAAAGGTTTTAAGTGTTGTTAAGTATTCATTTTCATGGCGTTTCATGGCTATTGAAACAGGCAATAACAAGCCGTTTTTTAATTGACCAGATTGACAAAGAGCATGATGAAATAAGAAACGTGATAAACGACCATTACCGTCCATGAACGGGTGTATAAAAACGAAACCAAATGAAATAATTGCGGCGGCTACGATCGGGTCGATTTGCTTTGGTGCGTTGTTTGCAAAATCAACGAGCCCTTTCATTAAATCTTCTACAAGGGCGGGCGGTGGGGGTATGTAAGTCACCCCGGCAGCACCACGCAATGCGCTACTTAACCAATTTTGTTGATGCCTATAGCATGATGCTAGGTCTAAGGGGTTGGTGATGACCGTGTTTTGTAGTGCAACCAAATTGGCTTCATCTAATTGTGAAGTGATATGTGCTTTTTTTAGAAGTTCAACAAACGCCTCAGCTTTTGAGGGGCTAGCTGACTCGCGTTCAATTTCAAATGAACTTTTAGTTTCGCTTAAATAAGCCCATGCTATTGCCCGATCTGACGCAGCAACACCAAGGTGCGATACAAGATCATTTGCTCTTTGTAATATTTTTGATTCTAACCACGCCGTGATGCGAGGAGTGATTTCAACCGTTGCACAGTAATCAAGCGAACCTAAACCATTAAAGTTCACACGCCATTTGGCATGACGAACATTAGGTCCAGTAATATAGCGTTGGGGGTCAAACAGGTTAACGGCATTGCCTGAAATGGCAGGTGCACCAACGAGATCTTGCTTATTAAAGGCTTCCCACAAGTAACAGGCTATACGAACATAGGTAGCGGTTGGTGTGGCGTTAATAGCAGCCAATAGATCTTGGGCAGCAATTTTTTTTAGTGCCTGTGACAATATTTGAAGGTTAATGCCTTCGTGTTTGAGTGCAAAAAGTAGATGTGTCAGCGGGTTTTCATCTTTAGGTGCTACTTTTTCGGGTATCAATAAAGTTTCAGGCGTTAGCGTTACTCTTAACACCGAGGCAACCTTTGCTGGTCGAGTCGGTTTGAAAGCGCTTAGTTTCAGCGCACTTTTTAAGTATGAATAGCCAATATCGCTCATTTTTTATTCAGATATATGGTTTTTTATTTAAAAACATATTTTTTCATACTTTTTTATTAAAAAGTTATTTTTATTACATTTTTTTGTGGCACTATACTGTGACTCATTGTGTTCTATGCAGGTTGACGCCCGAGTAAATGGCGATTACTGATTCTTCACCCCCCCCTAAAGACTTACCGGCGCAGGTAACAGATAGTGCGCCGGTTGCATTTCTTCGTCAGCTTAAAGCGGATGCAGCACCTGATTTAAAAAAGGTTGCGGTGGCGTCGCTTGTCGGTGCAATCGGGCTGATTGGGTTTTCAGCCGCGGTGGCTGAGTTGATTAGTCTGGCCATTACACATCAAAGACCCGCTTATTGGCTTTGGCTTGCCGCAATAGCCGCGATTGCCTTGCGCTTGGCGGCACATATTTACCGCGACCGTTTGGGGCAGCGTGTGTCGGCTCGCTTGCGTCAGCGCCTTCGTCAGCAATTGCTGGTGCACGCCAATCTGTCTGGGCCCTTTGATCTGCAAGCCCAAGGTAATACGGCTTGGTGGGCGCAGCGTCATATCGAGCAAGTTGATGCTTTGCATGGTTATTTAGCAAAGTACTTACCTGCGCGTATGACGGCAATGATTGTTCCCTTAATGATTATTGCGGTTTGTCTTGGGGTTGATTGGGTTGCGGGCTTGTTATTGTTGTTGGCTATACCACTTATTCCATTCTTTATGGTTTTGATTGGGTGGGGTACTGAAGCGGTTCACAAATCACAGCAAGATCAGCAAGCGGCGCTTGCCAGTCAACTGTTAGACCGACTTGAAGCCTTATCTTGGTTGCGACGCCAAGGCGCGTTAGATGCTTCTTCAGAAAGTGTTGAGCAAGCCGCAGAGACCTATCGTAGCTTATCAATGCGGGTATTGCGGGTCGCTTTTTTATCGTCAGCAACGCTAGAGCTTGTGAGTGCGATGTCAATTGGTTTGATGGCCATCTACATTGGTTTTTCTTTGGTTGGTTTCTTAACCTTTAGCCCAGCCTCTGCGCTTACTTTATTTTCAGGTTTGTTTCTGTTGATGTTGGCCCCTGAATGTTTTTTGCCACTGCGTCAGCTGGCTCAAGCGCATCATGACATGACAGCTGCCAAGGCCGCCGCGCAAACGCTTACACCCATTTTGTTAGACCAGCCACTTAATAAAAAATTGACGACTCATGATGTTGAACAGGGCAGCGCTGTGACGTTAGTGCATGTTTCATTTCAATATGATGAGAAAAATGATAAGGCCATACTTGATGATGTTTCAATCAATTTTGAACAGGGTCAGGTCATCGGTATTTCAGGTGATAGTGGTTCAGGCAAATCAACCCTATTGGGTTTGATCGCAGGGTTTCTTGAGCCGACACAGGGTTCAGTGCAACGCACTGCGTGTTGGTCATGGTTGAATCAGCGACCCCATTTGTTTCATCGTTCGCTTCGCGAAAACTTGCTGATGGCTTGTCTAACTGTTCCAGCAGACGTGCAGCTGATAGAAGCTCTGTGTGATGCGGGCATTGAGCTACCTGACACCACCTTGGTTGATGGTCTTGACACGGCAATTGGCGACTTAAATCGTGGTGTATCGGGCGGTCAGGCACAACGTATTGCTTTGGCTCGCGCATTGCTGAATCAATCTACGCTGTGGCTGCTTGACGAACCCACTGCAGCCCTTGATGAACAAACCCGCGATCAATTGTTAGATACCTTATTAAGTCGTGCCAAACGTGATCATGTGACCGTTATCGTTGCCAGTCACGATCAAGCATTACTTTCTCGCTGCGATAAGGTCTACAACATTTACAAGGGTAAATTAATACCCAACAATACCCAGGGGTTGATCGCATGAAAGTTTGGGTTTATCTTTATCAGTTATACCGTCAGCGTACCCGTTGGCTGTTATTAAGCTTCTTTTGTTTAGGCGTGACATGGTTGGCGGGTGCGGCATTGCTTGCCACATCAGGTTGGTTTATTGCCGCGTGCGCGCTGGCTGGGTTGGGGTTGATTGCCAACTTGAATATTTTTGCTCCCTCAACGTTGATTCGTGGTTTAGCGATCGTGCGCACGGTCGGTCGTTATGCTGAACGCGTCATCGGCCATGAAGCGATTTTGCGCGTACTGAAAGATTTACGTGTTCGTGCTTTTAATGCCGTTGCTTTTAGACCCGCTCGCTTGATTGATAACCGTAGACTTAGCGATACTATTCAGCGCTTGATGGTAGATGTTGAAACGCTAGACGGCATTCCCCTTCGTATTTTAGGCCCCATGTTTGCCGCTTTCATGACACTGGCATGTAGCGTTTGGGTCGGTGCTGTTTGGGGCCATGCGTTGATTGCACTCACAATCGGTGCCAGTGGTTTGACCGTTTTGACCGTTTCATTCGCATTTGCAAAACAAGGCCAAAAAAGAGGGGCGGTACTGGTTCAAGCGCGTGCCGCACAAAAGATAGCGTTGATTGATCATCTAGGTGGCTTGGCCGAGTTGATTTCAAATAAAAAGCAACACGATAGTTCACAACACTTGGCGCAACTTGATCAGCAACAAACGCAGCGGTTTTACGCGCAAGAGAAAATGGCCAGTTTAGGTGAGCATGGTGTTCAGGCGATTACGGCATTAACCACCATTGCTGTCATCGCTATCGCGTGGCCTGAGTTTGAACCGCCCATTATTGCTCTGCTGGCACTCATGACGTTAGGCTTAAATGAAGCGCTAGGCGCCTTGCCTGGTGCCTTATGGCGCACAGGTGAAGCAAAAGCGGCCGCTGAACGGTTGATGGATTTAGAATCGATTGAAGAGGTTGGTTTGCCTGATTTATTTTTTTCAGAAAGTAATACTTCAAGCCACATAGAGTTAGGTTCTATTGAAGTTAAAAGTTTGCTATGCCAGCGTCAGCCTGGCAAAAGACACCCCCTTAACCTCGCGATAAACCCCGGCTTACCTTTAGTCATTTATGGTCGCAGCGGCACAGGTAAAACCAGCCTGCTTGAAACTATTGCCGGTGAACTGAATGCCGAACAAGGTGGGGTATGGTTTGAAGGCGATAATCTTTTGATATTGCCTGACACTGTGCGCTTCCAAAAGGTTACGTTGTTGGCACAAAGCGACTCGCTCATGAATGTATCGATTCGCCAGTTTCTGAGCTTAGGGTTAAACAATGTGCCTGAAGCAACATTGCATGCAGCCTTGCAATGTGTAGATCTTAACGAAACGCTCAACAACACGAATGAAGGTCTCGATTACATGTTGGGCGTTCGAGGCAGTCACGTGTCGGGTGGGCAAGCGCGGCGTTTGCAACTTGCGGCGCTGTTAATCAAAGAGCCCAAGTTAGTCTTGTTAGATGAGCCATTCAGGGGCTTGCAACCTGAGCTTGTTCAAAACCTGATCGAAGGGATTGAACCTTGGCTGTTAAGGCGTTGCAGTATTGTTGTAACGCATGACCCCAATAGCTTACCAGCGCACTGGCCACGTTTGGCGTGGCCTAATGCTTAACATTTAAATCATATCAGTGAACGTGACAAAGACAACCCAAAATTGCTGTGCTGGACACGCTGATCTAAATTTTTCTTAGATTCAATTTTCTTTGTAAATATGAATGCCTAATTTCATTCATTCTTTAATTTGACAGTCAACTATGACAATTTCAACAAAGAAGTACTTCGGGGTATCATAAAAAACAAATTTTATTCGAGTTTGTAATAATTACCTAAAAACTGCCTGCGGTAATACGCCGTATATTCACAATAACAACGGAGACTGATATGACAATTAATCGTCGCGATATTTTAAAAGTGGTGGCGGCCACCGGTACCTTAGCCATGGCCCCTGCTTTTGTGCGTGCCAAGGGTCTAGAAAAGAAATCAGTGCACATTGCGGTTGGTGGCGAGTCGCTTATTTACTATCTCCCCTTAACCATTGCCAATGTAAACGGTTTTTTCACAGAGCAAGGTCTCGATATCAAGGTGTCAAATTTTGCCGGCGGTTCAAAAGCATTACAAGCGGTTGTGGGTGGTAGCGCAGATGTGGTGTCAGGTGCTTATGAGCACACCATTAATTTGCAATCAAAAGGTCAAATATTTCAGGCGGTTGTGTTGCAAGGTCGGGCCCCGATGATTTCGATCGGTGTGTCAACGAAGACCATGCCCAATTACAAAACCCCCAAAGATTTGAAAGGTAAGCGTATTGGCGTTACCGCACCAGGTTCGTCAACCAACATGCTGTTTGACTTCTTTTTAGCTAAGCATGGTCTAAAAGCGAGCGACGTATCATTTATTGGTGTCGGCGCAAGTGCTGGCGCAGTGGCTGCTATGCGTTCGGGTCAAATTGATGCCATTTCTAACCTTGACCCTGTGATCTCACTACTTGAAGCATCCAACGATATCAAAGTCATTCTTGATACGCGCACGTTGAAAGATACCCTTGAAGTCTTTGGTGGCAATATGCCTGCGGGTTGCTTGTACTTGCCAATCGACTACATAAAAGAAAATCCCAATACGGTTCAAGCATTAGTCAATGGTATGGTGCGTGCCGATAAATGGATTCAGCGAGCTGGCCCTGAAGGTGTGGCCGCAGTAGTTCCAAATTCGTATTTGTTGGGCGACCCTGCCGTCTATAAGTTGTCTGTTAAACGTTCTCTCGAAGGTTTGTCACCAAATGGCAAAATGCCTGACGGTGGTCCACAAACGGCTTTAAGAGTATTGACAACCTTCAAACCTGGCTTAGCGAAAAGCAACATTGATTTGTCTAAAACCTGGACAAGCACTTTTGTTGATAAAGCTAACCAAAGTTAAAGCAGATGTCTATGCCTCATTCACCTAGTCAACCCCCTGCGTTATCACTTAAAAATATCACGTGCACATTCGTATCTCGTGACGATGCAGGGCAGCGATACACCGCAGTTCAAGACACAACACTTGAAGTGGCGGCAGGTGAGTTTGTCTCGGTGGTGGGGCCGACAGGTTGTGGTAAATCAACGTTACTGAACGTGGGGGCGGGTTTGCTCGCGCCTTCACGCGGTAGCATTGAAGTGTTTGGCGAACCTTTAACGGGTATTAATGCTCGTGCGGGTTATATGTTTCAGGGTGAAGCGTTATTGCCTTGGCGCAGTGCCTTAGATAATGTCACAGCAGGCCTGCAGTTTGGTGGCGTATCGAAAGAAGAGGCCGATGAACAAGGCCGTGACTGGATGCGTCGCGTTGGTTTGGGTGGGTTTGAAGACCGCTACCCACACCAAATGTCAGGTGGTATGCGTAAGCGCGCCATGCTGGCTCAAACGTTAATACGCGACCCCGATATTATTTTGATGGACGAGCCATTTTCTTCACTCGACATTCAAACGCGTCAACTGATGGAAAACGAAGTGCTTGAGTTATGGATGGCGAAACGTAAAGCGGTTCTGTTTATCACGCACGATCTTGATGAGGCGATTGCGATGACCGACCGTGTGGTGGTGTTGTCAGCCGGCCCGGGCACTCACCCTATTGGTGAGTTTGTGGTTGATTTGCCGCGCCCGCGCGACGTCACAGAAGTTCGATCAGACCCTCGGTTTGTTGAGCTTCACACTAATATTTGGCGTGTCTTGCGTGATGAAGTGCTCAAGGGGTATGAACAACAAAAGAGAAAGGTGGCCTAGTCATGTGGAATATGATTAAACCGTCTTCGAAATTGTCTTTGCGTGTCTGGCAGCTGAGTTTGTTGATCATCTTTTTGGTGGGTTGGTATTTTTTATCTATCGATAAAAAGATGGCTTTTTTCTTTGGTGACCCTATTGGCGTGATAGAGCAAATTTGGGTTTGGTTTGTTGTCACGGGCGATATTTATTACCATTTGCAAATCACACTTACTGAAACTTTATTAGCCTTCGCAATAGGCACTTCAGCTGGTATGGGTGCAGGCTTATGGTTAGGTTTGTCGCCGATGGCCAGCGCGATACTTGACCCTTATATCAAAGCACTGAACTCTATGCCCCGTGTCATTTTGGCACCCATTTTTGCAATGTGGTTTGGCTTGGGCATTTGGTCAAAAGTTGCGTTAGCGGTCACCCTTGTATTTTTTATCGTGTTCTTTAATGTCTACCAAGGAGTACGCGAAGTCAGCCCAACTTTGCTCGACAACGCCCGTATGTTGGGTGCCAAACAAAAGCAACTACTTCGCTATGTTTACTTACCCTCAGCCACAAGCTGGGTGTTTTCTAGCTTGCACACAGCTGTTGGTTTGGCTTTTGTGGGTGCAGTGGTTGGTGAATACTTGGGCTCAGCCGCCGGTGTGGGTTATTTAATTTTGCAAGCTGAAGGCACATTTGATATTAATACGGTCATGGCGGGTATTGTCGTTTTAACCGTGTGCGCATTATTACTTGACGGTTCTGTGGGTATCATTGAAAAGAAACTTATGAAGTGGCAGCCTAGTCATGGTGAAACTGAAAAGCTTTAGCGCTATTGCATGCGACACTTCGGGTATGTGCGACAAGACGCGTTGTAGATGTAAGGTATTTAAAAACGTTAACTTGCCTTGTGGTCATGCCTCTTACAGATTATAGCTACTACTGCCCATGCCTGATAACGGTTATGCCAATTAAGCGCCTTTAGCAAACAAACTTACTAAATCTTCTGTCTGAGCCTTGGGTTTACTGAGATCAAGGTGATCCATAATATGGCGAATATGTGAGCGTATAAGGTCTTGGGCGAGTGCAGCATTGCCAGAGCGTAATGCTTGCAAAATGCCCGCATGCTCCTGACTTCTGCCAATTAGTGTGGTGATTCAGGTTTTAGTAAATCGATCAGAAGCAGATAAGCACATGCGATTTGATGGTGACTTCGTTACGGTGTTAGATGGGTCGGGCTTGCAGGTCTGACTTGGTCATCCTGAACGCCTGCTCAACGTGCCACAACTCGTGGTAATAGTTGATGACCTCTTGGTTGGTGAGTTTTGTTTGTGGGATATTAGTCACGTACCCTTTGATGCCGAGCAGTTTTTCAGCTTTGGCTTTGAGTTCAACATTGAGCTGGTAACTGTCTTTGCCATCTGCTTTTTTAACGAATTGCGCCCGGCGCCCAGGCTCGTTTGTCTTTTTTGTAGCGCGCCGTTGAGAATTGGCACACGATGCTTACGTCCACCGCAATCTTGTCTTTTTTTATGGTGTGCTCTAACCGCCAACAATACAGGCATTTGTGTCGCTATCGCCTTGATCAAGAATCAGGTGTCTAATGACCACAGTGCATAGGCAGCGGTTGCGTCTAGACAGTCTGGGTTAGGGTGTGTCAGTGCGAAAATAACGTTGTTGCTCGTTAGGTAAAGTGTGTTTATGGCAGATGCTTTGCATTAATCTCAACTTTAGTTACAGTTAAATGTACATCAAGAAAGGGGCCCCAGCCCCGACCAACCTGCCTTCTGGGCAAGGTGGAAGCGAAAGCAGATGTGGCTCACTTAAAGAGCAACCAACCGGAATGCGTCGGCTCTCAGTGGCCTGCCGAGCGGAGTTGCTTTGCTTTGGGGCTTGCGCTTGAGCGTTTCGGCCCCTTTCGGAGGCTTCAAAGAAAGTGGCGTTGGTCGCGAAAAAGGTTTTTACGGCATTCGCACATATCAAGAAACAAAAACTATAACAGTCGGAATATAGCCATCACTAGCCAAAATCAATTAAATAAAATCCCATAATTAATAACTTTGGCACCCAATGAAATTTAGAGCTGGTTAGTATTTAATAGTTTGACTAGGTCTAGACTAATGCATTTGAAAAGTATAATGATAAATACATTGCGTTTACTTGTTTCGCATCCAAAATCGACTGGTAAAACTTGTGAATAGGTTTTTATGCAAAAAAGTATAAAGAAAATTGCAGCACCTTAATACAGAACAATTTAAATAGGCTAAGAAGCAATGATTGAACATATAGCGAATTCGCGTGAACTTCGTTACGTGCAGCTTACTAAGGCGCTACTTGGAGATATTGCGAAAGGAAAATACAAGGTTGGGAATCTTTTGCCTAAAGAAGCCCAGCTATGCAAGATCTTTGGGGTAAGCCGCACAACTGTGCGTGAGGCTCTTCGAATTATGAGTGAACAGGGAGTAGTCGAAAAGTTGCACGGTATCGGTACGATCGTCAAGAACAAAGAGCCAAGGCGTAACTTCGTTGTGTCGGTCAATAGCGCTAATTTCATGCAGTATGGAATTGATACACAGCTGTTAATGATCGATCGCGAAACTTTTTTATCCGACGCGACGCACGTAAGGCTGTTTGGGTGTCAACTCGGAGAAACATGGCACCGAATACGCGGTGTACGCTCACCCGTAGGCGATGAGTTGCACCCAGTCTCTTTATTGGAAATCTACCTTCCAGACAGATTTGCTGAGGTAGCCCGACAAGACATGATCAGCGACATACCCTATCACCGAAGAATTATGGAACATAGTCGTATTCCGTTTGTGAGTGTTGAGCAAGAGATTCAAGCGACAGCTATTCCTGCTGAGGTAGCTCAACACCTTAATGTACCGAAAGGACAGCCGGGTCTCTTTGTATTGCGCCGTTTTATTGGTCCTGACAATCAACTAATTCAAGTATCGGTCAATACGCACCCTAGTGACCGTTTCTCTTACTGCTTCTATATGAATCAGGTGAGGTAGCGTTAATAGTTAAATAAGTCACTTTCTTTTCTTATAACTCATATTAAATTATAACAATCGTTGATATATTGAATTGGTTTCCTGAGAGTTTAAACCCACAAAACTAGAATGCACCGCCCAGCTGCTGCGTCAAAGCAGCCGCAGCAGCCCTAACTGTCAAAACGTGACTTTCCATAAACCTCTCTTTCGGAAACGTCAGCGTGATGGCACCTACCAGTTGCCCACCTGCTTCGAATACGGGTGCTGAGACCCCTGCAAGCTCCGGCACACGATCGCCCACCAGTGCAATCACCTTTTCCCGACGAATTTGGTCGAACAACGGGCCCTCGGCACCCGAGAATGCCATAATTACATGCCCCCCAGTTCCGTGATTTAGGGGAATAATGTCCCCCGCACGGGTTTGATCAGACAGCGCCTGCGGTGAATTTACGCGAAACAGCACCACACGCTGCCCGCCTTGACGGACGTGAAATGACGCGCTCTCGCGAGTGGCTTGAACCAATTCACGCAAGACCGGAATCAACAGTACGTCTAACCCAAACGCGGTGGTATAGACGCTGAACAGTCTTGCGACCCCCGGCCCCAGCGCATAACGTCCTTCATATAACTTTTGTATCAGCTCTGCATGTAGCAGTGACGCCAGCAGTCGCAGCACCGTGCTCTTGACCATGCCAGTGCGCTCGGCTAATTCCTGTAATGAAAGCGAGCGATCACCCCCCCCAAAAGCGCCTAACAAAATTAAGGCGCGGTCGACCGCAGCGACACCACCTTTAGAGACGGACGCTTCATCGACTGGCTTGGTAGGGTATCGAGGCATGGGGGGAAGATTTCAAAAATTAAGGTTAAAAATAACTTGACAGATAAATTTCTGGTGAAGTATTCTATTAAAAGAATCTAATTCTATCAGATAAAACAATGAATATTATGATAAGTGAAGTCGGCCCACGCGACGGCCTACAGAGCATCAATCGCAGCATGCCTACGGCAGCTAAGCACCGCTGGATCACCGCATTAGCTGCAAGCGGCTTGCGTGAAATTGAGGTCGGATCATTTGTGCACCCCATCCTTTTGCCCCAGATGGCTGACACAGGTGAAGTTGTGCGTGAAGCCCTAAAGATCCCCGGTCTCACGGTGATGGCCCTCGTTCCTAACCTCAAGGGGGCACAGAACGCAATAGCCTCTGGTGTGCACAAGATCACCGTGCCTGTCGCCGCCTCGCAGTTGCACAACATGGCAAACGTTCGCATGACATGTGAGCAATCGATCGATACCATTGCCAAAATTTGCCGTCTACGCGACGAATTGAAAAGTCCGGTCGAGATCGAGGTGGGTATAGCTTCAGCATTCGGTTGCACCCAAGAAGGCCGAGTATCTGAAGATTGGGTTATTGAAATGGCACGGCGTCTAGCGGAAGTGGGTGTAGATTCCGTTGGCTTATCCGATTCGGTAGGGTATGCCAACCCGACACAGGTAAAACGAATGTTTACACGGCTAATAGCCCTTCTTGGCACCAAGGCTGGGGGTGCACACATGCATAATACGCGCGGGCAAGGCCTAGCTAACGTGGTGGCTGCAATTGACGCTGGAATTACCACAATAGACGCATCCCAAGCTGGCATTGGTGGTTGCCCTTATGCGCCGGGCGCGACAGGTAATATCGTTACGGAAGACCTCGTTTACCTACTAGAGTCAATGGGACATGACACAGGTATCGATCTAGATCAACTGGTCGCGGCACGCACTATCCTACTAGAATGCCTGCCAGGTGAAACACTTTATGGTCACGTGGCAGACGCTGGTGTTGGCAAGGGTTTCAGGTATGCTGACCCTTTGCGCATCAAACAGCCGACGAGCGCTACACAATGAGCATTAAGCAATTGCTCACAGAGCCACAGCAAGAGGCTGACTGTCCAGTGGCACTGCCACTTCATGGAATACGTGTAATAGAACTCACGCACATGATGATGGGACCTTCCTGCGGTCTCGTACTTGCAGACATGGGCGCGGACGTCATTAAAGTAGAACCCGTGGGTAAGATTGGCCAGGAAGGTGACCACACACGCTATCTTGTCAGCTCAGGCGCAGGGTTTTTCGCTGCAGCCAACCGCAACAAGCGCAGCGTGATTTTCGACCTGAACACAAAAAAAGGGCGCGCTGCAGCGCAACGCTTGGCAATGTCGGCAGACGTACTAATTGAGAACTTTCGCCCAGGAGCTATGACCGCCAAGGGTTTGGGTTACGAAGAGCTCTACAATCTAAATCCCCGTCTAATTTATTGCTCGCTCAAAGGATTCCTTTCAGGACCTTATGAAAACCGTACGGCGCTAGACGAAGTCGCGCAAATGATGAGTGGACTCGCTTATATGACGGGGCCGCCAGGTAACCCCCTACGTGCAGGTGCCCCAGTCAACGACATGATGGGAGGCTTGTTTGGAGCGATCGCCATTATGGGAGCCTTGCGACAGCGCGAAATAACAGGACTTGGGCAGCAGGTTCAAAGTGGCCTGTTCGAAAACGCTGCTTGGCTTGTGTCCACCCATATGATGCAGCACGCCGTATTAGGTATCTCGCCAGAACCGATGGCTGCAGGCAAACGGGCTTGGGGCGTCTATGATATTTTTCAGTCTTCGAACGGTATCGGTATTTTCATTGGTGTTGTAACCGAGCGGCAGTGGAATACTTTCACCACCGCACTCGGCGAGCCTGAGTTGCTAGACGCAGCATACGCTACCAATAACCAACGCTCGCAATCACGCGATACACTGATTCCGCTGGTGTCACGGCTGTTAGCCAAGCATAGCTTCTCTGAACTCTGCGTCCTATGCGAAAAAGCAGGTCTGCCCTACGCCCGCATAGCAAAGCCCTGGGACCTGTTCGACGACCCACACCTCAATAGCAACGACGGCGGAATGATCCCGGTGACTTTACCCGACGGACGCCAAGTCAAAGTGCCCGCGTTACCAATGCAATTTGGCGCTCGGCGTTTCGGTCTTCGCCGTGACCTGCCCCGACCCGGCGAGCACACTAGAGAAGTCCTTTTAGAGTTAGGTCTGCTAAACGTCGACGAACCTTCAAATAATAATACTGGCCAGTCTGGCGTGCTAGTTGAATGATATAAAGGAGAAAAATTTATGCTTAAGCAACCCGCCCAATTTACTATTTTTCTGGTGATGAATAAATTGACCACACTTTTTTTCGCAGTGCTCGCAAAGCATAAACTAGACCAAAATAGCAAGACTCGAATGTGTTTTGGTGTCGCATGGTTAGCTGTCGAGAACATCGAAAATGTTTTCGCTATTAAATCGACGTCGTTTGGCATCTATCAAACTAGCCTGAAATCTTACGGTGAATCAGCATAATGCCAATCTGGAACATGGGCTTCACGCCACCCGAGGTAATTGACGCGACGGTTCTTACCCGCCTCCCAGATGAGTTTCGTAAGCCGCAACAAACTGATTGGACTGACGCCAACAGAGGCGGCCGAATTGTCGACAGCTTCATCGAGGGGCCAGTTTTTGACCGTGCTGGAAACTTGTTTGTTGTTGACATTCCTTATGGGCGCATCTTCCGCATCTCTGTCGATCTGAAGTGGACACTTGTTACTGAATACGATGGCTGGCCCAACGGCTTGGCCATTCACAAAGACGGCAGCATATGGATTGCAGACTACCGCCACGGCATCTTGCGCATGAACCCAGATACAGGTAAGCGCGAGACCATACTCGGCCACTGCAACAGCGAATCTTTCAAGGGTGTAAATGACCTAACCTTCGACGCACAAGGCGATCTATGGTTCACAGACCAAGGCCAATCTGGTCTACACGACCCAACAGGTCGGGTATACCGTATGCGCACGAACGGCAAGTTGGATTGTGTAATAAGTAATGTGCCTAGCCCAAATGGTCTTGTTGTGGATGATGCACGCAAAGCGATCTTTATTGCAGCGACTCGATCAAACTCCATCTGGCGTGGCCCCATACAGTTCAATGGTTTCGTCACCAAGGTCGCAGCCTTTCAGACCTTCTTCGGCACAAGTGGCCCCGACGGTCTAGCACTAGACAAGGAAGGGCGCCTGTGCATGGCACATAGCAGCCTTGCAGGAGTCTTCGTTATGGACGAGTGTGGAAACATAACGCATTTCGTTAAAAGCAATGTGGGCACAGTAGTCACTAATGTTGCCTATCGCCCTGGCACACCGCAACTTGTGATCACCGAATCAGAAAGTGGCAGCATACTTCAAGTGACCCTACCCGCAACGGGCTTACCGTTGTACTCGCATGCCTGAGGAATGCATGACAGCAAAGCCCCTTTTGTACACACTTTTTTCTGAGATCTAACTAGCAACTTTGCGCTTGCTACGCTTTCAATTTCGGTGTTAATTCGAAGTCAGGTCGACCGGCCTAAGCAAATGAAATATAGATCGGCAATGGGTTGCATTTCTATCATCGATCAAACATCTGCCCGGGCAACCACAAAGCAAGCTCCGGTAACCAGAAAAGCATAAAAATCAGAACATATAAAAGTGCACAAAACGGTAAAGTGCCTAGAATCACTTCACCAAGCGTTGCGCGGGGTGCGATACTCTTGACGACGAACAGGTTCATTCCTACGGGTGGTGTCACCTGCCCGAGCTCGATCAAAACAACCATTAGCACGCCAAACCAAATGAGATCTACACCGTAACTGTTTAAGATAGGTGTCAGAATCGGAACGGTAATTACCATCATGCCAATACTGTCTATCAGAAGCCCAAGCAGTGTAAATAGAACTACGATACCAATAAACAAACCAAACAAACTCAGATTCAAAGATTTAAGCATTTCAGTCAACTCATCGGCAATGCCCACCATCGCCACCGCATAAGAAAACAGATAAGCTGCATAAACTATAAAAAGAATCGCTCCGCTAATCTGCACTGTGCGATACAGCGACTTGCGAAGTATCTGGAGATTGAATCGTCCCCAAACCGAAGCAATGATTACAGCCAAACATACACCCAGCGATGCTGCCTCAGTCGGTGTCACAACCCCGGTGTAGAGACCAGCCATAACTCCAGCAATCAATAACGAGAAAGGAAGAATGTCAGCGGTGGTTTGAAGCCAAGACACTACTATTCGGTCTTTTTCTTGAGGCGCCAGTCCAGGATTTATAGTACAGCGTATGCCGACATAGATCATGAAAAGAGCGACCAGCACGAAACCTGGAATCAGGCCCGCCATGAAAAGTTTGGTAATAGATGTTTCGGTAAACGTGCCATAGATAATCATGGCAATGCTGGGTGGGATCAGAATTCCAAGCGTGCCCCCTGCGGCAATCGTGCCAGTAGAAAGCCCAATCGAATAACCTCGCTGATCAAGTTGTGGCATCGCCACAGCACCGATCGCTGCCGCCGTGGCTACCGACGACCCACTAATTGCAGAAAATACGGCACAACCTGCAATATTAGTCTGCAAAAGGCCACCTGGAAGTCGTCTGACAATGTGTGACAACCCACGATAGACTCTCTCACTCAGGCCACTTTGCAACATGATCTCTGCCATAAGTATAAAAAGCGGAATGGCAGTAAGCGTAAAGCTATTAAGGCTACCCCAAGTTGCCAACCCAAAACCGTTGAACCCACCCCAACCCATTGAAATGTAGACATAAAGAGAAGCACTAATGGCAATTGCAAACGGTATCCATAACCCGCCGATTAACAGAACTAGAAATACCCCGATAACAACAACAAACTGGTGAATCTCACTCATGATGCACCTTTTTTGGCATAAATCAAAACACGTTTCAATGCAGGAACGCACTCAGAAACCCAAAAACCAACCCATCTACAAACCGCTTTAAATCGCTCTTTGGTTATGCACCGATCGATTAAATCAAGTGGGTTTGGGTCTAGCTTCATAGCAGACTGCATCATCGCAGATGCCGCCCAACAAGCCTGAGTGAGTTCACAATCTGCGCAACCAAAATAAGTGACAGAGTCGCCGCACCAATCACCATGACTAATTGCGGTAGGTAGAGAGGCGTGGCTAGAATGGTCGCAGCAGAGACCTCTTTTCTATAAGAGTCGATCACCAGCAAACACATCTGTTGTAACAAGATCAGCGTAAAAACAAGGCATAGAATTCGGTAAATAATCAACAAGAATTCAGCGACCGGTTTTGGAAGTGAACTGATAATGAATTCAACCCGAAAAAGTGCATTTTCATAGGTTGCTATACCCATACCCAGAAATACTAGCGTTAACAACAGGTAGCCTGCAACCTCTTCTATGATCAGCAAGGAAAAACCAAAAAAACTTCTACATACGACTTCAGCTGCAATAGCTAGTGAGAGTAAGACCAACACCAACTCAGAAAACACACGCTGCGATTGCACTACTTTAGAAGTTAGTCGCTCAAGTACGGTGGGTGTTGGCGCCATTTCAACAGAAAAGCCGCGCTTATCACTATCGGTGGTGGCTTGCATCGTGACTCGGTCTGCCGTTTGGCTGGCCTTCAAACTACTCGCTTGCGTACTAGCACCACTGGGGGTTTGCTGTACCGAGTTGCTGTCAGACTGTTCCTGCATAAGTGCTCCAAGAGATGCCAAGAATCGAACTGAAAAGAACGAAGCGCAACGGTCGCATTATAAAGAGCAGTAAGCAACCATTACGAAAAACCAATTGTTGATTGCACTATTTGTTTTCAAAAATCTGGCATCAAATGTGCACGCAGTGCGTGCACATTTGACTAAGCTATCAGCGACCAACAGCAGCCCGAACTTCTGCCAACAACCTGACGGCATCAGGCCCAGTCTGCTGAGCCCATTGCCCCCAGTACCCCTCAACTAGTTTGGTTGCGCGAGCAATATCTTCAGGAGTAGGTTCAACCACATCCATACCATTAGCCTTCAATTTAGCGGTAACTTCAAGCTCTTCCTTGTACAGCTGTGCGGTCGTGGTTGGCGCTAGACGTTCAACAGAGTCACGGAATTTTTTCTGTACTCCAGGGCTGAGTTTGTCGAATGCTTCTTTATTTACGATGTAGAAACCGTCAAAATAGTTTAATGGCAAACGATAATTATAATTTAGCAGACTACCCCAGATTTTACCGCCACCCGCACTTGCAGTGAATACACCATCAATGGTTGATGTCTGTAAAGCTGACGGCACCTCTGGCCCACCCAGCGTCACTGGCACACCCTTAACTAGATCAACAAAGGCTGCCTGTTCAGGCGAAGATACTCGCATCTTCTGCCCTTTAAACTGGTCTAAATTTGTTAGTGTCTTAGTAGAAAACGCTACTTGGTGCGGAAACAAGAAATGCCCCAGAACAATCACGCCCTGACGCTCGAACTCTTTATTAATGTATGGGCGCATGATATTAAAAGCCGTCTGATACTCCTTAACCGTACGGAGCAACATTGGTAAACGCAAAATACCAGCTATCTTCACGTTACCTAGATGAAACCCATCATCAGCAAATAGCACAGTACCATTACCCACAGCCTGAGTTATGTTGGTAGACTTGATAGGCAAGGCACCCGCCAGTCTCAGGCGGAACTTAATCTCGCCATCAGTTGATTTCTCGACATCCTCTAGAATTCGCTTAAGACCCTGCACGTTACCCAACGTTTCGGCGGGTCCAAAAGTGTAGACAGTCCAAGTGGCAGCGCTAGCCGACAGACTAATCATTGCTGCAGATACACCGATAAGTAGTTTTGTCTTGATTTTCATGTGAGTCTCCTGAATAACTTATTAATGTTGTTATGAAACTGATTTTGTACTCTTAAAAATTACTCGTTTTTTTTGGCCTATCTTGACGCATCTAGCAAGCTAAAACCAAACAAGGTAGCAGTAGAAAATAGATTACTGCCCCTCTTTCTTAAGGCGATCTTCCGTCTGAGTCCATTTTTCATATTCAAAAAGTGACCAAAGTTGGCTGTGATCAAACATATGATCTGAATAACCCACCGTCGTACCTTGCTCAGACAGATGTGCCAACATCTGTAAGCCTGCCTTGGCAAATAATCGTGTCAGTGCATTTGGGTAAATTGCCATTGAAAACCCCAGTTGCGCTAAATCTGTGGCTGGAAGAATTGGGGTGCGCCCACCTTCTACCATGTTGGCAAGCAGTGGCACCTTGAAAGAGCGGCCCACTAGTTCGAGCTCACCTTTACTTTGCGGTGACTCTACAAAGATGATATCGGCCCCAGCTTGCTCATACATTTGGGCTCTCTCAATTGCAACATCAATGCCATATTCGCTGCGAGCATCTGTGCGCGCTATGATCACTAAATCTGGATCAATTCTGGCGTCAACAGCCGCTCTAATACGTCCTACCATCTCACGGGTGGGTACGAGTTGCCGACCACCTTCGTGACCGCATTTCTTTGGCCATGCTTGATCTTCGAGTTGAATTGCTGACACACCAGCCCTTTCAAATTCCCGCACTGTTCGCACCACATTTAACGGGCCACCGTAACCTGTATCAGCGTCTACAACAACAGGAATGGAAACCAAATCAGCAACGCGTTTGGCACGATCCAAAACCTCAGTAAAAGTCATCAGACCTACGTCGGGGGCTCCGAGCGCCGAGATCGACATTCCTGAACCAGTCAGATAAACCGCGTTAAAACCAGCTTTTTCAACCAACCTAGCACTTAGACAATCAAATGCACCAGGCGCTATTAGGAAATTGTTTGAACTCAATATGCTACGTAAAGTATGGTTCCGATCTGTTTTTATCGTCAGCCCAGCTGGATAGCTATCAAAATGCTTATCTTCATTACGTAGCTCACGACCATTCATATTGTTAAATTTCCTTATTTCCGATTTGCGGAACAGCAACGATTTTTAAACTGGCTCTCACGGTACAGATAAACCTTGAATTAAGAAAATGAAATGAATGAAAATGTCGAAGCAATTGTTTGCTGAAATTCATTATTTAAATACATTGCTTTAAACAAATCTGAATATAATGATATCATTATATCAAGGCAAAACGTAATGTTTAAATAAAAATTTTAAGTTAAGGATTTCTGTTCAAAGCAAACTTTAAACACGAGGGTGCATGCTTAACAACCCGCCACACCCGGCTTAAGCAAATCGCCCCCAACCAACATATAACCACACCCCCAGTTTGTAATTAGGAAGAATCTACCCAATGACAAGATCTATAGTTCGCCTAATTGATGTCGCTACCGTAATACGCAGCAAGAACGCTGGGCCACTGCAGATCACTCTCGATATTCTGTTTCCCGACACTGCCAGCTACGAAATAGCCTGCGCCAGCAGTTCTCTAAAAGCACCCGCCTTAGCTGAACGCTATGAAGTTGCTCTCGATACGCTGTCGGTGATCCATTACCGCCCTGCCCGAGCAATCAAGGTAGTAATTGACCGGGCACTCGTTGCAGGCACACCAGGCGACAGTGATGTATATGGTGCGCAACAACACCATCCTTTGCTGGACATAATGCTATGACTGCTGTTGACCGATTACTCGCCAATCCGCCCCATGCAACTGATGAGCTACGAATTCTTGGAGCCTCAGGCCAACTAGGGTACGGAATACCTGCAGAAGCACTAGTGCGCGGCCTAAAAAGGAACCCTCATCTGATCGGCTGCGACATGGGTTCGATTGACCCCGGCCCCTACTATTTGGGTTCTGGCAAAATGGCCACATCAGAAACAATTACCCTTCGAGATCTAACCCTGGTTCTCAAAGCAGCCAGAAGCCAAGACATTCCGTTAATAATTGGAACAGCGGGAACAGCGGGCGCAAAAGCTCATCTTCAGTCAACACTTGAAATGATCAGAGCAATCGCTCGAAGTGAACGTCTCGATATGAAACTTGCGATCATTCACGCAGACATACCACGTGACCTCATCAAGAAAATGTTACGCGCGGGTCGCATTCACACACTGGGTCCAATTCCACAAATTGATAATGCTGCAATTGATAGAGCTTCGAACATCGTAGGGCAAATGGGGCAGGAAGCATTCATACGGGCACTCGAAATGAAGCCTGATGTGATCATCGCTGGCAGAGCCTGCGACACCGCTATATTTTCTTCATTGCCAGTAATGTTGGGCTACCCTGTTGGGCCTGCAGTTCACATGGCTAAGATTATTGAATGTTCTTCAATTTGTTGTACCCCGGGTGGGCGTGACGCCATTCTTGGCACCCTCGAGCCAGGTGGTGAATCATTCACGCTTGAAAGCATGAATCCCATTCGGGCAGCTACACCCCTTTCCGTGGCAGCGCACAGCCTTTATGAACAAGCAGACCCATTTACAGTTTATGAGCCTGATGGTGCATTGCGAGTTGACGATGCATCATACGAAGCGGTAAACGAAAATATAACCAGAGTGCGCGGCGCCATCTGGCAGCCTGCAAGTCAGATCACAGTCAAAATTGAAGGCGCCGAACGAGTTGGCGAACGCGCAATTCTGTGTGCGGGTTCAAGCGATCCGCGGGTCATTGAAAACCTTGCCCTAATTGAACAAGGTGTTCGTGATAACGTGGCCAGCATCCTCACCGACTTCATCACAAACTACAGCATTAAATTTCATGTATACGGTACTGGCGCAACCCAGATATTTTCCAGAGCAAAGATCAAGAAGCCAAGCGAAATTTTCTTTCTGGTCGAGTGCTTGGCTGATGATGCTGACCAGGCCAAGGCTGTCGCCGGCGTGACCAAACAATACCTGCTGCACCACGGCTTTCCTGGGCGGCTGTCCACTGGAGGGAATATAGCGTTTCCCTTCACGCCCCCCGAAATCAATGCGGGTACTGCCTACCGTTTTTCGTTCTACCACGTCATGGAAGTCGACAACATCGCCCAGTTGTTTCCAATCGAGATTGAGCATATTCGTGGCAACGTACAAGTCGCCGCAGGCTAAATAGTGCGAAAAGTATTTATGGGTGATGGAAATTAATATTGAAAATAACAGGTTCTAGCAACAAATTTATACAGAATATTTTTGAAATAAAAGTGATACAAAATGTGCAGGTATGACAGCCTCAACCTGAACTATTTAAACTAAATTGAGAATTTGGAGACTTGATGAAAACAATAAATGGCGTGACTGTGCTCGACACCCTTGAAGAGCTTGTAAACCCAACCCATACCGCACTCATCGTGGTTGACGTGCAAAACGACTTCTGTCATTCAGATGGACACTTTGCAAAACACGGTAAGGATATTAGAGCAACACAGGCCACATTGGAACCGACTGTAGCATTCGTAAATCAGGCCCAAAAACTAGGTATAAAGGTATTTTTCTTGCAGCAGCTGACTTTACCTAATGGTGCAAGTGACTCGCCAGCTTGGCTGCGTTTTAAGTGCCGCGACGGTAAAAGTTCTGAATACACACTCAAGGGTAGTTGGGGTGCTGATCTAATTGATGGTCTTGAACTCGGCCCAAAGGACGTGATTATCCAGAAGTTTCGTCCAGACGGTTATGTAGGAACTTCACTCAATTTGTTACTCAAAGCTAATGGAATTCAGACCACAGTCATTTTGGGTACAACCACTGAGGGTTGTGTGGAATCAACCGTGCGCGGCGCGTCTTATCACGACTATTACGTGGTCGTTGTTAAAGACCTTGTGAGCAGCCCCAATTCAGTTCAACATGAAGGTTCTATGAGGCTGTTCCAGACGCGCTATGTGATGGCAACAGCAGAAGCTCTGCTCGGAATCTGGGGGTCATAATTTAATCGTGGCGGGTAATTCACGCAAGACTTGGCGCAGCCAGGTGTAGGGGGCTGCCAGCACAGGCTTGTCTGGTGGCCCACCGGTTTGCACCCACATGTAAGACTGAGAGGTGGGTTTCTTGTCTTTCTCTTTTAGAACCTGCACCACCGTCTCGTCAATGTGCAGCAGACTACCCTCGAGCAAGACCTCACGCGCTATTATGTAAAGGCTGGGGTGGTAACTGAGCGGTAACGGGTGCGTGTGTGCTGGTATGGCAACCGTAGCACAACACGCGAATCTGTATCGGTACGATGCCAAGCTGTTCGCTGATCTCTTGGCCATTCCTGTACTAGG
>Ga0335396_10001846_pt1 | contig 26725 bp, 23 predicted proteins | sample FRY02_FD_205743 | JGI IMG/M metagenome (GOLD analysis project Ga0335396, IMG submission 205743) | Freshwater microbial communities from Lake Fryxell liftoff mats and glacier meltwater in Antarctica - FRY-02 (spades assembly) (version 2) | ecosystem: Environmental > Aquatic > Freshwater > Ice >... | reverse complement strand
TGAGGTTGTCACACACCAGAATCACTTTGTCGCACTTCCGGTAACGCCCTTCGAGCAGCCCCGCGACTTCCCGTGCCCAATCGGCTTTCGTTTTCGATTTGGTCAGCCCGTTTTTTTTAGCGTCCGCCGCACGGTCTCATGGCTGATCGAGTCGGCAATCTCCAGAAATCTCCAGAATCGCAAACCAACGCCGAACCCACAACCACTATATTCTTAGCTGTGACAAAGACCTAGCGCAAATGCCCCGTCCTGGACTCGAACCAGGAACCCTCTGATTAAGAGTCAGATGCTCTGACCAATTGAGCTAACGAGGCGACTGCTCCTTTCTACTCGATCGAGCCTTTTTTGAAAACTCCCTCTGCAAAAATACGCCCTCAGTCACCACTATTTCCTCGCCTCTCAAACAGACCGTCGGTCGCGGCAGGGGCAGGGACGACTCTGCCCACAAAAGCGACAAAGATTGAGGGTTTTTCGGTTACCGGCTACAGTTGGCCCTGTCCGCAGTCCGGATACGACTTTCACTCGATAAAAGATGAGGCTTTCAGATGGGTAGGTTTGCTGGAATGAAGGGGATCGTCCTGGGCGTTGCCAACGATCATTCGATCGCATGGGCTATTGCCAAAGAGATTCTGGCCGAAGGCGGGCAGATTGGTTTTTCCCACCTCCCCGATCGCCCTGACGATGAGCGGCAACGCAATCGCCGCCGTGTTTCCCAACTCACAGACCTTGAGCCAAACGCCAAGTTTCTTGTGCCCATGGATGTTTCCAGCGACGAACAGATCGCTGCTGTTATCGACCGGGCACGAGAGGAATTCGGCACGCTTGATTTTGTAGTGCATTCGATTGCCTACGCGCCACTAGAGGACCTCAAAGGCGAGACCACCAATTGCAGTCGCGAGGGCTTTCGCGTCGCCATGGAGACCAGTGCCTACAGCTTGCTTGCTGTCGGGCGTTACGCCCGCAAGATTCTTAATCCCAACGCTTCAATTCTCACGCTCACCTACTTCGGTGGTGAAAAGGTCGTGCCCGGCTACAACATCATGGGCGTCTGCAAGGCAACGCTCGATGCCTGCGTCAAATACATGGCCTACGATCTTGGGCCAGTCGGCGTCCGCGTCAATGCCATCAGCGCCGGCCCACTGCGCACGCTTGCCGGTCGCGGTGCAGGTGTTGATGAAATGCTCGGCCTCTACGAACGGATGGCTCCCTTGGCTCGCAACATCTCACAGGAAGAGGTCGGCAAGGCCGGCGCGTGGCTCTTGTCGCGAGAGTCGCTGGGCATTACGGGTGAGATTTTGCACGTCGATGCCGGTTACAACATCATGGGATCGCCCGGACGGTTGCTGGAGCTGGTGTCAAAACCGGAGTGATGCCGGCGCGATTTCCGTCCCTTTGTCCGTCACTTTTCTAAAACTCGACTGCTGTGTTAAGCCCGATGTGACCAGCTCGATGTGGCGGCAATTCTAAGGCGGGTCGTAACCACCTCGATGCCATGGATGGCAGCGGCCGATGCGTTTGATGCCGCGAAGGCTGCCTGGCAAAGCACCATATTTTTCAACCGCCTCGCGAAAATAGGTGCTGCAGGTTGGCTGAAAGCGGCAGTGTCGACCTAAGAGCGGACTGAGCGTGATTTTATAGAGCAGAACAAGGCCCACCAGCAGAAGCGATAGAGCCCGGTCGCAACTGCTGGCTGCTATGCGACAAAGACCATTGAGCCAGGCCATGTTTATTTTCTCCGCTTGGGCTTGGGCGGATGAGCTTTGGCCGCAGCAGGCGGGGTGGCAAGGGGGGTTAGTTTTGATTCCGGCTTGGCACCGAGCGTCACTTTTCTGGCTACCTCAGTTTTCGCTGCTTCTGCATAGCCCACCCGAGCCGTCACGCGGTTGGCAAGCGCGACAATCATGTCTTCCACCTGCCTGGCTCCTGCCGCCCCGGACGGGACACTGCGAGCCCGCACCACAACCACAAAATCGTTGCCGGCCGGCAGCCTGCTCCACGCCATACGAAAGGCTTCCCGAAGCCGCCGCTTCCAGCGATTTCGCACAACCGCATTGCCGATCCGCCTCGATGCTGAGATCCCGATTCGCACCGGTGATTCGGCGTCAATGCTGCCGCCAGAGCTTGGCATGCGAGGGCAGGCGTAGAGCACAAGAGGCCCGCCAGACGCACTTCGATGAAACTCAAAGACGCGGGCAAACTCAGACGGTCGATTGAGCCGTGCGCTCGATGGAAACCGCTGACTCGTAGCCATCACCACCGCAGCTGCGCGCGAGGACCAGCGGCCCCCGCGTCGCTGGCCGCCCCTGTTTGAACGATCGCATCGGCTGCCTTGGCGGCGGCTAGAAGCCGCTGCATTAAATCGGTATCGGCCCCCTCGGGCAGCATGACCTGCACTTCGGCGATCAAGTCGCCTTTGGTCCCATTGGCATGCCGCACGCCCATCCCAGTGGCCCGTAATTTTCGGCCGCTGGAAGTGAGCGGTGGAATCCGCAGGCTGATTGTGCCCCACGGCGTCGGCACATCGACTTTCGCCCCCTCGATGGCCTCCGACAGACTCACCGGCAGCGTCACTTCAAGTGTATCGCCGCTGCGATGAAAAAAAGCATGTGACGCAATCTGCACTTCCAGCAGCAGATCCCCCGCCGCCGCACCGCCGGAGCCCGGCAAACCCTGACCACGCAGTCGGATTCGGCCACCGTCGGCTAGACCTTGCGGAATCGTCACGCTGATCGTCTCGGCTTTGCCATCTCGATCGAGTCGCACATCTGTTTTGCCACCGTCAATTGCCACGCGAAAAGGAATCTCTATCTTTGCAGTCACATCCTGACCAGGCACGGCGGCACTGCGTCGGTTGCCGCGAGAGGCTTTGGCTCCCCCGCCAAACAAATCGCCAAACCCACCACCTCCAAACAGATTCTCGAGATCGATTTCACCTCCTGGAAAACCACCGCCCCCTGGGAAAGGATTGCTGCGGCCACCACTCGCGCCGCCAGCCCCAACTCCTTCAAATGAACTGCCGTAGCGGTCGTACATCTCCCGCTTGCTCTGATCGTTGAGGACATCAAACGCGGTTTGTACCTGTTTGAACTTTTCCTTGGCCGAGGCATCGTCGGGATGCAGATCGGGGTGGTACTTCCTGGCCAGATCGCGGTAGACCTTGCGGATATCCTCTGCCGACGCCGTGCGCGGCACACCAAGCGTCTGGTAGTAGTCATCAGCCATCGCGATTGCTCAACTGCTTTCTGTGGGAGTCGTTCGAATCGACACTCTGCTCCCCCGTGATTCTAGAAAGAGTGCCCAAGTCGCTTCAAGGAGCCGCTCCTCGGCTCGCCCGGCAGATGCCGTTTCTCGTTTCGGCCTCCGCATCCAGCCAGAATGGCACGCTAGCCGCTCAGGGCTTATGTCTGTTCAGAATGAACTGCCGCCGGCATCACTGCCACTGGCCATCGCCACATCGGGCCCCTCTTTCTGGTTCAGACAATCGACTTGGCAGCGGCGCGGCGTCTCGCCCGGAAGCGGCTTGAGCAGGTGAAAATCGCCCTGCGGATTGAGCAGGCGGGCTCGGGTATTATCAGCCAGATAGATAGGAATGATTTCTTTTAGAATCCGCGTGATGAGGTCTGGGGCCAAGATGGGAAACATCACCTCGACGCGGCGGAAAAAGTTGCGCGGCATCCAGTCGGCGCTGGAGAGAAACACTTTTGCATCCTCGTCGGGCCCAAACACATAGATCCGACTGTGTTCCAGAAATCGATCCACAACGCTGCGCACTCGGATCGTTTCGCTCAAGCCGGGCAGGCCAGGTCGCAGCGAACAAATGCCGCGGGCAATGATGTCGATCGGCACCCCCGCCTGGCTGGCGCGATAGAGCGATTCGATCACCTGATGATCGACCAGCGAGTTGAGCTTGGCAACAATCCGCGATGGTCGCCCCTCCCGAGCACGAGTCGCTTGCTCCTCGATCAACTCCAGCGTGCGGCGATGGAGGTCGTTGGGGGCGGTGATCAATCTTCTCCACGCATGGCCCTGCGAATAGCCTGTCAACAGATTAAACAGCGCCGAAGCATCTTCTGCGATTTCCTCGTTTGCGGTGAACATGCCCATATCGGTGTAGAGCAGGGCCGTTGTCGGGTTGTAGTTGCCGGTGCCAAGGTGCACATAGCGACGCAGGCCCTGCCCCTCCTGCCGTACCACAAGCGACACCTTGCAGTGCGTTTTTAAGTCGAGAAACCCAAACACAACATGCACCCCCGCCCGCTCCATCCGCCGCGCCCAGTTGACATTATTAGCCTCGTCAAAACGGGCCTTGAGTTCCACCAGCGCCGTCACATGCTTGCCCGACTCCGCTGCTGCCATGAGCGCTCGGGAAATTGGCGAGTCGCCGCTGGTGCGGTAGAGCGTCTGCTTGATGGCCAGCACACGGGGATCGTTGGCGGCGCTGGCTACAAACTCGACAACCGGGTCGAACGAGTCGTAGGGATGGTGCAGCAAAATATCGCGTTGGGCAATCGACGCGAAGATGTCCTCGCCGCGGCGGCCCATCCCGCGCGGCGTGCGGGGCGTAAAGGGAGCGTCATGAAACTGATCGAAGCCGGGCAGCTTGTAGAGTTCCCAAAGGCCTGTCAGGTCGAGGGGTCCGTCGATCCGATAGACCTCGCTGTAGCCGTCGCCCGTGCCATCGTGCAGAGCCTCGTCGTCGATGATCAGGCGGGCCAGCGACGGATCGGCCTTGGAGGCAATCTCAATCCGCACTGCCTGCCCGCGTTGCCTCGTCTTGAGTCGCTCCTCGATCAGGCGCAGCATGTCGTCGGACTCCTGTTCTAGAAGTTCCAAGTCGCTGTCGCGAGTGATTCGGAATGTGGTCCATGAACGGACATCAAACCCGCCAAAGAGTTCGGGAAGACGGGCAGCCACAACATCCTCTAACAGTACAAACTGCGTTCTACCGGCAACACTTCCCGGCACGGCGACAATCCGCGGCAACACCTGCGGCACCTGCACCACGGCAAACATCTGCTTGGGGCCAAGACCCTCTCTGTGTTGGAGCATCGCGCCGAGATAGAGACCGCGATTGTGGTAACGCGGCGAGGGGTGCGCTGGATCGATGGCCATTGGCGTCAGGATCGGCAGGGCCCGCTCGCGAAAAAATCGCTCCAGGTGCTCGAGCTGTTCAGCCGTAAGATTCTCATATCGCAAAAGTTCAAAGCCCTCGGCCGCCATTGCCGGACCAAGGCTTTCCTTCAAACAGCGGTATTGTCGGGCGACTAATTCCTGCGTGCGAACGGCAATCGTTTTGAGTTGCTCGATAGCCCGCATGCCATCCGGTGCGAAGTCCTGAGGTGCGCTTTCGCCAAAGGCCTGCTCGCGAACACCCGCCACCCGCACCATAAAAAACTCGTCTAGATTCGAACTGAAGATCGCCAAAAACTTGAGCCGCTCCATCAGCGGATTCTCGACGTTCTCCGCCTCCTCGAGCACGCGTAGATTAAACCCCAGCCAACTCAACTCCCGATTGATAAAGGCCTCTGGACCAGCCTTCATTTCGGCAAATTCTTTGGCCGGCTGCGAGTTTTCCGGCATTTGATCCGTCGTTGCTGCAAAGTCAGACATCAGATGGCTCGCCGGTGGATTAGGATTCAAGTGGAACGACTCAAAACTCTTTCGCTCTTGAGTGAAAAGTCTCTTGCAGTCTACTGACGGGCGCCTCGCCCGATACCCCTGCAGACGAAAGCAAACACTATTCACACAATAGTCCGACCCCTGATCGATTCGACTGCCGAGTTCGTGGCCATCTGTCGACGCATTCCAGCGTCCTGCCCGCCGTGGGGCCGTGGCTGGTGCGCGGCTGTGGCCTGCATTCTGGAAGCCTCCGCTCCCAAGCCGGGCAATGTCTGTCCTGGTGCCGATTTTCACGATCTCTCTTTTGCCGAATTGATTGCTGCTGGCCTGGCGATCTCGCCGGTCCTTGAGCGGGCGACACAACTGCCTGTCGGCCGCATCATTCTGCAGGCGGTGCAGGCCTCGCGGAGCGTGACGCGATCCAATGCCAATCTCGGCATCGTCTTGGTAATAGCACCGCTGGCAGCCGTGAGAGATGCTCCGCCGGCTGAGCACGATCGAGTCGGCGACGAGAATTCTCAATCTTTATCGCCGGAGCGTGTGGCTGCTGTTTTGGCTCGACTTGGGCCCACCGATGCGACCGATGTCTGGCAGGCAATCGCCTGCGCCAATCCCGGAGGCATGGGGTCGGCCAAGAGCTCCGATCTGGCCGGGCCGCCTCCCGACGATCTGCTGGAGGCAATGCATCTGGCTGCTTCCCACGATCAGATTGCCAAGCTTTGGAGCCGTGGCTATCACGAACTCTTTGCTGGTCCTGTCAACGATCTCGCGGTTGAATTGAGAGCAGGCTCGCTGCTGGCTCACCCCGCTCCGCTCACCGGTGTATTGGAGGCGATTGTGCGCTGTTATCTGCGGCAACTGGCGCGACAGCCCGATTCACTCATTGCCCGCAAGCACGGCGACCTGATTGCAGCGGAGGTCTCACTGCAGGCGGCGCATCTTGGAGCGATCGCCCAACAAAACTCTTTTCAAAGTCCCGCGTTTGTGGCAGGGCTAGCCGACTTCAACGAGTATCTGCGCTCGCCGCCTGGGCTCAATCCGGGCACCACTGCCGACTTGATCGCCGCTAGCCTGTACATTCTGCTCAGAGGTGGCCGACTCAGGCCACTGCTTGAGCCCCTTTTCATTTGACCATTCAACTCCCTGACCATTGAGCCGCTGATCTCAAGGAGCCAAGTGACACCGGAGCATCCCGCTAAAAACGTTGAGGACCAATGAGCGAACAATTTCAAGTGCGCATGCGCAAAGCCGTGCATGTCTTTTCGGCCGGCCACTTTATCACGCTTCGCAATGATCTCTGCGAGGCCGTCCACGGCCATAATTGGACCGTCGCTGCAGAGATAGCAGGCGTCCCCGATGCCCACGGCATGGTGATCGACTTTATTCTGTTGCGCGACCTGCTTTCGAAGATCACAGCGCGTTTGGATCACCACATGCTGCTGCCGACACAGAACCGTTTCCTGACTGTGATCACGCAACCTGTGCCGATGCCGACTGGCGAATTTAAACAGACCTGGTCGCAGCCACAAAAGCCGCCTGCCACTGAGATTGAGGTACGGTTTGCCGACCGCCGCTGGGTCTTTCCGGCCGACGAATGCGTCCTCTTACCGATTGAGAATACGACAGCCGAATGGCTGGCTCGCTGGATCGGCCGCGAACTCCTCGTCGCCATGACGGCCGCCGGCTGCCCTCTGCAGGGCACTCTGGGCATCGAGGTCGATGAGTGCCTGGGTCAAGCGGCCGTCTGGGAAACTTGTTCGTCCTTGACCCGAGACAGGCCCAGATAGCCCGAGACAGCAAGTCGACTGCACTGGCTTTTACACGGATGCAACGCTCAGTTTTCTGGCCGCCTCAATCGCCAGCGTGAGCACTCGATTGCTGAGCCGAATCCGCATCAATCCAGAGCCGTCTGGATTGCGGTCGACCTCCCCGCTGGCCCCCAGCACAAGCCCCAGATCGGTGAGGTATCGCAGAAACTCGGCTGACTGGTCGAGCACCCGCGTCAGCTTAAAACTCGTCCCTGTGGCACATTCAGCGAGCGAGTGGGCTGGCGTTTCAACAGGCGACCGCAGCGAATCACCCTCGGCGCGCGGGATCGGATCGCCGTGCGGATCGACATCGGGATAGTTGAGGAACGTGTCGATTCGATCAACGAGCAGATCGCTGACGGCGTGTTCCATATGCTCTGCCTCATCGTGTACTTCATCCCAACTCATATCGAGAGTGCGCAGCAAAAACAGCTCGATCAGCCGATGCCTTCTCAGCATAAGCAGGGCCAAAAGCGTGCCCGCGCGAGTCAGAGCAACACCTTCGTAGGGTCGATGCGTGGCTAATCGTGCAGCGTCTAAAGTCTTGAGCATGCTGGTGACCGTCCCGGGCGAGACATTGAGCGTTGTTGCGATTTGGCCCGTGCTCGCCGGCCGTCCCTGCTGAGCAGCAACGATCTGATAAATCGTCTTTACATAGTTTTCAACAGTTAGGCTTGGCACGATTCGATTTCCTCAAACAAGGGGTGAACAGACTCTCTCGATAAGTAGACTCTCTCGATAAGTAGACTCTATGCCCCAACGGGCTGTACGAAAGGGTGCGGCAGAAAAAAGGACGACTGACTTTGATCGCAGACTGGTTGACGAGCGCAACGCCTCCTCATTGCTGATCGATCGAGTCTGACGCATTATGGCGTGCTCCACCCGATCATTCGACCCGATTTTTTGAGAGCCTGTTTTTCCTATGCAACTCAATCAGCAAGCCTGGGCTATCGCCGAAACACTCATTGCCGACGCCCAGAGCATGGGCGTTGAATGCCACACCAGCGACAGCGGCGTGCGGATCGTTGATTGTGGTGTCAAACAAACCGGCAGCATCGCAGCCGGCCTGCAACTGGCGCAGGCGGCAATGGCGGGGCTGGGCCAGGCGTGGATCGAGCCGGCTGGAAAAGCAGCCGACAGCTTTCAAGCCGTCTGGCCCGCCTGCCACTGGCCGCTGGTCACAGTCCAAAGCGATCAACCGCTGGCAGCGTGCTTGGCCAGTCAGTACGCCGGCTGGAAGGTGAGCGTTCAGGGCTACTTCGCCATGGCCAGCGGCCCAATCCGCGCCGCCATCGGACGCGAAGATCTCTATGACTCTGAGGCTTTGGGTCTGGGCAGCATGCGCGAGCGGGCTGGCTGTGCCGTGGGTCTGCTTGAGTCTGCGAAACTTCCTCCCGCCGAAGTCTGCCTGTCGCTGGCAGCCGATGCGGGCGTGCCGCCGTCCTCGCTGATTCTGCTTGTGGCTCCCACGGCCAGCCTGGCGGGCACGCTGCAAGTGATTGCTCGATCGTTGGAGACGGCGCTCCACAAATTGCACGAACTTCATTTCGATCTGCGACGCATTCGCTGCGGCATTGGTCGCGCTCCTTTGGCCCCTGTGCCGAGCCAGGATCTGGTGGCCATCGGTCGCACCAACGATGCGATTCTCTACGGTGGCCATGTTGTCCTAGAGGTCAGCGGTGATGACGAAAGTCTGCTGGAAATCGGGCCCCGCATGGTGAGCTGCGCGTCGGCCGACTACGGCGAGCCGTTTGCCAACCTCTTCGAGAAGGCGGGGGGGGATTTCTATGCCATCGACCCGTCCCTCTTTGCACCGGCTTTGGTCGATCTGATCAATGCCGACACTGGCAGGCGGCATCGCTTTGGCGGTATCGCTCCTGACATCGTCGAGCGATCCTTTACGACGGGGGACTGATGCCGATCCGCGTGGTTGTGCTGGGCGATCCGACGGGCTGGCATGTGGGTCGGCTGCTGGCGGCTCTTTGTGCACAAGGCCATCAGGCAACGGCTGTCTGCTGGAGTGAACTGGCTTGCGAGGTGGCGGGAAAACGCGCCGAGGTGTTTTTTCCGTCTGCCATTGCCGAGGCCCAGATCGTCATCGTGCGGGCCATGCCTGGAGGACGGCTGGAGGATGTGATCTTCCGCATGGATCTACTCGGCAGGCTTGAGTCGCAGGGCACGCTGATCGTCAACTCGCCACGGGCGCTTGAAGGGGCGATCGATAAATATTTATCCCTGGCACGCCTAGCCGCTGCGGGTGTGCCGGTGCCTCGCACCATCGTGGCACAGGATGCCGACGCAATTGAGCAGGCCTGGCAGTCGCTCGGGGGTGATTGCGTTGTCAAACCCCTGTTTGGATCGCGAGGTCGAGGGATCCAGCGACTGATGAATCGCGAAGCGATGGAGCCTCTCCTAGAAACTGCCCGGCAAGCCCAGCCGCCAGGCGCTGTGGCCTATCTTCAAGAATTCGTCCCGCATGACGGCTGGGATGTCCGGATTCTGCTCGTGGGCGATCGAGCATTTTCCATTCGTAGGGTCTCTGAGAACGGCGACTGGCGCACCAACATCGCCTTGGGGGCCCGGCCGGAGGCGTTTTCGCCCCCTGCGGCTTGGATCGATGTCGCCCGCCGAGCCGCTCGAGAACTGAAAATAGAAATCGCTGGTGTCGATCTGTTGCCAGCTTCCGACGGCCGTTTACTCGTGCTGGAAATCAATGCCGTACCCGGCTGGCGCGGCCTCGAGACCGCGATCAACATCGACATCGGCAGCGAGGTCGTCAGCTATCTGAAAGCCAGGCATTCAGCCGAAGGGTAGGAAAAACTAGATTTTTCTGGCCCAAACCAGCCGGACACTTAGACGAATGAGAACCGGAGGGGCTGCCTTGTTTCTGCGCAGTAGGCCCTGTGCCCGCAAAACGAGCACTCCTGCACAAAAAGAAGTCTGTCTCGCTGTAATTGCCGTAAGTCGAGCTTTTTGAAGCACTTAGAGACTTCGCTTGACTGCAGTGCCAGCATGGATTCGTCAGCGGACAAATGTTGAACCGCTACGAGTGACATTCTTAGAACGAGACATCTTATAGACCCACGGAAGGGCGATTGACCAATGCTGACCGAGACCATCCCTAGTTCCAGAGCGTTGAATTTGAAGACCGACTCCCTTGCCCAGCACGCCGCCGAACAGGAGGAAAATGCCCGGCTCCCGCGCGAACCCGAAGCAGTCGGCCAACACGCAGCAACGGCAGTGCTACAGGTGGCGGAGCGGCTCTACGCCATGCAGCCGGAATGGGTTGTCTTTTTTCATGAGGTTCTCGGCGTGAATGGCATTGTGCGGCGGACATTTTCTGATCCCGCATCGCTGGTGCGGTTTGAGTGCTCCCCACAGTATGCCCGGATACGCGAGCTCATCGATGTGCTTCGTAACCGCCAGCGGAATGCGACCCAAGACGAGACTTCCCCGCGGATTTCACAGCGGATTGTCACTGTTCGCATGCCCAAAGAGGTTCACGAAACCCTCAAGGCTGAGGCCAGCCAAATGCGAGTCAGCGTCAACACCCTCTGTATTTCCAAGCTGATCAACCTGCTCGACAGCAAAAAGAGGGCTGAGCTTGCTGCTCGCAGCCGGGGCGAAACCGACAGCGAAACCGAGGGCACCGCTGCGGATCACTTCAGCTCCAAGGCACTTCCTCGCCAGCGAATCCGTAAGAAAAAATAGACAAAAAAAGGACTGGAGCGAACCGGTAAGCCGGGTTTTGTCTCCCAGTGGTCCCGAAGGCCCGCTGGGCGATGACCATTTCTCTAGGACGCCGGTTGCCCGACGCCTCCAGCAGCCGACCCGGAAGTTGGATGCGAAACGAACCGCTTCGCGCGGCCCTTGAAAGGGCAAACTTCTTCCTGCTTGGCCTTGCTCCCAATGGGGTTTACCGAGCCAGACCGGTCACCCGGCCTGCTGGTGAGCTCTTACCTCACCGTTTCACCCTTACCGACAGGGAAAAACCCTGTCGGCGGTTTGCTTTCTGTGGCACTTTCCCTAGCCTTGCGGCCGGTGGGAGTTACCCACCATTGCGTTCTGCGGAGCCCGGACTTTCCTCCCGCTAAAATCTCTGCGTTGCCTTTCGGCACCCATTGATCCTAGCCGGCGATCATCTGGTCCGCTCCAGTCCATAGCTCTCGAACTTTTTTCCAACCTAAAGTTTACAACCAAATCATACGCGTCTAGAATAAAAAACGGAATGGCTGCCCTCGAATGAACTAGAGTTCGGGGGAGGTAGACCATCACTGAGCCATCAACCAACTGGGGTCGAAGGGGATAAACACTATGTTTGGCGAACTCCAGCCTATCGGCGGTGGCGATCCGATACCGCTTTTAAAAACACTCCTCATAGTGGGGCGGCGGGAGAGTGCCGACATCGTCCTGCGGTTTCCGAATGTTTCCGGGTCTCACTGTGAACTCTCCGTCGTCGAAGGCTACTGGGTCGTCAAGGATCTCGGCAGCAGCAACGGCACCAAGGTGAATGGCAGTCGCGTCAGCGAGCAGCGGGTTGATCCGGGCGATAAACTGTCTATCGGCAAACATGACTTCGAGCTTTTTTACGAGCCGACAAAGCTCGGAGCAACAGCCGCTCCGGCTGAAAAAACAGTTTCCAAAGACCCCTTCAGCCGTTCGTTGCTCGAAACAGCCGGGCTCGAAGCCCGTCATCTGACCGAAGCTAAGACGGCCCCTAGCCGCAAGCATCGCTAAGCAGCTTTTACCGCCCGCCTGAGCTCACGTGCACGCCGACTCGTTGGATTGGTACAATAGAGCGCATGGCGAAGTCGCGAAAGTTTCGAGTTCAACTGAGAAAGAATCGTTCCACACGACAGCGCAGCGGCAATTTAACGCGCGCTGTTGCCTCCGATGCCGAACACACGGCTGACGCTGCCACATCGGAAAGAATCTCGGGCAAAGGCGATCTCACCCGCAAGCGGATGATGAGCGTGCCACTCCCGATCGGCGGAGGTATGCTCGCCGGCCCCGCCCAGCCACCAGACGGCACATGGCGTGGTCAGGTGCTGCTGGTCCACGGACTGGAGAGCTTTGTTCGCGATGGCATAGGCACGATTGTGCGTTGCACCACCAGCCGCCTGCTCCGCACTGTCTTGACCGAGCAGCGGCACCCGGTGGCTGCCGGCGACTGGGCCTGCGTGCTGGGCGAACCAGGCGATGGACCTGCTCGCGGCACGATTGTGTCGGTCGAGTCGCGGCGCAATTCCCTCTGCCGCTGGAGTCGCGGTCGTCGCCATGTGATCGTGGCCAATGTCGATCAAACGTTGATTGTGGGCAGCGCCGCCATGCCTGATCTGAAGCCGGCCCTGATCGACCGCTTTATCGTAGCTGCGGAGTCCAGCGGCATCCGCCCGATCATCTGCATCAATAAGGTCGATCTGATCGATCCAGCACGGCTCGTGCCGCTGGCCGGCGTGTTTGCCCGCATGGGGTATCCGGTCGTGCTTTGCTCAACAGTTTCGGGTGTTGGTTTGGAGCGCCTCAAGCACGAGCTCACCAATCGAGTAACGGCAATTGTTGGGCAAAGCGGTGTTGGAAAATCATCCATTTTAAATGCCCTCGATCCTGTGCTCGACCTCCCGGTCGCAGAAGTCAGCCGCGACAACGAGAAGGGCCGCCACACCACGACAACAGCGCGACTCATTCCCCATGGTCGCGGTGGATCGTTTGTTGATACGCCAGGGATTCGCCAGTTTCAACTCTGGGAAATTATCTCTGCCGAGGTGTCTGCGGCCTTTCGTGATCTGCGGCCTCTGGCGAATCGCTGTCGGTTTCCCGACTGTAGCCACACCCACGAGTCGGGCTGCGCTGTCAAAGATGCCGTCGCCGATGGCCTGCTCGATACGCGACGATGGGAAAGTTGCTGCCACCTGGCCGCGCATGCCGAAAACCAACCGGAAGACTCCGACGAATGAAAGATCGCACCAGAACCAACAGCGTGCAGAGCGAACGGGCGGTGCTTGTTGGCGTGTTGCTGGATATGCCGGTCGATCCAGAGCATCCGCTGGCAGAACTGGGCGGCCTGGCCTCGACTGCGGGCGCACGAGTCGTTGCCGAACTGACGCAGCGACGGGAACGGCCTGACCAAAAAACATATCTTGGCAAGGGGAAGGTTTGCGAGCTGGTCGGTTTGGTCGCGGCCCACGATGCCGATGTTGTCATTTTCGACAACGATCTTTCTGCCGCCCAAATCCGCAATCTGGAAGAAGAATTGAAGGTCAAGGTGCTCGATCGCTCGGAGGTGATTCTCGATATTTTTGCCGCCCGAGCGCGCACCTATGAATCGCGACTGGCTGTCGAACTCGCGCAGCTTGAATATGCCCTACCCCGGCTGAAGCGGATGTGGACCCATCTCTCGCGGTTAAAAATGGGGATTGGCATGCGCGGCCCGGGTGAGAAACAACTCGAAGTCGACCGTCGCCTCGTGGAGAAAAGGATCCACGATCTCAAGCAGGAATTGCTCGGCGTTCACGGCCGTAAGGAGCGGCAGGTGGCCGCACGCCACGAATCGATGACCGTCTCTCTGGTCGGTTACACCAACGCCGGCAAGAGCACTCTTTTAAACAAACTCACTGGTGCTGATGTGTTTGTCGAAGATAAACTCTTTGCCACACTCGACACCCGTACGCGTCGTTGGCGACTGCCGGGTTTTGGGCCTGTCCTCTTGAGCGACACCGTTGGGTTTATCCGCGACCTGCCGCATCGACTGATTGCCAGTTTCAAAGCCACACTGGAAGAGACTCTCCAAGCCGATCTGCTCCTGCACGTTGCCGACGCATCGAGCCCGCTGGTGGATGCGCAAATCGCAGCAGTGAGAGGCGTGCTGGCCGAAATCAAAGCTGACGAGAAAGAGACGCTGCTGGTTCTGAATAAGATTGACTCCGTTCTTGACAGCGTTGCCCGCAACAATCTCATCGCACGCTATCCACAGGCAATCTGTGTTTCAGCCCACTCGGGCTTTGGTCTCGGCACGCTGCTGCGGGCCACAGGTGAAGCCCTTGGCAGTGGTTTTTGCGATGTCGACATTGAGACCGACCCAGGCAACGGTCGCTTGCTGGCGTGGCTGGGTGCCCATGGCGAAGTGCTCTCCCGACACTTTAGCAATCACCGCATGACAGTCCACTGCCGAATTCCATCGGCCCTGCTAGGACGCATCGCTCTTGAAGAAGCCGTCGTGCGACCGCACGCCTCGGCCACAGAACAACTCGCCCATCACAAGTCGCCTGCCACTATTTTTATATCCACACCGAAAGGTATTGATTTCGAGCCATCCGAGCCATCCGAGCCATCCGAGCCATCCGAGCCATCCGAGCCATCCGAGCCATGAGCATGAGCATGAGCATGAGCATGAGCCCCTTTCTACCGCCGCTGGATCATGGGTCAGGGGATTGGCCCACCGGCAGTATTGCGTCCGGCAACGAGCGATCCAGGACTCGCTGGCGACGCACGCTCTCGGGCAAGCGATGCTTGGTGACGGGTGCTTCTTCGGGCGTGGGCCGCGCTGTAGCAGTCGAACTCTCGCGTCGTGGTGCGCATGTGCTGGCCACTGCCCGGCGCGAGCCACTCCTGTTGGGCTTGGCTGCCGAACAGATTGGAATTGGCATGAGCCCGCCGATTCTCTATGTCGCAGGCGACATCACTTCCGATCTTTTTCGCCAGCAACTCATCCAGGCGGCGATCGAGCAGATGGGGGGCCTCGACATTCTGGTTGCGGCAGCCGGCAGCGGCGCGATCGGAGCCTTTTCACACGCTTCTCCTCAGACGCTCAAACACATTATGGATGTCGATTTTTTCGCGCCTGCGGAGCTTCTGCGACAGAGCCTGCCCACGCTTGCCTGCGGTCATGATTCTGTCGCAGTGTTTGTCGGCTCAATTCTCGGTTATCACGCCCTCCCGCTGCATGCAGAATACTGTGCCGCAAAAAGTGCGCTGCGATCTCTGGCCAATACTCTGCGATTAGAAATAGCTCCGGCTGGAATCCAGATTTTGCTGGCGAGCCTTGGGCCAACCGAAACAGAGTTTTGGGACCACCTACTCACAGGCACCCGCCCGAGCTGGTCGCGGGGACCTCAATGGTCGGCCAAGCAAACAGCCAACAGCATTGTGACAGCCATTGAACATCGTCGCCGGGAGATTGTGCCGGGCTTTAGGGCCAAGGCGTTTGTGCTTGGATCGCAGCTCTTTCCTGGCCTTATCAACGCGATCCTCAAGCGACGCTTCCAACGGGACGCCGGTGCATTGCACAATCAACCACGATGATGCTCCAATTCACCCCCTTCCGAGTCGAGACAAATGTCCCCGCCGGGGAACTCATGGCAGTGGCCTGTCCTTTCTGCCATGCAGCCTTGGCCGTGGCTAGCGATCTCTTTGGAAAACCAGCAGCGTGCCCACTGTGCGAAAAACGATTTCTTGTACCGCTGCCGACTGCCGCCGGCTCACTCGCTCCCATTCTAGACCTAGCCCCGCCAGCCGCTGTTCAAGCGACGACACTCGTCGCACCTGTCAGCGATCTTTGGTCTGGAGTGACGACGGACGCAGAGGTTTCTCCGCAGACATCTCTTACCACTCTCCCGACAGCAGCGACGGTACAGGGCGAGCTTGAGTTTAAAGAGCCCATCAAGACCGTCGGTTATGGTGCCAATGCCGTTGAGCTTCACTGTCTCACGCCGGAAGAAAAGACCGCGAGGCGATCCCGTCGCAGCATGGTCACGCTTCTGGCAGGCGTCTCGATCCTGATGACAATCGTGCTTCTTCTGACGCGAAAAAAATAGCTGGCGATCTTTTTGAAGCAGCCTGGCTTTAAAGCTCTGTGCCGATGGCAAGCAACTCCTCGGCGTCAAGGACGGCGGCGTTGGATTCAAAAAGCTGTTCGATCGCCCGACGATGAATCTTCATCTTGAGTGTGCCAATGCCAAGAGCCCCGTAGAGGACCGCATCGCCAGCCTGCTTGGCTTTGTCGGCTGACATAATTCCCTCAATACCTGCCGGTGGAACCGCGTTAAGATCGATGAACACCTTGGCTTGGCGGGCAAGGGCCAGCCCGGCAGAATCCAGAAGCAAAGCTCCGGCGGCGCCGGCGGCCACGATCAGATCGGCTTGAGCAATCGCCTGCGCAAGTGCACTGCCGCTGCCGACTGGACTGCCGCCCTCGACAGGCACAACCACGGCTTGAGGCACCGCCAGACGAATCTGCTGACAAACCTCACTTGCACGCGCAAGGCTCCGCGACGCCACGGTCACTCCTATTCCTTTCCGGGCCAGAAGCCGGGCCACACGCTGGCCGACCGGCCCGGTGCCGCCGAGGATGAGTGCCCGGCAGGATTTTTGTGCCAGTGGATCAGTGGGTAAGTGACGAGTGGCCACGACAACAGCAGCCGACGCTGTCGAGTTAGCGCCGGAAGGATCCACCAGCAGACTCACTCGTAGCGGCCCCAAAAACGTCTGCTGAACCTTTTGAGCGATAGCCTCGGCAACTGCGCAGTCAGAACCTCCAATAAAAATGGCGGTTGCCGAAAGATCGCTCACTCTCCGGGTAAAGATCGCGCCGTGCACAAGCGCTACGACCGAGTTGGGGGTCACGCTCCCGTGCCTGAGCAAAATCTCTACGCCCGCATCGATCGCCACGATCGCATCGAAGGTGCTGGGTTGGGGGTCGCAGTCGAGCTGCAAAAGCACTCGCGGCAATGGCATCAGTTTTCCTCCGAGCGATGGGGTGACGCACAACAGGTGCCAGCCAGCGGCTCACTGTTAAAAAAGCGGGCCGCGCTGGTGGTTTTCCAGCGCGGCCCACCTCTAGCATGCTTTAGAAACCGCGAAATGGATGGGCTGCCTTATCCTTGCCGGCCAGCATCTCTTCGACCGACGGCTTGCCCTGCATAGCGCTGGCGATGGCTTCTTTCGTAGCGGCGTAGTTGTAGTCGTAGATCTTCTTGTCATCGGCGGCGAGCCAATGAATGAAGACACCGCAGACAATGACCAGATTTTCAGCATCGCTCTTGGGGATCACGCCGGCTTCAACGCTGTCGGCCACGGCTTTGGCCACGGCAGCCTGCGCTGGGCCAAACATCTGCACGGCCTGCTTGGCCCCCTTGATCGTCACCTTGGTAATCATCACGGTGGCTGGCTTGACCGCGAGATTTGGTGCCAGCACGGCGAGCAGATTGGAATGCCCTTCGCTCTGGCGGGCCAATGCATTTGCAAAGGCATTTCCGACAGGACCATCCTTGCTGCCGATCAACAAATCAATATGAGCAATCTCATTACCGTCGCCGTGAAGTGCTTCGCCAATGAACATCGACATGGTCCGTATCTCCTCAAGAAAGTGAGAGCAGGATCGCTGCTGCGAATCCTACCGAATATTCCAGTCGTACCGTGCACGACCGAGCCCAAAAGACTACCATGTCGAGCGTGCGCAACAAGCCGTCTGAAAGGCAGCATGAGATGACATTCGCACGGCCACCACTCATCCTCTTGGGAGCAAGCGTTCGCAGTCTGGCACAATCTGCTCATAAAGCAGGTTGGGGTGTCTACGCAGCTGATCTTTTTGGCGATCAAGATTTGCTTGCATCGACTGTTGGATCAGAGCGTGTTGGAGATGTCCTGGGGCCAGATCGTGCCTCCAGTAGCTATCCCACCGGCTTGGCTTGTGCTGCAAAACTCTTTCCTTGCGGGCCATGGTGCTATACCGGCGCTCTAGAAAACCACCCTGACTTGATCGATTCCATCGCAGCCAGCCGACCTCTGGCGGGCAACTCGGGGTCGATTGTAAAACGCGTTCGAGATTCGGCTCAATTGGCTGGAGCGATCCAAGATGCAGGACTTCTTTTCCCACAAACACACACATCCCCGTCTGCCGTTTCAACCGATGGCTCATTTCTCATAAAGCCTATCGCCAGTGCCGGCGGACGTGGCATCAAACGCTGGACGATGCAGACGGCGACCGCCTACGCACTGCGATATAGCTCCGGTTTTGAATCATCCAGCGACTCCCTGCACTCAAGCCATGTCTGGCAGCAATGGATTGAGGGCGATTCATACTCTGCTGCCTTTGCCTGCAGCCTGGGCAGCGCGAGGCTTTTAGCCGTCAGCCGACAATTGATAGGCCTGCCATGGTGCGCCGCCGCACCCCATGCCTACTGCGGATCGGTCGCCCTGCAGTTGGCAGACTTACCGCTTGAGATACAGCGAAAACTCAATGAACTCGGATCGCTCTTGGCGGGTCGCTTTGGCCTGATCGGACTCGTGGGCGTCGACTGCGTCATCAATTTAAAACAACAGTTGGTGATCATTGAGGTCAATCCTCGTCCCACTGCGTCGATGGAGCTTTGGGAACGCTCGACCGGCAGATCACTGGCCACCACCCACCTCAGGGCTTGCGGTTTTCCGACACCCACGCCTGCTGTGGTGCCGGAAGGATTGAGCGAAAAGGCGGTCACGCCGGCTGAAACATGGTCAAAATCAGTCCTCTTTGCCCGCCACGACTGCACGATCACAGTCGGTTTACTCGACCGACTGCTTCGACTGGGCCAACAGTGGGCTGATGACGATTGGCCGCTACTCGCCGATCTCCCTCGGCCTGCTCAAGTCATTTCTGCCGGGGCTCCGCTGTTGACTCTCTTTGCCCGCGAGGACTCGTGCGCCGCTGCGATCGAAACTCTTATTGCCCGCACCCAACTTCTTGAAGACGTGTTTGGGGTCGCAGATGGCACTGTCAGCCAGCCATTCTTCTCGCCACAGCCGGTTGCTTTTCCTCTGCCTGCCAAGAGCACTGCATGAGATAGGCATCTTCAGTCGTGTCTTGATAGAAGTCTTTGAGGACGGAGATCGCTCGAAATCCCTGTTCCCGGAAAAAGAGCTGTGCCGGCAAGTTGCGCTCACGCACTTCAAGCAGAATCCGACTGCGGCGTTCCTGACTCAGCTTTCCGGTCAGTTTTTCCAGCATCTGAGTGCCAATGCCAAGGCGTCGGTGCGAACGGGCGACGGCAAAATTAAGCACATGCAGTTTGGCACGGTGCAATTCGTAAATCATAAACGCGACGACCGAATCAGCTATCTCCGTGACCATTCCAATACAGTTGCGCTGCCTCAGGCAACGCGTAAAGTCTTCGTCGGACCAAGGAAATTCAAATGCCTCCTGCTCGATCCTAAGGACTTCTGCCATATCCCTACGGATCATCCAACGGACGTGAATCTGCAGTAAATCCTGCTCTGCTTGCGTCACGGTTCAAAACTCCGAGTGTGCTGCCACGCGTGCTGTTTGGGAAACGATTGATGGCAACCCTTTGCGTTGCCATCGAGTCAAACACTGCGGGTGGGAACAGTAGCAGGGGAATGCCCAACTGCCAAGAGGTTTTTCAGATCATGATTGACAGCCGTCAAAGGGATTAAAAGTGCCTATTTTCTTGGGTGCAATTCGCTCAAAGCTGGCTTGACCCTCTGCTGAAACACTCCTAGTCTCTGCGATCGTTCAAGCCCTCTTTCTCTTTTCCTGCCGGTCATCGACCGCTCTTTTCGACTGCCAATCACAGCGAGCTTACTCATGCACTCAGTTGCGCTCAGGAAACTTTCTCTTCTTCCCTCGACTCACCCCAGCCCTGTCGCGACAGGTGCGAAGGTGTTGCTCATACAGATCGTCGCTGTCATGGCTCTCGGGGCCATTGGCTGTGCTGGGTCGGCTATTCGCAGCCAAAGCCCAGAGATCGAGGCGCTGGTGAACCTTGAGGCCGACACAAAACTTGTTGGCGACTACGCTGGCCCGTGGGGCTTAAACACGCAACACATTGAACGAGCGGCACTCATTACAGGACTGGCTGGAACCGGCAGCGATCCGCCGCCCAACGCTCAACGGCAAAAGCTGATGGCAGACATGCAGGCCAGAGGTGTCGTCGAGCCAAATAATTTATTGGCATCGACTTCCACATCGCTGGTCTGGATTCACGGCTACCTTCCTCCCGGCGTCCGCAAGGGAGACCGCTTCGATGTCCGCGTTGAGGTCCCTATCGACAGTGAAACGACGAGCATCGCCGGTGGCTATCTGATGGAAACACGGCTCTCAGAGATGGCCGTGCTCGGCAACCGCGTTCGCGATGGCCATGTCTTGGGAATAGCGGAAGGACCACTTCTGGTCGATCCTGTTTCCACTGGAACGCTCGACTCAGTAGCAAAGCTGCGTGCCAATGTTCCAGGCGGCGGCGTCGCACTGGCATCGCGGCCCATTGGGTTGATTCTCGGGTCCGACCACCGCTCCGTTGCCCTCTCCAAAAGAATTGGCGACTGCATCAATAGACGATTTCACGCCCTGACTCGCGGTTCCAAACGGGGTGTTGCCACACCAAAAACAGACCGCTTTATCGAACTCGAGATTCCCGAAATCTATGCCATGAATCTCAACCGTTATATCCGTGTCGTCCGCTGCATTGCCGTGATTGAACCGCCTGGCGGCCGCCACCTACGGCTGGAATTACTCGCTCGCCAACTCGCTGATCCTGTGACAGCACCCGCCGCTGCACTGCGACTCGAGGCGATCGGCAAGGATGCCATTTCGACTCTGCGAAAGGGGTTGGAATCAAAGGATGCTGAAGTGCAATTTGCCTCAGCTGAGGCGCTGGCTTATCTGGGTGAATCGATCGCTGCCCATGCCTTGGCTCAAGCTGCAACCAATCTACGCAGCGCCCGACCGGCAGCCCTGGCAGCACTCGGCGTGCTCGACGATGCCAATGGAATTGATGCACTCCAAGGACTCCTTGCCAGCGTCAGTGCTGAGACCCGCTACGGCGCCTTTCGCTCTCTCTGGAATATGAACCATACATTGCCGCTAGTTCGCGGTCAACAACTTGGTGATGCCTGCAACTTGCATGTACTCGATGTCAAGGGACCGCCGCTTGTGCATGTAACTCGCAGCCACCGTCCAGAGATTGTTCTGTTTGGCGTTGAACATCCGATCGCCGACGGATTGAAAGCGGAGGCAGGGTCATCGATTGTGGTGGTTGTTGATGGTTCCATCGCAACGGTAAGCTGCTTCGCCGTCGGCCAAAGCGATCAGCAAATGGATGTGCCTGCCGAGGTCGACCAGGTTATTCGCGCTATCATGAAACTTGGCGGAAGCTACCCAGATGTTGTGCAATTTCTACAGCAGGCCAGCGCCAACCACTCTCTTGAGAGCCGTCTCGCTTTCGATGCACTCCCCGCCGACACCGATGGGCGCATGGGCATCCACGAAGAAGCGGCTTTAAAAGATCAGGAGATTTTTATCGAGGCCGACAATGCGCCAGATGCCACAGACGACACCGCGGGCGGGGGATCCCACCTGGACGAATCATCATGATCCGGCTAAAAGCACTCGAGCTGTTCGGCTTCAAAAGCTTTGCTGATCGCACTCGCTTTGAGTTTCCTGCCGGCATCACTGTTGTTGTCGGCCCCAATGGCGCCGGTAAATCAAATGTCGTTGATGCGATCAAGTGGGTGCTTGGCGAGCAATCGCCCCGCAGCCTTCGAAGTCACGAGATGACCGATGTCATCTTTGCTGGCTCCAGTGGCAGGAAGCCGCTCAACGCCGCTGAAGTTTCGCTCGTTTTCGATAATTCGTCCCGCCTTCTACCAACCGACACTGACGATGTGCAGATCATGCGGAGAGTCTACCGCAGCGGTGAGAGCGAATATCTTGTCAACGGAGAGCCCTCCCGACTGCGTGATATCCGGGAACTTTTTTCCGGAACTGGCGCCGCGACCGAAGCCTACAGCGTGATTGAACAGGGCCGCGTCGACGCCTTGCTTGTGGCATCCGGCCGCGATCGCCGCGCGATCTTCGAAGAAGCTGCCGGCATCACACGCTTTCGAACGCGGCGCACTGAGTCGCTACGACGACTGGAGCGAGCTGAACAAAATCGACAGCGTCTTGCCGATATCGTCGGTGAAGTGTCAAGTCGATTGGAGACAGTGCGACATCAGGCGGCGCGCGCTAGACGCTGGCGACAGATGACCGATCGCCTGCGTGAACTGCGATTGGCGGCGGCGGCCGCCGATCTCTCCGGCGTCGATGCCGAGGTGGCAAGCATTGATCAGTTGCTGGAAGCAGCCCGTAGTGAGCTTACTCGGCTTGAAGAAGGCGCTCGTCTAACCGCCAGTCGCACGGAAGAAATAGACGCTCTTCAACAGGAGTTGCTCCCACAACTGTCCGAGATACAAGCGATCATGACGGCAGATAAACAGCGAGCTGCTGCTGCCGCAGCGACACTGTCTTTGCTGCGCACCCACTCCATCGAGGTTTCTCTCGCCGCCAGACAGAGCGAAACAGCTCTGTCTGTTCAAACAACCAACGAGTGTGAAGCCATGAATGCCGTCGACCAGGCTATCACGGAAACACACTCGCTTGAAACAGATTCAAAGCGAATCGTCGAGCGATTGCAGGCATGCGTCGAAGCCGCCGAGGGAACCCACATCGATTCTAGTGACGCTAAGCAGCGGCACGCTGCCCATGCCAACACTCTGGATGAACTGCAACGCAGTCGCTTGCGAATTGAGATGCAATACGATCGGTCGATCACACGCGTTGACGACTCGCGGAAAGAGATGCAGGCCTGTCGCAATACAATCGATTCGGCGCGTCTCAATCGCTCTAGCCTGCTCGAATCAAAAGCTCACTGGGAAGGGAATCTTGATGCGCTTTGCAAGCGGCTTACTTTTCTGGTCAGCGAGTTAGAATCGCTGGAAATCACTGAGCACCAACGCTCGCAGTCGCTTGAGAGAGGCTGGAGCGATCTGGCTGGCTGGAAAGCAAAAAGCGAGGCCTGTCGCGAGCGGCGGACGGTGCTTCAGGAAATAATTCATCGGCAAGAAGGCCTGTCGGATACAGCCAAAAAGCTCCTCTCTCTCGAGCCCGAATCGGTTGGCGTTCCAGGTCTCACGGGAGTGCTGGCCGACTTCATAATCGCCAGTCTCGAATGGGCGCCCTTGGTCGACATCGCCCTGGGTGCATTATCACAAAGCCTTGTTGTCGAGTCGCTTGACGATGTCGTCGAGTGGCACGCTCAGTGGTCGTCGTCAGAAGCTGCGCAGGCTATTGTGGCGGCTGGTGGACGCGTCACTTTTCTAGCGGCCACAGCACTGCCAGATCCCCTTCGACTTGAAAACGAACTCCCTCTCGAGCAGAGCCCCGCCTCACCACTGACTTTAGTCGCAGCACTCCCCGATCCCACAAGTGGAATCATCGGTCGCCTCGACAGGCTGATTGCTGCCGACAGCCTCGAAACAAATCCCCCAGACTTTTCACAGGACTTGATGCGGCGTCTGCTCGGGCGGGTCTGGATCGTTGAACGACTTGAGCACGCTCGCATCCTGGCTCAACAATCGCCGCCTGGAACGCTCTATCTCACCCGACAAGGAGAATGCTGCTCTGCCGATGGCTTTCTCGAAATTGGTACCACCGCCAACGCCACCGGTCTGATTGCCCGACGGAGTGAATTGCGATCACTTGCTCAGCGAGATAACGAACTTTCTCAGACCGTCGTCGCTGCGACCACGGCCGTTGGACAACTCCAGGCCGATCTTGCCTCGATTCGACAGGACATTCGGCAGTCGCACGACCGGCGACAGCGAGCCGCCGAAACGATTGCCGCCGCCCGCGCCGACTTGGATCAGTCGCGTCGTGAAGTGATCGCCTCGGATGAAGCGATTCTCGCTGCAGAATCTGCTTTGCTCGATGCCCAACGGCAGACGACTGAAAGAACGGCAGCTCGCGACGCTGCCATGCTGGCGATTGAAGTGCATGACAGCAACATCCAAGAAGCAATGGCCCGGCTTGCGTGTTCGCACCGCGACATCCAAGCACTCGACAGAGATCGCGGCGAAGTGATTGATGAGATCAATAGGCTCCGCATTGAGCAAGCAACATGCGCAGAACGGCTCGCACGGAGTCACGAAGCAGTCCTCGCCAGAAAAGCTGAATTGGCTTTGCGTCGCGATGAACGAGAGGCTGCTGGCAGGCGATTCAAGGAGGCCGCGCGAAAGGCAACTGCCATCGACCTCGATATCCTAGCAGCAACCAGTCTTCTTGCCGAGGCGATGGTAGCTGCAGAAGCATCGACCACCCTATTGACTCACCTGACGCAATCGCGCGACGCTCTTGATGCCGACAAGCATTCCTTGGCGGCACTCGGCGCAGCCACTCGCGTGGTCATTGTCACACTCAGCGAAACAGTTCACACCCAGCAACTTCAAGCGAGTGAATCACAGCACCGCCGAGCACGAATCATCGAACGCATTCGCGATGACTATGCAATCGATATCGATGCTGAAAGAGACCGGCCTCATGCCGCTGAGATTCTCGCCGCTGACATCCCGCAAAACCGCCAAGATCTCGATCGCGATATCGAAGAACTGCGACGGAAACTGGCTGCCATGACAACCGTCAATTTGGAAGCTCTTGCTGAATCTGAGTCACTGACGGAACGACTCTCGAGCCTGGAAACTCAACTGGCTGACGTCACGGAGGCCAAACAAACGATCGAACAGCTGATTGCCAGGATCGATGAGGATAGCCGCCGGATTCTCAGCGAAACAATCGAGACAGTGCGAGGCCATTTCCGAGAGCTCTTTGAGCGACTGTTCGGCGGCGGCCAAGCCGATATTGTGCTCGATCCCGACATGGACTTGCTCGACACATCGGTGGAGATCGTGGCCCGCCCGCCAGGCAAGGAGCCTCGTAGCATTTCCCTTCTCTCCGGTGGCGAAAAGACGATGACCTGCGTGGCTCTCCTGCTTGCCATCTTTCGCTCTCATCCGAGTCCGTTTTGTGTACTCGACGAAGTTGATGCCGCGCTTGATGAAGCCAACGTTGATCGGTTCGTGGGTGTGCTCCGCGACTTCCTCTCCTCAACGCAGTTTATCGTTGTCACCCACTCGAAAAAGACGATGGCGACTGCCACAACGCTCTACGGTGTCACAATGGAGGAGTCGGGGGTATCGAAGCGCATCTCGGTGCGGTTTGAATCGACAGCGGCAGTTACGGCACATCCCAGCCAGAAAGCTGCCTAAAAGCCATTTGAACCGACCGGATCGGGGCATAGATCATTTCCGACATAAGTGGCTCACCTGCTGCCACCCATTTTTTCGTGAAGAACGGCTCAAGTCTTACGACACGATCTTTCGATCTAACTTCTGTACGGCCATGCCGCGAACGTGTCTGGGTGAAAACTCAAAACACATTTGACGGGATGAAGCAGGGGGGGACACCTGCGAGTCACAGCCTGAGCCTCGAGCAACCTTTTAGGGAGCCTCGGGTCTTCGGTGACTCTCACGCCCCTCCCTCGCTTTAAAAGCCGGCAGTATGGGGCACGACGACGCGGTCGTTCCCATGTTGTTTTTCCGCGTCAAGGGGGGCTGTGTTCCGTCACTTGCAAAAGTGCTGGGAATGGCCACAAAACGTGTCCAAACACAAAAGATCGAAATGGAGTCCATGTGATGAAGGTTTTCACGACAGGCCAAGTCGCCAAGATTTGTAAAGTTGCTCCCCGTACGGTGAGCAAATGGTTTGACTCCGGTCGCCTCAAGGGCTACCGAATCCCCGGCTCGCAGGACCGCCGTATTCCGCGGGAGTACCTGATCCGGTTCTTGAAGGAGCACGGGATGCCACTCGGCGACCTCGAAGATGAGGCCATGGCAAAGGTGCTTCTCGTTGGTCAGGATCAGGTTCTGATCGAAAACCTCAAGAAGCAATTGCCGCTAGAGCGTTCGTTTAAGATTCAGATTGCCGCAAGCGGCTTTGAGGCCGGCATCCAAGCCGAAAGTTTTCACCCCGATTGCATCGTGGTTGACTACTCGATTGGTCGGATCGATGCGCAGCAAATCTGCCAGAACCTTCGCCGCAACACGGAATATGCCGACACGATCGTCATTGCCCTGTTACCGGATGATGGTTCACAGATCACGATTGACCGGGCTCATGTCAACGAGAGCTTTAAAAAGCCGTTCGATGTCGCCCTTCTGGCCGAGCGTCTTCGCACGCTGATCGGTGCCCGCAAGGAACTGGTCTAAAAGCCAAAGACTCCTGTCGACTCCAGACAAGTGGGCTGGTGTGCTTAAGAGCGCACCAGCCCACTGTTTTTAGGTCCTTCTGGGATCTTCATGGGTAGAGCCGCAAACCGCCCCAGTGGAAGTAGATGACGTAGCCGTCCATTCTGCGAAAAGAGGTGATGCGTTGAACAGCGATATTTTGTAGAAGACCGGCATGAGAGCGAAGCGTGACAAGGATGTCGAACGTG
>Ga0335396_10001844_pt1 | contig 26753 bp, 24 predicted proteins | sample FRY02_FD_205743 | JGI IMG/M metagenome (GOLD analysis project Ga0335396, IMG submission 205743) | Freshwater microbial communities from Lake Fryxell liftoff mats and glacier meltwater in Antarctica - FRY-02 (spades assembly) (version 2) | ecosystem: Environmental > Aquatic > Freshwater > Ice >... | reverse complement strand
CTCAGGATTTAGGCTGTGCAGTGGCCGCCCTGGTCACACTGCGCACCGATCTGACCACCTGGCAGCCTATGAGCCTGCCCGCCGATGTGGCCACCGTGGCCGTAGGTGTCGATGGTGCCCACATGCACACTCGGCGCGACGGTTGGCGCCAGAGCATGGCAGGCACCATCGCCCTCTACGATACGAGCGGCGAGCGGCTCGAAACCCTGTATGTAGGCGGCGGCCCCGGTGAAACCCCGCCAGAGGGCAAAACCACCTTCTTTGCGCGTATGGACGAGATGATCACGCTCGTACGAGCGCGCTACACACATGCCAAAGTGGTAGGCCTCAGCGATGGGGCCGCCGACTTGCAAAAATACCTCCGCACTCGCACCGACGCGCACTTGCTGGACTTTCATCATGCCGCCGAGCATCTTTGTGCCGTAGCCTTTGCCTTCGCCCCCGAAGGGAAAGCCGAAGCGCCCGCCGCCATAGCGTGGGCCGCGGAGCAACGCAAGATCATGCGGGACGAACCCGGCGGAGCCCTGCGCGTGTTAGGAGAACTACGTCGGCGCTTGCAGCCCATGACCAAAAGCAGCCAAAGTTCAGGCAGTTGCGAACCATCCAGTAAACGAGCCGCATTGAGCAAGAGCGCCCGAGCCACGCTCAAGGGCGCAGAAACCTACTTTGCCAACCACATCGGGTGCATGGATTACGCAGGCTGGCAGGGGCAAAAGCTGCCCATCGGCAGTGGTGTCACCGAAGCCGCGTGCAAGACACTCATCAAGCAACGCATGTGTCAGAGCGGCATGCGCTGGAGTATTGCCGCGAGCGATGCCCTCATCTCATTGCGTGCGCTCTACCTCACAGCTTCACGCTGGGATCACTTCTGGTCTCAACATAACCATCCAACCTCAACCGCCCTCTAACTCACATCATTCCGGCGATGCACCCGGTTGATGGGGTCGCCCTTGCGCATGATGCCGCTTGTCCAGACCTGATCTCCCGGCTTGGCGAAGCGCAGGATGGAGCCGATTCCTAGAATCTTGCCGGACTCATTTTGGCTGACATGGGTGGGTTCAACCCCGTCCTGCCGCATCATCCAAGGGATGAGGATGTCACCTATGTTGCCGGGAGCCGGGGATTGGGGCCAGAAGGTTCTCATGCCTTCCTTTTCCTTCCTGCCAGTTTGGTGCATTGGTAGGGGCGCTTGCAGCCCATCTTGCTCGCCACGTTGTAAACGGATACAGGCTTGATGCCCATATCGCGTGCTATGTCCTCGATTCGTTTGACAGGGTTGGTGTTCTCGTATCGGCGCTTGATCTCCAGTTTCTTGGCAGGGGGCAGAACCCGCCCAGCACGGGCCTTTTGTCCGTCGCTGCGGGCCTTGCGTTCGGAACCGGAACCTCCGATGCCCCCGCCACGAAGCATGAATGTGGGGCCGTAGCGGCGAAGTAGCGACTCGCAGGCTTTAACTGTGTCTGAAAGGAAGCTGCTCATAAGATTGTTCGGGGCGCTGCCATTGAAGCTGCACTTCACGAGCAGCGATTTGGCGACGGTCTCGGTCACCTTGCGGGCGTCGGCGTTGGTGCGGGCATTGCGGACGCGGATTTCGACGAACTTGGTCACGCGCTCGCCGTCTGGCTGCTTATCAGCTCAAAATGGGGAGAGCGTAGTGTAACCCATGTCCCCGGTCAACCTGTTACCCATGTTCCCGTTCAAACCCCTGTGCATGCCTTTCCTGCCCGCCGCCGGCCACGCCTTCGCGGTGAACGCAAGGAGCTGGCATGGGGTGGACGCCGCGCCAGCCCACACCAAGCCGCGAAATTCACTGCTGCTGACGTATTACCTTGGCAAAACCTGCGGATGATATTGAAGACTGCCGCAGGCTATGAATGACCTTGTGCGTGGGTTACTTTCCACACGGACAGGCGCTGGCCGCAAGTCAAACGATTTGATCGCCGGGGGAGCTTCTCCAGCGTCTTTGTTGACGAGGGAAATCAGGCCAGACCGCGCTGCCGTTTGGCGTGCACGGCGGCGGAGTATTCCGAGCTGTTGAAATCGACGTATTGTTCTGACAAGTCGCTCGTGTAAACGGTGTACCCGCTGGTGCCGAGATTGAGGTCGATGGTGACGGTGAACTTCGGCTCCTTCACGACCTTCTCCATTTCCGTGATGGGCGTCTTCGTTGCCAATCCACCTTTGCAGGCCTGCAGGCCACCGAAGTAGATGTCGATGAGTTCTTCACGAATGCGTGCGCCGGAATAACCGACGGCGTGAATGATGCGGCCCCAATTTGGGTCGCAGCCATTGAACGAGCATTTCACCAGCAGCGATTTGGCGACGGTTTCGGCCACCTTGCGCGCATCACCGAGAGTGCGGGCATTGCGGACGCGGATTTCGACGAACTTGGTCACGCGTTCGCCGTCGCACACGATCATCTTGGCGAGTTCGAGCATGACCTTGTGCAGCGCGCAGCGGAACAGCTCGGCCTCGGGCGAGTTTTTCTTGATCGTCGGCACGTCGGACTGGCCGTTGCTCATGACGATGACGGTGTCGTTCGTGCTAGTGTCGCCGTCGATGGTGATGCAGTTGAAGCTCTTCTCCACGGCGTAGCGCATGGAGCGGTGCAGCTCATCCTTGCCGATCTTGGCGTCAGTGGTGATGAAGCTGAGCATCGTGGCCATGTTCGGGCAGATCATGCCCGCGCCTTTGGCGATGCCGCCGATGCGGAAGCTGCCTTTGCCGCAGGGCACCTCGACCGCGAAGGTCTTCGGCTGCGTGTCGCTGGTCATGATGGCGCGCATGGCGTCCTCAGAACCCTGGTCGTGTAGCTTGCTCACGGCGTCCGGCACTTTGACGAGGATGCGCTGAATGGGCAGCGGCATGCCGATGATGCCGGTGGAGCAGACGAGCACCTGGCGCATCTTCACGCCGAGTTCCTCGGCCACGGCCTTGGTCATCGCTTTGGCGTCCTGGATGCCCTGCACGCCGGTGCAAGCGTTCGCATTGCCACTGTTGGCGATGATGGCGCGGGTGTCGCTCTCCTTGATGTGCTGCTGGCAGACGCGCACGCAGGCGGCACGCACCTTGTTGGTGGTGAAGACGGCGTCCGTCACGGTCGGCGCGTCGGAAACGATCAGCGCGAGGTCCAGACGCGTGGCCTCGGGATTTTTGACGCCGCAGTTCACGGCTGCCGCACGAAAGCCCTTGGCTGCGGTGACACCGCCGTCGATCACTTTGAAGGGGACCCGGCCTTTGCAGAGATCGTATTCTTTGTCTTTGGTGGGCATCAGACGTGGAGGAGGCCTGCGGTGGGTTCAAAACCGCAGATGAGGTTCATGTTTTGCACGGCCTGGCCGGAGGCACCTTTGCCGAGATTGTCTTCCGTGCTCATCAAGATGAGCTGTCCCGCGCGGGCGTCGTAGGCCCAGCCGATGTCGATGAAGTTGGTGCCAGTGACGTTTTTGGTGTCGGGAGATTGATTCACCCCGAGCAAACGCACGAAGGGCTGGGAATCGTAGGCCGCATGCAAGGCGGCACTGACTTGCTCAATGCTCGCGCCTTGAGCGAGCTGGGCAAACGTCGTGGTGCAGATGCCCGAATGCGTTGGCATGAGGTGCGGCACAAACGTGAGCTTCACCTCGCGTCCTGCCGCAATGGCGAGTTCCTGCCCGACCTCGCTGACATGGCGGTGCAGCGGCACGCTGTAGCTGCGCACGCTGTTTTGCACTTCGCAGAACAGCAGGGGGATGCTTTCCTTCCGGCCAGCGCCACTCGCGCCGCTCATGCTCGATATGGCGAGCGGTGAATCTGCCAGCAGGCCCGCTTTGAGCAGCGGAATCAGCGGCAGTAGAATGCTGGTGGGATAGCAGCCGGGGCAGGCGATGAGCCGCGCGGCTTTGATGGACTCTGCACGCACTTCCGGCAGCGCGTAAACCGCCTCGTCGAGCAGTTCGGGCGCGGGATGCGCATGGTTGTAGAATTCTTCATACAAGGCGGCGCTGCGCAGGCGGAAGTCCGCGCTGAGATCAATCACGCGCAGCCCGAGTTCGAGCAGCGGCTTCGCGTATTCGGCGGAAACACCGTGAGGCAGCGCCAGGAATGCGATTACAGCCCCTGCGGCTTTCAACGCCGCCGTATCAGGCGCGGTGAAGGTCAGCGAGTCCGCTACACCGATACCACGGAAACGTGGAAACTCCTTGGAGAGTGCTTTTCCGGCGAGGGAGCGGGAGGTCACGACCACCAGCTCCGCGTTGGGATGCCGCAGCAGCAGGCGTAGGAGCTCTGCTCCAGAGTAACCACTGGCTCCGACGACGGCGACTTTGACTTGGGCGGACATGATGCGGGGGCGGAGTATGAGAGGTGCCGGGATTCGCGCAACTCCGAAAACAATCTTCCCCCAAGCCCGGCTAGGGGCATCGTGGTGCTTGTCAGCGGGCGAAGTTTCAGGCACACTCTGGCCATGCTACTCGAAGTCCCCATTCCCGAGTCCCTCCGCGATTCTTTGCAGCGGTGCGTGCGGGATCTCGGCCTCGCCGCCCGCGAAGGAGTGGCGGTGGAAGGGTATCGTCAGGGGGCGCTGTCGCTAGCCCAGGTGCGTGAGCTGCTCGGTCTCCCCACCCGCTGGGAGGCGCAGAATTTTCTGGCGTCGATGGGGGCATGGCCCAGCTACGATGAGGCAGGACTGGCGGCAGAACTTGCACCGCTGCCATCATGATCGTGGTTAGCGACCCGCGAACCAACGCCTGCCGCCGCGCCGGTTCGGGCGTCGCTCTGCGACGCGGTCCTATGATGACAAAATGTCGGGGGCCTACTTACCCGGCCTTGAAAGACCGGGCGACGAGACGGCTGCTGCTCTGCGGCAGTAAGATAGCGGCAAATTTTCAAACACGACCTACCTTGTTGCAGACTTTCCGGCGTGAACTACGCCTACCCGAACCCCAATCATGAGCGAACCAACTCCCGACCATCCTGAAACCGAAAAACCGCCAGCGCCCGGCACGCCGGAGGAGATCACGCGCAAGCTGGAGGACTTCATCAAGAACACTCTTGGCGGGCAGGTGCTATTCACGCGGGTCGAGGGGCCTGGAGGACATGCCGCCGCTGATGGCGATTCCAAGTCGGCCGACGCACCACAGGAGGATGATGGCAAGGCCTTTGAGTTCGATTACAAGCCGGCGGACATCAAGGCGCACCTCGATCGTTTTGTGATCCGGCAGGACGAGGCCAAAAAGGTGCTCGCCACGGCGGTGTGCGACCATTACCACCACGCGCAGATGCTGCGCGAGGATCGCGAGTCCGAGACGGGCGGCACGCGGCTCGAGTTCTCGAAGCAGAACGTCATCATCATCGGCCCCACCGGGGTCGGAAAGACGTATCTGGTCAAACACATCGCCGATCTCATTGGCGTGCCGTTTGTGAAGGCGGATGCGACGAAATTTAGCGAGACTGGTTACGTCGGCGCGGATGTGGACGATCTGGTGCGCGATCTGGTGGCGAAGGCCAATGGCGACATCGAACTGGCCGAGCACGGTATCATTTACCTGGATGAAATCGACAAGCTCAGCAGTGGGCCGGAGCGGCTGGGACGTGATGTCAGCGGGCGCGGCGTGCAGACCACGCTGCTGAAGCTGATGGAGGAGACCGAGGTGGCGCTCTACGCGCCGAATGACATCCGCAGCCAGATGCAGATGATGTTCGATACGCGGAAGGGCCGCACTGGCCGCGAGGTGGTGAACACGCGCAACATTCTCTTCATCGTCAGCGGTGCCTTTGGCGGTCTGGAAAAACTCATCGAGAAGCGCACGAACCGGAAGGCCATCGGCTTCGTGTCGTCGGACTCCCACCGCACTCGCGACGAGCATTTGTTCCGTGAGGCACGCACGAAGGACTTCATCGACTACGGTTTCGAGGCGGAGTTCATCGGCCGCCTGCCGGTGCGCGTGGTGTGTGATCCGCTCAGTGCGGATGACATGTTCCAGATCATGAAAAACTCCGAGGGCAGCCTCATCCGCCAGTATGAGCGCGAGTTCGCCGCCTACGGTGTGCGGGCCACCTTTGAGGACGATGCCCTGCGCGAGATCGCCATCCGTGCCGAGGAGGAAAAAACCGGCGCACGCGGCTTGGTGACCGCCTGGGAGCAGGTGCTGCGCGAATTCAAATTTGAAATGCCCAGCCTCGGCCTGCCCGAGCTGCGCATCGACGGCGCACTGGTCAAAAACCCGGAAAATGCCCTCCGACAGTGCCGCACCGCCGCCGCCAGCATGGCCGTGGAGTTGGGCGTGGCGCACGTGGATGAAGTGCGCGCCTTTGCAGAACGCTTCAAACGCGAGCACGGTTTCACGCTGGATTTTGATGCCGCTGCCATCGCCGCCGTTGCCTCGCGTGCGCAACGCGAGGGCATGCACGTCGAGGCGCTGTGCGCGAAACTCTTCAAAGACTACCCCTTTGGCCTCAAGCTCGTCACCCGCAGCACGGGCGGGACGCGTTTCGCCATCACGCCAGAGGCTATCGCTTTTCCTGACAAGTTCGTGAGTGAACTCGTCGTCAGCGCCTGCCGGATGCAGAATGACGAATGAAACCCCAATGCCAAATGCTCCATCGTGTCCGATTTACCAACCTGCATGGCCTCATTTGCTGAGCTTGGTCATTCATTCATCATTCTGATTTCGTCATTCGTCATTTCCTCCACCTTCAGCCCTCTTCCTGCCCATGAATCGTAATCACGTCGCCGCCATGTTCATTGGCGTGCTCGTCTGCATCCCGCTGCTGGCGCTCTATCACTTTGGTTATTTTGCCAGCACGTCCGACTGGTTCGCCACGCTGTATGCCCGTGGCTTCATCCTGCCCGCCAGTGGTCTGCGGCAGCTTATCATGCTGCAATACGGCTACTACACCGCGTTGGCCTTCATCAGCGCCTGGGTGTGCATTGAGATGTATTCGACCTGGCGGCGGTTGGCGTTTCTGCTGGGGATCACGTTTCTCACCGCCACCTTCGGCTGTATCATGGCGATGAGCGGAGTGTTGTTTGAGCCAGTGTCCGGCCTGCTCGCGCTATGGTTCGCGGGTATCGCCGGCATGGCGGTCAGCGGCACGGTGAACGGCTACCGCCGCCACGTCATGCGCGGGCTGTTTGTCGGTCGGCTGTCGTCCCGCCAGTTCGAGGAACTCGCGGATCAAAATAATCCCGCGAAAATGACCGAGCGCCGCGAGATCACGGTGCTCACCTGCCGTCTGCTCAATCACGCCGTGCTTTCTACCGGCATTGAGGCGTCGCAGTTCGAAAAACTGGCCGCGCATTTCCAGTGCAGTGTCGCCGAGTTCCTGATCGCCCGGGGTGCTTACCTGGATGACTGTGACGCGCGGCAGATTCGCGTGTTTTTCGGCTTCCCGCTGTCGGATGAGCATCATGCGCTGCACGCCGTGCAGGTCGCCGCCGTACTGCGCACGCACCTGGACCAAGTCACGCGTGAGCTGGAGCAGCGCTTTGGCAAAAAAGCGCAGATCGGGGTGGCCTTCAGCACGGGGCCGGCGGTGTGCGGCCTGTTTGGCACCGAGCAGTTCCAGAGCTTCAGCGCCGTTGGCGATGTGATGGATTTTTCCGCACAGCTCTGCGGCCTGAACACCGAGTACGGCAGCAAAGTGCTGCTCAGTGCGCGCACTTACGCGCTGGTGAAGGATCAGGCCGAGGTGCGACCGATGGAAATGGTCTGCGCTCCCGGCTCCACGCAGATGAGCGAGGTCTATGAGCTGCTCGCAGAAAAAGGCTTGCTGTCCGAGGCGGAAATCCGCGCTCGTGACGCCTTCTGGCAGGGCGTGGTGCAGTATCGCAAAGGCGACCTGCCGCAGGCGCAAGCAAGCTTCCAAAGCGCCACCATTGAGGGCCGTGAGGATGCGCCGTTGAAGTATTTTCTCGACTGCACCGCCGGTGCTTTAAAAGACAAGGCCGCTCCTGCCAAGGAAACGCCCAAGCACTCGCGCAAACTCGCAGCGTCCTGATTTTACCGCCACTCCGCCCACTTCGCCGCCGTGCGCATCGACTACCCGCCTGCCATCCAGCGCCTCGTCACGCAGCTCAAGATGCTGCCTGGCCTCGGCCCGCGCAGCGCAGAGCGGCTGATGATCTGGCTGCTACAGATGCGTGATGTGCGCATCGCCTCGCTCAATCAGGCGCTGAGTGATGCCAAGGAACTCATCGTGCCATGCGGCGACTGCGGCTTCTTCATTGAGCAAAACAGCGACTGCCTGCTCTGCCATGACCCGCGTCGGCAGCAGCACCTGCTCTGCGTGGTGGAGCAGGCCGCTGATGTGCTGCGGCTGGAGCGCAGCGGCGCATTCCAGGGTCTGTATCATGTCCTCGGCGGTCGGTTGTCTCCGCTCGACAACGTAACGCCGGAAGACCTGCGCATGGAATCGCTCGTCCACCGCGTGCGCGACCTCCAAACCGAGGAGGTCATCATCGCCCTCGGTTCCGATGTCGAGGGCGAGGCCACAGCCAGCTACATCGCCGACCTGCTGCGTCCTGCGGGCATCCTCGTCTCTCGCCTGGCCCAGGGCATGCCCGCCGGTGGGAATCTCGACCACGTCGATGAACTCACGCTCTACCAGGCGCTGCACGGGCGGCGCAAACTGGGCTGATTTTTGCTCAATCGCATCGTTAACAACCTCACCATTCTCATGAACTACCACATCGCCCGCAACGGCCAACAGCTCGGCACCTTTGCCGAAACCGAAGTTCAATCCGGCCTCGCTTTGGGCAAGTTCCTGCCGGATGACCTGGCCTGGGCCGAGGGAATGACGGACTGGCAGCCGCTGAGCTCACGTTTCAGTGCGCCCGTTGCCGCTCTTACCGCAACACCGCAGCCGTTCAACCCCTATGCAGCCCCACTGGCCAATGTGGTGTCTCCCGCGATGATGCCGCAGCTTCAGCTCGCCTCACGCGGCGTGCGTCTGGGTGCGGCATTGGTTGATTCGGTGATCATCATGGTCGTCATGCTCGTGCCGATGATTCCGGGCATTGTTGCCATCGCGGCGGCAGATCAGGCGGGTACCATGGAGAACAATTTTCCGGTGGCCGCCTTGTACTGGTTTCTCGCGGCTTTCGTGGCCGTGATGGGACTGCTGGTGTTGAATGCTGTGTGGCTGGGCAGGTATGGCCAGACCATCGCCAAGCGCATGTTTGGCATTCGCGTGGTGTGCTTTCCCAGCGGCCAGCCCGCTGGTTACGCGAAGGCCTTCTGGCTGCGTGCCGTGGTGAATTATATCATCAACAGCGTCGTTCCCTTGTATGGCTTGGTGGACATCTGCTTCATCTTCCGGGAGGACCAACGCTGCATCCATGACCTCATCGCGGAAACCACGGTCGTCACGGACAAGCCCGGAGCCTGAGTCACGCCAGTCCCAGCGCTGCGACCTCGTCCTCATCCAAGCCGAGGTAGTGACCCAGCTCGTGCAGAAAGGTGATGCGCACCTCGTGGCGGTAGGTCGCCAGATCACCGCTGCACTCGTCCCACAGGTTGTCGAGAAATAGATGTATGCGTGGCATTTCATCAGGTGATTCGGGCAGGGGATCACAGCGGGCGTTGCCTTCAAACAGGCCAAGCAGGTCGGGATCGAGATCTTCATCAATGTCGATCAGCGCATCCATTTCAGCGAATTCGATGCGGCAGTCAGTGGCCTCGTCGCGAATGGAGTTAGGCAGAGAGAGCAGCGTGTCTTTGACGACGCCAGTGGCGATGGTGAGCAGGCGTTCGAAGCGCATGGGTGTTACTTTTTCGCGGTTTGCGGCTTCTTTTGGAGCGCCTCGATCTCCTTCTGCTGCTCTTCGGTTTTCTTTTGAAGCTGCTGCACGCGGTCCCAGAGGTTTTTCAGGTCAACGGGAGCGTCCAGCCCAGCGCGGATGTCTTGCGCAGACTTGGCGGCGGCTTCGCGCACGGGATCAATGGTGTCGCCGCCACTGCTGATGGCGAGCATGAGATCGAGCAAGCCGAGCGCTTTGGGATCACGCAGCGTGCCGAGCGCCTTGGCGGCAGCCACGCGCCAGTCGCGGCGCGGATCGCTGAGTTTTTCGGTCAGAAAATCGCGCACGGCATCGCGCTGCGGGTTCGTGGGATTGCGGGAGAGAAAGGCGAGCGCGTCGAACGCGGCACCGACATCGCGCCCGCGAAGTTCATGCGGCTGCTGCAGGCGTGCGAGCGCGTCTGGCGCGGCGGATTCGTCGTTTTGCGCACGCAGGGACTTGAGGGCGGCCAGTTGCAGCGTGTTGTTGAAGCTGTTGCCGCGCAGGTGCGTGCGCAACGCCTCGGCGATCTGCGGTTCGCCGGGCCGTGCGCCCCAGCTTTCAATGATCGTGGTAAGAATTTCGGGATTCTTCTCCGTCTGGCTCATCTTCCACAGCGTGTCGCGTGATTCGAGTGTGTTGAGGCTCGCGAGCGCCTGCACCACGGTCTTGCGCGTCTGCGCGTGGGGTTGTTTGGCGCTGCTGGCGATCAATTCGGCGCGGGCAGCCGGTTCGGCGATTTTTGCGAGCGCTTTGGCGGCCTCGCTGCGTACGGCGTGGAACTTGTCCTCGCGCAGGATCTTGCCCAGCTTCGCGATGTGCTTCTCGCCAAGGCCGCGCACAGCGAGCAGACGGCCGATCACGTCGGATTCGAGCTGTTTGTCGAGCATCGGGCCGGGTGGCGTGAAGCTGATTTTCGCCAGCACGGTGTAGTCCGGGTCCAGGCGCACGAGTTCCGGTTGCGATGGCAATGCGAAGTAAAAATCCTCGACTTCCTTGCTCACATCCATCGTGAAACGCAGCGCGTCCTTCTTACCGGCGACCGTGAAGCCCACGGGTAGCGGCAGGCGGAAGAGGCGCACCTGCTCGCTGAGTTTTTGCGTCTGCTTCACGGTGATTTTGGCCTGCTTCGCGGCCGCATCCCAGGCGTAGTCCATTTTCAACTCAGGCACGCCGCCGTGGTGCAGCCATTGATCGAAAAACTGATCGAACGACAGGCCGCTGACCTCCTCCACGACATCCTGCAAGTCATCCGTGCTCACGATGCCGCTGCGGTGCCGCTCCAGGTAGGTTTTGATGCATTTGCGATACAACTCCGCGCCAAGCTGGCTGCGCAGCATGTGCAGCACCCACGCGCCTTTCGGATACGCGCGGCTGTCGAACTGCTGCATCGGGTCCGCGTAATCACGCCAGACGATGGGGCGGGTGTCGTTGGCGCGGAACACATCTTCCGCCTCCTGCCACAGCAGATACTTCATCGCATCAGTGCCGAGCTTCTCACCTTCGTAGAGCACCGTGTAGTAGCTGGCGAAGCCCTCATTGAGCCAGAGATGCGCCCAGTCGCGGCAGGTGACGAGATCGCCGAACCATTGATGCGCCGCCTCATGCGCGTCGAGCCCGTGCAGCGAGCGCAGCTCCTCGGTGTCCGCGTTGAACAGCATGCCCGCTGCCTCAAACGTGCAGCTGGTGTTTTCCATGCCGCCCGCGAGGAAGTCGAGACAATAGACCTGGTAATACTTGTCCCAGGCGAACGGCACACCGATTTCCTGCTGGTAGAACTCGATGATCTTGCGCGTGTCAGCGAAGGCGTTCTGCGCCTGTGCCGCGCGCGATGGCGGCACCAGCAGCGCGAGCGGCAGTTTGCCCGCCTTGTCCTCCAGTCGGTGAAAATGCCCGCAGGCTAGCGCGATGAGGTAGTTCACATGCGGCTGATTTTGCAGCCAGTGCCACGCCACCAGACCGCCAGCTTCCGGCGTCTCGCTTTGCAGCGTGCCATTGGAGACGACCTGCATGCCCTTCGGCGCATGGCAGATCACCTCGCTGGTGAAGCGCTCGTTCGGGTAATCGTAGCTCGGAAACCAGAAGCGGTGCAGTTCCGCCTCGCCCTGGCTCCACACCTGCGTGTCGCCCGCCTTGTAGCCCATCTCCGGCGTGCGAAAATACAGCCCGTGCTCCGGCTGCGCCGAATACTTCACCGTGACCGTCGCCTCCGCGTCCGGGGCGATGGCCGTGGCGAAGGTGATGATCAGTTTGTCCTGCGTGACCTGATGCTCCGCGATTTTGGCACCGCTTGCCGTGATGGCGGCGATGTTCAAACCCACCGCATCAAGCTCCAGCTTTTCCAACGGCAGCGCGATCGGCTTGAAGCGTAGCGTCGCTGTACCGGCAACTGTGCGTTTGGCAAAATCCGGCGTCACATCGAGTTTCAGGTGCAAAATGTCCGCCCGCCGGTCCCGCGCATACTTGCGGCCTGGGATGAGCTGCATCGGCTGCGGCAGCAGTTGCTTGTCGCAATGCCGGCAGTCATAGGAATCGGCGAACACGCTGGAGTTCAGCAACGCGGCGGCAAGGAGCAGGTGGGGGAAGCGCATGATGGCGAGGATTGGAGCGAAGCCGCTCTCCACGCAAGGCATTCTTGCCGTTTGCGCGGGCGCTGCTAACCTCGGGGCATGGTCGCCGAACTCACGCCCGAATACCTCGCCACGCTGCGCCGGATGACCGGCGAGCAGAAATGGCGCACGGCCTTCGGCTTGTACTGGTCGGCACGCAGGCTCAAAGCCGCTGCGGTGCGGGAGCAGCAGCCTGAGTGGAGCGAGGCGCAAGTGCAGCAGCGGGTGAAGGAGATTTTTATACATGCAGTCACCTGAGCCATTTCTCTGGCAGCAAGCCTGCGCCTTTGATGCCTGATGTCTTCTTGTAGCTGCATCGGAAGGAGGCTCGTTCCGACAGCGTATAGGAGAGGTCATGCTCACTTTTTCCGACCGCAGCCACGGCTCGTCACCCCTTCAACGGCGTGACTTTTTGCGCATCGGCGGGCTGGGCCTGGGCGGGCTTGGTTTGAGCGATTTGATGGCGCTTGGGGCGGCGAAGAAATCACTGCTCAAGGACAAGTCGGTCATCTTCCTGTTCATGCACGGCGGGCCGTCGCAGTTTGAGACCTTTGATCCGAAGATGGACGCGCCGTCGGAGATCCGCAGCGTCACGGGCGAGATCAAGACCGCCATTCCCGGCGTGACTTTCGGTGGCACGTTTGAGCGGTTAGCGAAGCTGGCGGACAAGTTCAGCATCGTGCGCTCCTTCGTCACCGGCGACGCGGTGCATGACATCAAGACCATCGTCGGCAAGGACACGATGAAGGCGAACTTGGGCTCCATTTATTCGCGCATTGCCGGGCCGCTGCGTCCAGGCAGCGCCATGCCGACGAACGTGGCGCTGTTTCCGCAGGCGATTTCATCGGCCACGATGCCGGTGATCAAGAAATTCGGCGATTTCACCTCCAGCGGCGAGTTCGGAGCCACCTATCAGCCCTTTGTGCCCGGCGCAGGCAGTGGCGCACAAGCGGACATGACTTTGAGCATGCCGCAGACGCGGCTGGATGACCGCCGCACGCTGCTCACCTCGTTGGATCAATGGAAGCGGAATATGGATGTGAGCGAGTCCATCGGCGGTGCTTCGGCATTTCAATCACTCGCGTTTGACGTGCTGCGGCGTGGGGTGTCAGACGCGTTTGATCTTTCCAAAGAAGACCCCCGACTCATCGCCCGCTACGACACCGCTCCGCTGCTGCCAAAGGACCGCATCAGCACGCAGTGGAACAACCGCGAGCACTACGCTGACAACGCCGCCACGCTCGGCAAGCTGCTGCTCATGGCGCGGCGTTTGTGTGAACGCGGCTGCGGCTTCGTCACCGTGACGACGAGCTTTGTGTGGGACATGCACGCCGACAACAACAACGCGCCATGCCGCACCGGCATGGACTACGTTGGGCGGCCGTTCGATCACGCCGTCTCTGCTTTGATCGAGGACATCGAAGCACGCGGCCTGAGTGAAAAAATCATGCTCGTCTGCTGCGGTGAGATGGGGCGCTCGCCGAAGATCAACCTCAAAGGCGGTCGCGATCACTGGGGCGGCCTCGCGCCGCTCATGATCTACGGCGGCGGCCTCAAAATGGGCCAGGTCATCGGCCAGTCGTCCTCCAACGGCGGCGAACCCGCCTCCGAACCGATCACGATCCCCGATTTGATCGCCACCATCATGCACACGCTCGTGGATCTTGGCGAAGCGCGTGTCACCGACGGCCTGCCGCCGAATCTGCTCAACGTGCTGACACGCGGCCAGCCGATTCGTGGGCTGGTGTGATGGAAAGGCTACTGCGCCAGTTTTTAATAGCCAGGGAATGAGATGTCCGCGCGCTGCTGGCGTTTTATCCCGCTGATGAACTCCCTTTCCCGCTCCACGCTGCATGGTAGCCTTGGTTTTGCCGCTGTCAGTGTCGCCGCGTATTCGATCTGGGCCTTCGCACCGCGTGTCGCAGGCAGTGAGATCGGCATGTATGCGCTGATCGCGCTGGTGTTTCTCGGCGGTACGGGTTTGGCGCTGAACGGCCTGCTAGCGGGGGAGAACCGGCTGCGGCGGTTTTACCGTCTGTTTTTGCCTGCGTTCCTCGGTTATGCAGTGCTGTGGAGCGTGGCATGGTTTGTGATCAAGGGGCGGCCGGGTGAATGGGTCGGCGCGGCGGCGGGAACGCTGTTTTTTGCGTTTGTCGCCTGGAGCTCGCTTGGGCGCGCACGGGGTTTCTGGTTGGCGGCTTTGATGCTGTTTGTGCTGCACACAGCGGGTTACTTCATCGGTGGAAAGTGGATGTACGGCGTCCTGGGTGCGGGAATCGAGGGCTGGACGAAGCCGCAGGTCGCGATCGTCGCGAAACTGGGCTGGGGATTGTTCCACGGGCTCGGATTCGGTGCGGGTATAGGGTTTGCGCTGGGATGGTGGCAGCGGGGGCCACGCTGAGAAACTGATTCCACAGGTTGCACTCCCTTAACCACATGCCAAAGATGGGCGCTCCTTCCAAGAATGAGCGACCCAATCCGGCACGAGTGCGGCATAGCAGTGGTGCGGCTGAAAAAGCCGCTCGGCTACTACTATCAAAAATACGGCACCGCCTTGTTCGGACTCGACGCGTTACAGGCGCTGATGACGAAGCAGCGCAACCGCGGACAGGACGGCATGGGCATCGGCTGCTGCAAGCTCGATATGGCCCCCGGCCTGCCCTACATGTTCCGCGTGCGCAGCACGGAGAGCGTGGAGCAGATCGGCCAGGTGTTCGATGACGAGCGCAAGGAGTTCAAACGTATCGCCCGCCGTATCGACAAGCAGCGCAAGGACGAGCGCGACCAGGAAGGGAAGGAGTTCGTGCCGTTCGAAGAGGACCCGGAGGCGATCAAACGCGAGTACGAGCTGGCGGGGGAAATTTACATCGGCCACCTGCGCTATGGCACCAGCGGTGACTTTGGCAAAGGCTGCCTGCATCCCTACATCCGCCGCAGCACTTGGCCCACGCGCACGCTGATGGTGATGGGCAATTTCAACCTCACCAACACTCGCGAGCTGAACCAGATCATGATGCAGCGCGGGCAGCATCCCGTCTTCGGCACTGATACGCAGAGTGTCATGGAGGAAATCGGCTTCCAGCTCGACGAGGCGCACACGAAATTGTACCACCAGATCCGCGACGCGGGCATGGCTGGTGACGAGATTCCAGCGCACATCAGCGAGCAGCTTGATGTGACCAGCGTGATCACCGAGTCCGCCACACGCTGGGACGGCGGCTACGCCATCGTCGGCGTGATCGGCAACGGCGATCTCTTCGCCATGCGCGACCCCAGCGGCATCCGGCCCTGTCATTACTTTGAAAACGACGAAATCCTCGCCATCGCCTCCGAGCGCGTGGCCCTGATGTCGGTGTTCGGCGTGTTTGAGGAGGACATCAAGGAGCTGCCGCCCGCCCATGTGGCCGTGGTCAAAGCGGACGGACGCATGAGCATCCAGCCCTTCACCACGCCGCGTGAGTTCATGCCCTGCTCCTTTGAGCGCATTTATTTCTCGCGTGGTAACGACTCGGACATCTACCGCCAGCGCAAAGCCCTGGGCGAGCAGCTTGTCCCGCAGGTCGTGCAGGCCATCGACAACGATTTCGAGCACACCGTGCTCAGCTTCATTCCGAACACCGCCGAGACCGCCTATTACGGCTTCCTCGACGGCCTGCGCAAAAGCCGCCGCATCGTCGTGAAGGACGCGCTCATGGCCATGCTTAAGAATGGCGAGATCGACGAGGCGAAACTCGACGACCTCGTGCTGCGCAACTGGCCGCGAGGTGAAAAAATCGCCCTCAAGGACATCAAAATGCGCACCTTCATCGCCCAAGAGAGTGGGCGTGACACGCTCGTCTCCGGTAGCTATGACATCACTTACGGCGTCGTCACGCCGAAGGATAACCTCGTCGTCATCGACGACTCCATCGTGCGCGGCACCACTTTGAAGAAAAGCTTGCTACGCATCCTCGCGCGCACCAATCCGCGCCGCATCATCGTCTGCTCCACCGCGCCGCAGATCCGCTATCCCGACTGCTATGGCATCGACATGGCCGAGCTGGGCAAATTCATCGCCTTCCAGGCCGCCGTGGCCCTGCTGCGTGAGCGTGGCATGTCGAACGTCGTGCCGGAAACGTACCGTGCCTGTAAGGCCGAGTTGAGAAAGCCCCGCGAGGAGATGCGTAACGTCGTGAAGGCCATCTACGCGCCATTCACTGACGAGGAAATCTCCGCCCGCATCGCCCAGATGATCAGCCCGGAGGAAACCCCGTGGCATGGCACTGTCGAGGTCATCTACCAAAACATTCCCGGCCTGCACAGTGCCCTCGGCGCTGAATACGGTGACTGGTACTTCAGTGGCGATTACCCGACACCCGGCGGCTACGCCGTGGTGAACCAATCGTTCATCTTCTACTGCGAGGCCAAGGACGGGCGGGCGCACGAGGTGCTGCTGTAAGGTGGTCCGCACAGTCCTCTGTGCGGTACTTCCATGGCACCCAAACCCCTGCGTCTTGTCAAAGGCCGTTCCAGCGCAAAACCCCACACGGAGTGTGCGGACCACTACGCCACACCGAAGGCGCACACCTCGTTCTTGTTCGCGCAGAGCCGCGTGAGGTGGAATTCGGCGCAGAGCGGCGGCGCTTCGCGTTTGAGCGTTTCAAGCAGTGGATACTCGTCGTTGCCCTTGAATTTGATCGTCACGATGAAGTTGCGCATGCGTTTCTCCCGCAGCCATTCGAGCAGCAGGTCGATGCTGCGTTGTGGCGCGGCGATGACATCGCATACGAGCCAGTCCACGGTCTGCGGCGGCTGGTATTTGAACGCATCGGCGGTTTCAAAACGCAGGCGCGGATGGCGCATCAAATCCTCACGCAGTTCGGAACGATCCACGGCGATGACCTGTGCGCCGCGTTGGATGGCGACGTAGCTCCAGCTTCCCGGTGATGCGCCGAGATCGACACAGGTCTGGCCACGCTCGATTTGGCGTCCCAACCGCTGCTCGGTCTCGACCAGCTTCGTGAAAGCACGCGAAGGCGCGCTTTTGTCATCCGCCAGCGGCACTTCGCCGCGTGGGAACGATGAAATCAAACTGCGATGCGCAAAAGCATGCGGCGCGATCGCGATGGAGATCCAGCCGGCCTCGGGAGACGTGAGAACGCACTGCACGAGGGATGTTTCGGGAGTGAAGGCAGCGGTGACGCCGGACTGCCCCTCACCTAACCTCTCCCCGAAGTTTGTTGTTGGAGGTTCAGTCAGTCCTTGGCGGGGAGAGGGATGCTGCTGTGCGTGTTGTGAAAACTTGGAGGCCTGCGAATGCTGCTCCCTCACCCCGCCCCAAACATGGTTGCTTTCAGTCGCTTGCAGCGGGGAGAGGTGAGGTGAGGGGACCTCTTTCACCAGCGACCGCAGCAGCCGTCTGCGCCGCTTTTTCAAGCGCTCCACGAGACGCGCCTGAATCAATTCACAGCGGTGTAGACCCGCCTTGCCCTCGCCATACTGCGGCCAAAGGTGCAGCCGCCAGGGCTGGTCGTCTGGGAAATGACCGGCGATGGCGTCAATGATGCGATCCGCCCAGGCATTGATCGAGGTGGACTGGACTGCGACGGCGTCTGGCAGGGTTTGCCGGGCGAAGGCGAGCCACCGGTCGTCCAGACTCACATCAGCGGTGAATCCGAGTTCGGCGACTTCATTTACCACCGCCGCAGGCGCATGGCGGCGCAGTTCATCTGCGAGGAACGGGGCGAAATCGGGATCGGCGAGGAAAAGATGCACGCTTGTCTCAAACGATCACGGTTTGATCGGCACGTTCTCCTTGAACGGCGACACCACGCCGAGCGTGGACGGCAGGAAATCGTCCGTGCGGAAGCAAGAGGCAGGCAGGCCCTCGGCATTGATCAGGTTCGCGCCTTCGGGCCAGCTCGCCCAAGCGTAGCGCACGCCGACAGGCTCCGGCACCGTCTCGCTCCAGACGACGACCTCGTTGCCCTCGATCTTCGCCTTGGCCCAGACCCATTTCTGATCGGCTCCGCTGATCTGGAAGTGCTTCAACTCGCCGTCGTCGCGAGTTTTCAAGCCGGTGCCGGTGTGCTCGAACTGGATGCGCACCTTGTCGCCCTGCACGACGGAAGATTGATACAGCGGGCCGCTGAACTCGGTGCCGGTTTTGCCGTAATCCTTGGCCAGCGCCCACAGCGCGAGCCGGCGACCGACCTCCTGCTTGTTCTTCGGGTGGCTGTCGTTCTGCTCGCCAATGTCGTTGATGAAGGCGATGCCGCATTTGTCCAGCGTCTGCGCGGTGAGCGTCTGCGCCTCCTGCAACTCGGCCCAGGTGTCGGCAACGCCGGGTTCTGTCGTCACGGCCCTGCCATTGCCGAAATTCGCGAGCTGCACGATGTAGAAGGAGAACGCGTCCACCCACTGCTTGCGCCAGTCGTTGATCATCGTCGGTAGCAACTCTTGATACTGAAAGGCACGTTTTTGGTTCGACTCGCCCTGATACCAGATCGCGCCCTTGATGCCGTAGGGCACTAGCGGGGCCACCATGCCGTTGAACAGCACGCTGGGTTGATGCGGCGTCTTGGTCGGGTCATCCGCTGGGCGCGGGGCCTGCAGTTTGGTTTTCTTTTGGTCAGCAGGCAGATTTGCGTTTTCCTCGTCGATCTTCTTCACCTCTGCCTGCCAGTCGGTCTTGTGCTGGTCAAAGGCGGCTTGCTCTTTCGGTCCATCCCACTTGGCGGTCACATCCTTCCAGTCGGCGATCAAGTCATTCGCGCAGGGGCGTTCCGCGAGTGCCTCACTGCTGGTCCAGGCCTCAATGCGGGTGCCGCCCCAGGAGGTGTTGATCAGTCCGACCGGCACTTTCAGCACCTGATGCAGGTGGCGGCCAAAGAAATAGCCCACGGCGGAAAATTCGCCCACGTTCGTGCTCGTGGCCTCTTTCCATGCGCCCTGGCAATCGGTCTGCGGCGTCATGCTGGGATTGCGCACCACATTGAACATGCGGATCTGCGGATGGCTCGCGGCGGCGATCTCCTCCTCGGCCTTGCCCGCCTGTTTCACCGTCCACTGCATGTTCGACTGGCCGGAACAGATCCACACCTCGCCGACGAGCACATTTTTGAGCGTGATCGTATTTGTGCCGGCCACCACGAGGTCCGCAGGCTGCGCGTTCGCGTTCATCGGGTTCAGCGTCACGGACCACTGGCCACTGGAGTCAGTCACGATGCTGTGCGCCTGCTCGCCGATGCTCACTTTCACTTCCTCGCCAGCGTCGGCGCTGCCCCAGATGCGCACGAGTTGGAGCTGCTGGAGCACCATGCCGTCGGAGAAAATGGCAGGCAGTTTAACCTCGGCATGCAGCGTGGCAGTGGCCAGGAGGAGGTAGGAAAAAACGTGTTTCATGGCGGGGATGGTCGTATGCGGGCGGGTTGCAGGCAAGTAAGCCAAATGTCAGAGCAGGGTGCTGTCGTCCGTGCGTTCCAGGCGGCCGATCTTCTTCTTGATCGTCTCCAGCAGCACCGTCATCTCATGCACGCAGCGGAAGCACTCCTTCTGCGTCTCCGCGTCCGCCAGTCCGGGCACGGCGGGATGAATCTTCATGAATTGCAGTGCGATGTTTTTGCAGGCTTCACGAATTTGGGCAGTGGCGGCGGGGCGGTCCATGATCGCAGACTACAGCGTCCCATGCAGGCTGCAAGAACGCACGTTGTTCACGCTTTAGCGTGATTTTCACGCCCGGACACGCTAAAGCGTGAACAACGTACTCTGCCATGAACCTCGTCTCCACTGCCATCCGCTACTCCACCTTCATGCTCGCCATCGCGGGCGTGATCGCCATGGGGATCGTGCTGCAGACCATCCGCAGCCAGGAGTCCTCCATTCCGCCGCCGCCTGTCGCTCCGCCGCAGAAAAACGCGCCGGATGACATCGCCGCCACCGGCATTTTGGAAGCGCAGGGCGAAAACGTCGCCATCGGCGTGCCGGTGGCCGGTCTCGTGACCGAGGTCAGCGTGGCGGTCAATCAGGTCGTCAAAGCGGGCGCTCCGCTGCTCATCCTTGATGACCGTGAGCTGCGCGCCTCCTTGCTCAAGCAGCAGGCCGCCATCGCCGTGGCGCAGGCGAACCTCGAAGTCACCCGCGCGCAGCTCGCGAAGGTGCAGGACATGCTCGACCGCCTCAAGTCCATACCCGACCAGCGGGCCATCAGCCAGGACGATCTGCGCAACAGCACGAATGATGTCCTCGTTGCCAAGGCGCAGATGCAGGCCACCGCGGCCCAGCTCGCCGCCGCCCAGGCCGACGTGCAGCAGACCGAGCTGCTCATCGACCGCCTCACCGTCAAAGCCCCGCGCGACGGCACCATCCTCCAAGTGAACATCCGCGCCGGCGAATACGCCGCCCCACAGAACAAGCCGCCCGCCCTCGTGTTGGGGGACATCTCCACGCTGCATGTGCGTGCGGATGTCGATGAGCAGAACGCCATGGGCGTCGCACCCGGTCTCGACGCCACGCTCTCGCTCAAGAGCGACTCCTCACGCCGGTTCAAGGCGCGCTTCGTCCGCATCGAGCCCTACGTCATCCCCAAAGTCTCCCTCACCGGTGCCAGCACCGAACGCGTGGACACCCGCGTCCTCCAGGTCATCTACCAGCTCGACAAGCCCCAGGACCAGAACCTCTACGTCGGCCAGCAGGTGGATGTGTTCATTGCGCGGAAAGGCAAGTAGTCCTGTTGCTCCGCTGCCGCCGTTACCATTCGATTGAATAGAAGTGTTCACGGCGTAGGATGCCCCATGACACTGCAAGTTCCAGACACCGTCACAATACAGGCAGACTGCTCGGCCGCAGAGCTAATCTTTGGCATGGTCGTCGGTCTGTTTTTCCAAGGACGGCTCTCCTTGGGGCAGGCTGGTGAAGCTTTGGGCTTGTCCAAGCCGGACATGATGTGTCAACTCAACGAACGCGGCCTGCCGATGCCCTACGGAGCTGAGGATGCTACGAAGGATCTGGCCGTGATCGACCGGCTGTTTGGGCAGGCCAACGCAACGTCCCTGCCATGATCGCTGTCAGCGACACCACCGCGCTGACCACTCTCATCAAGTCCCGCCTCGACTGGGTGTTGCCGCGACTCTTTGGCCAAATCCTTATTCCCTCAGCCGTCGCCGCCGACCTCCTTCAATTTAATCCTGTCCTGCCAGTTTGGTGCGTCGTTCGCGCAGCCACTGCGTAAATGGGGGTCAGGTAAATGGGGGTCAGGTAAATGGGGGTCAGGATGCAACTGGCTGACAAATTAACAGTGACAATAGCTTTATGCAATATTGTCAAGCAGTTGCACACTGACCCCGTTTCCCCTGACCCCGTTTCCACCCGCCGATTTTGGAATGCAGGTCCGTCCGTTCGGCACTGAAGTCCTCCACCGCGCGTTGTTTACCGCCTTCAAATACGCTGCTGGCCAGCGTGCTGAGCTTCTTTTTCCACTCCGTGACCTGCACGGGATGGACTTCAAACTCCTTAGCGATTTGTTGCACTGTCTTGACGCCCTTGAGGGCTTCCAAAGCCACTCTGGCTTTGAACATGGCGTCGTGTCTTTTACGTTTGGCTTTCACTGGGTATATCGGGGTCTGGGGTGGAAATCCCAACCCGTAACCACCATAAACTCACAACTTCACTACTGGCCCGAATTTCGGGGTCCACCTCAATTAAGCCCAAATTTGAACTACCGGAAATACCGTGCTGAACGCACTTGGAAACGCCTCACTGCTTGGCTTCGCGCTCATGGAGTGACTGCTCAAAAGCCAAACCACGAACTACGCAAAGAAGCAGGTTCCATTATTAATGAAAATTTTGGATTACACTCAGCCTCAGTGTTTTTGCGCCATGCAGACATTTCAACCACGGCTAAGAGCTATGTGGATAATCGTAAACGAGTCACAGTGGGACTAGGATCACTCTTGGCACCAAACGTCACAAACACCGTAAAACCAGATATTAAAGCGCCGAAAGCGTCATCAAAAGACGCAAAAAAATCAGTGACCACCCGAAGCAAATCAAAACATGCTTAAAATGGCTCGACATTAACAACGCCAAAAGCGAACTTCATGTCATGTCGTTCAATCAATAAGCCGCATGCCCAAATGCGCGCAGTGGCGGTCACGGTGATCGTTCATTGGGGATTTAGGTTTTAAAAATGCACCATTAACCCATCCTTGCTTTTTTCCATATTGAATCGGCATCCATTCGGTATCATTGTTAAAGACAGGCTCACCAAAAACAGGCTCACCAGTGACTTGAACTTCTTGTCCGTTCAGCAATCGAAACAATGAAGCTGAACTCGCTGAAGGTGAAGATCGAACGTTCAGCGAATCACCAGCAGATAAGCCAACCACAACATAACCCTGGAGTGTAAAAGACAGCACACCTTGATCTGCCCCCCCCTTTCAATGGAAGAGACGAACGCTCTGCCGCTTCAATCCGCTGCTTGGAGTCCGCATCAAGAATTGATAAAGGTATGTCAAAGGTTAATCCATCATCCCGGCGAACGACTACGCTAATGGTGGATAGGCTCAGTATTTTCCCACGAATCGTTCTCCCATCCGTGCTTTTGAGCGCCAAATAATCATCGTCTATCTTTCGTGAGGGCGTCAGTGGTAGATCAACGCGGCCAGTAGCAGATTGCCCTTCGATCTCATTTTTTTTAGCGGTAGCCAGTTTAGGGTTAGAAGCGCTTTGTTCATGAAGTGAATGTGGGTGCTCTGGAATCGCTGAACTTTTCCCTTCTTTTTTGTCAAAAAAACTTCCAATGAGACCAATCACCAAAATAATTCCAAATATTCTTGCACATCCGAGCCAATTGCAAAACCTCACACCTTCGATGTTACAAATGCTGTGTGTTGCGATCAGTTATGGCAGATAACACATTTAGCCTAAACAGCGTTGGTTTTCAGGGGTTTTGCAATTAGCTCATCCAGATCCAGAATTATATTTTTTATAGCCTTCGGGATCACAATTTTGAAACTCAATTGCGCAACGGCGACTGCACAGTTGATAATATTTAGAATATTTTCCGCACCAAGGACAGGCTTCCATAATAGACTAAGAATTACGACGATTTAGAGCTAAGCTACCAACCAGCGGCACTCCATTCTTACTAAACCACACATCAAAATTAAATTGGCTGGAACTGATTAAAAAGATGTTTGGCGAGAAATTAACATAGAGCGATGTAATCACTGGTTTCTTTCACTGGCATCACCCCACGAGCGAAAAAACCGTACGTTGGTAATGAAAACAGGCGTGGCGTGCTTGGAGGCTCTGATCACTGCCTGCACTTCCGCGATGAAGTCACGCGCGCCTCGCAGCGGCCCGAGGCGCGATTCATAACGTTGTAAGTAGTCCATGCGACGTTCTGGCAACTGAACGCGACAATAGACAACGCAGAAGGCAAGGAATTTCAGGCTGCAAGGAAGGCAACGGGAGTGCGAGGCTCCCACGGCATCGATTTCATTCAGGTAGTGGCACAAGTCGTCCCTGTTCACCCCCTGGAGGAGATGCGCCAGACGAGCGTAGTCAGCAAGGCCGTAACGACCACGCGCTAAACAGCACGTTGCATGCTCTTTGCGTGCGTTATGGATCAATCGTAGGATGTTATTCCGAAGATTTTCGGGTACATGCTCAGTCAGTCGTGTCATCTTTCAATTGCCCTGGTTGGTGTTTCGCTTGTTATTTTGGTTTGCAGATGCCTTAGAACTCCTCTTCGTCTTTTGCGAGCGCTGCCCAATCAAGCTGCTGAATCAGGGATTTCACCTCTGGAGCCATCAACGGTGGTGCCTTTTGTTGATGCCAGATCAAAATCAGTCGCTTTGCTGGGCTAAAATCGCCTTTGGCCCGGTCCTCTATGAAGAGCGCGGAAATTTGCGCGGGAGGCAGGATGCAGCCCGTTCTTCCGCCGGTTCTCTCAAAACACCGCACTTGAGAAGGAATCAAATAAATGGGGGCTAAACCCCACGCTTGTTTTAATCCAGCCGCGTGACTGTAAATGAGCGATTGGTTGGTGCTATCCTTGGGCACCCCACCAAGTATTCCTTCATATAGTGCGTTCATACGAACCGAAAGGGCACTGATGCTTGTGCCGCTCTGGAGGCGTAGTTTTAGAAACGGTGGCGGAGTTAAAATGATTTGTTGAGGCATGTTGTTAAAGGTTGGCTTGCCTTGGCTGGTTCGCCGCTTGGAGCAGTGCGCGGAAGCGTGCAAAATCCCGATCTTCAACGGCTTCTCGTACTACTGGCTGGACGCGCCAGCAATCCGCCAAGTAAAGCGCCCTCAGGTGCGGCAGACGTTCAAGTGGTGTCAAATCAGCCACTCGTTCGCAGTAGGAGAGATTGAGTGAACGCAAATTCTGTAGGTGAGCCAGAGGCCTGAGATCCGCCAACATGGAAGATCCAAGGAGATTCAACTCTTCCAGATTTACCAGAGGTTCGAGAGGATGCAGATCGATTATGCCATTGGTACCAGAAATATCCAAATGGGTGAGTTTGATGAGTGCAGACAGAGGAGTGAGATCACTCAGGTTGAAGGATAGGCAGAGGTCCAGCCAGCGTAACCTCGTCAGAGCTGCAAGCTGGGAGTAATCCTGCTGCTTCGAGAAGCGGCGGAGACCTAGTTCTTCAAGCTGGGTTAATGCCGCGAGGGGTTGCAGATCCATCGGCTGTTGTTGTTGTAATGCATCAACAGTCAAACTAGTCAGCGATTGGAGCTGAGAGAGCACCTCAAGGCTCTTACCACTGCAATGCAACCTTATTCTAAGCCTTTGGATATGGTTGAGACAAGCCAGAGGTTGCAGATCATCGGAGTCCTTGACCGAGGGAAGGTAGAGATGCGTGATGTCTGTGCAGTGGGTCAACACATGCAGGCTCACCCCTGCTCCCACTTCCACGCTAAGCCCCGCAAGCGCCTGCGGTGGCATCATATCTTCAAAAGCATGAGCGGCAAGGGGAGTGTCATTGATGCCATAAACCAGCCAGCCGGGATAAGATTTCACCCATTCGTCCCAGCGATCCATCTGCTGAAGCGGCGATGGTACTGGCATCTCATGATTTCCCAAGCTGAAAAATCTAGGCCAATCGTCCGGCACAATAAAAGTGTCAGGTGGGGCAGTTCGGCAGGCATGTGATCGCTCATGGATGCTGCCCGCTGCCAAGTTGAACCGCGTGCTTTTTTTCCATGCTTCGACCACAAAACTAGACGCGGCATGAGGCGCTTTTGCGTGGGTGCTGAGTGTGATTGAACGTGACACGGGCGTGAACAATTGAAGAATTTGGCTCCCAGAATGCGCTGTATTCCGCTCGCCGATTGGTGAAGGATGCGTCGATCAAGCGGGCATCTGCTAACTCAAGCTGAAGCTACGTAAAAACAATGAAGTGGTGCTCAAGTTTGTTTGCTGCCATTCTCATGCAATGTGCGTCGGCGTTCAGAATTTTAAGGCGAAAGATATTTTTTGCGCTATATCTTAAATCGCGGCTGGAAACCTATCCTTCTAGAAATAGCTCCTTTAAAAATCAATTCATTACGATGGCGGTTTTTTCTGAAATTCGGAGTATCCAGAGGTGCTCATTATTTATAATACTTCATCCGTCATGTTTTGTCAAGATTGCCTCCATGCCCGCTATTCATTTAACTCATTTGACCTTTGTGTGGCCCCTGCCTCGCAGTTAATGCAGGAATTTCTTCTTCAGCAGGCACCTGGCAGAACCTGTGTGGGAGGAGTTGGGGCTATCAGCGTTGCCCCAGCGACATCGTCGTTCTAGACTCACAGCTCGTGGCTAGGAATTGAATTGTCGGCTCACAGTATTTCATACAATCAATTATGCTAGCCCCGGACTCATCCATGACGCAAAAAACCTGTTCTCAAGTGTTCTTGTGGCTGTGCTGCGAAGGCTGGCAACGACTGGGGCCATTTGAGGTGGACCCCGAAATTCGGGCCAGTAGTGAAGTTGTGAGTTTATGGTGATTACGGGTTGGGATTTCCACCCCAGACCCCGACATACCCAGTGAAAGCCAAACGTAAAAGACACGACGCCATGTTCAAAGCCCGAGTGGCTTTGGAAGCCCTCAAGGGCGTCAAGACAGTGCAACAAATCGCTAAGAGTCTATCCGGTGAATAGCCATAATTATGAGAGTGCGTGTGTTTGTCGCTGGCGCAGCCAGTCGAGCAACGTGGGTTTTGGTTTGGGTTCCGCGTGCTTGGGCGGCGCGGCTGCGGTGGTCAAGCGCCGAGTCATCACACCGATGAAGGCGAGGTAAACGAAGGCTTCGTGATGACGCGGGTTCTTTTCATGATCACGCGTCAGGCGGCGTTGCTTCACCAGCCAGCCGAAGCTACGTTCAATCACCCAGCGTCGCGGCAGCAC
>Ga0335396_10001815_pt1 | contig 27014 bp, 24 predicted proteins | sample FRY02_FD_205743 | JGI IMG/M metagenome (GOLD analysis project Ga0335396, IMG submission 205743) | Freshwater microbial communities from Lake Fryxell liftoff mats and glacier meltwater in Antarctica - FRY-02 (spades assembly) (version 2) | ecosystem: Environmental > Aquatic > Freshwater > Ice >... | reverse complement strand
TACCCAGGGGAAGCGCTTCCGCGTTGGGCATTGGGCATTTTCTGGCGCACCGACAAAAAACCTCTCTGGCACAATCCGCGCTTGCTCGCTGATGAAAGAATAACGGGTATCCATGCTCCAACAGATGCCGAGCAGTTCATGGAAGTCTTGTGTCGGCATATCAAGATAGATGCACGTTACATCGTCAGCGCGTACGAAGACAAAACCCACTATGAGAAGAAAAAAGCTGAATTGCCAGCCAATCTCTCTATCGAGAATAATCAACTGAAAGATCCGCTGGAACGGGCTCGACTGATCAAAGTGTTCGCTCAGGGCCTGGACGCAGCGACCGGTTTTGTGCTGCCACTGGAGTGGCGTGGGGCTGGGTGGCAGAGCTGCCGCTGGTACTTCAGTAATGAAAAATTGCAGTTGTTTCCAGGTGATTCTCCGCTGGGTTTCCGCTTGCCCCTGGACAGTCTGCCCTGGGTAGCCCCGGGCGATGTTGAGCAGGAGTTTCCGAAGGACCCGTTTGCGCAGCGTGAAGAACTGGCCAGTCCGGCCGAACAGATGAGCAGTTCCGACGCCAGCGTTAAAAGCAGCAGTAAAAAAACTGTTGCCGCCAAAACCATGGCCAGGAAAAAACCAGCCATCAAGTCAGATTCCGATGAGCGAAAAATGTTCCATACAGCATTATGTGTCGAGGTTCGGGAAGGCAGGCTCTATGTATTTTTGCCACCCTTGTTGCATCTGGAACATTATGTCGCGCTGACCGCCGCCGTAGAGGCAAGCGCAGAACAACTGAAATGTCCGGTTATTCTCGAGGGTTATGAACCTCCTCGCGATCCTCGTCTGAAAAAATTGATGATTACACCTGACCCTGGCGTCATTGAAGTCAATGTGCAGCCGGCCAATAACTGGGAAGAATTCCTGGGCATCGTTCAGCCCCTGTATGACTACGCCAGACAAACCCGTTTAGGAACCGAGAAGTTCATGCTGGACGGCAGACACACGGGCACTGGCGGCGGCAATCATGTCACGCTGGGGGCAGCAAAACCCGAAGATAGTCCGTTTTTGCGTCGCCCGGATCTGCTCGGCAGTTTATTGCGCTTCTGGCAGAATCACCCCAGTTTGTCGTATCTGTTCTCAGGCCAGTTTATTGGACCAACCAGTCAGGCTCCGCGTGTGGATGAAGCGCGCGATGACAATCTCTATGAGCTAGAGATTGCGCTTCAGCAGCTGACCGAAGGCGAGACTAAACAGCCTTGGCTGGTTGATCGCATACTGCGCAACTTTCTGGTGGATCTGACGGGCAATACCCACCGCGCCGAATTTTGCGTGGATAAACTTTACTCTCCCGACAGTTCAACGGGCCGGTTAGGCCTGGTGGAGTTCCGCAACTTCGAGATGCCACCGCACTGGCAAATGAGCGCGGTGCAGGTATTGTTACTCAGGGCGCTGGTTGCCCAATTCTGGAAGCAACCTTACCGGAAGCCGCTCATCAATTGGGGTACCCAGCTACATGATCGGTTCATGCTGCCGCATTTTGTGCAGGAAGATCTGCAACAGGTAATTGATGATCTGAATGTAGCCGGGTATAAGTTTCAAACTGACTGGTTTGCTCCCTTTCAGGAGTTTCGCTTTCCGCATTATGGCAGTATCAATGTAGCTGGTATTCAATTGGATGTGCATTCAGCCATCGAACCCTGGCATGTGCTGGGTGAGGAATCCAGCACTCAGGGTACGTCGCGTTATGTGGATTCCTCGGTGGAACGCCTGCAGATAAGGACACGTAATATGACGGGAGATCGTTATATCGTTACCTGCAATTCGCGCAAAGTTCCTCTACGAACCACCCGTGTTGAAGGGGAGCACATTGCCGGAATCCGCTACAAGGCCTGGGCACCTTACTCTGCATTGCACCCAACGATTGGAGTTCACTCTCCGCTGACGATTGATATCGTGGATACTTACCTGCAGCGCTCCATTGGGGGATGCACCTATCACGTCTCTCATCCAGGCGGCAGAAGTTATGATACTTTTCCGGTCAATGGCAATGAGGCAGAGGCGCGCCGGGTGGCTCGCTTCTGGTCACACGGTCATACCCAGGGAAAAATGAATCCTGATCTCAGCGATCCACATCCGAGTCAGCCTTACACGCTGGATTTGCGCTACCAGGGCAAATGAGCAAAGCTGGTTATTGCAGAATCCCTCGCACAACTGGCGGAATATGCAGGCAACAAGTTTGGCGATTTTATCTTTCATGCACTGCCAATTGGAATGATTGCGGGAAGCCGAAGGTTTTTCTGGAACCCTCAGTTCAGCGCCGCCAATTGGTGTAGCTAAGACTGGTGAGTAGCTCTCCGGCATGCCAGATCCATCATCACTCCCACCGCCAGACTGTAATCCATCCGCTCTCCCTGCCAAAGTGTGACCGCAGTACCGTTGTCTATCTCCACGCCGATGCCGTTGTGCTCGCGCTCAATGGCTAACTCCTCTTCCACCGGATCATACGCGTCAAGAAACTGGTGCGGTATCGCGCGGGGTATTTCTCTGCCCGACGGTAATTGAAATTCAAAGTGCCCTTCATCCCTCTTTACGATTTCGATCAGCTGCTGATGCAGCAACCGATGGTGATGCCGACACAGCAGCACAAGATTATCGAGACTGGTCTTGCCGCCCTCGCACCAGTGCTGCACATGGTGCGCATCCACGAAACGCGCCTCGCAGCATCCCGGAAATGTGCACCCCTGGTCTCGCACCATCAGTGCGCGGCGCAGAGCAGCCGAGATCGTGCGGCTGCGCCGTCCCACATCCAGAACGTTGCCGCGGAAATCCTGCAGCATCGATTGCAGGGTCGAGTCGCAAGACAGTCGGCGCGCCGTGAACGGGGAAACATGAATGCTGGAACCGCCACAGTCGATGGAGCATTCGGGAGCGTGGCCCGGCCCAATCTGATCGGCAGCATCGTGGAACTCAGGTGAATTCGCAGCCGCAGCTGACGCGCAGGGTTGCAAGTTGGAAGAGCCCAGCGATAGTGACTTCGCCCGTTCAACGTGTACAATCACCTGCGCCTTTTCAGCGGAAACCAACGGTTGCAACCCATCACTGTGCAAGGATCGTGTGGCCTGCTCGGCAATAGCGACCAGCGCATCGGCACGTTTCTGCGGAAACGTTTTCTGCGAGATCACAGCGAGCCGATCCGAGGAGGATTGTGAGGACTCGTCAACAACCCGATCAACTTCGTCAGCGCGCATCGGCGGGTTCATCGCAGACACCATCGCATTGAGCACATTCACGAACGTGGCACCCTCCTCGGCCACCAATCTCGCGCGAATGACCAACATGCCATCTTCATCGAAGTGGTAACTCAAATCACGGCGTTCATAACAGTCGCGGTCATGCTGCGCATCGTTGAGTCGCGACACACGACGAAACTTGCGCACCAATTGTTCGACGTGCTGCGCCTTACCATAACGGGCAACCTGCAGCAGAAACGCTTCGTTTTCCGGCGTGGCCGACCGGGTCATGGCTCGCACTTTGGAATAACTCAACGCACCGCTGCGAAACGCGGCATCGATTTTGGCAAGCAACGGCAGCGCCTTAGCCACACGCACCTTTTCTCGAGCGGCGCCCAGATCGATACCACAGTAATAGTTAAGCCAGTGCGCTGGCGACTTCAATCCGGCACCCGCCCATGCCTCCCGCTCGATCAACGCGGCCAGGAGTTTGAGAAAGCGATACTGAGCGGCATTGATGTGACCGGCCAGACGGGTGAGCTCGTTGCTCAGAGCGATGTTATCGTCGGGGATGAACCAGTGAAACGAAGTATTCTCGGGGAGCGCGGACATGGAGTTCTCCTTTGTAACGGCAGAAGAAAATCAGATTGCTGTATATAAATACAGTATAGTCCTATGTGGCTGATATGGCTATGAACAACTTGATTTTTAGTGGGGGAATATTGCCTAGATTTTAGTATTACGTTCGGTCATTTTTGAATTGATTGGATTCTAGGGCCGCAGCGTGTCCTACCGCCTTCGTCGGTAAATGGACGCTAGTGTCCTGTCTGGATGGTACCCCATGAACCTTTATCCACGCTTCGTAGAAGCCAAAGTCGCAGCAGCTCTTCTGGATACTCCGGTGGTGTGTATGCCAGCTTGCCGCACTAAAACAATTATGGCCATTCACCTGCGCCAGAAAGTGATACCGCAAAGCACGGCACTGCCACCGGCCAAGGTCCTAACCGGTTTTTGCTCCTGCAAAACCGGCATACAGGCCGTCCATGGCCCTACCCGCAGCCTAGGCTGGCTACTGCAGAGCCTGATACACCATGCTTGGATATTTAGTCCGTATATCATTGCTGTTGGGCAATTGATTAATCATTAACAGAATGCTAAGTCCGGAACTGGGGTCGACCCGGTACAGCGAACCATAGGCACCGCCCCAGCCGTAGGAGCCGACTGCATCCATGCCGTTAGCTCCGTACAGATCGGTGGTTTCAAACCCAAGTCCGAAGCCGCGGCCATTGTCTGCGTGCAGTGTGCCGACCTGATTAGTGGTCATCAATGCGACCGAACGGGGCGATAGAACGCGCACACCATTCAATTCACCGCCACCGCGAATCATTTCCATAAAACGGGAATAGTCCTTTGCCGTGGAGATAAGACCGGCACCACCTGCCAAATTTCTACGCGGTCCTTCTATATAGTGTCCCTGACCCCTTGATCCTTCCGCTGCACGCACGGCTTTGCCCTCGGCATCGCTAGAGTACACAGCGACAACGCGTGCAATTTTTTCTGCCGGTACGAAGAAATGGGTGTCATTCATTTCCAGAGGTTCAGTGATGCGAGTACTGATCAGTTCATCGAGAGGCAGGCCACTGGCTCGTTCGGCGACGCAACCCAGCACATCGGTATTGTAACCGTAGACCCAGGCTTCACCGGGTTGCTCCAGGAAGGGCAGTGAGGCAAGCCGTGCCATGGTGGTACAAACCGCCTCATCCTTATCTGCGGTATACCAGCCTGCGCCAGCGGCCGGGCCGAGACCCTGCTGACGATAAAGCTCCGCGATGTGTGCCTGGGTGCCGTAGGAAATACCGGCTGTGTGGGTGAGCAGATCTCTTAAAGTAATCCCTCTTTTGGCTGGAACTATCTTCATGCCAGCGTCGCTCATTTCGGCGACGGTGGTGGATTTGTATTCTGGAATGAATCTGCTGACCGGGTCGCTCAGATTGAGCCTGCCTTCTTCCATCAGAGTCAGGATGACCACACTGGTCAAGGCTTTGGTCTGCGAGGCAATTCTGAACATGCTGTCCGTGCGCATTTCCTTGCCGGCTTCCCGGTCGCTCCAGCCGACTGCACGCTCATACACGATTTCGCCATTCTGCAGCACAAGTGCCACGGCGCCGGCGAGTTGTTGCTGGTCCACATAGTCCTGCAGGACCTGGTCGAGCCGCGCCAGCTTTGACTCGTCGATGCGAAGTTCAGGCTGAGCGTTAAGCGACAGCGCTGATAGCGTTAGTGTAAACAGCAGAACAAGACGGGCGATTGCAGGTGCAGAGGACATAACAGGCTCCGAGTTATTTTTGTTTTGTGAGTGAGTATACTGCTGTTTTTCAATCGGGTGTAAGCGGATTATCTGGCGCGGATGGCAACTTAAATCCGGCGCCTTCGATTGGTTCTGAGTTTTAAAGATTGAATCGCTGCCGCAAAAAATGGGCAATTCCGTCGGCATTGTGATGGCCAATCACCTCGGTTGCAGCGGCTTTGATCGCTTCATTGGCATTGGCGGGTGCATAGCTTTCATCCGCCGTCGCAAACATGCTCAGATCGTTATCGCTGTCGCCGAAACAGACAACCTTGCTGACTCCCAGCTGCTTTCGCAGCAGTTCCACGGCGCCGCCTTTGCTGGCACGGCTGTGATGAACATCCATCCACTTGAGCGTTTTATTTTCCATGGCGGGCCCTGAGTAAGCCACCAGATGTGGCTCTGCGCTGATGCTGACTTGAATAGCATCAATGTCCGAGGCCCGACCAAGCATGCTGATATTGGTGATTTCAGCATCAGGCGGCATTTGTGCAGCAGGGAGAACAATTGCGCCAGGCCGCGCAATGAAGTTGGCAAGTACACGCTCTTCAATCGGATTCCGTACCGGGGTATGGAAGATAAAGTGGCGGTTTTTGGAGTCAATACTGGAAATAAACGGGGTGATTCCGCGCGCCATCGTTGCTTCCAGAATATGACCCGCTTCAGTGAGGGTGAGGAAGTTATCCAGAGACAGGGTTTCAACCCGCGGGTCCCAGATAATGACGCCATTGGTGTAGATATGCGGCAGTTGAAAGCCATGCCCTACTATGATGTCCTGGGCAGAATGCAGTGCGCGCCCGGTGGCCACGGTGTAGGCAATGTTTTTCTTAGCCAGTAGCGTCAGCGTCTCGCGCGTGAACGACGATATCTTGGAGGCATCATTTAATAGTGTGCCATCTAAATCAAAAACGATGAGTTCCATAGAACAGCGTTATCTCCAATCTCCGAGCCTTACAATGAACTAAGTATGTACCTGATTGACCATTGTTTATTACATCTCACCAGTTCCAGTTGTCAGGTATATAAAAAACGGATAAAAAACAGTAGCTTATAGGATGGCATGGTAGGTGCATGCACTGATGTCTATACAGAAGATTCAGGAGTTGTGATCATGCACTTTTCAAAACCTAAATTTCGTCCTATGCCTCTGGCTTATAAAATCCTGAGCATCGTGTTAATAGTCTGCTTTTTATTTATTGGTCTGGTGGGTCTGATACTGCCGATTATCCCCGGCATCCTGTTTCTAGTGTTGGCGGTCTACCTGTTGACCCGTGTGTCGCGGCGAATCTCGGCAATTGTACACAAACATCCCTGGTTTAACCGCAATATGCGCAAGCTGGATGCCGCCAGCACGCTCACCATTGGCGAGAAAACCAGACTCACTCTGCTGCTGGCGGCAAGAACTCTGATAGCGGGTGCAGAGTCTGCAATGTCCTTATTCAAAAAAAGGAGTGGGGATCAGTCCTGATCGGCTTGCCGACCTGTCAGTAATGTGTCTAAAGAGACGGAAAGCCCATCCGGCCGCGAGTATTCTGCACTGACATCCAGTCAAAAGGCCTACGTCGGTGAACAGCCGTTTCGTCGCTTATTTCGTAGCAGTGACAGCAAGCCTATTTGTTGTACTGATAGGGTACGTGCTCGTTCCATCGTATGGTGCCGACACGGCACAGCTTATTGTCTTCATGGCCCCCGTCATCGCCTCTCTGTATGGTACAAAACCTGGGCTCCTGGCCACTGCATTGTGCCTGTCAGGTTCCGCATATTTTCTGATAGAACCGCTTTACACTCTCCAGGTCGGGGACACTGAAATCATTTTACGGCTTGTCGTGTTCGGGCTGCTTGGTATAAAGATCAGTTTAATAGGGGGGTATTGGCGCAAGAGCAAACTGGCATTACAGGCTTCCGTGCAACGCCAACAGATAGCGCTGAACGCGGCAAAACTGGGTTTATTTGAGTGGGATATGCAAGCGGATATTACCATCTGGGAAAATGATCAGATGTATGAAATATTCGGACATACACGTGCAGATGGCCCTGTGAATCTAAAGCAACTTCTCGAGCACTACATTTACAAGGAAGACGTAGCCGAATTTGAAAAATTCCTGAACAGCGCGCTGCGTTCAGGTGGCAGGGTTAATTCAAGCTGTCGAATCATCCGGAAATCTGACCAGGAGGTTCGCTTGATCGAATTTAGTAGCAGGTTCCAATACTCTCCTGACAATACCCCGACAAAGATTGTCGGGGTGGCCAAAGATATTACTGAACAACGAATTATGGAAAGTACAATAGAACGTACCCGTAATCATCTGCAGTCGATTCTGGATACCGTTCCCGCCTGTATTTATCAGGTGGATATCAACGGTAACTATGAGTTTGTCAATCGTGCTTACGGTGATCTTGTTGGCCACGAGGTGAGCAGCCTGATTGGTCGAAATGTAACAGATGTATTTGAAGCTGGAGATGCCGGGGTTTTTAATGAGCATAGCAATTTCGTATTCAACAGTCATGAAACCAAAGAATTCGAAGAGAAGGTCACCATGAAGGATGGGGTACATATTTACGATTCGATCAAGACGCCGATTTTTGGAAATGACGGCATCCCATCAAGCGTGCTGTGCGTCTGTACCGATATGACTGAACGGATTCGCCTGGTAAATGAGTTAAGAGATTCCGATGCCCGCAAAGACGAATTTCTGGCAATTCTTGGTCACGAGTTGCGAAATCCTCTTGCGCCCTTATGCGCGGGTATCGAATTACTGAGCCAGGTCAAAAACAACCCGAAAATGATTGAAGACATACAGGCAATGATGCATCGACAGGCATCGCACTTGCTGCGTCTGGTTGACGATCTGCTTAATATGTCACGCATAAGTCGTGGCTTGATAGAGCTGCACCGCAACTCTTTGGATGTGAATTCCATTATCCCGCAAGCCTTGGAGCAGGTGGAAACGATCTACAACAAACGTCTTATTAAGGTGATCACCAAATGCTCCGATGAGGGTCTTTTGGTAGACGGTGATCTTGATCGCCTGACTCAGGTTGTCGTTAATCTTTTAACCAATGCGGCAAAATTCATGGATGGAAATGGAACGGTGACAATATCGACCTATGCTGAGGATGGACAGGCGGTGCTCAAGGTAGGTGATACAGGGTACGGGATTCCCGCTGAGCACCTTGAGTCGATTTTTCAGATGTTCAGCCAGGTGCCCGAGCACAAAGTTTCCACAGGTGGGGGCGGCCTGGGAATCGGGCTGGCCCTGTCTCACAAACTGATTGAGATGCACGGCGGTTCGATTTGCGTGAGTAGCGAAGGGTCAGGCCTTGGATCTGAATTCACCGTAAAAATCCCCTTGATTCGCTCGTGAATTGTCACCCGATCCTTTTAGCTGCCCGCTGATACGCCCGAAACAGTTTCAAAATCTGCTCAGTTTTTTGCAGAGACAACAAGACTTTCCCACACTATACTGTCGCCTTACTGGTTTTGCTGGTGGAAAGGGAATTTTGAATGAGATTGTCTGGCCGCTGGAAAATAAGTCTGGGTGTTATCGTTGCATTATTTGTCGCAGGCTGGTTGTCGCTGGATCGCTTAATCCTCTATGTCCCCGGAATATTGCTTGATATGCGGACGCCTACTGGCCCGAATCAGCCGGTAAACTGGCAGGCAGGGCCCAGCACTGCAGATAATTCTGAACGCCCCAATATCGTACTGATCGTTGCCGATGATCTGGGTTGGAACGATATCAGTTTCTACGGTGGCGGGGTTGCCGGCGGCACCGTGCCTACCCCTAACATCGACAGCATAGCCAGGCAGGGCGTTGACCTGCGCTCAGGCATGTCGGCCAGTGCAATCTGCGCACCTTCACGCGCATCCATTATGACGGGTCGCTACGCCACTCGTTTCGGTTTTGAATTCACCCCGCTTCCCAATGGCATGGCAAATATTACCACCCGGCTGGATGCACAAATGCCCACCGAGAACCGCCGCGCGCTGATCAGTCATCTGGATCAACAGGCTGAAGTCAACAACTTCAACGACATGGGTATGCCGACCAGCGAAATTACGATTGCGGAGTTATTGCGCCCGCAGGGCTACAAAACGCTGCATCTCGGCAAATGGCATCTGGGTGACACGAACGGATCATCGGCCGTTGATCAGGGCTTCGATGAGAGCCTTAATCTTGCGGGCCTGTTGTATCTGCCAGTCAAACATCCGGATGTTGTCAATGTCAGACAGGACTTTGACCCCATCGATAAATTTTTCTGGTCTATCGGGCGCTACTCAGTGAACTACAATTCCGGGGAACGTTTTGAGCCAGAAGGGTATTTAACGGATTATCTTACCGACCAGGCGGTCAAGGCTATTGAGGCGAATAAGAACCATCCATTCTTTATGTACCTGGCGCACTGGGCTCCCCATTCACCCTTGCAGGCTACCCGCGCAGACTATGATGCGCTGGTTCATATTGAGGATCATCGTTTGCGCGTGTATGCCGCGATGATCCGTGCGTTGGATAGAGGTGTCGGGGAAGTTCTGGATGCATTGCGTGTTAACGGTCTGGAAGATAATACCATCGTAATTTTTACTTCGGATAATGGTGGCGCTCAGTACCTGGGTCTACCGGATATTAATCAACCTTATCGCGGCTGGAAGACCACCTTTTTCGGCGGTGGTATCCGGGTACCTTATTTTATGAAATGGCCCGCAAAAATAGCAGCAGGAAGCGAACTTCCGCAGTTCACCCATCATAATGATCTGCTGCCCACACTGGCCGCGGCAGCAGGTGCCACAATACCTCAGGACAGAGTTATTGATGGTGTAAACTTGCTGCCCTTTATCAGCGGAGAGCAGACAGGTCAGCCCCATGATGTGTTCTTCTGGCGCAGCGGACATTATCAGGTGGTAATGGCTGAGGGCTGGAAGTTGCAAAAAACTGATCGACCAGATCGCATCTGGTTGTTTGACCTGAACACCGATCCGACTGAGCAGCAGGATCTTTCTGAACAGTACCCGCACAAGATTACAGAATTGCTGGCGCTGCTTGAGGCGCACAACAGTGAGCTGCCAGAGCCAATGTGGCCCTCAGTGGTGGAGATGCCGGTGAGTATTGATAAGCCGTTAGGGCAAGCTGAGTATCCGCAGGACGAGCATATTTACTGGCCAAATTAGCGAAGCAGAGGGCTCGGATTTTGGTTAATCGAAGAAGATTGTTGTTATTAATTGCACTGGTGAGTCTCAATATGAATGCTGAAGAAATCGCCTCTGGCGTCTACAGAACGCCTGACCATGTTTTTGCCAATCTTCCGGATTATCCATTCACACCTAATTATCTGATGGTAGATGGTCTGCGTCTGCATTATGTTGACGAGGGGCCCCGTGATGGGCAGATTGTGTTGTTACTGCACGGTGAGCCCTCCTGGAGTTATCTGTACCGGCATATGATTCCTATTCTGGCTGCTGCTGGCCATCGCGTAATAGCGCCTGACCTGATTGGTTTTGGACGTTCAGATAAACCGGCGAAAATAAGCGATCACAGCTATCAGGGTCATGTGAACCAGATAAGACAAATGGTCGAGCAGCTGGATCTGCGGGGTATCACTCTGTTCATTCAGGATTGGGGCGGTCTGATTGGTTTGCGAGTGCTGGCTGAACAGCCCGATCGTTTCGCCCGCATAATGGTTGCCAATACAGGTTTGCCATCGGCTGAAGGGATCAAAGGCTGGATTGGCTATCCGCTGTTTCGTCTGGCTTTGTGGCGCGCGGGTACGGTCACCTGGGACGAGTTGCAGGCCAACACGAATTTTCTGCGCTGGGTCGCCTATTCCCAGACGGCTGAAGATATGCCAGTAGGACAGATTGTGGTGGGCGACCTGGTACAACGTGGTGTAATAGATGCGGCCGTGCTAAACGCTTACGATGCACCGTTTCCAGATGCCCGCTACAAAGCAGGACCACGCGCTATGCCAATGCTGGTGCCTTCTGAGCTGCGCAAAAACGCAAGCGCGTGGAAAGTTCTGGAGCAATGGCAAAAGCCGGTAATGACCGCGTTCAGCGATGGTGACCCGATTACCCGCGGGGGTGAGGTTGAGTTTCAGCGGCGTATGCCAGGTGCAAAAAAAAGCGCTCATGTGACCATTAAAGGCGCGGGTCATTTCCTGCAGGAGACCCACGGCCCTGAGCTGGCGGCGCTGATGCTGCGCTTTATGGCATCCACGAATGAACAGCGATAATCTACATAAAACCAAGTACCGATAGAATGATCAGTACAACAACAATGAGTCCGACAATATAAAATAATCTATTCATCTTTTTTCTCCCGGATCAATTATCCGATGACAAGTCGTTCCATGCGTAGCATCCTCTTCAGCGCATGAGGCGATATCCCCGCCCGACTGTTCCCTTGTCAGACTCTCATTTAACATAGTCTTTAAAAGATGAAGTATCAGTGCTGTAACGTACTTTGATTCGCATATCGGGTAATGCCTGCTTTCCGTGTGCCGCTGCTTGCCACTAACGTTGCACCCAGCCGCCGCAGACAGGAAATACCTGCCCGACAAAGCAGTTCGCCGCCTCGCTGCACAGATAGGCTGCAAACTCTGCATCTTCGCGCGCGGCGACCAGCCGACCAAGTGGCACTTCGCGTCGCAGGCGCTCCTGAAAGCGCGGATTTTCCTGAAGCTCGGTGGGGAAATAGGTCGGATTATCAACAAAATTCTGCGCGATCAGATTCACCTGAATATTATGCTCAGCCATCTCCACACCGACAGATTGCACATAGGCCAGTTGCGCTCCCCGTGCTGCACTGTAAGTGGATGCGCGCTTCATTCCCCGCAATGCTGACGCACTGCCCATCACCAGAATCTTACCGGCCTTGCGTGCCATCATTGCTGGCAGAACGGCGCGAAAAAGCCGCGGCAATGGATCGACCAGATCAGCGAAAATGTCCTGCCATTCCTGATCGGAAACCTCGGTAACCCGGGTAGAAGGTGCCGGTACAGCCAGATTGACAAGCAGGATATCGATAAGACCCGCACTGGCGATTGCCGACGCGCAGATCCCGGGATCACGCAAGGGTCCGGTGCTGGGCGTCACAACGGCGCCATGTTCCGCGAATACATGACACAGCACCGGTCCCATAAAAACATCAGCCTGCGTTATTAATACCCGTTTTCCTTGCAAATTATTATTTGACATGCGGATTCAGAGGCTCCCTGGGGTTCAAAGTGATTCAATCAAGCATGATGATTGGTTCAACGGGAGAGAACCACCAGTGAATACCGTTATTGGCGAATATCTGATAGCGCTCGCCAGGTTTGGGTCTCACTAATTGCTGAGAAAACTCAGTTAAGGGCACAGCAAAGGCTCGATCGACAAATAAAACACCATTGTGAGGAGTGTCCTCAGCTTGCAGGCTCCACGTAAGAATGCCGTTTTCATAAGTGGGAGTAATGTTAATTTTAATATTGGCATCTGCTGCAATACACGAAGCTTCCAGCGCGCTTCTGGGGATTTCACGGCCAGACACATCAAAAGCGGTCAATTCAGCTTCGCTTACCGCCAGTGCGCTCAGACAATTCTGGGTGATTGCAAAGGGCGGTCTTCCAAGTCTGGCATTAACGCGCATTAAATCCCCTTGAATGAAGTTTAAGGGTACAAAAAACGTTGGAGATTCTGAATTGGGCTGGTCGATATTTTGAAGAATGAAACGGGTGATCCGGTAATCAGCGGATGCCTGGGTTTCAGCGCGGTATGCCGCGTTGTTCAACGTATGGATAACGATTACTAATGCCAGGAAGAGCAACAGTGGCACTGGCCGAAGCAGTCTGTTAAATGTATCGGATTGATGAACAGCAACAATACCGGTCAATGCCAGAGCGCTGTCGAATGCAAAGAATATTCTGTCGCCATGCATCTGGTAGTCAACAATGCCATGCGATACAGCAAGTGACGGTGCCGCAAACATCAGCGCAGCAGGAAGAAGCTTCAGCAGGGGCACAGGATTCAGCAACAAAGCAGCGCCGATAATGATCAAAATGAACACTCTGGTTTTTGCATACCAGACGAAAAAGCTTAACCAGGCGCTTCCACTTATATTCCAGAACCCCGCAAAGTAACTGCTTTCAGCCCCTATATCTGCAGACATCCCCAACACGTATGTGCGAAGTGTCAGATAACACAGTAAAGAGAAAATGGTCGCGAAAGCGAGGCTGGAATCGCGTTTCCACACTGCGTAAGCAATCACGAGTGGGGGTAGTACGATATAGACTTCCTTGGACAGCAGGGCCAGGAAGATGCACAGGCAGGCAAGCCATGGCAGTCTGGAATTGCTGCCTCTGTCGAAAAGAAGGACCATAGCAGTCAGTGCAAAGATGCCGCCAATAATGTAATGCATTGTGTAGAAGCGAGTGATCAGAGTGATCATCGACACATTGGAAAGTATCAATAGCATTGCAGCCAGAGCGGCAAGCCGGCTCTTTGTCAGCCGCTCTATAAACAGGCCGGCAATGGCCGTGAACAGACTGATAATGCCAATCATAAACAGCAAAAAGCTGCTGGTATTGAAGGAAAACAGGGAGACTAATGCTTTGTAGATGGTTAACGGGATAGGGGTGTAGTTCGCAGCAGAAAGTTGTCGATAAACATCTGCAACGAAATAATGTTCCAGCCATCCATAATCCATGGCGACTCTCATTAAATGAGAGTCATCTTCGGAAAAAATGGTCCAGGAAAGCAGGGGGAATATGGCGCTATAAACGACCAGACTGATCAGCAGGAAAAAGTGCAATGAGCTGATAGATTTTATTTTGCTCAGGTTCAGCAGTGTGGTATCCAGATTTGTGGGCCTGTCATGGGCAAATTTAGTACCGAGCCATGCTATTCGATCACGTACGGCTGTGCAAGATGGAGTGCATGTTATTGAGGCGCGGCATCAGTCGAATGGAAAACTCAGCGAATCGAGTACTCCGGTGTTGAACAGATCAGTGTCCGGTGAGGGGGCGATTTAGGCATCAGCGTACAAACACGATCGCCCTCTCGGCAACCATGCTTGCGTAAAGCATGGGCAAGTTGGGTCGACCAGGAGTCCAGTTCGCCGTAATGCAAGGTTTCATCATTCAATTGGATTGCAATTTCGCCGGGGCGATGCCTGGCTTGGTCAGTCACGAGATTCTGCAGATATCTGGTCATGCATTTACCTTGGGAGCCTCTGAATAACTCTATGGTCACTCTGGCCTTCAGCCGGGCGTCTGCGCCACTTCTGCCGCGTTGTCGTGCTTGCCAGGGGCTACGGCCATTGCCGGCGCACGACGCCTTGCAGCAGCGGGCGCAGTCACCCGCAGAGTAGTCATAGAGTTATTCAGAGGCTCCCCAGGCCTTTTAATTCTGCAAATGCGCTGAACCAGAACGGTGAGATACCTTCGTGCAGCGGCGTGTTCGAAACTACAACGAATCGCTACGAGGATGTGGTTCAGGTGGGTGAGGAAACCCTGCGGGTGGAGTTTGAATTGATAAATGCAGAAAACCTGGTTTTACAACTCAGAGAAATTGAAGGGCTTTAGTTTCTGTTTAAAGGGCGTCAGTTGCAAGGGATGACGGTGCCTGGAGCACAGTTGACTGGGTGATGGGAATTCATGGGTAAAATTCAGATACCCCTGCAGCGCTTTCCAGTCAACGAAGCTCAATGGAGCATGAAGTATGCAGATCGCATCTTAATGCCTGCGACGGATATTTCTTTGTGCACCGTATAGGCTTGCGATAGACAATCGCTTTAAACAAGCAATCAATGACGGAGTAATACTATGCGAAACAAGATTCGTTTTATTTCCCTTTCTACCCTGAGTCTGATGGTCAGTCTGGCGGTGCAGGCGCAGCAACAGCCAGCGGCGACCGATGAGGCGCAAGCACCTGCAGGGCGTGGAGCTGAGCAGCACATGCAGCGTTTTGCCGAGTTGGACAGTAATACGGACGGCAACGTAAGCTATGAGGAATTTCGTGCTGCACCGATGGCAGCATTCGAACAATCGGACAATGCTGGTGACACAAACACCAGTCGCGAAGAGGCGCTGGAGCGACGATTTATCCAGCTGGATTCCGATGCAAATGGTCTGCTGACGGCCGCTGAAATGAATAAACGCCTGCCAGGGGCCCTGGGCCAGCGCAGTCAGGGAGATCGCCCTGAAAGGGGGCAGGCACAAGGCCAGCGACAAGGTGCTCAAGGTCAACAACAAGGTGCTCAACGTGCGCCGGGGCTGAGAAACATTCCACCCGAACAGCGCGAACAGATGCGCGAAAGGATGCAACAGATGACACCCGAGCAACGCGAGCGGATGCGTGATCAGATGCAGGATCGGCGACGAGAGCGGCAAACACAGGGCGATCAGAGCGGCGACCTCTGACCATGGATGATGGGCACTAAGTCAGCCTCACGTTGCTGTGGATTCACTGGATACTGAATGCCCGACGAAGGAAATGTGATGCTGACAGATGAGCAGTTGATGGCGGCTATCGTGAACGGTGATCGTCATGCTTATGCTGAGGTGGTGCGCAGACACGCCAGACCGCTGGCTGCTTTTGCCTGGCGCATGCTGGGCAATGAGAGTGAAGCTCAGGACATTGTCCAGGAAACCTTCCTGCGTCTATGGATGCAGGCGCAGCGTTGGGATTCGCAAAAATCGGCATTGAGCACATGGCTCCATCGTATTGCTCATAATCTGTGTATTGATAGCCTGCGCAAGCTTCGCGCAAGCAGTGATGACGACATCGCCGAGCTGCTGGATGACCGTGAATCTGCCGAACAGGAAGTAAGCCGTGAGTCTCGGCAGGTTCAGCTCCATGCAGCAATCGCGGCATTGCCGGAGCGTCAGCGTAGTGCGCTGATTCTGACTCATTTCCAGAGTCTTTCGAACAAAGAAGTTGCTGAGATTCTGGATATATCCGTCAATGCGCTGGAGTCCTTGCTGTCCAGAGCCCGACGAACATTGAAGCATCGCTTGACGACAACTGAACTGGCATCAGCGCAAACCGACCCCCGGAGTCTACGACTATGACACCTGAACGATTTACCCAGCTGGTTGACAGCTACGGTGGCGAACTGCTGCGCTGGCCTGAGTCCTTGCAGAGTGAGGCCCGCGATTGTCTGGCAGAAAGCCCGCAGCTGGGAACAGTTCTGCAACAGGGTGCTCAGCTCGACCAGGCACTTGAATACTGGACTGTACCGGCTTTCGCCGGGCTGGAAGCGCGGCTGTTACAACAGAATCTGCCGGACCGCCAGAAAGGATTGATTGATCGGATGGCAGTCTGGTTGATCCCCTTAAGCGGAACCCCGGTCTCCTGGTGGCGGCCGGCAGCTCTGGCGTGTCTGCCATTGCTGATGGGTCTGCTTATTGGTGGACAATTTGAACTGATTGACACGGAGCAGGGGCTTTCATTTGAACCCTCATTTGAACAGTCGCTTGAACTGTCGCTGGAAGAAGAGCTGTACTTCATATCACTGAGCGATTACGCGGAGAGTTTGTAATGACAATCATTCGCAGAAATGCGCTGCTAATAGTGATGTTTACCTCGATAGCGGTGAATCTGTTTCTAGTTGGAGCTTTTGCTGCCAACGCCATGAACCGTCCTGGATCTGTTGCGGCTGCGCCTGCAGGGTTAGGCTGGATGGTGCAGGATCTGGAGCCGGAATTGCGGCAGACCCTGCAGCCGCAGTTGCAATCTTTTGGTGAGGATATTCGCCCGCTGCGCGGACAGATGTTTCGTGCGCAACGTGAGGTCAATCGGTTGCTTGCAGAGGATCAGCTGGATCGTGAGGCAGTACTGACGGCATTTGAAGAGCTGCGTCAGACTAATATGCATTATCAGCGCCAGTCTCATGAGCAAATAGTCATACTGCTGGCGCAACTTGATCCGGTCCAGCGCAAGCGCGCGCTGCGCTTTATGTCCGGGCGCCGCAATCCGATGGAAGGTCGGCCGGAAGGGCGCAGACCTGGTATGATTGATGGGCCTGGTACTGCGCCGGTTCGGCAGCCTGGCGTATAGCGCAATCAGATTATGTGCTGTCATATTAAACGGCAGCACATTGAATTCAATATCCGAATTTAATATCCGAATTCAATATCCAACCGCAGCTCCGTCACCCGCACGCGAATCGGCCGCACCTTGGAACAAGCCTGTCTCGCGGTCATAATAAATACCCATCGCCGAGCCCTGATTATTACCGACACGGGTGGTGTGTCCCTTGGCTTCGTAAAGGCGAATGGTGTCAACTGAGAAGGCATTGCCTTCCAGACTGGTGACATCGGGCAGCCACTGATGGTGAATCCGACCGGCCTCAACGGCCTGAGCAATATTCATCCCGTGATCAATCACATTCAGAATCACCTGCAGAGTGGTGTTAATGATTGTCCGCCCACCTGGACTGCCAATCGCCATCAACGGTTGTCCGTCTTTGGCAACGATGGCCGGTGACATACTGGAGAGCATTCGCTTCTGCGGCGCCAGCAGATTAGGCGGGGTGCCGATCTGTCCCTGCCTGTTGGTGACACCGGGCACGGCATTAAAATCACCCATTTCATTGTTGAGCAGATATCCACTACCCCCAGCAACAATGCGGGAACCGTAGCTGTTTTCAAGGGTATAGGTGAGCGAGACCATATTGCCGCTGCTGTCGACCACAGAAAAATGCGTGGTTTCATCACTTTCGTAAATATTGCCGAACTCACGCTCGTCACTGACAGAGGCGCGATCCATGTCGATGGTGGTCCGCAAGCTGGCCGCATAGTCTTTGTCCATCAGGCGGTTCAGTGGCATATCAGGATTAAAATCCGGATCTCCCAGGAACTGCGCCCGGTCGGCGTAGGTGCGACGCATGGCTTCGGTCAGCAGATGCAGGTACTGCGCCGAGTTGTGGCCGGTTGCGGCCAGATCAAATCCTTCCAGAATGTTCAGCATCTGGATAATGCCTGCTCCGCCGGAACTCGGTGGTGCCATGCTGACAATGTCGTAGCCGCGGTAAGTTCCTCGTACCGGTTCACGCTCGATGGCCGCATACAGAGCCAGATCTTCCTCGGTAATCAGACCGCCGCCATCTTGCATAAAGTCGGCCAGCAGACGGGCATTCTCGCCTTTATAGAAACCATCGCGTCCTTCATTCTGGATCCGCTCCAGGGTCACCGCCAGATCCGGCTGATGCCATGTGTCTCCAAGCTGATACTGGGAACCATCGGCTTTGAGGAAGACTTCGGCTGATGAGGGATACGATTGCCAGAACGATAGATTCCGCCCAAAACCATCAAAAAGCGCGTAGCTGATCGGAATACCATCGCTCGCGAGTTTAACCGAAGGTGCTACCAGATCCGCCCAGGGCAGACTGCCCAGCCGTTGATGAGCAAGATACAGTCCGGCCACAGTGCCAGGTACACCCACCGAAAGCAGACCGCGATGATTTGAATTATCGATGACCTTGCCATCCTCACCCAGGTACATGGTTTCGGAAGCGGCCAGCGGTGCCTTTTCACGGAAATCGAAGGTGGTGGCGTAACCGTCTTCGCCATGGAAAACCAGAAAGCCGCCGCCACCGATGTTACCAGCGGTCGGCCAGGTTACTGCCAGCGCAAACGCGGTTGCTATAGCCGCGTCTACGGCGTTGCCGCCTTGTTTCAGAACCTCTACACCGACCTCGGACGCCAGTCGGGAGGCACTGGTAACGATGCCGTTCTCTGCTCGCAGCGGGGTGCGGCCACCGTCCGCAAACAGCGGAAAAGACAGCAGCGCGATTAGTAAACAACTGATTGTTCGGGTAAACAGGCTGGACCGGTAAGGGCTGGCAGGGAGGCGGTTATAAGGCATTATGTATTCTCGCTATGACTCGCTAAGGTTCTCACAGGCTAAGGTTCTCACAGACTAAGGTCATGGAAATGATTGCCTCCGCTACTGGCCTCTTTCAAGGTAAAGCCCACCAGATCAGCAGCAGGCCAGCAGGCAAGCCGAGGAAAAATAATCCCCACAGCGTCCCTACATTGGTTTCGTCCCCGTACTTATCGGAAATTTTAAGGGCGCGGGCAAAAAGTGCATATCCGGAAATTCCGCCCAGCAAAAGCAGACCCCCACCAACGATCAATATAACTATATCGAATGCTGACATTTACAGGCACCTACTCAATATCAATTTCACGAACACCTTTTCTGGTGCGGTTTGCCTCAACATGGGTGCGGAAGATTTCACGCAATTCTTCACCGTTTGGAATAGCTCGGATCACCACCTGCGGGTGGGATTTGTCAGAAGTGTCGAGGATAAGATTGCCCAGCGAGAAAATTCTTAAAAAGAAAGGCTGCTCCAGCCGATAGTCTCGAACTCTGTACAATTCAAGTTCATCAGTTTCCTTATTCAAAACTCCGTATCGGGTTCTGAGCCTTTCCGTGGTCAGCTCGTATTTTGTGTTCTTGATGACCAGCCATTTCCAAAGAATGACCAGCAGTGGAATTACCAGCCAAAAAAACAAGCCCATAATTATAAATGTTCCAAGATTTACAACCTGGGATGGCGTGCCACGCCATACCTCTTTTTCTTCTGACATTTTTATCTCCTGGTGGTTGCGCATCTGCACTTGATCAGCCGATTGGTTCAAAGCCTGACACACAGTGCAATGGTAAGGTCAGCGGGTGCGTGAATCCACACTAAATCGTATTTTTATTTTTGCCTGGCCAGAATTCTGGCCAGAGCCATCTTGCGTCCGTCCGGGTCTTCCTCAAGTCCTTCCCAAGACACTTCAATCGACATAGCCGAAGCGGCTGCCTTCAATTCTCCCGCCTCAGCACGAAAACGCGTACCCTCTGGGCCTCCCACCTCTGCATCACTGCGCATATGCACCTCGCTGAGCAGGAATCCTTCCGGGTTCAAATGGCTTGAGACTGATCTCAATAAAGGCAGATTCAGATAGCGAATCATTACGATGAGATCATAGTTGCCGCAGGTAGCGGGCAAGCCCAGTTCAAGATCATGCTCTATCCAGGTGATGCCGGAAAGTTCTGCGTTCCGGGCAGAGGCTTTAGCTCTGTCCAGCGCCTCCGAGGAGATATCCACGGCATCCACCTGGCAGCCTTGTCGAGCCAGGAAAAGGGAATTTCTGCCCGCGCCGCAGGCAATATCCAGTGCCCGCAAAGCAGGCCTGTGCTGTTGAGCTTTCTGGATCTGTGGCAGGCAATCTTCCAGGAAAACGCTCGGATGCGTTCTATCCTGATAAGCCCCTTCGCGGTAGCGCTGCTGCCATTTTGTCTTGTCTGAGTTACTCATACAGGTGCTCTGTTGCGGCCATGCGGCCCAATCAAATGATTGGCCTATGGCCCCCGACTGCGGTGTGTTTGACCTTACTGCAGCTTAGTCCTGTGGGATAGCTAAAAACCACCCTTTTGTAGACGGTAATCAACGAACGGCATTTGTTTACAGTGCTCTGTTTTTGGAGTTCCGAAGCTGGACAACGCGCCTCTGCAGAGATACCTTTCATTCCGTCCTACACATAACATCCGGCATACTCCCCACCAGAGGTATTACATTGTGATGAAATTACGCATGACCTTGCTTGGAGTTTTGAGCTGCAGCTGGATGACTTCAGTTTACGGCCAGGTTCCCTGTGAACCCGCCGACCTGGTGTTGCATAACACCACTATCTACACGGCCAATGATGCCCAGTGGACAGCCGAGGCCGTTGCCATACTTGGCGACCGCATTATTTTTGTCGGCAGTAACGACGATGCTGCCCGTTATAGGTGCGGCACTGCCAACACGATTGATATGGCCGGCAAAACGGTATTTGCCGGCTTCACGGACAGTCATCAGCATCTGGAAGGCGTGGGCCGACGCACGAAGACCCTGAGCTTGTTCGGCATCCCCACGCTTGCGCAGACGGTGCAGACTATTGCTGACTGGGCTGCGACTATCCCCGCGGGTGAGTGGGTGCAAGGGCGCGGCTGGATAGAACGGGAATGGACTGACGAGCAGCGCTTTCTGAACAAGCACGATGTCGATCCCTTTACGGCCGACAAGCCCCTGTTCATGCCACGCGCCGATGGGGTTTCAGCCCTGGTCAATTCTAAGGCGATGGAGCTGGCCGGAGTGACTCGCGACACGCCCGATCCCGAAGGCGGTCGCTTCGAGCGCGATCTGGACGGCACCCCTAACGGTTATGTGCTGGCCAATGCAATGAACGCATTCAGGGCGATTCTTCCCCCAGAAACCGATGCTTATCTGAAGGACAATCTTGAACGTGGCCTGCAATCCAATGCGGCGCTGGGCTGGACCCAGACTCAGGATGCCGGCATGTCTTACCGGTTGGTCGAACTGATGAAGCAGATTCATCGTGAAGGCAATATGGCACATCGTGTCTATGCCGCAGTGCCGGTAGATGAGGCATGGACCATGATCGCGCGCGGGCGTGAGCGCACGTCTGATGACATGTTCGATGTGCGCGCCATCAAGGTGTTCATCGATGGCACGCTGGGTTCGCGCGGTGCGGCATTGATCGACAACTACTCCGATGCCGATCACAACGGATTCATGAATCGCACCACCAGGGAAGAGCTGGTCCCGATACTGCATGAGGCACTGCGCAAGGGCATTCAGATTGAAACCCATGTGATCGGTGACCGGGCGGTGCGCACACTGCTGGACTGGTACGCCGAAGCTTACGCCGCTGTACCGAGAACTGAATGGGCCAGCACCGATCTGCGCTGGCGGATGGAACACGCTCAGATCATTCCTCCGGTTGATCAGCAGCGCTTCGTCGAGCTGGGCGTGTTGCCATCGATGCAACCAAGCCACGGCATCGGAGACCTGAATTTCGCGCCTGACCGACTGGGTACAGATCGCCTTGCCTATGCCTACCCCTGGCAGCAACTCATTGATCGTGGGCTGATGATACTGGCGGGCTCTGATGCGCCAGTGGAAGAGGGCGATCCCCGCATAGAATTCTACGCGGCTGTGGCGCGTAAACGACTTGATGGCACTTCGGGTCCCGGCTGGCATCCGGAGCTGGCGGTGTCCCGGCAGAGCGCACTGAAGATGCTGACTATCTGGCCTGCCTACGGCGCCTTCCAGGAAAGCCTGCGCGGCTCGATCGAAGTCGGCAAGTACGCAGACTTCACCGTGTTCGACAGTGACCTGATGACGATTCCGGAAGCGGAAATTCTGAACAGCGAAAACGTCATGACCATCGTGGGCGGACGTATCACTTATCAGTCGGAACCGTGATTTGCCTGTGAGCAGGCGATTAACGTATGTGCCACTGCACGGTGGTTATTTTGCAGCTGCCGATGATTGCACAGAGAGTATTTAGCAGTTTCAGGCAGCTACTGACGCATTAGCAGAGGCAAGCGGAAATGAATTCAGCAGGTATATTTCGGATGGGATCGGTGTTGGTGCTGGCCGTGCTGATAGCGGCCTGCGGTGGCTCTTCCAATGACATCACGGCTGGAGCTGACGCAGATGAAATGCCGGAAGCTTTCAGCTCCATTGCCGAGCTCGACAGCAGCATCGAGCTGGATATTCGTTATTACGGTGCAAACAATTTTCTGGGTCGGCCGGTGACCGGTTATGAGGCCCCCGCCTGCATTCTTAGCACACCGGCCGCCAGGGCCTTGTTGGATGTGCAGCGTAATGCTCTGGCATCAGGTCTGTCTCTGAAGATTTATGATTGCTACAGACCTCAGCGTGCAGTTAATGATTTTGTCCGCTGGGCAGCAGATCCTGCGGATGAGCTGATGAAAGCATCCATGTATCCTGATGTGGGCAAAGATGAGCTGTTCTCACGTGGCTATATCGCCGAACGCTCCGGGCACAGCAGGGGCAGCACCATTGATCTGACACTGGTGCCATCGGGCACCCGCCAACCCGAGTTGGACCCGTTTGCACCCTGGGACTGCCGCGGTGACGAACCCGCACGTTTCCCCGATAACAGCATCGACATGGGTAGCAGTTACGATTGTTTCGACGAGCTGTCACACACTGAAAATCCACGGATCAGTCCGGAAGCCATGAGCAACCGCTTTTTGCTGCGCAATTTGATGGAGGCAGCCGGGTTTCAGAACTATATCAATGAGTGGTGGCACTATACTTTGCGCGATGAACCCTATACCGATCAGTTTTTCGATTTTCCAGTCCGATAGGGCGGTACAGATACCCGCAATCCATCGTTTCAGCAAGTTCACCGTTGGATAATGTCATCGGTATGGTGACTATTCTCGATCCAATTGATGCACTGCGCTACGAATAGCAGGCCTCAGCTCGCAATTTGAGCACGAGTTGGACAACACTCCTTTTCTTATATACCTTTTGTTCTACTTTTATGCTTGTCCTGCGATACACCATTTACCAGGGGCGCATCACGAACCAGGCCTGGACTATTGAGGGTTTGTCGTCTATTTTTTTGCGCTTATCTTTCCCTGCTCAGGAGCGTGATATTTGAATGCTAAAGACCTCTACTATCGTCGCGCTGGCGCCGCGCTTCGTAATCTTTTTGTGGCTGATGCGCTGGCGATGCCGGTTCATTGGTATTACAAAATCAGCGACATTGAAAAGGCTTTCCCCGGTGGTATTCGACAGCTCGAGGCGGCACCGGACTTCCATCCATCGTCCATCATGTCGCTGCACTCCACCACAGGCGGCGGGCGCCGCTTCAGCAATCTCACCAGGCCCGGGCAGGAGATTGTGGGTGATGTGATATTAAAGGGCAGGCGGCACTATTGGGGACAGGCAAACGTTCACTACCATCAGGGAATGAAAGCCGGCGAAAACACGCTGAATGCCCACTGCGCACGAGTGCTGATGAGATGCCTGATAGCGAGTCGCGGTGACTATGAGCCCTCTGCTTTTTTGACCGAATACATCCGCTTTATGACGTCTGACACCCCATTCCATAATGACAGCTATGCCGAGTCTTACCACCGTGGCTTCTTCGCCAATCTGCAACAAGGTCTGCCGCCAGAGAAATGCGCAGCAATCACCCACGACACACCGTCTATCGGCGGACTGGTGAGTATTGCAGCTCTGGTATTGTCAGGAAGACTCCAGGACATACCCCTGCAAACTGTCAAAGTTGATGCCCGGACCCACCTTGGATTAACCCATCCCGATGCCTTCCTTGCGCGCATCTGTGACGAATACGTGCAGTTAATTGACAAGCTTCTGTTTTGTGAAGACAACACGGCAGTCATGGCGATTATTGCCGATGCCGCCAAAAGCAGTACAGGACTTGATCTGCCAGCATTGATTCGCAAAAAACGCGATGATCGTGAGGTGATCGGCCAGCTGTTTTCCCCTGCCTGCTATATTGATGGGGCCTGGCCGGGTATTTTGTATCTGCTCTACAAGTACTGGGATCAGCCTGAGACCGCACTGCTGGCGAACACAAATCTTGGCGGCGACAATGTTCATCGCGGGGCAGTGCTGGGTGTCTTGCTTGGTCTGGTTCACGCTCAGACCATAGAACCCTGGTTCAGCGCACTGGTTGATCGGGAGCAGATTGAGCAGGAAATTCAACTGGTTCTGGATTATCAGCCAGGGCGTCCCGTCAATAAGCTGGAGCATTCATAACAGGCGCCTTTCAAGTACTCGTGGCAGCGCGAGTCGTTCCTCAACAGAAACAAACCTGCGGTGGTTGGCATATCAGCAGTATCCAGGGAGCCTCTGAGGACGACTGGAATCCCATGCATGGGTGATCTACGACCTTTTTCGAGGCGCTCAGCATTCAGGGCTCGAGCCTGTGCCATCGCATTCGGATTCAGTAGCAGCACCGCGTTAATTGCAGGCTCTTTTTTGTCGTAAGCATTTATCCTGTCTAAATACAGCTCTACCAATTTTTCTGAGTTCAGAGTGCCGGCATCGAAAGCAGCATTGATTTCAAGGATGGTAGCTGATGTTAAGTCGATTTCCGGATAATTGTCCCTGACCCCAATTCCCACCAATTCCCCCAATTCCCCAACGACTAAACTATCTTCCGGTTTAACCAGGAGACGATGACCCGATTTACCTCTTCTGGCTGCTCCTGCTGAGTCCAATGGCCGCTGTCCATTACCGTGTATTTTTCAAGGTCAGTAATAAAATCTTCCATACCGTTAGAGCTTGAAGGTGGCAAAATCACATCATTCTCAGCACCAATGTACAAACAGGGCACTTCTATGCGAGGGGCTGCTGCGGCCATAATTGGCCCCATCCTGCCGACTGCTCTGTACCAGTTTAACCCTCCGGTAAAACCAGTAGCCGTGTATGTTTCGGTAAAGTAGCTCATCACAGCCTCGGACATGAATGGCTCACCGGGCGGGTCTTCGCGTTGCAGCATAGTGAGCAAATCCATCTGCCGCTCTGCACTGGTTTCGGGTAGTTGAGCAAAAGACTCGCGATCCCAGATGCCACCGCGGCTCAAAATAAAATCAAAGGTCTTTCTGACATCCGCCTCCAGCACAGCTTCGGCGCGACCGGGCTGTTGAAAAGTAGCCACATAATAGTTGGGCCCCAGAACAAGAAGTGACGGTTCAGAATTTTCTACCGGTGGTAAACCGGTCGGTCGGCTGGCGCTGGTATTTAAACCAATAATGCCAGAACACCGATCAGGGTAAAGTCTGGCCATCGCCCAGACTACCGCGCCGCCCCAGTCATGACCTACAAATGTCGCCTTCTCGATACCCTTCGCATCAAGCATGCCGATTAAATCATCACAAAAAATCTGCATGTCATATTGCAAAGGGTCTGCAGGTCCGCCAGTGAGACCAAACCCTCGCTGATCGGGTGCCAGTCCATGAAATCCCGCCGCAGCAACAGCATCCAACTGACTGCGCCAACTGAACGCCAGCTCAGGCCAGCCATGACAAAACACCACAGCAGGCCCCTGTCCTTTTTCGTAGACTGCCATGTTGATGCCATTGCTTGCGACAAAGTTCGGCGCCGGCATCATTGGTGCAGGCTTCACCCCTGGCGTCTGTGCGAAGCTGAATGGTGCGAATGATCCGGCGAGTACTGAGGCAACCCCAAGTGTTGCCGTTTGACCTATGAATTTTCTGCGGCTGAATACCATACAAGATCCACTCTCTTTGCTTTAATCCGAAGACTCAGGCTAATAGACTAATCCACTTAGAGCAAGGCTTAAAGGGCCATTTGATTGATTGACGGCACGGTACCCGCCAAGGTGGAATTGGTGAACGGTTCGGGCTAAGATTCCGATTGCGTGAATTTGTGCAAAACACCATATAACTGCGCGCAACAATAACAATGTAATGGGACGCCGCCATGTTGACTATCAAAGCCGAGCAAGCCACCAAAGACTACGACGTCATTATTGTGGGTTCCGGCGCCGGAGGTGGGCAGATGGCGTTCACGCTCACGCTGGCTGGCATCAAGTGCCTGATGCTGGAAGCCGGTCGCGCCTATGATCCGGTTGCTGAAACCCCGATGTTTCAGCGCAAGGATCAAGCT
>Ga0335396_10001806_pt1 | contig 27046 bp, 27 predicted proteins | sample FRY02_FD_205743 | JGI IMG/M metagenome (GOLD analysis project Ga0335396, IMG submission 205743) | Freshwater microbial communities from Lake Fryxell liftoff mats and glacier meltwater in Antarctica - FRY-02 (spades assembly) (version 2) | ecosystem: Environmental > Aquatic > Freshwater > Ice >... | reverse complement strand
GAAGACATAAGATGTCTGGGTTCTTTTCTTTTATAAATAACGATATCTCTTTACTTACATTTTTATCTGCAATCCAGTTATATAAATTAAATAATCTAACGTTATAAGACATTACAACAAAATCTTTATCTGTCTTTTCTATATTTGTTTTAGAAAACTTATAAAACTTATTTATAAACGTAAAACCAATTAATAAAACTATAGTAGATAAAAATATTTGCTTTTTAAATTGAAGCAACCAATAAATAAAAAACAATACATTTAAAATTAACATTAAAGGCAAAAACAATGTTAATACTGATAATATAGGAAAAAGGTTAGGAGCTAAAAAAGGTAAAACATATGCAATAAAAGTTAACATAGTCAAGACTATATTAAAAAAGAACATACTTTTATTTATAAAATTTAAATTTTTCATTTACTCTTTTATTTGCCAGCTCTAAACAAAAAATCTTTTTCTACTTTGGTTAAACTATCGTATCCAGATTTACTAATTTTATCTAAAATAGTATCTATTTGTTTTTGCGAAGAACTTAAATTGTTTACTACTTTTTTATTTGTGATTTGATTTGAGGCTTTGTTTTTATGAACCATTTTAAATGGCTTACTTTTTCTAGACTTAAATAAATTTACAACATAATCCATAAAAGAAGTAAAACTTTTAGTAATATCTATCCCTTTTTTAATTTGTAAGCTAAATAAATAGCCAAATAAAGCACCACCTAAGTGTGCTAAATGTCCGCCTACATTATTAGAAGACAAACTAATTAAGTCTACTATTAAATAAAAAACAGCAATATGCCACATTTTCACATTACCAATTAGCAACAATCTAATTTGCATATTTGGAGAAAAAGTAGCCACAGCAAATAAAATAGCCATAACAGCTCCCGAAGCACCTATTAACAACTGATTGTCTTGTAATGCCGAAAAAATTAAATAACTAGTTATATAAACTAGACCTGCAAAAGCACCACCCAACAAGTACAAACTCAATAACTGTTTTTGAGTAAAAAATGTTAGAAAGAAACGAGATACAAAATGAAAAATAATTAAGTTAAATAGTATATGTAAAAAGTCTGAATGAAAAAATGAATACGTAAACAATGACCATGGCTTCCATAATAATTCTAAAGAATTAGAAGAAAGACTTATGTATGTAATAAAATCTAATTTAATACTGAACAAAGATAATATACCAACTAAAACATAAGGTATTGCAAACAATAACACATTCCAGTAAATTAGCTTTTCTACTACTCCACCAATAAAATATTGTTGTTTTAATTCTTTAAAAATACTCATTGTTAAATATATATTAATCCCAACGGTTTTTATTAAACTGATTTTTTTTCCAAATCCACATTATTACAAACCCACATAAAGCACCACCAACGTGAGCAAAATGTGCAATGCCGCCACTTCCAAAGATAGACGTTCCTTTTAATCCCATAAATAAATCTCCAAGAACCAAAACAGGCACAAAGTATTTAGCTTTAATTGGTATTGGTAAAAACAGCAACATCAATTCTGCATTTGGAAACATAAATGCAAAGGCAACTATAACACCGTATAAAGCTCCAGAAGCTCCAACAGCTGGAGTATTTACATGAACTGCAGCATCAAAAATAGCTTTAAATTTATCTTGATTCATTAAAGCTATTCGGTTTGGTGTATTTAAAATTGGTTCTATAGCATTGTATAACAAATCTCCTTTATACAATGTGCCTTCTCTAAAATCTACATTCATAATAAGATGAAGCTCTTCTTTAGTAAAATTTAAGTCTTTTACTGGTTCCAAAATTGAGTAAAATTCATAATAATTCATACCTGTATGCAATAAAGCAGCTCCTAATCCACATGATAGATAAAAGAATATGAATTTTTTTGGACCCCAAAATTGTTCTAATGCAGAGCCAAACATTACTAATCCAAACATATTAAAAAAGATATGCATTAAATTAGGCATTTGAGCATGCATAAACATATGTGTAAGTGGTTGCCACCAATAAAACTGATTACTAATTGGGATATATAAAGCTAAAAAATCGTTTGCTACAGGAGTAATTGTATTTGAGGCTATATAAAATATTACATTTATTATTAATAACTGTTTAACAGTTTCGGTCATTTTCATCATATGGTAAATCTTTTATCTAAATCTTCTACGCTAATTGTAATAGAAATAGGTTTTTGAAAAGGTGATACGTTTGGATCTTTGCAAGCAAACAAACCGTTTACAAGATTTTCTTGTTCTCTTTCTGTTAAGTAAGTTCCTGTTTTAACAGCTAAACTTCTAGCAATAGATTTAGCTATATAATCGTTTTGGCTAAAACTAGATTCCGGAATACCGTTTTGCAAATCGTTTAACAAATCTTCTATAACAATGCTAACTTGACTTTCTGAAATATTTATTGGAATACCAGAAATTATTACACCACTATTTTTAATAGAGTCAATTACAAAACCCATACTATCTAGAGATGCTTTTAAGTCTTTAAGTAAATATATTTCGGTACTAGAATAAAACAACTCTATCGGAAATAATAATTGTTGCGAAGATGCTTGTTGTATTGTTAAGTTTGTTAAATATTGTTCGTATAAAATTCTTTGATGAGCCCTTTGTTGATCAATAACTAACATTCCTTGTTTTATAGGACTAACTATATATTTTTTATGTAACTGATAGCATTTTACGTTAGTTTCTTCAAAATCATCATTATTAAACATTGAACTAGTTACAATTTCTGGTTCAAATTCAACATCGGCAATATCAACGTTATCTTGATTTAATCCAACATATAAACTATCCCAAGAAGAAGTTTCTTGCTTGTAATAATTTGCTCTATATGAAGGTGTTTTAAATGATTCTACTTTAAACGGATTAAAATTAGAATCTACTTGAAATGTTGGAAAAACTGAATCTTTTTCTTTATATAAATAAGGAATATCAAGGTTTGGGTCTCTTTCGAAATCTAAAACAGGGGCAACATTAAATTGTCCTAAACTATGTTTTACAGCAGAACGTAAAATTGCATATAAAGCATGCTCGTCATCAAATTTTATTTCTGTTTTAGTCGGATGTATATTTATATCTATAGAGTTTAGAGGAACATCTAAATATATAAAGTAACTTGGTTGCGAATTGTCTTTTAGCAATCCATCATAAGCAGACATTATAGCATGATGCAAATAGCCGCTTTTAATATATCTATTGTTTACAAAGAAAAATTGTTCTCCTCTACTCTTTTTTGAAAACTCTGGTTTACCAACAAATCCTTTAATTTTAACAATTTCTGTTTCTTCGCTAATTGGAACTAATTTTTCGTTTGTTTTACCCGAAAACACATTAACAATTCGTTGTCTTAAATTAGAATTAGGTAAATTAAACATTTCGCTTCCGTTATGAATAAGTGTAAAACTTATAAATGGATGTGCCAATGCTACTCTATTAAATTCGTCTAATATATGGCGAAATTCTACAGTATCAGATTTTAAAAAATTTCTTCTTGCAGGTATATTATAAAATAAATTTTTAACAGCAAAAGATGTTCCAACAGGAGTTACAACTGGATCTTGTGCAGTAAATTTACTTCCTTCTATATTAATTTGAGTGCCTAATTCTTCTTCTTGTTGTTTTGTTTTTAATTCAACGTGAGCAATTGCTGCAATAGAAGCTAGAGCTTCTCCTCTAAAACCTTTTGTTTCTAGAGCAAATAAATCTTCGGCTTGGCGAATTTTAGAAGTAGCATGACGTTCAAAACAAAGTCTAGCATCTGTAACATTCATACCGATACCATTATCTATAACTTGAACTAAAGATTTACCTGCTTGTTTTACAATTAATTTAATGTCTGTAGCTTTTGCATCTACTGCATTTTCTAACAACTCTTTTACTAAAGATGCAGGTCTTTGTACTACTTCTCCTGCTGCAATTTGGTTGGCAACATGATCAGGAAGTAATTGTATTATACTTGGCATTTATTTTTGGGTAAATATTGATAAATCAAAATCAATAAAGATTAAAAAGATTAATACTAAAGCTGCAATTATACCAAGCAATCTATAATTAATTTCTCTATTTCCTCTATGTCTACTATCGTTTCTAGCTTCTTTCCAATGAGCTCTATAATCGTTATAGTTTACAGATTCTCTGTTTTTATTATATTTCGACTCAAAATCATAGATATTACCTTCTTCTTTACCTTCGTAATATCTTGGAGTATAATTAAAACTCTTATTTTTTGGCAGGGTAATTATTGATTTCTTAATCATCTTCTATTTTTTTATCATTCAAAGTTACATAATTCTAGACTGAATTAATAATTTGATTGTGTGAAAATTTTGTTAGTTTTTATAAAAAAACCAAAGCTGATAGCTTTGGTTTAAATGCAAATATAAGTATTAGTTTACTTTAAGCTCGTTATTTTTATTGCTGCAACTGCTGCTTCTACACCTTTGTTTCCGTATTTGCCTCCACTTCTATCTATAGATTGTTGCATGTTTTTATCTGTTAAAACACAAAATATAACAGGAATTGTGCCTAAAACATTTAAATCTTTTATACCTTGGGTTACTCCATCACAAACAAAATCAAAATGTTTTGTTTCTCCTTCTATAACACTACCAATTGCAATTATTCCTGCTAAATCTGGATATTTATCCATCATTTTTTTACACCCATAAATTAGCTCAAAACTACCAGGAACATCCCATTTAATAATGTTAGATTCTAAAACATTGTTGTCTAATAAGGTGTTTAAAGCACCTTTATACAAACCTTCTGTTATGGTTTTATTCCATTCTGAAACAACAATCCCAAACGAAAGTTTACTTACGTTTGGGAGAGTATTTTTATCATATTGCGATAAGTTTTTATTTTCTGTTGCCATTTTTATTGCATCATACCAATTAAACCATCAATATTTCTAGCTTCTGGAGAAGCTTCGAATTTTTCTTTAATTTGAGTAAAATATTTTAAAGCATCTATTTTATTGTTTAACAAATATGCAGTTTGACCAGCTTTTAATAAAAATCTAGGAGAAGTTAATTCGTTCTCGTTTAATTCTGCTGCTTCTACATAATATTCTAACGCTTCTTTTAATTGGTTTTTTTGAGCAAAAGCATCACCAATAGCACCTTTAGCTAAAGCAGATAAAATCATGTCGTCAGATTTAAACTTATCCAAATAAGTTATAGCTTCTGTATTTTTTCTTAAATTTAAATAAGAAACTCCCGCATAATAATTAGCTAAATTTCCAGCGTCTGTACCAGAATACTCTTCTGCAATTTTAACAAAACCAAATTTACCTTCAGAACCGTTTAATCCTAATGTAAATAAACTATCTTGATTTGTTAATGCTTCGCCATCAATAGCTTTTTGAAAGTTTTGTTGAGCCATAAACATTTCGTCTGCAGCTTCATTTTCTTTAGGTTCAGATATAAATTTGCCTAATAAAAGGTATCCTATAGTTACTAAAGCAATTGCCCCAACTATTCCGAAAATATATTTTTGGTTTTTAACTACCCATTCTTCAGTTCTAGAAGCACCTTCGTCTAAAGTATTAAATACTTCTGCAGTTGTGCTATTCTTAGCATCTGCATCAATGTTATCTTCTAAATCAGAAACTTCTTTTGGTTTTGGTGCTTTATGACCTCTTTTATTATACGTTGCCATTTATTTTTAATTTAATGAGTCGCAAAAATATAATATTTATTCAAATTTGAAAGTCATTTGTTTGGATATTTTTCAATAATTTGCACTACTTAATCTAATATTTGTTATTTTACGCCTAAACAACACATTATCAACAGTATTATATTCGTACTTAATTTATAAAACTCACTAAAAATTGTTTTTAAAAAAAATATCTTTACTTAATTATAAAAATATTTCTGAAGCAGAATTTGATTTTGACAGTAAAATCAATTGTTTTGTAGGAAAAAACGGAGTTGGAAAAACCAATATTCTAGATGCCATCTATCATTTATCATACGGAAAAAGTTATTTTAACCCTTTAGCGGTTCAAAACATTAAACACGATGAAGAATTTTTTTTAATTGAAGGAAATTTCGAAAAAGATAGTAAAAACGAACTTATTGCATGTAGTTTAAAAAAAGGACAGAAGAAAACCTTAAAAAGGAATGGCAAGATTTACAATAAATTTTCTGAACATATTGGCTTTATACCTTTAGTAATCATATCGCCTGCAGATCAAGATTTAATTACAGAAGGTAGCGAAACTAGACGAAAATTTATGGACAGTGTTATCTCTCAATTAGATAACAACTACTTAACAAACCTTATTAAATATCAAAAAACACTTTCTCAAAGAAATGCTTTGCTCAAATATTTTGCATTAAATCATACTTTTGAGAATGATACTTTACAGATTTATAATGAGCAATTAACCTTAATTGGCACATTGATTTTTGAAAAAAGAAAGCAATTTATTTCAGAATTCGAACCTATTTTTAACCATTACCATCAAACAATTACAGATTCTCAAGAAAATGTACGTTTGCTATACAATAGCCAGCTATTTGAAAATAATTTATTAAATCTATTTACAGATAATCTTCAAAAAGATAGAGCATTGCAATATACATCTGTTGGAATTCATAAAGACGATCTTGCTTTTGAAATAGACCAATATCCTATTAAAAAATTTGGTTCTCAAGGACAACAAAAATCATATTTAATAGCTCTAAAACTTGCCGAATTTGATTTTTTAAAGAAACAAAGCAATCAAAAACCTATTCTATTATTTGATGATATTTTTGACAAATTAGACGAATTTAGAGTTAGCAAAATTGTTCAAATGCTTAACAATAATGAATTTGGTCAATTATTTATTTCTGATACTCATCCAGAAAGGACCGAATCTATTGTAAAATCTACTTTACAGAGTTATAAAATTTTTAAACTGTAATTCACGTTGATTTATATTTTTACTCCTTTTTATTAAGAACTTTGTAACTACTCAACCCATTTTTGCCACAGATTCACAGATTTTTTTTATTTTTTTATCTGTGAAGATTTATAATTTCACAGATTTAAAACAAAATATAGAACTCTAATCTGTGAATCTGTGGCTATTCTTATTACATTATTTGCGACTGAGTAGTTACAGAACTTCAAATGCCTAAGATTAATTAATTATATTAAAAATCATTCAAAACTCATCTTTTAATTTTACTTTTGTTGTACATAAATTTTTATGATAAATGAATCTTTTATCTAACGTTTCTTTAAAAAACTACAACACTTTTGGTATAGATGTTAAGGCAAAGCAATTTGTTAGCACAAAAAACACGCCAGAACTACTTGCCGTTTTACATGAAAATAAAAATACTAAAAAATTTATACTTGGAGGCGGTAGCAACATATTACTAACTAAAAATGTAGATGCTTTAGTAATTCATGTAGACTTTAAAGGTATAAAAATTATAGACCAAAATAACGATTTTGTTTGGGTAGAATGTCAAGCAGGCGAAAATTGGCATGAGTTTGTTTTATGGACAATTAACAACAATTTTGGTGGTTTAGAGAACTTATCTCTAATACCTGGAAACGTTGGTACAACACCTATACAAAACATTGGAGCCTATGGAGTTGAAGTAAAAGACGCTTTTGTTTTATGCGAAGCTTTACATGTAGAAACGCATGAAATTGTTATTTTTAAAAAAGAAGAATGCGGCTTTGGATACAGAGAAAGTATATTTAAAAATGAAGTAAAAGACGAATTTATTATTACTTCAGTCGTTTTTAAATTAACAAAAACTAATCATAAAACAAACACTTCATACGGAGTTATTGAGCAAGAATTAGCTAAAAACAACATTACTAATCCGAGTTTAAAAGATATAAGTAATGCAGTAATTGCAATAAGACAAAGTAAATTGCCAGACCCAAAAGTATTAGGCAATAGTGGTAGTTTTTTTAAAAATCCAATACTGTTAAAAGTAGATTTCGATAAAATAATAAAAAAAAATCCAGAAATGCCTCATTATATTGTATCAGAAACCCAAGTTAAAGTTCCTGCTGGTTGGTTAATAGAAGAAGCTGGCTTTAAAGGAAAAAAATTCGGAAACGCTGGTATACATAAAGACCAAGCATTAGTATTAGTTAATTATGGTAATGCAACTGGATTAGAAATATTAGACTTATCTAAAAAAATACAACAAACAATTTATAAAACATTTGGCATTAAAATAGAAGCCGAAGTTAATATTATGTAGAAAAATATACTTGTTTAACTACATCAATCTAACATCTTATTTTTGTATATTTGCAATCTATTAAAGAGCACAAGCCATGAAATTATTATTAATTACAATAGCGTTATTAGCATTAGCATTTGCTGGAATTGCAATAAAAATTTGGGCAAAAAAAGACGGTAAATTTGCAGGAACTTGTGCAAGTCAGAGTCCTTTTTTAAACAAAAATGGTGAAAATTGTGGCTATTGTGGCAAAACACCAGAACAAATGAACGATTGTTCAGAACCTTCTCATTCTTAACAGAATTAATAAAACATGCTTTACATACTTTTATTTGTGTTTATTGGAATAGTAAGTATTCAATTTATATACTACGTTATTATTTTTGGTAAATTTTCTTTTTATAAGTCGCTACAAATTCAAACAAAACGAATTGCAGTTTCTGTTATTGTTTGTGCTAAAAACGAAGAAGAAAATGTTAAAACATTAATCCCTCTTTTATTAAAGCAGGATTATTTTGATTATGAAATTGTTTTAATAGATAATTCTTCTAGCGACAATACTTTAGATATATTTGAAGAGTTTGAAAAAATCAACAACAATATAAAAATTGTAAGGGTTGTTAATAACGAAACTTTTTGGGGCAATAAAAAATACGCTTTAACTTTAGGCATTAAAGCTGCAAAAAACGATTACTTAATATTTACAGATGCAGATTGTTACCCAACATCTAAAAACTGGATAAAAGAAATGTCTTCTCAATTTACATTAAAAAAGACAATAGTTTTAGGATATGGAGGTTACGAAAAAATATCGAATTCATTTCTAAATAAACTAATTAGATTCGAAACACTATTAACAGCAACTCAATACTTTTCTTGGGCAAAAATTGGATTTCCATACATGGGAGTTGGAAGAAATTTAGCTTATAAAAAAGACGAGTTCTTTAGCATAAACGGATTTATAGAACACATGAAAATTAGATCTGGCGACGACGATTTATTTATAAATCAAGCAGCTAATAAATCTAACATTACCTTTAACTACAACAAAGAAAGTTCTACATACTCTAAACCAAAAACTAAATATTCTGAATGGTTTATTCAAAAGAGAAATCATGTTTCTACAGCACAACATTATAAGTCTTTTGATAGATTTCAGTTAAGTTTATTTTTTATCTCGCAGGTGTTATTTTTTGTGTTTGCAATAATTTTACTTGCCTTACAGTTTAATTGGATTATAGTGTTGTCTTTAATAGTATTTAGATATTTATTTACTTGGATATCATTAAGTTATTCTGCTAAAAATTTAGCCGAAAAAGACGTAATGTATTGGTATCCATTTTTAGAAATTGCTTTATTATTAACACAAATAAATGCTTTTATAACAAATAAATTTTCTAAACCAGCTCAGTGGAAATAACCCAACTTATAGCTAAGGCTCTAAATGGCGACCAAAATGCTTTTACATCAATATTAGATAAATATTGGAATGAGGTTTATAGTTTTATGTTAAAAAAAACAGAAAACGAATCAGATGCAGACGATGTAACTATTGAAACTTTTTCTAAAGCATTCGAAAAAATATCTAGCTACAACCCAGAATATCAATTTAATACGTGGCTAATTACAATTGCTAAAAATGTCTATATAGATTTATTAAGAAAGAAAAAGTCCTCTATATTTATAAATATTTCAGACAATCACAACAATCAAGCTTTTAATGTAATAGATACTTCGCCATCTGCAGAAGATAAAATAATTACAGAACAAAACTTAAAAAGATTATTACAATACATTAAACTTTTAAAACCTCATTACCAAGAAGTAATTCAACTTAGATACTTTCAAGAATTATCTTATCAAGAAATTGCTAATGAATTAAATGAGCCTTTAAATAATGTTAAAGTAAAACTACTAAGAGCTAAAAAACTTCTAGCAGAAATTATTACTACAAATAAAAAAAAGTAATAAATTATATTACATTTGGCAAAACACAAGCACCAAATGGAACAATTTACATTTAAAGAAAAACTAAAACACTTATTAAGCTTTCCGGTAATTGTTGCCGCGTTAGGCTACTTTGTAGATATTTATGATTTATTACTTTTTGGCATAGTTAGAGTTGTAAGTTTAAAAGATCTTGGATTAGATGTAGATACAGCCGGAACAATGATATTAAATTACCAAATGGTAGGTTTATTACTAGGCGGAATTTTATGGGGCGTTTATGGCGATAAAAAAGGAAGGCTCTCTGTGCTTTTTGGCTCAATATTAGTGTATTCTTTAGCAAATATTGCTTGTGGATTTTTGCCTTATTTAAACTTTGCAGATAAAGCAACTATTTATGCAATTTTAAGATTTATTGCAGGAGTTGGCTTAGCAGGAGAACTTGGTGCTGGAATTACTTTAGTATCAGAAAGTTTACCAAAAGAATTAAGAGCAATAGGCACATCTATCGTTGCAGGATTTGGGTTACTTGGTGCTGTTGTTGCACAATTAACCGTAGAATTAGCGGGAGATTGGACAATTGCATATTTTATTGGAGGTGGTTTAGGCTTGCTTTTACTTGCATTAAGAGTTAGTGTAATAGAAAGTGGCTTATATAAAAACTTAGAACAAGAAAAATCAGTTTCGAAAGGCGATTTTTTCTCCTTTTTTACAAATTACAATAGGTTTATTAAATACATAAAATGCATTGCAATTGGTTTGCCAACTTGGTTTTGTATTGGTATTTTAGCAGTAATGGCAAATCAGTTTGCTCCAGCATTTGGCATTAAAGAAATAAATCCAGGTAAAGCAATAATGTGGGCTTATATTGGTATTTCTGTTGGAGATTTTGCAAGTGGTTTTATATCTCATTATTTAAAATCTAGAAAAAAATCTATTTTTTACATGATGCTCTTTACAATAGTAGGTGTTGTATTAATGCTTTACGGAGGAACAAAATCTGAAAGCATGTATTATTTTTATTGTACTTGGTTAGGATTAGGAACAGGCTATTGGGCTATGTTTGTTACCGTTGCAGCCGAACAATTTGGCACAAACCTAAGAAGTACAGCTACCACAACTGTACCAAATATGGTTCGTGGTTTACTACCATTAATGCTTTTAGGGTTTGATTATTTTAAAATAAGTTTAGGTGTTGTAATTGCAGCTTCAATAATTGGATTTATTGCATTTGCTTTAGGCATATATTCTACTTTAACTATAGAAGAGACTCACAATAAAGACTTAAACTTTTTAGAGTAGAAAAAAATAATCTTTTTTCTTTTCATATCTTTGCATTCATAAATTTAGTAAAAAATGGACACAGTTACAGATAGCGTTCAACCAGCAATAGGTAAACCAAAATGGCTTCGCGTTAAACTACCAACTGGTAAAAAGTATACCGAATTAAGAGGATTGGTAGATAAGTATAAATTAAACACAATTTGTGCATCTGCTAGTTGTCCTAATATGGGAGAATGTTGGGGAGAAGGTACTGCTACATTTATGATTTTAGGCAATATATGCACAAGATCTTGTGGTTTTTGTGGCGTAAAAACAGGAAGACCCGAAACTGTAGATTGGGATGAACCAGAAAAAGTTGCTCGTTCTATTAAATTAATGAACATTAAACATGCTGTTATAACAAGTGTAGATAGAGATGATTTAAAAGATATGGGTTCTATAATTTGGATAGAAACTATAGAAGCAATTAGAAGAATGAACCCAGAAACTACACTAGAAACACTAATACCAGACTTTCAAGGAAACCAAAGAAACCTAGACAGAATTATAGAAGCCAATCCAGAAGTTGTTTCGCATAATTTAGAAACTGTAAGAAGATTAACTAGAGAAGTTAGAATTCAGGCAAAATACGATCGAAGTTTAGAAGTATTAAAATACTTAAAAGAAAACGGAATCAATAGAACCAAATCTGGAATAATGCTTGGTTTAGGAGAAACAGAAGAAGAAGTTATAGAAACCCTTTACGATTTAAAAAATGCAAAAGTAGATGTAGTTACAATTGGTCAATATTTACAGCCAAGTAAAAAGCATTTACCAGTTAAAGAGTTTATAACACCCGAGCAATTTAAAAAATACGAAGAATTGGGAAAAGAATTAGGTTTTAAACATGTAGAAAGCGGCCCGTTAGTTAGGTCTTCTTACCATGCTCAAAAACATATTTTGTAATCATTTTAAATCGATAAATGAATACTAAAACAAAAATTGCCATTAATGGATATGGAAGAATAGGAAGAAATCTTTTTAGATTACTTTTAAATCATCCTACTATAGAAGTAGTTGCAATAAACGATATATCAGACAATAAAACCATGTCGCATTTAACAAAATACGACAGTATTCATGGTGTTCTTCCATACAATGTATCTTACAACGATAATTGTATTATTGTAAACAATAAAGAATATGTTTTTTCTCACGAAAAAAATATAGAGAATTTAGACTGGAACGCTCTAAACGTAGATATTGTTATAGAATGTACCGGAAAATATAAAACCTATAAAGAATTATACAAACACATAACATCTGGTGCTAAAAAGGTAATACTTTCTGCACCTTCTGATGATGATGATATTAAAACAGTTGTTTTTGGAATTAACGAATCTATATTAGATGGTTCAGAATTAATAATTTCTAATGCAAGTTGTACAACCAACAATGCAGCTCCAATGATACAAGTTATTAATAATTTGTGTGGTATAGAACAAGCATATATAACAACTGTACATTCTTATACCACAGACCAAAGCTTACACGACCAACCTCATAAAGATTTAAGACGTGCAAGAGGTGCAAGTCAATCTATTGTGCCAACAACAACTGGTGCTGCAAAGGCTTTAGCGAAGATTTTTCCAGAGATGGAAGGTAAAATTGGAGGAAGCGGCATTAGAGTTCCGGTTCCAAATGGTTCACTAACAGATATTACTTGTTATGTTAAAAGAGAAGTTTCTATAGAAGAAATAAATCTTGCGTTTAAAATAGCATCCGAAGGAAATTTAAAAAATATTTTAGCTTATACAGAAGATCCTATTGTTTCTGTAGATATTATTGGAAATCAAAATTCGTGTTTATTTGATGCTCAATTAACATCTGTAATAAACAAAATGGTAAAAGTTGTTGGATGGTATGACAACGAAATTGGTTATTCATCTAGAATAATAGATTTGATTGGTTTTGTAGCAGTTAAATAGTTGAATTTATAGAGAATATTCAGCTATAAAAAAATGGCAGTTCATTGTACTTCTTTTTTTTAAATTATTTATTTTCTCTGTTTGTAAACTTTTTAAATTAATATTAAAAGCAATTGTCTTAATTTTTATAAACTTTACCGTCTTTCATTACAAAGGTTACATTTTCTAATGTTTTAACATTTTGTAATGGGTTTTGATCTACTGCAATTATATCTGCTAAAAACGATTCTTTAATTTGTCCTATTTCGTCACCAACACCTAATAACATAGCGTTTACAATAGTTGCAGCTCTTATAGCTTCTAGAGCTGGCATTCCAGCTTCTACCATATAACTAAACTCTTTTGCATTTAAACCATGCGGGAAAACACCTGCATCTGTACCAAATGCAATTTTAACTCCTTTTTTATAAGCTTTTGCAAAAGTACCTTGAATTTGAGGTCCAACTTCTAATGCTTTTAGCATAATAATTTCTGGATAAAAACCTCTTACTTTTGCATTTTTTTCTACTTCTTTACCAGCTGTAATAGTTGGCACTAAATAAACATCATACTTTTTCATAAGTTCCATAGTTTCTTCGCTCATAAAAGTACCGTGTTCTATAGTTTTAATTCCGCCTAAAATTGCTCTTTGTATACCTTCGTCTCCATGAGCATGTGCTGCAGTTAACATTCCGTAATCTTTAGCAGTTTGCGTTATTGCTTTAATTTCATCAACAGAAAATTGTGGGTTTCTACCATTTTTAGCAACGCTTAAAACTCCGCCTGTAGAAGTAATTTTTATAACATCAGAACCTTCCTTATATCTTTGTCTTACTGCTTTTACACCTTCTTCTGGAGAGTTTACAACCCCTTCTAAAGGTCCTGGATCACCCATTAATTTTCTACTGCTTCCGTTAGTTGGATCTGCATGACCTCCTGTTGTTGCAATAGACTTTCCTGCTGTAAAAATTCTTGGACCAATAGCAGTTCCTTTATTAATTGCGTTTCTTAAAGCTATATTTACACCTGTTCCTCCTAAATCTCTTACTGTTGTAAAACCTATTTTTAAAGTTATATCCGCATATTTTGCAGAATTAAAGGCTACATCTGCTTCGTTGTTTGTGTATTTTTCAAGATAACTATGCGAGCTTGATTCACTTTCTATATGTACGTGCATATCTATTAATCCTGGTAAAACAAATTTATTTTTTAAATCTATTTCAATATCGCCTGCTTTTTCTTTAGCAACAAAGCCATCGGAGATTTTTAAAATTTTATTTCCCGAAATTATTATTGTTTTTTTATTTAAAACTTTTCCAGAATCTACATCTAAAATACTTCCGCAATGCAAGTATTTATTTTGAGAATATCCGAAAGTTGCTATTAATAAAATTAAAATGGAGAGCTTTTTTTTCATGGTCATATAGTTTTAATTAGTTCTTTTATTAGTAATCTAACGTTTGGTTCTGCTTTTTTGGCTGCTTGTAAAACTTCTTCATGGGTTACTTCTTCTATGCTTTCTTCATCTCCCATGTCTGTAATTACAGACAATCCAAAGCAATTCATATCCATGTGTTTTGCAACAATAACTTCTGGAACAGTAGACATTCCTACACAATCTGCACCAACTGCTTTAACCATTTTATATTCGGCTAAAGTTTCGAAAGTTGGTCCTTGAAGGCCTAAATAAATTCCGTCTTTAACTTCAATGTTTTCATTTTTAGCTATTTTTTTTGCTAAAGATATCATTTTTTTAGAATATGGCTCACTCATATTAACAAATCTTGACCCCATTCTTTCATCGTTAATTCCTCTTAATGGATGTTCTGGAAAAAAATTTATATGATCTTTAATTATAACCACATCTCCTACTTTATAACTAGGGTTTACTCCTCCAGATGCATTAGAAACTATTAAATTATTTACGCCTAAATATTTCATTACTCTAATAGGAAATGTAACTTCTTTCATATTATAACCTTCATAATAATGGAATCTTCCTTGCATTGCAACAACTTGTTTGTCTCCTATTTTACCAAAAACAAGAGCTCCTTTATGACCTTTAACTGTAGAAACAGGAAAGTTTGGAATATCTTTATATTCTATTACAAAATCTATTTCTAAATCATTTATAAAAGAACCCAATCCAGACCCTAATATTACACCAACTTCTGGTGTGTAATTTGTTTTTTCTTTTAAGTAATTTACTGTTTCTTGTATTTTATCCCACATAATTTAATATTGTTTTATCAAACTGATTCTTATTATTTATAAATTTAGTTTGTATTGGTAAATAATATAAGTTTGAACTGTTTATTTTATCTTTTAATCTAACGTAATCTTTCTCTGTTGTAATTATAATCTCATCTTTTGCTTTATTTAAAATTGTTTTGACATCTACATCTGTAAAATTATGATGGTCTGTAAAATTCATAATTTCTGATGGTTTACTCTGTAAATAGTTAAAAAACGGTAATGGTTTTGCAATTCCGGCAACAACTATTTTATCTATATCTTTTAAAGAAGAAACTGTTTTAGTCTCAAAAGCATTAAATACTTTGTCATCATATTCAATAGATGTAAAAAACAATTGCTGATTTGAGTTTAATTTTAGCTTTGTTTTAATTTTATTTTGACTTTCAACACTTAAATCCATTGGGCATTTTGTTACAACTACTATATTAGCTCTTTTAACTCCTGCTCTACTTTCTCTTAAATTACCAGCAGGCAAAATAAAGTCATTACAATACAAATCATCAAAAGCAGATAACATTATATATAGTCCCGCTTTAACTTTTCTATGCTGAAAAGCATCGTCTAGTAATATTACGTTTGGTTTATCTACAAGGTTTAATAATTTAGTAATGCCATTTGCTCTATTTGCATCTACAGCAACTTTTATATTTAAAAATTTATTGTAAAACTGAAAAGGCTCGTCTCCAATAATCTTTGCATTTACATTTTTATCTGCAAGAATAAAGCCTTTTGTTTCTCTTTTATAACCTCTACTTAAAGTAGCAACAGAATATTTAGTTTCTAATAATCTTATTAAATATTCTATTTGTGGTGTTTTACCAGTTCCTCCAACACTTAAATTACCAACCGCAATAATTGGCACATTATAACCCTGTGATTTAAACACATTTATATCGTACAACCAGTTTCGAATAGAAGTAACAAAACCATATAAAATAGAAAAAGGGAAGAGTATTTTTCGCAATAAGTTCATCTTACGAAAATAAGTTTTTTATCTTTGATAATAAATGATTTTTATCAATTTATAGAAATTAAATTTAAATGCGTTTTACACTATGAAATTACAAGACATAATAAATGTTCTAGAACAAATGGCTCCTTTAGCTTACGCAGAAGATTTTGACAATGTTGGGCTTTTGGTTGGAGACAAAGATTTAGATGTTAAAGGAGTTTTAGTTTGTCATGATGCCTTAGAAAACGTTATAAACGAAGCTATAATCAAAAATTGTAACATGGTTGTATGTTTTCATCCAATATTATTTTCTGGATTAAAAAAAATAACAGGAAAAAATTATGTAGAAAAAGCAATAATAAAAGCTATTAAAAACGATATTGCGATTTATGCAGTTCATACTGCTTTAGACAATGATAAAAATGGTGTAAATAAAATATTTTGCAACTCACTAGGTCTAAAAAACACTACAACCCTAATAAAAAAGGAACAGTTTATTAAAAAACTAGTAACCTATACAACTCCAGAAAATGTTATTAAACTTAGAACGGCTTTATTCGAAGCTGGAGCTGGTAACATAGGTAATTATGAAAATTGCAGTTTTAGTTCAAAAGGATTAGGCACTTATATGGGTAACGAAAATAGTAATCCAGAAATTGGTGAACGTTTTGAGTTTGTAGAAGCCCAAGAAATAAAAATAGAAGTAACATATGAAAAACACTTAGAAAATAAAATAATTAGTGCTTTGTTTAAAAACCATGTTTACGAAGAAGTTGCATACGAAATTTACAACTTACAAAACAAACATCAAAATATTGGTTTAGGTATGGTTGGCGAGTTTGAAAACGAATTATCTGAACTAGAATTTTTAAATCTAGTAAAAGACAAAATGCAATGCCAAGCTATAAGACATACCCAATTATTAAATAAACCAATAAAAAGAGTAGCTGTATTAGGTGGTTCTGGAAGTTATGCAATAAAAAATACTATACAAGAAGGCGTTGATGCTTTTATTACTTCCGATTTAAAATACCATCAGTTTTATGAAGCTGAAAACAAGATAGTTATACTTGATATTGGGCATTTTGAAAGCGAAAGATATACAAAAAATTATATAGTTGATTATCTTATCAAAAAAATCCCTAATTTTGCAATCATTTTATCAGAAAAAAATACAAATCCAGTTAAGTACTTTTAAATTATGGCAAACGTTAAAGAAATAAGTGTTGAAGAGAAATTAAGAGCACTATATGACTTACAATTAATTGACTCAAGAATTGACGAAATCAGAAATGTGAGAGGTGAATTACCTTTAGAGGTAGATGACCTTGAAGATGAAGTTGCTGGTTTAAAGGCAAGAAACGAAAAACTTAAAGCAGATTTAGATCAAATGGACGATCAAATCAAAACTAAAAAAAATGCTATTGAAGTTTATAAAGAAGGTGTTAAAAAATATACAGAGCAACAAAAAAATGTTCGTAACAATAGAGAATTTAACTCTTTAACTAAAGAAATTGAATTTCAAGAACTTGAAATTCAATTAGCTGAAAAGCACATTAAAGAAATGAAAGCTTCTATTGAGTATAAAAAAGTTCAACATACAGATGCTACAGAAAATTTAACTTTCAAACAAACTCACTTAGACCATAAAAAAGCTGAGTTAGGAGATATAATGTCTGAAACTCAAAAAGAAGAAGAGCAATTATTAGAATTATCTGCAAAATTTCAAGGTAAAATAGAAGAAAGATTAATAAATGCATACAATAGAATTCGTTCTAGTGTTAAAAATGGTTTAGCTGTTGTTTCTATAGAAAGAGGTGCTTCTGCAGGTTCTTTCTTTACAATACCGCCACAAACTCAAGTAGAAATTGCTTCTCGTAAAAAAATCTTAATAGATGAACATAGCGGAAGAATTTTAGTTGATAGTTTATTAGCTAGCGAAGAGAAAGAAAAAATAGATGCTATACTTAGAAAATTATAATTTAAGACCCCTTTTAAGGGGTTTTTTTATGAGTAAACTTTTTAAAAAAATATATCTTTATTTATTTGAAAACAAATTAAATCAATTAGATTAAATTTGCATCATGGAAGAAATTACAGTAAGAATAAACAAATATCTTTCTGAGGCAGGATTTTGCTCAAGAAGAGAAGCCGATAGATTAATAGAAGAAGGTAGCGTTACCATTAACGGCGTTGTGCCAGAAATGGGAACCAAAGTTACTTATAAAGACGAAGTTAGAGTTAATGGTAAATTAATTAGAGAGAATAATAATAAACCAATTTATTTAGCTTTTAACAAACCTTCAGGGATAGAATGCACTACAAATCAAAGTGTTAATAACAATATTGTTGATTATATAAATTATCCGGAAAGAATTTTTCCGATTGGCAGATTAGATAAATCTAGTGAAGGGTTGATTTTTATGACTAATGATGGTGATATTGTAAACAAAATACTTAGAGCAAGAAATAATCACGAAAAAGAATATATTGTTACTGTAAATAAACCAATTACTGATAGATTTATTCAAAAAATGGGTAATGGAGTTGCTATTTTAGATACTGTAACTAGAAAATGTAAAGTAGAACAAGTAAGTAAATTTACATTTAGAATTATTTTAACACAAGGCTTAAATAGACAAATACGTAGAATGTGTGAATTTTTAGCTTACGAAGTAACTGCATTAAAAAGAACAAGAATAATTAATATTTCTCTTGATATTCCTGTTGGAAGATTTAGAGATTTAACAGATTCTGAAATTACAGAGCTAAACAACCTAATAGAACCTTCGAGTAAAACAGAAGAAGCAAGTTATCTTAAACCTAAAAAAAACACCTAGTTATAGACTGCATTCAAAAGGTTATGCCCTATTTTTTTGGAGGTTTTATCTCTTTTTCCATTATATAATCTTCCATTAAATAACCATTACCTATTTCAATATCTTCGGTATTAACAATTTCAAAATTGTTTTTTAGGTAAAACCCAAGTGCTTTATTGTTTCTATTTACATTTAAAAACAAAAACTTATTATTACTTTCTATTGCTTTTTTCTCTATTTCTAAAATTAAAACCTGACCAATGCCTTTACCTTGGGTATTTGGTAAAACATAAATTTTATGAATTTTTGTTTTAGTAGAATTGCCGCTATTTAACTCATAAGAAGCAAACCCAATAAACGTATTGCTTTCTTCTACTAGTAAAAAAACATGCTTTTTATTAACTAATTGATCATTTAAAGAGTCTACACTATAAAATTTATCAAGCATGTAATCTAATTGCTCTTTAGATAAAATTTCTCCATAAGCAATTGGCCATATAGCATATGCTAAATTTGCTACAATACTTAATTGATTTTTATTTGCTACAACTATTTTCATATAATTATTTTGCTCTATTTTGCTCTCTTGCTAATAAAGTATTTTTTAATAGCATTGCAATTGTCATTGGTCCAACTCCACCAGGAACTGGTGTAATATATGATGCTTTTTTAGAAACATTTTCAAAATCTACATCGCCAGTAATAACATATCCTTTTTCTGCACTTTCGTCTGGAACTCTAGTAATACCAACATCAATTACAACAGCACCATCTTTAATCATTTCTGCTTTTAAATAATTAGGCACTCCAAGAGCTGTTATAATAATATCTGCTTGTGTTGTAATTTGAGCTATATTTTTGGTATAACTATGTGTTAAAGTAACTGTAGAATTTCCTGGAAAACCTTTTCTTCCCATTAATATACTCATTGGTCTGCCTACAATATGGCTTCTACCAATTACAACAGTATGTTTACCTTTTGTTTCTACATTATATCTTTTTAACAATTCTAATATCCCAAACGGGGTGGCAGGAATAAAAGTAGTCATGTCTAATGCCATTTTACCAAAGTTTTCTGGATGAAATCCATCTACATCTTTTTTTGGATCTATGGCCATTAACACTTTTTGTGTATCTATTTGCTCTGGTAACGGAAGCTGAATAATAAAACCATCTATATCATCATTTAGGTTTAGTTCTTTTATTTTTTTTAAAAGTTCTGTTTCAGATGTTGTACTAGGCATTTTTATTAAAGTACTTTCAAACCCAACTCTTTCACATGCTTTAACTTTGCTACCAACATAGGTTAAACTTGCACCATCGTTACCAACAATAATTGCTGCTAAATGAGGCACTTTTTCTCCGTTTTGTTTCATTTTTAAAACTTCGGCAGTAATTTCATCCTTAATTTCGTTAGATACTTTTCTTCCGTCTAATAATTTCATTGTTGTAGTTATTTATAAAATAGTTGTGTTTAATTTTAATAAAAAAAGACGCGTGATTGCGTCTTTTATATATTATTTTATTCCTCCCATCATTCGCATTAGATTTTTTCCTCCGCCACCTTGCATCATTTTCATCATCTTACTCATTTGGTCAAACTGTTTCATTAGTTGGTTTACTTGTTCAACTTTTGTTCCAGATCCTTTAGATATTCTTAGTTTTCTTTTGCCATCTATAATAGATGGTTTAGATCTTTCTAAAGGCGTCATAGAATAAATCATAGCTTCTATGTGTTTAAAAGCATCGTCTTCTATCTCTACATCTTTTAAAGCTTTTCCAACTCCAGGTATCATACCAACTAAGTCTTTCATGTTACCCATTTTTTTAATTTGCTGAATTTGAGTTAAAAAATCATCAAAACCAAACTCATTTTTAGCAATTTTCTTTTGAAGTTTTCTAGCTTCATCTTCATTATACTGTTCTTGAGCTCTTTCTACCAAAGAAACAACGTCTCCCATGCCAAGTATTCTTTCTGCCATTCTTGACGGATAGAAAACATCTATAGCATCCATTTTTTCTCCAGTACCAATAAATTTTATTGGTTTATTAACAATTGCCTTAATAGACAATGCAGCTCCACCTCTTGTATCGCCATCTAATTTTGTAAGAACAACTCCATCAAAATTTAACCTTTCGTTAAAAGATTTTGCTGTATTTACAGCATCTTGACCTGTCATAGCGTCTACTACAAACAAAGTTTCGTTTGGTTTAATAGCTTTATGCACGTTGGCTATTTCTGTCATCATTTGTTCATCTACCGCCAAACGACCTGCAGTATCGACAATTACAACATTAAATCCGTTTGCTTTTGCATACTTAACAGCATTTTGAGCTATTTCTACAGGATTTTTATTTTCTGGTTCAGAGTATACTTCTACTCCAATTTGATCACCAACTATATGCAACTGATTAATTGCCGCAGGACGGTAAATATCACAAGCTACTAATAATGGTTTCTTATTTTTTTTTGTTTTTAAAAAGTTAGCCAATTTTCCAGAAAAAGTAGTTTTTCCAGAACCTTGTAAACCAGACATTAAAATTATTGTTGGACTACCAGATAAATCAATCTCTACAGCAGCATCGCCCATTAATTTTGTTAGCTCGTCTTTAACAAGTTTAACCATTAATTGTCCTGGTTGTAATGTAGTTAATACATTTTGCCCAATAGCTTTTTCTTTTACTGTATTTGTAAACTCTTTAGCTATTTTAAAGTTAACATCGGCGTCTAAAAGAGCTCTTCTAACTTCTTTTAATGTATCTGCTACGTTAATTTCTGTAATCTTTCCATGTCCTTTTAAAACATGAAATGCTTTATCTAATTTATCGCTTAAATTATTAAACATAATTTATATTGTCTTTTAATGAATTGCAAATTTAAGAATTTGATTTAGAATTTCTATGATTGAACAAATAAAAAAACCATTCGTTTTACCGAATGGTTTTATATCTAAAAAAAATTTTTTGGCTTTTAAATTCTTAGTTTTTAGTAAAAACTAAAGTATCAACGCCAATTTTGATTATTAATTTACCGTCTTTATTGGTAGAATTACCATAAAAAAAAGTAGGATTCATTAAGCGGTTTTCGTTAAAAGTGTCTCCATCTCTATATTGAACCCAAGTACTATTTATTGTGTCGTTTGCAAAAAACACATGACCATTAACTCCAAAAGGCTTTTGAGGTCTTTTAACGTTTAAATAAGATTGTGTTTTCCAGTTATTAGAATGTTGGTGCTTAATTGAGCTTCTTGAAACTGACGATTCTGAAGTTACAGATACAAAGCCAACACCTTTGCCTCCATATTGATTTTGAAATAAAGCTCTAACATCTTGAACTATCATATCGCCATCATTCATAGAATCTCCAAAATAAGCTATTCTTATTTTTCCTTCTTTTTTGGTTTCTAGTTGATTTAATTTTTCGTAAAATGGTATTAAATGCTGAAAACCTCTATATTCTACATAATTTTCTAGAGGATACTTTATTTTAGGTTTTTTAATACTTTTATTGTCTTTTTTGATAATTGTATCAAAAAAAGGACTCGGCTTATCTAAATCTGTATCGGTTTTAACTGCACTTTTCTTTATATTTTTTATAGTTTCAAGCAAATGAGTATCTATTAATACATTTTCTTGAGGAATTTTAGGCTCAGGAAAAACACTCTCTGGCATAACTTCTTTTAAAATTAAAAAAGCAAAAGCAGATAGAACTAGAATTTTAAAGGTTTGTATAAAATATGATGCGTTAGAATCCACAAATAGATATAAAATTAAAGGTGTAAATATATTAAATTACAAGTAAACTATTAAAAATCAATACACTTTAAATGTTTTTTTATTACATTCTTTCTGGCATTTCTATACCTAAAAGGTTAAATGCAGATTTAATAGTGTTGGCTATTTTTTTAGATAATTGAACTCTAAATATTTTTTTACTTAAATCATCTTCTCCTAAAATAGAAACAGACTGATAAAACGAATTGTATTCTTTTACCAAATCATACGTATAATTTGCAAGTAAAGCAGGGCTATGATTATGTGCTGCATTTTGTATAACTTCTGGATACAATTCTAACTGTTTTAACAATTCTTTTTCTTTAATATGTAGTTCGGTTATTGTACAGTTTGAAGTTAAATCGAAATCTGCTTTTCTTAAAATAGATTGAATTCTTGCATAAGTATATTGTATAAACGGCCCAGTGTTTCCTGTAAAATCTACAGATTCTTCTGGATCAAACATCATTTGTTTTTTAGGATCTACTTTTAGCATAAAATACTTTAAAGCACCTAATCCAATTATAGTATATAGTTTACTTTTTTCTTCTTTAGAGTAGCCTTCTAATTTACCTAATTCGTTAGATATTTTAGCAGCTGTTTGTGTCATTTCTAGCATTAAATCATCTGCATCGACTACGGTTCCTTCTCTAGATTTCATTTTTCCAGAAGGTAATTCTACCATTCCGTATGATAAATGTGTTAAATCTTTAGCCCAATCAAAACCAAGTTTCTTTAAAATTAAAAATAAAACTTTAAAATGATAATCTTGTTCGTTACCAACAGTATAAACCATTCCGGCAACATCTGGATAATCTTTAACTCTTTGTATAGCAGTTCCAATATCTTGTGTCATGTAAACAGCAGTACCATCAGAACGCAACACGATTTTCCTGTCCAAACCTTCGTCAGTCAAATCAATCCAAACCGAACCATCAGCATCTTTTTCGAAAACGCCTTTTTCTAGACCCTGTTTTACAACATCTTTCCCCAATAAATAAGTGTTGCTTTCGTAATAATAGCTATCAAAATCTACTCCAAGGTTTTTATAAGTAACTTCAAAACCGTTATAAACCCATTGATTCATTTTACTCCAAAGTTCTACAGTTTCTTTGTCTCCAGCTTCCCATTTACGCAGCATTTCTTGAGCTTCAATAATAGACGGTGCGTTTTTTTTAGCTAGTTCTTCTGTTAGACCTTCTTTTATAAGTTTTGCAATTTCTTTTTTATAATTTTTATCAAATTCTACATAATAATTACCAACTAATTTATCGCCTTTCAAACCTGTAGATTCTGGTGTTTCGCCGTTTCCATATTTTTGCCAAGCAAGCATAGATTTACAAATATGAATACCTCTATCGTTAATAATTTGGGTTTTATAGACTTTTTTACCAGATGCTTCAATAATTTTAGAAACCGAATATCCCAATAAATTATTTCTAATATGCCCAAGATGAAGTGGTTTATTAGTATTTGGCGAAGAATATTCTACCATTATTGCATTGTTTGCACTATCTGGAGATACAAAACCGTAAGAATCGTTGTTGTTAATTAAATTAAAATTAGTAATGTAATAAGAATCTTTAATAACAATATTTAAAAAACCCGAAACAACATTATAAGCCTGAACCTCATCTACATTTTCTACTAAAAAATCTCCAATTTGAGTTCCAATTTGCATCGGATTTCCTTTAATAACTTTCAATAACGGAAAAATAACCATTGTAATATCGCCTTCAAAATCTTTACGAGTTGCTTGAAATTCTATTTTGTCAACCTGAACGTTAAATAAAGAATTTATCGATTTTTGAATAGGAAAAGTAAGTTTTTCTGAAAGGTTCATTATGTATGATTTTAAAGCACCAAATATACTTAATATGAAAACAAGTCTCAAACCTAAAATCGTTTTATTTTAAGAAAGTAATCTACAAAAGTTGAATTGTTCCTTTCTAACCTCAAGGAAGTGGAAAATATTTAAAAGGTTGGTATAAAGAATCTGAACCGAAAATGTATATCTCAAAAGGAGTTGGAACAAGTATTTTACCAATCAGATTTGGAGCAAGAGTAGAAATGGGAATTTAAAACCTAGTCCCAACAATGTGTAAATAAAATTGCTAGTCCGTTTGATTTAATGGTAGATAAGAAAAACCTGAATAAATAATAAAAAACATCAAAAAAGTTATATACATTTGAATATTTACAAGTTGTCGGTAATTTTCTGACCTACAAGTAAATAAATGAAGAACACAATCAAAATGAAAACAACTTTAATCGTTATTTTAACCAATTTAATAATTGGAAACGGAATTTTATTTTTCGGAGGGAGAAATTCGTTCGGGGAAAGTGTAAATTATCCATTAATAATAGGAATGTCCATTGCTTGTATTATATTTTACATCTTATTTTTCAAATATTCACATTTTGAAACATTCGGAAATCTGAAATTAATTTTGCTTTCTGTTTTAGGTTGTATGACAATCATATTTTTAGGAAACTTATTTGCCCTTCTGATTAAAGAACCTATAAGCGAAGTTCTTTCTAATATTCCAGCAACAATATTTATGGGAATTATGGGAAATATTTTGATGTTCCCTATTTCATTAATTTTAGCACTAACAAACTTCGGAATAATAACTTATTTAAAAACAAATGAAAAATAAATTATTACTACTTTTAATTTTAACCTATATTTATCCCACTACTAAAAAAGTTTGTTATGATATGGGAAGCCAAAATAATTAAATATAAAGGCGAAAATCGCATTGCGGTCTATTTTGAAAAGAATGCCGATTTCAATGCCCAAATCAGAAAGCTGCATGGTTCCAAATGGAGCAGTACACTTAGAGTTTGGCATTTACCCAATACCGCAGTATATCGAGAACAGTTTAACCTTGAAATCAAAGAACCTTCTGATGAAGGCAAAGAACAAATAGTAAAATTCACTCAATGGCTAATTTCTAAAAGATATAGTCCCAGCACAATTAAAACTTATACCGAAGCGTTGAAATCTTTTCTGGTCTTTTATCGTGAGAAATCCATTTCAGAAATTACAAATGAAGATGTAATAATTTACAATAACGACTATATCATAAAAAACAATTTATCAGCATCGTACCAAAATCAGATTGTGAATGCTATTAAATTGTATTTTAAAACGGTACAGGATAGAAGTATTGAAATCGAAAAAATACACCGCCCGAAGCGTGCCAAAGAGCTACCAAATGTGCTAAGCAAAGAAGAGGTTAAGTCTATATTAGAAGTGCATAGCAATGTCAAACATAAGGTGATGTTGTGTTTAATATACAGTTGCGGATTGCGATGTGGCGAGTTATTGGCCTTAAAACCACACCATATCGACTCTAATAGAAACATTGTACTGCTCAAAAATGCTAAAGGTCAGAAAGACCGCATCGTGCCATTGAGTCCAAAAATTTTAGATATGCTGCGAGAATATTACAAAACCTGCAAGCCAAAAACATGGTTATTTGAAGGACAAATCCCTGGTTTAGCTTATAATTCTAGGAGTTTACAACAAGTGTTGAAGCAAGCATTGACCAAAACGGGTATAAAAAAACCCGTAACCTTGCATTGGCTGCGACATAGCTATGCAACACATCTTTTGGAAAGTGGCACAGATTTGCGATACATACAAGAACTTTTAGGACACAGTAGTAGTAAGACTACAGAAATATATACTCACGTAAGTACCAAAAGTATTCAACAAATAAAAAGCCCTTTTGATGATTTGTAAGAAACAATTATTATCTTTGAAAAACAATACGCTATTAAGTGTCGCAAAGCGACCAAATATTGGGTAGATTGTCGCTACTTTGTAGCGTGTATAA
>Ga0335396_10001804_pt1 | contig 27056 bp, 26 predicted proteins | sample FRY02_FD_205743 | JGI IMG/M metagenome (GOLD analysis project Ga0335396, IMG submission 205743) | Freshwater microbial communities from Lake Fryxell liftoff mats and glacier meltwater in Antarctica - FRY-02 (spades assembly) (version 2) | ecosystem: Environmental > Aquatic > Freshwater > Ice >... | reverse complement strand
ATATAATGAGATAAGACAATGACGCTATCATATATAATCCAGGAGCCAATACAATAGGGTGTTGTTGTGTTTGTGATCGGAATATATATTATAGTATACAAGTAGTGATATATTAATCATGTGTATTGATTTGTTTCTCTATAATTACATATTCCCGTAAAGAAACGGATTGTACTTATTTTTTGCGTAAGCAATCTATTGGCGACTACTACAAGCTTAGATTCTCAATTAACACAATTTTAGATAATTATCTTACTCTATGATTAACACGAATAATGATATAACGATATACGATATAATGGTAATTTATTCAGCATACAATCCAAACAATGCAACATCCAAGGAAGATCTCGGGAAATTCCCTTTTTCGTCAGAGGGAGACGGAATCTATAATGACAGTTATGCTTATTTTCTATTGAAATGTAAAGAAATGGGGCTTACTGCTGCTTTCGCGACATCTGAAGATATTATTGGACCAGGTCTTTTTCAGAATTTTTGGACATATGATACAAAATGGATCAAGAATCAGGGTAAAGCATATGCTGAAGTTTTTTTTGATAAATTTACCCCTAATACTATTGAACAAGAGAGCCAATTACAGTTGCTTACCTCATCTGAATCGATTTATATGTTCAATAATAGAAAATTAACAGCTCTTTTTCAGAATAAATTAGATACCTTTAATTATTTTACAGAGTTCGCTATCCCTACGGTAGAAATAGCCGATCCTTCAGAACAAGAGATGCTTGTAGCAAAAACTACATTGGATAAACTGTTGGATAAACATAGACATGGGGCTGATTTTACTGAAGGATACATCATAAAAGATATAACAGGTGCTGGTGGTTTTAATATACATAAGGTGGCATTTGATACACTTGGATTTAAAGAAATAGTAAAAAATCATACATTGGGTGAAAAAGACAAAGAAGGATTGTCCTATATACTCCAGCCATTTATCAATTGCGATAATGGATTTGCCTTTGAAGAGCATAACTGACCGATTGATATCAGGGTTATTATACTTTGAACGAAGATTATACAGACATATATAAGAATCGCTGAGGAAGGAAAATTTGAATGCAATATACATCAAGGTGGAAGATTGTTCTACATATCACAAGAAACGATGCCTCCAGAAGTGTTGGATATGAGTAAAAAGATAGTAGAAATCTTGGATACGAAGATAAACCTCAAACATTCTTTATATGCGCTGGATTTTATGCAAAGCAACGATGGTAACGTCTATTTCATCGAAGGAAACGATACTCCAGGGATTATTTGGGAGCATAAAAATACGATGGATGAAGCTAAATCTAAAGAACTTATCGATATTATTATTGGTGAGCTAGTGTTGATTAGTAAAGAGAAGCAGGTTGGATAGGTTTTTTATAGATCTCTCGATTATAATTATAGGTATGAAAAATCTCAATCCCCTCTCAGTTTGTATCAATATTGTAGTTCTGATATAATAGGGTGTTGTATTTGTGGAAGAAAAATGTATTTTGGGAGCATCACATTAGAGACTGAATTTTACTTCGAATCGTACAAATATCTAAAATAAGCCAGTTTTCCCAAAAGACAAAAATCGCTTTATTTTGACTTCCTCTTGTATAAAATATTGATAGGGGTACTCTCAAAAAATAATCGATGCTTTAATTTCTTTTCTCAGTACATGAACGTCACTAGTAAGATTCTAGCCCTCTGTCTCCTTTTAAACTTTTTTCCACTCATAGCTTCTGCTCATCAACCAAGGCTCATTACGTGAAATGAAATCCAGGTATCGGCACCAGAGATATCAAAAGCATATTATACAGAACTTAGTGGCAATCCTCATACCTATAACATAATTTCAACATGAGCGTTTCGTTTGTATGTAAATATTCTGGTTCCTAATCAGAAAAGTCAAACAACTGATTTTACGGTAACTATTAGTAAAGAATGAACTATTATGCCTTTAGCTGTACTCGAAGGAAAAGCCTTCAATTGGAAGCCATTTTTCGAACCTTTTTGACATGATTGGTATAGCATGTGACCGGAATATAGTAAAATAGTAGAGCCTGGGAACTATACTATTACAGTTACAAATCCTGATTTGAAAGGAAAGTATTCTCTTGCAGTAGGTGAAAAAGAAGTATTTGATCTTACCGAAACCGTAAATGCTGTCACACTCATTCCTCAGATCAAAAAAGAATTTTTTCAAAAATATCCCATTGATTTTATCTTATCACCATTTGGTGCTGGGTTTGTGATCATATTATATCTGCTGAGTTTCTTTTTTGGTTTCCTCTATAGATTCCTTCTAAAATCTCTCGCACGCTGAACAATAAGAGGTGCATCTAAGAATATTTCCACACCAGATAGAATACTTAGAGCATTTTTGGGACTTTCCTTGCTCATTCGAGCTATCATGACGAGTTGGAGTCCTCTATTAATTTTCTTTTCTGGGTTTTGTTTTTTTGAAGCAATATGGAGTCGATGTGGTTTTTATGCAGCTCTGGGAAAAAGTAGCTGTCCGTTATAAGAAATTTTTTGTGTCTAGTGTTGTAATTCTTTGGCTAAAATCAATAAGACACTGTTTCATATATGAAGTATAAATAAAGAAAAATATACGCTGACCTTGATACACTCACACGATTATGCAACGATTGATAGATAAAATTGTATCATCGGCGAACATTACACAAACCCCCTTTCAAAAAATCACATCAAAAAAAACTCTTCCGACCAGTCGGGAGAGTTTTTTATATCTCTATAATTATCTCATTATTCAGCAGTTTCTTCTACCACTTCTTCAGTAGCTACTTTCCCGACTGTCGGGATTTCGTCTGTCGACTCAACTTTCTTAGCTTTTACTGGAGCTTCTGCTTCAACCATAACAGCAACATCAGCTTTCATATCTTTGTATAAGAACGCTACTTTGTATGTTCCTACTTCAGTGATTTTTTTCTTCAATTTGAACAAGTGTGATGGGACTTGTATCTTATATTCTTCGTGGATCTTTTTAGCGATATCGTTTTCATCGATCTTTGCATACAAGTGTCCATCCTCGTTTACCTTAACTGTAAACGTCAATCCATCGTTTTCTTGGATCTTTGCAAAAAGATCTTGCATGTCAGTAGCTTTCTTCGCTATATCTTTTTGCGCTGATTCCATCTTTTGTTTGTAGTTGTTGATGTTCATAGCAGTAGCAAGTACTACTTTTTTTTGTGGAAGAAGAATATTTCTTGCAAATACAGGCTTTACTCTGATTTTTTCATATTTTTCTCCGAGATATCTACTTGCTTCAAGAACAATAACTTCTACGGTAGCATTTTCTGGCTTTCTCTTTGGCATTATCGAAACAATTTTCACAAAATAAAAATGTGCGTTGTGTTGTTTATAGATATTCCCATGCTATTTGCAATACAAGTTTTGTTCTATATTTATCGAGCTCTCTGTCAAGAACGCAACTGTATCGTACGATACAATCCCCATCCAAATCCAAGTATTCACAAAATAGAGAATAGTGGTATATATATCCAGACAAATGGGAATATTAACAGTACTTTCCGTCGAGTATTAAACTTGAGAAAATATGGTAATACATAGGGAAGTGAAAACATTGTATATGCCAATTTAGTAGAAAAAGCATCCCATATTTTGGCGGTATACAATGAGATCATCGTGAGAATACTTTGACGGAACGTCATCACATCAATCAGCCCAAAAAACAATCCACCAAATGTTTCTATTGTTAAGAATTGTTTATAGATATTGATAGAAATAAACAGGAACAATCCATTGGTCAGCAAGGTAAATATCACATGAATAGGGTTTTTTATCCATACTTTTGGGTAGCTAACAAAACACTGAAATCAGCCTGAATTTCGTCTTATTTTTTGCTTAAATCGAGTTTTGAGTGTATCTGGCACATGTGTAGCTACTGACACATAACTCTGCTCGACACGATAACCATGGAGATTGAGCCTAAAGGCCATATCCATATCCTCGACAATTGCCGAAAGGTTAAATTTTCCTATCTGGCGACATGCTTTGGTTTGTACCATCATACATCATCATCGCAACGAAACTGTAGACCATATATTGTAGGCTCATTGTATCAATGCTAACATATGATATTCTATCCCCTGCATCAACGCAAGAAATCATCCGTTAATGGGTCTATAATAACAGCTGACAGCAGCAACGTTTTTGTTATATTGGATTCTTCCAAGCATATCATGTATAGCTTTGCTGGAAATCTGTGTATCAGCATCGACAACAAGAAAATAATCTGTCTGGACAAGATCTATGGTGTTATTTATCGTTGCGACTTTCCCGATATTTTTCTCATTGTGTAGGAAAGTAAATCCATAGTGTTGTTGTTTGGTAGCAATGATTTTTCATGAATTATCAGTACTTGTATCATTGATAACATACAGCCTTATCATGTCATATGGATAACTAGCGTATATAGCATCTATCGTTTCTCCTACGGTTGCTGCGTCATTGTAACAAGGGACAACGAACGTCAACGGAATATCATTACCTGATTTTATTTTACGCATGTAATCTACGACAAAAAGTCATAGAACAAATACCATAAAAATAGCAATGAGTATCAAAAACATTGGTATATAAACAACTAAAGAAAGGAAATTATTTTTTGGTGCATGGATTTAAGCGCTTCCTGTGTTGCTTGTTGAGGAGTACTACGAATATCAGCAATAGTATTAGTTGGAACAAGATGATAGTGAAAATGTGGCACGTCAAATCCCATAATGAGTGTCGATATTCTCGTACATCCTGTTGCTTTTTGTATGGCTGGTGCGATTTTTTTTGCGGCAGCAAAGACTGCACTATAATAGGGTTCTGGCACATCAACAAAATAGTCTAGCTCAATTTTTGGAACTATCAATGTATGTCATGGTTGTACTGGGTTTATATCAAGAAAAGCGAATGTATATTCGTCTTCATAGATCTTGTATGATGGGATGTCACCATTAATAATTTTGGTAAAAATAGATGTCATGTCTATAGGCATATTCAATAAAAAATATTATTCTTTTTGCGCGATGACAATAAGCCTTCTACTATCTTGCGTATACACACTAGAATCATAATTTCCATAGGTATATAATAGCTTAAATCCACTCCTTTCAATCATATCTTTCAACTCTGTATATGTATACAATCTCATGGAATATGAAGCGTCAATAATTTTTGTTTTTGTCACAAATTTCTTATTATTATGAAGATATCATGTTAGTGGATCAAACGTTTCTTCTTCCAACATTATATCGTTATCGATGATGGTATAATCTTTTCTTATTTTCCCATGCTCGTATGAAGATACTATTCTATCCCTATTGACAATATCAATACAGATTTTACCACCAGTTTTCAATGCTTTGTAAAATATACCGATAAGCTTCATATTGTTTTTATCAGAAAAATAACCAAATGAACTGAAAATATTGCATATATGATCAAATTTTTTATCGTACTTCAAAGAAAGCATATCCTCTTGTATAAACTGAGCTTTCACTCATTTTCTTGATTTTTTTGCTTGTTGTATAAAATATTTATTAGTATCTATTCACACTACTGTACATCACATCTTGGCGAAATATATACTATGCCTTCAAAATCAACAAGGAACATCCAATAGACTATCTCATTTATTTATTTTCATTGATTTTCTCAAAAAACTTACTTGTGCTGCCGTCTTACGATCAGATAGTTCTGATTTCAAAAATTTCATATACAACTTCGGATTTTCAAAGAGTTTTTTGGTTGTGTTTTTTATCATATATCTTGGTTCAAATAAATTGTCAAAAAGACGATTTACTAAAATACAATATATTTGTCTTCTACTCCACTATAATAGCTCCTAATCTTCAATATATCTCCTTTTTCGACTCCTGCTGATTCTAGTGCTGATATAGCTCATCTCTGATCCATATTTTTCCAAAATCGCATCTCGGCTTCATCATTGCCTCGCATAAGTGTAAAGACCATCTTACCGATAGCAGGATCTTGTATATATCGTATATGATCAAATTCTACTTCTCTATCTTCAAGATATCATCACTCCTCAAGTGCAGCTCTTCCTTGCTCAGTAATATCTATTACCAATGGATCTGGTTCTGGTTCAGTAACAGTAACTTGTTCATATAATTGTATAGTAGGCAGTATCCTCATATAGTGAGCAATAGACTTTATCCAAGCATCAACACCATGATGTGTTGCAGATGAAACAACGTGCGTACAATGAAACAATATATCATCAGTAATCTTTATATCGAAAGTCTGAGCAAAATATTTTTGCAGTTCTTTTCGCATAGTATGTTTATATTCATCTTGTATTTCATCGTCATTTATCAGATCTTGCTTATTGATGACAAACTGCATAAGCTTTTTCATTAATATTTTTTCTTTACCATTTTGTGTAGCTTGCATAATGAAATACAGTGCTTTATCTTCATGATCTTGATGTATCTGCACAGACACATCGCTAATAGGATCTCCAAAATAGTCTGTCTGTCCAAATTTTTCTTCTACATATTGTTTAAGTTCTGCAAATAACATAGGAACATCATTCATACCGCTTTCGTATCTAGTGATATCGGTCATAAATGTTAGCACTCTTGTTTTAAGAATATGTCTGAGAAATGCATTACCGAGTCATTTTCCTTGTGCAGCTCATTGGATCAATCATGGAACATCCACAACATTAAATCTTTCGTCTCCTACTTGGACAGATCACAAATGTGGGATCAATGTGGTAAAGTGGTAATCTGCGACTTTTGCTTTAGTATTGGAAATAGTGTTGATAAGACTTGATTTTCCTACACTCGGCGTTCCAATCAATGCAACATCAGCAAAAAGTTGTAGTTCCAATGTTACTTCTTTGTACTGTCCTGGTTCTCAAAGTATAGCAAACTGTGGATACTGATTGATCGCATCCTTAAATTGTATATTTCATCGACCACCTACTCCACCTGGAGCAAGTGCCCACTGCTCTCCCACTTTGGTAAAGTGATGGAGAATATATCCTTGTTTTTTATCTCTTACGACAGTTCCCACTGGAACAGACAATACAGTATCTTCTGCGTCTGCTCCGTACTGATCCTTTGATCTTCCTGACTCACCTGGAGTAGCTCTAAATTCTCTGTGATATTTATAATATAGCAAAGTATTGTCGTCTTGAACAGCTTCCAAAATAATAGATCATCACTTTCCTCCATTTCATCCTGATGGACCTCAATAGGCGACTCATGCTTCGTGCCTTCCTGCTACCACTCCATCTCATCATTTACCTGATCGGGCTTTGATTGTTACTTCATCGAGAAATTGCATGTATGCTAATTATGAATTATAAATGGTGAATTATCAATGATATGGATATCTATTCTCAGTATATGGATTGAGCTGTCTATTGCAATGTCGTTATTTTCTTGCTAAAGAAAAACCCCGACGTGTCGGGGTTGTCATATATCTAGAATAATAGTTATTTTTTAACTGGCACTGGAGTTGTGTATGATCCTGTACATGTTGTACAACATCGATTTTGCAATGAGTATGCTCCATTTCCAGCAATAGCCAATCCAATAGCCAATACAGCCAAGAAAAAATCTAGCTCCATTGTTTGAAATGACCATCCTTTAATGTTCATCGCTCCGAGCATGATAACAACAACAATCGCTGCAGCAATACGAGTAAACATACCTAGAACAAACAACGTTCATGCTGTTATTTCTGCAACGACCAATATCCAGAACCAAGCGTTCATAGACAAGAATGTCAATCCAAGATTGTGGAATGCTCCACCAATAGATCCGACTGCCTGCTCTGCCATAGGAATCTTAGAGATACCATGATAGATAAACAATCATCCAATCAATAAACGAAGAATAAGCAAACCAACTGATTTTTTACATCGAGTACATTGCATATGATAAGTGCATAAAAAGTAAAAATGCCTCTTATGTGTAGTAGTTGGAAAGGGATTTACAAGCCAATCACAATAACAACACCATTCTATTGACTTTTAAATAAAAATAATTATAATAAAATCATTTAGTCATCACGTATTTAATGGTTGGAGTTTGACTTGCTATTGATATAGATCATACACTCTTGCGTACAGAGCAGTTTCAGTATGAAGCATGGAAAAAAACACTAGGTCATACAGAACGATTTACCGAAAAATTATATTGCAACACGTACTGCGGAAGAGGAAGCTGGGAGATTGCACAAGAAATTGTTGTTATACTTTCTCGTGATCCGAAAGAGCTTTATGAAGAACGTATGAGGAAGTTGGATAACATCCTGTCAAAACAGAAATCTTTTGTATTATGCGCTGGTGCTGAGATGTTTTTTGATTATATTCATCAAGAAAAGCTACCTTATGTCTTAGTAACTGGATGATCTAAACAAGAGAGTAATGAAAAAATAGCAAAATCAGATCTAAAAAATATCATCAAAAAAGATAATCCTATTATTACGAAAGATGATTACACCTGTAGCAAGCCAAACCCTGAACCATATCTCATGGCCAAAGAAGTATTGAAAAAGCTTCATGGTGGTGATTATATTAAAAAGTACATAGGGTTTGAAGATACCGTAGCAGGTATGCTATAAGCTGTTAGTGCATGATATGATAACGTCCATATTATCCCTCATGAACGAACTAAGATATCATTTGATTCCTACCAAAAGATGCAACAACTACCAAAAAACGTTGTCAAACTCAATAGAATCGATGATTATAGATTATAAGAGCCAATCTTTTCTTCTATTTGATTTTTTGTTGCTATTAATGGTCATAAGTGTTCTATTTTGCATGTTGCAGCCATAGCTGCAAAACGACCAATAATTGCATAGTCATCTGTTTCTTGTTCTTTAGAGAGAAAAGCAGCTAAATAGGTGTCACCGGATCCTGTTGGATCAACGATTTGCTTAGGAGGAAATGCTGGGATATTATATCTGTTTCCTTGTTTGTAGATAATAGATCCACGATAGCCACGAGTTACTACTAATATATTTACGTACTGACTAATATACTTTATCGCGATATCAATAGTTTTCTCTCCTGTGATAAACAACAATTCCTCTTCATCTAAAAATAATGTATCTATATATGGCAACAATGCACGAGCACGTTCAGGATATTGTTTGATCATTATCCCATCTACTGCATAGGTAAACATACCAAAGTTACCCAATACCAACCTTTTATGCGCAAGCTGCTTAAAAAGTTGTGGATCAATATCGTAATAGAATAATGGTCATAAAACAATTATATCATAATTTTCTATTTCATTTCCCAGATCTTCATATCTCAATGTATGAGGAACGTATGAAATATGTTGTGTTCTTTTATTAATATCTTCATGATACTGCAATTGTACGGTAATTGTTAATTGACTAGGGATATGAATATGATCTATTCCGCCGAGATTTTTTTGGACTCGATCAGCATCTTGATCAGCATAAGATACATACAATATTGGATTATATCCGAGTGTCTGCAATCCTTTACCGACATAATACGGAATGGATCACATCTGCCTGTGGATATTGCCTTGGATATGTACTTCATCTTTGCATAATGGTCACACTATAGCAATGCGCATACGTTGTTCTAGTAGATAAATTATCCCATTTTTTCTATATCCCCATCTAATATCATCGGTGCCATAGCAGACAGTTCATCATACAAAATACCGTCAGGAATTGGATTATAGAAAAATATTTTTTTGCCCAATTCTCGTGTTTTAAATACTTCGAGAAATGTTGCACCTCAAATATAATTTTTCTGCCCATTTTTTTCTAAATTGAGCACAAAAATAGCATCTACATCATAGATCTTTTGTATGGATAAATGTAACATGTCTGATTTTCGTCTCTGATGTTCGGTTGATGAAATATCTTTCATGTCTTGTTCCTTACTTGGATGGTCATAGCTGTTTGGCAAAACGACAGTATGTCCTTGCTTCTCGAGCTGGACCTTGATTGGAGGAATGTTTGGATAGTGTGCTTTACTACAACAGAGGAATATTTTCATCGATTTGTTTTCTGCTAAAAGATATATATAAGTCCTTGATACACAAACAATAGTGACAATACGATAATTGCTCCGAGAATGATTTTTCTAAATACGGTTTCGGAAATTATTTTTATCATACGTTTACCAATCCAAGAGCCGAAAAATGCAGCTATAAGAAGCATGGGTATCAATACCCATAAATCTTTGTCCAAAAATCCATTACCAAAGTAGATAGGAATCCTAGTAAAATCAACAATCAATGCAACTGTTGCGATCGTTGCAATATACTGTTCCTTTGGCAGAGCAAACATCGTCATAAATGCACCTCTCAATACTCAGCCTGTCCCAACCAATCATGCCGTCAATCCTGACAATCCTCCACCGACAACACCAAATAGCTTGGTTGGTTTGATAGATCGTTTTGGTCTCCATAAGGAATACGAAGCAAATAGAGCAAGCACAACTCCCAATAACATTTTCAATATCGTCTGATCAATATGTGCAGCCAACAATGCACCAACAACGGTCAAGATAATACTTGGTATACCAAAGAGAATAAGTATTTTTTTGTTGATATGTTTGTAGAATAATGACAATCTGGAGGCATTACCAAAAATATGATAGATAGCTACGAGTAAGAGAGCATTGTGAAAGTCGATGACTTGACTAATCAGTGGGAGGAAAATACTCGATGATCCAAATCCAGCAATTGTCCCTCAAATCTCTGCCAATAAAGCAAAAATAATAATAATGGCTGTTTCTCGCATAACAAGAGAGATGGGATATAAATTTTGTTGCAATTGCCGAGTAAATCATTAGGATGGTTGCTGTTATATCACAATGGGTTTGTAGCTCAGTTGGTAACCCGCAAGGCGGGTTTAATCTTTTGGTCATTGTGTATCTCATGGGTTTGTAGCTCAGTTGGTAACCCGCAAGGCGGGTTTAATCTTTTGGTCATTGTGTATCTCATGGGTTTGTAGCTCAGTTTGTAACCCGCGAGGCGGGTTTAATCTTTTGGTCATTGTGTATCTCATGGGTTTGTAGCTCAGTTGGTAGAGCAGAAGACTCTTAATCTTTTGGTCGTGGGTTCGAATCCCACCAAACCCAGAAAAAATAACAGCCATAGTGTTGTTATTTTTTGTTAGTCGATATTTTTGAACATATTTTCTAACTCAGCTAAGTCTGCAAGATCTTGTTCATGCTCAGTTTCCTCTTTTTTATGCAAGTCTTCAACCATTGACGCACCTTTTTCTAAAGCCTGCTTGGCTTGCACATTTTCTGTCTTAGCGGCAGCTTCACGAAACACTCATACAAGAGTATCGATAGTTTTGTCATCCAATGCGTTATTTTCTACCAATAGTTTGAGTCAAGGAGCCATATCTCGATTGTCTTTTATGGTATCCAATATTCTGAGTACAAACTCTTTTTTGTCCATGAAAACCCTTTTTAGCGTATAAAATATATATGCTTCTATCTTTTTCGTCTATTATTGCAAATTGATGTCTATTTTTTTGACTTTTTGTGCTTATGCATGTATAATTATAGTAGATATTTATATTATATATAATCCTATGGATATAAAAGCTATGATACAATGATTTACATCACTTTCAATAGAAGAAAAACAGAAAAAACTTCTAACTATATTAGAGGCATTACAATCTAGTAATGAAGTCTTTTCGTCTCTCCTAGCGAAAGTATCAAATAGTTTGCCAAACGATGCTACACTTATAGTTATCTATCATGATGTTATGATGTTTGGGCAAGCAATTGAGGAATATAATACAAAACAAGATGCAACATCATTAAGTAAAGCTGAACAATATATGCAAGAACTTTTAAGACGCGAACAACAAGATCGTCTACATGATGAAGAAGATATAAATAGAATGGAAGATTTGTTGCAAGATATATAATTTACTCCTTATTAAATACAAATGACAGAATTACTCGCACAACATGACAAGATAGAAAAAAAAGAACAGATAAATCCTGGAGAACTACAAGCCATCAAGGAAATCAATAAATTTTTTGATAAAAATAAATGAGATGCTGGCATCGCAGAAAATCTAAAAAATGGCACATGACCTGAAGATCTTCAAAAAAACTACGATTTAATAAAAGAAAGTATAGTATTCTCAGATGCGTATGATCCTTTGGAATACTGACACCTAAAAAAATTGATCGTAACTGGCATTGAAGAAGATTTTGGCAATCTTGGGCAACTAGTAGGAGAGTGAAATTATTACAAAAATCTCCATGAGTGATTTCTTTATGCTGATTTGATGAAATACAACACTACACGTCTAGATGCAAATAATCCAGAACCTGTATCTATAAGTAAATTTATGACAAATTTCAAAGCAGAGAAGATAAGTACTCTTCAGTATGAAACCGTAGAAAAAGTAGAATCAGATAGATCAAGTGTTGCTAAAGAAAAAGAAGATAAAGTTGGAAAAATATTTTTACTTAATGAGCAAGAGAAATCAGAGATAACAAAAACCCTTTCTACTGTAGCATCATGAAAACATTCTGCTGACATAGATATATTTTGACAATCAGATGGTACAAGAGTCAATAATGTGCCTATTATAAACAAGAGATACTCAGATTTGAGAAATGATCTATTTAATTGATGTAGCCCTCAAGTAAAAGAAAACCTTAATAATATCTTTCCTCCTTTTGATGAAAAAAATGCAAATTTGTTTTATGCTATGTCTAGAGGACTTTCAAAAATATCTTTCCTTTCTCCAGAGTTAAAAAACGCAATTTTTAATTGACCACTTATGTGACCAGATGCAAATGGAGCCAGAAAGCTATGAAATGTAAATTTTAAGTTTAATCAAGTGACGGACAAATGAGATCAACATACGTTCTGAGGTATAGAAATCAAACCAAACCTTGAAACCCAGTCAAGCCAAATCATTAACTATCTCAAAGAAACTGTACTGAGAATGCAATTTCAACCTACAGCATCTTTCACCATAAAATATCCAAAGGAAAAAAGAATAAGTCCAGATCCAACAGCATATGATGCTGTAACGTGATGATGATTAAGCACTAATTTCATGATTAGCAAGCAAAATAATTGGAATATCCCTTCCCCATGATCACACTACAACAATTTTAGACCATGAAAAAGTCCCAATACTATAACCGACAAATCTGATCGTTTGCATCATATGAATATTGTTATACCATACACAGAATTAGATAAATATAAGAACTACATAACGTATACTGATAGTAATTACACAGATCAATCGACAAAATATAGTGTCAACCCAAAACTATCTTTTGCAAAAGTTCTTGATCTGTTTCAATCACAACAAAAACCATGAAGCAAAGAAGCTCTCTATGCAAACCAAGTAAGAACAACTCTTGAAAACTTTGATGTCTTGGCAAGTACAATAGAAAGTAATCCTGCCCTTAAAAAACAACTAGCAGAAGATCTCAAAACCGAGATCAACCCGAGACAAAATAAAAATTATGAATCTTCGTGATTATACAAATATCTTATGCAACTAGGATATAAAATTGATAGTTGAACGAAAACATTGGTTGCAATACCGAACAAAGGAGTATAATTATACTCAGCAATGTTTTTTAGTCACTACCTAAAATCATAACGAAATAATTATCCTCAGTCTCTCGATGTCATTTTGTCGCTGGAGGTCTTTTTATATTTTCATACCCCAATCCTATGCTATTTGCATCGGGATTGAGAATATTTTCTCTATGTCACGTAGATCACATCCAGCCTTGATTTCGTTCTTCTTTTCCTATAGCACTTCATGGAGTATTTGATGGAGACAAATTTTCTCCTTTTACAAATCATTTGTAACCTGCTTTTTTTGCCCTATCAGTAGGTGTTTTCCCCTGTAAATCTTTATGACTATAATGATTGTTATCTGCCAAATATTGTGCATAATCCTCTGCAACTTTAGCTAAAATTGGATCTACTTTCAATGGTTGAAGTCTATGTTCTTGTCTAATACTATTAATCTCTTCAATCATATAATATATAATCAATTCTGTTGCCTTCTCTTTGCCATACTTTTCAATAAGCACATTACAAAATGATTGCAATACTTCTTTTTTAGTCATTGAATCTTCAACCAATTCTTGGGTATCTCCAGACGGATCTTGTTCAGCATTTTTCTGTGCTAATCATGGATTTGTAGTAAGAACTCATAGACAAAAAGCCAATGCTGTTATAGTATTTTTTAGATAGCTTGGATTATGTGATCATCAATCTGGATGTATTGGATGTTTTCTCATATATAGATAACAATACAAGATAAATTGTTATTCTTATTATACTCATAATTTTATTATTGTCAAATAAATAGAACATCTTGTATTTTTGCTATTTTTGACTATACTGACTGTATTTATTATACAGTTATCTATGCTCAATTTTTCTTGATTTTCTCCATTAACCAAACACAGTGACTATCTTATATCCAAGCTTGGGACTGGGAGTTTTTTTCTTGTTGGTGGCTGCGTAAGGGATGTACTACTCTGATTAACCAATGATCCTAAAGATATTGATCTCACTGTTGTCGGCGAACCAAAATCTATCTACAATGCTATCGATAAAACCGGTCTTTCTCATTTTATGACAGAAAAATTTGGGACGATGACACTTATCCCAAAGGACAAGAAAATGGATTGAGTACAATATGAAATCACTCCTGTGCGTACCGAATGATGATACGATGATTATCGCCATCCAGGAGAGATCCAATGGTCAAAAAATATCCTTGATGATGCTAAGAGAAGAGACTTTACTATCAACTGTCTGTACCATTTTTCTGTAGTGATGACTCCTGTACTCATCAAATCACTTGCCGATAAAGAATCTAAAAAATATAGCGATGCATTTCTTCTCAAACAACTCAAACAAGAATGAATAGCCTATGATATTGACAATAATATTGTTGTTGTCCAAAAACATGAACTTATAGCACAATTTTGGGTGGATGGTGTGTTTGATATGCATGCTTTTGTTGCGTATAGTGATTTCATCAAACAAGGATTTGTATCATCATTCTGAGCGAAATGAAATGAAGTAAATAATATTGATGATCAAGATCCTTCACTACGTTCAGGATGACAGACTCTGCAGTTCATTATTGATCCTTACGAAGGGATTAATGATTTGATCAATAGAAAACTCAAAGCTGTGGGCAATCCTGATGATAGATTTAACGAAGATGCCCTCAGAATTATTAGAGCAGTAAGATTTGTTAATGTTGTTAATCAAAAACTCCTTACTTTGTCATTCTGAACAAAATGAAATGGAGTGAAGAATCCAGGAAAGGGAAAACTGGATCCTTCGTTACTCTCAGGATGACCCAATAATAAGGTCCAAACCTTTGACTATGATGGAACAACACGAATAGCACTCAAAAAGAATTTTTTTCTTCTGCAGTTTGTGGCTAAAGAAAGAATCAAAGAAGAAATATGTAAAGCCTTTAGAGAAGGAAATCCATTTGGGTTTATTGCAATACTGGATGAGTTGAACCTACTAAAATTTCTCTTCCCAGCTCTGTACGCAATCAAATCAGTCAATCAACCTGTGAGATACCATCCTTTTGATGTATATGCACATACACTTTTGACACTGAAATCTTTGCAGGAAATCAACACTGATTATCTGACAAGATTTGGGATGTTGTATCACGATGTCGGAAAAGCCGATCAATACTACATGCATGAGCTACCCTTGGATCGTGACGAAGTAAGAAAAATCTTTGGTACATGGCTCAATCATCATACCTCAGGTATAGATCATGTGAAGAAAGATTTTGGGGCGTTGGGGTTTTCAAGCAAAGAAATTGATACAATCGCTTGGTATGTCCAAAACCATAGTAAGCCTGGTGAAGTCCTTATGGCGAGTGAAGATAAACGAGAAAAGAAACTCAGAGATATGCTCAGTGAAGCTGGCTATGAAAGAGTAAAAAATGTCCTAGATATAACGATCGGTGATAGACAATGACAGATGAATCCACTACAAAATAGTGCTGATATCTCTGATGTAGAAGTTCTCAAAACGATGCTCGATAGACTCAATACCCAAGAATGACAATTCACCATGAAACAGCTCAAGATCAATGGTAAAGATATCATGAAAGAGCTTAAAATCCAACCTGGAAAACAGCTTGGTGAGCTTCTTGAAGAAGCGTTTGTCTGGGTGAGAGATGATATTAAGAAGAGAAATACCAAGAAAGAAATATTGGCGTATGTGAAGAAAATTTACCAATAATATTTTCGATGGAAATCCCTTCTTTTGACCCCGAACAGGAACGATTAGATCTTATGCAATATCTGTGAACGTTGCAGATATCTAGCGTCAAAGAATGACCACTGTGGAGGCTGCGTAGCTGACTTTTGAGTAATGCATATAACAATGGTTGAATTTTCGACAGATATTGTACACTTCTGACAAGAGCAGGCGATGAACTCGCAGCACAACTCAAGAAAAACAATATCAAGGCAGATGTAACGATTGGAGCTGAAAAATGATCACTCATATTCTCTTCCTATGTGCAACAATCGACTTGAGCTCATACAAACATATATGCCGAAAAAATGGAAGAAGCCATGACACTAACAAAAAGAGAACTAGACACACAGCAGCTACTCATCAATCTTTTGAATCAAAAAGGAATTAATAATCTTACCATAAAACCTAAAACAGAAACCAAAATGTTATTTTCTAGACACAATATAGATATACAAGGAGCAGATATTGTGATTTGTGAAGATACTATAACTACCGGAGAAACCACACAAGAAATCATCAATATTATTCAGCAGAAATGATGAAATGTCGTAGCGATTGTCTGTATTGGATCGAGACTCAAGGAGAATAATATCCAAAATATTCCTATATTTTCTTGTGTACAAATAGACAATGACTCCATCTCCTATTTTCATGATGATAAAACTCCTGAGAAGAATATTTGATCGACGGAACAAGCTCCAGATTGAATAGAAATCATCGAGAGATGAAAAATCAAAGGATCGTGGAATAAATAAAAAACCACCCAAATGGGTGGTTTTTATTTCATCAATGTTTACATCCCAAACCCAACAAAGTGAATTTTCATTCTATCCATCCAATGCAGAGTCGGCAATGGAATTCCGTATAACTTGTGAAAATTTAGTTCAGCATTGATAATACGATAGTAATTTCACTTATTATCTTGAATAACTTTTTGCAAAATATTTAGATCATAGCTAGATAGCAATGGATCGGTCGTTTTGATAATCGATGCTGTGGCAGGAATATCTACTTTTACTTCTTCTTTTCTCCATAGATACCCATCCTGTGTTACCTCTGTTTCACTGAAATCTCAGACTATATCTGCTATGGTATCATTGAAATAAAAAGGACAAAGCTTAGCAGGGAAGAAATCACCTAATATTCACTCTGCGTCCATCTGTGCAAAGATTTTATTTGCAAGAGTGAATCGTTCTTCTTTATTATACTGCTTGTTGAAGATACAAAATTGTTTATTCTTGATCCCGATACAACCCAGGCAATACGAGCATGATTCGACGTAATATGAATAGTATATATTGTTACAGTTGGGGATGTGACAAGCTACTGCACAATGCTCTGAACTGATTGCAAATCCATTGATAGCATACATATCCGCAGATGTTGGCCCTCCTCCATCAAAACAATCGTACAAATCTTCATTTCCCTCAAATCATCAAACATTGAATACATTGCGGCCATTTTTTAGTCTATAGGTGAAATAACCATTTTCTACATCTTCAGACTCAACAAGAAATGCTCATGATACACCAGTACTCGCAATATTTTTTGGTTGAGTTGGAAGCTCTTTATATCGAGTAAGATAGTTGTGTGTTTGTTGTAAGATAGTTTGTTTTTGTGAGCTATACTCTTCTTTACTCATGACTTTATTGTTGATGGCATAGGAGATGTTTTCTAGATCGTTACAGTTGATACAATGCGTACAACCAACAAGATTGGTAGAGAATCGAATGTCACTACAATTGGTTATATATCTGGAATAGAATACTTTATATGAATGCATCACGCCACATGACATAGCTACGTTTTCGCTATGATCAGCGACCAATACAGAATGAAATATATTTGCACAGCCGTCTTTGACACCAAATGAATAATACACATCCTCATTGGCATTAGCAACATAAGCAGAGAGATATATATTTTTACTTTTACTTACCACATCGCCATAATCAGCATTTTCATTTTCGAAAAAATGTATCATACTCGGTAATGATATCTTATGAAATAACGATGAAAAGTTTTCCCAAAATGGTTTATTAAAATTGTACTCCTGCCCACGAGCAACAATATCTTCATTTATTTTATCAAAATTGCTACATTTAACCACAGACTTGATACGATCTGTTTTGGGGAAACGAGAGACTACTCCATCTGTTTTATAAAAGACGATAGGCTGTCGTGAAACAATTTGCTTGAGAAAATCACGAAAAGATGTTTGTTTTCTTTTGTTTTTTATCTGATCTACTCGTTGTTTGATGTTTGTCATGTAGTACAATAATACAGATAAATATAATTAAACTATCTATACGATAACCATAATAGTTTGCAATGTTTCATAATAGATTAACGAATTTCATTCTCCTTTCTTCGATCTGGCTTCACGATAGTAGATACAGCATAATATGAGTCATCAGTTGCCATAGTCCTTATGATATTATCACAGACTGGATCAGTTAACAATGGAATCGATGCTCATCATTTGTGTACTTGTTCACGTTTGTCCATTCTTTTCATTTTGCTCTTTTTATTTACAAATATTAAAATTGTAATATAATAATACTACAAAAACTTGATTTTTCAATAAGATTTATTATAATATGATAATAATTCTTATGTAATGATAAAATTACTTTTAGATAATGAATAAATATCATGCTTAGCTTTGGAATCAAAGATAGTATCAACGCAATACTTGAGATCCTGTGTCAAAATAAGGATTGTACTACTCAAGATATTTTTGCTAAGATACATAGTGACTATCGTATACAACTCTCGCTACCACAGTTATATAAGACACTTGCTCAACTCGAGAAAGAGCAAATCATCATCAGACAACACAATACTATTATGCTCAATACTCTTTGGATCAAAAAAACTAGCGACTACATTGGGAAGGCAAAAAATATATATTTCCAAGATAATGTTGCATTTTCACAGCTGCAAGAATGACAACGCAGAGAATTTTCTGCTGATAACCTCATTGATTTAGATGCGATATGGAACAATATATCTACTCAGCTACAAATACAAAATAGTAGCGATGAAGTAGCTTTTTATCATGCGCATCCTTACTTTATACTCTGAAATTTTTCATGAAGATCAGCACTTATCGAGCAAATTATTAATGCACAACAAAAACTCTCTATCCTCTATGGTAATGAAACTTGCTTAGATAATTATGGGGTACAACTCGTGAGAATGCATTGAGCACAAGCAACTTGTTCTAGAAAAACACCATTCCTTCCTGAATGATACAATATACACATCATAGGAGATTATATCCTCGAGCTTGTTCTTCCGGACAATGTAACACAGCATTTGAAAATATTTTTTGATAATGTACAAACTATTGATACGTTTGATAGTGCATTATATACGCAGATATTTTCTATGAAATGACGTTTTCATTTTAGCGTACAACGCAATCATAAACAAGCATATAATACAAGAGAATTAATCAAAAAATCACAATGGACACAGGAATGAGTTGTCTAATAATTATTTTGATTGAATAATGTACTCTACAAACTTGGAAAAACTCCCAAATCTCGAATGTTCGCACGCTCTAGGAACGATACTATTTGCCGTCATACCTGGAATGGTATTTACCTCGAGAAAGTAAATATCCTCTCCATCTCGGAGATAATCAGCTCTCGCAAAATCAGCCAAAGCAAATGCGGCATATACTTGTATTGTCATAGTACGTAATTTTTCTGCTACACCTTCAGGAATCGGAGCTGGAGTTACTTCCAATGTTTTAGGGTCGTACTTCGCCTCAATATCGAAAAACTCGTGTGTATGTTGTATCTCGGTAATCGCAAGTATTTCTGCTGTTTGTTTTGGTGAACCAAAGACGGATACGGTAAGTTCTCTAGCTTTAATAACTTTTTGTATAACGATTGTGTCATAATCAAGGATTTTTTCTATCAATGAACGAGCCGATTCCTTGTCAGTAAATATAGCTGTATCGACTGATGATCCACCACTATTTGGCTTAACGATAAAACGATCTCGCGTAGTATTCCATGCGTCAAACGCTGCTATATCTGCTATGTATATTGTTTCTGGAACAAGTAATCATGCTGACTGAGCAAGTATTGTCGATGCATACTTATGGAGAGCAAGACTATGACTCATTGTTGAAGCGAAGACGTATTTTTTACCGAGCAATGCTGCTAGCGCAGTTATCTGTCCATCCTCTCCTCCGACACCATGGATACATGGATAGACAAGGTCATATTGATTATATTTCTGGAGAAAATTATCTCTCTGAAAAGGGAAATCAAAAACATCGACGGTATATCACAAATCACGTATCACTTGTGAAACATTAGCTGCACTGATGAGAGATATCTCTCTTTCAGTAGAAGCTCAACCTGTGATAATAGCTATGTGCATTGATCAATAATAATATAAAGACTAGTTTAATATAAAATTCTCCTTCAATCTCTCCACCCAATGCTTTCTTGGTAATGGCAGTCAGTGTTTAACAAGAAAATCATACTCCATCTGAACAATACGGTAATAATTTCATTGCTCATCAACAATAATCTTTTTTAGGATATCTGGATTGATTGTCCATTTCTTGTCATTCTGAGAGAGCGAAACGATCGAAGAATCCAGATTATCTTTACTGGATCCTTCACTGCGTTCAGGATGACTGCTATATCACTCATAATCTCATAACTCACCTGTCTTTATGATTTCAGCACCTACTGGGATATCTACCTTAACTGGTTCATCACGTCGGAGGTATCATAAGGCAGTCACTTCTTGTTTGGTAAATGCTTGCCCCGCAGTACTTCCGGGTTCACTTTGCTCAGATCACATAATCATATGCGCTGCTGTATCATTAAAATAGAACGGATTCATCGATCATGGGAAAAATTGTCCAAGTGTCCCAGCTGCGTCCATAGAAGCAAATATTTCGTTAGCTTTTTGTTCTCGTTCTTCTTTGCTGTACTCTTTGTTGAAGATACAATATGATTTGTTTTTTAATCCAACACAACCAATACAATAGGAACAGTTATGTAGATAGTAGGAATAGTAAATATTGAAACAAGACTCGCATTGTGAAACACAGTAGTAGTTGTTAGCATTGGTTCATCCTGCCTGTACTCAGTAGAAATCTACGGCATTGATTCCTGTATCACAACAGTCATATAGGTGACTATCACTATTTTCTCCTGTAATCAAGACAAGATTACGTCACTTAGCTGCTCTAGTAACATAATATCCGTTCTCGATATCTGAGGAGAACAAGATACCATTTCATTGCACATTTTTGGATCATGCGTTGAGTGATATGTTGGAAACGGCGCTATATTTTTCTTCAAATAATTGTGTTTTTTGCATCATCATCGTGCGGTATTTTTCATACTCGTCTTTGGTGTATTCTCTATTATTGATATAATAAGAAACGTTTTGGAGATCATTACAACCGATACAATCACGACAACCAGTGAGATTAGATGAGAATCGGATATTACTCGAATTTATAATAAATTTGGAATAGTAGATATTTGATGATTTATCTATCGCTTTGGAATAATAGATGTTTTCACAACTATTGGTGATCTGCATAGAGTTAAGAATATAGGAACAGTTATTGGTTACTAAGGCAGAATATGCGATGTATGAACAAGATTCAAACACACCAAATGAGAGATAGACACTCTTAGAATTGAGCACGCTATCTGCATATTCGGTTGCATCATTTTTTCCTTGTTGGATGGTTGCATTGATTGGGATACTCGTGAAGAGCTTTTGCATATTTGCAAAAAAATCGTCACCATCTGGCGTGATAGTAGGCACATCGTTTCTGATCGTTTCAAACTCTTTGTTTGATACAACATGAGACATCCTCTCGGTCGGATATCTAGATACAACACCATTATTTTTGGTTAATGCAAATGGCATCCAACTTGCAATTTCGAGCACAAATTCACGAAATGGGGTTTGCATTCTTTTAGCTTTGATTTTCTCTTGTCGGGTTTGGAGAGAAGTCATAGAACTAATTGTTAATGATAAATGGTGAATGATTAATTATAGATGTGTTGTGTATACGCATCAGCACTTCGCACAGGAAATACGACATTTTGTGGATAGACAGAGAGGATTTCTTTGCCTGTTTTGGAACAGGTACGCACAAAGAGATCTCTATCTGGTCTTCCCTGCACAAGACGTTTGTATCTTATATCATGATGTTGTGTAGGGAGAGGATTTCCTATTTTACGATAGAGTGCTAACTCTTGCTTCAACACACGAAATGGTCTTCCTGTTTCTGAACAAATCAATACTTGATCTACGATACTATCCGAAACTACTTTGGGATCTGAGTCTAATTTTGCAGCATCTATCGTTGTTGCATTGTCAGGTATATTTATTTTTATTTCAGTGTCATCTCGGAAATACCCACGAGCAGCTGTTTCTTCCTTGGATAAAGGGAATCGCTGCATAGCATCTGATATATTGTATGCAAATGAACTTTCTTGTACAGGACAAAATTCTCATCGTTCGGAGTTTTTTTGCATATGAACAATCAGCGCTGCTACAGTTTGGTGATATTCTTCCTTTGTATATTGTTTATTGAATATGCAATATTGTCTGTGACGCAATCCTATACAAGCAAAACAGTCTTTACAACTATAACAGTTTTCGAGATAATAACTATCACTACATTCGATAGCAAATAATGAAAATGCCACTCTCCAAGAATTGTCAGGCGTCGTCGAATCATAACACCATCATTTTGGCATACATATACTCACATCCATACAGTCTTTTGCTCATGAAGACAATGTGAAATATTTGCAATCCTTTGACTCCTTCATATCAAAACATGCTACCATGTTTTGTGACGAGAAAACATTGTTTCCAATACAATTGTCTGTATTGACTTGATTGGTTGCTGGTCTTGGCTTTGTATCTAAAAATTGTCTTCGTTGGGTATGTATAGTGTCAGGATCTGTATATAAAGCAGAAAGAAATTCTTTCTTTTTCTCAGCAAATTCTTGGGCTGTATATTGTTGATTGTATAGACAGTATTGTTGATTTCTTAGTCATACGCATGCAATACAATCTTGGCAGTTTTTACAGTCAAAGGCAAATGAAAGACGACTACAATCACTGCTACTGTGTACATACATACAGTCGTATAGATTTCGAGAATCCATACATGCATAACAGTACTGTGAATGATAGACGATAAAACTATCTGCTATAAAACTACTGCCCGATACTTCCGTACAATAAAAGGATTGCTCTGATCAAAAAGTTTCATTGGTAAGATACGAATCTTTGCATTGTAAAATATCGTAGCAATATTCACAGTTGGTACTTCAGACATTGTTGTCGCTCATGAGCGCTATTTTTGGGATCTTTTGTCTCAGTAAGGCAAATTGCCTAAAAAATCATTGTGTTCGATCGATATCTTGTTGATATGATAAAGGATCTCGTTTATCAGACCGTCGTACTGGATTGCTTATGATAGTATGATTGGCTGGGTCGTAGTTTGAAATTATTGTTTTTCAGGATATTGCACATGTTGCTTTGTAGAAATTTCTTTCATTTCTCCAAGCCAACCTCCTCCTTTGCCTTTCTTCAGGACACAGTTGTGGTGTAGGAACTTGAAATTTTTGTCAATCAAAGACCGGAGATATCTTCGTATAGAAATCTAAATCACTTTGAAATACTGCAAATTCTTTGCCAGATATTACACATGTTTTTAGTTCAACAATAGGATCGTTTGTTTGTTGAGATATGTATTGATAGACTTTTTTATCCATAAGAACGATAGTTAATGATGAAGTGCAGATTGGATTTTCTGTGTTAGATACTGAGCAAGTAACGTATTGTTTTCTTCATCAAGATGGATGCCATCATTTTCTGATGCTTGAATATAATCTGCACAATCAAAATAATTAATATGGTTTTGTGTTGCGTAATCTAGTGTATTTTCTCTCAATTTTTTTATCTTTTCGTCTCCTCCCTTAAATATATCTTTGAAAAGTGGATAAGAAAAGAACTCTTTGGTATCCGGAGGAATAATGATAAGTAATGGTGGTACTGGTAGTCAAAATTGACCGCATCGTCGCTGTATTTTTTCTTGATATGCGTCAAAAGAACTAGCTATATCATCATAGCTTTTTTCTGATCAGGCATTGCAGTCGTTTGTTCCCAAAAATATAACCAACAAATCAATTGGCACATGACTAGAAAAAATTGGTCAAAACTGCTGCAAACCATCTCTATCAGGAAAATATGTATTTTCTCCACTCAACATTCTTCATCTTTGTCACTCTTCAATAATATCATAACTTTCTCCCAGTATATTTTGCAACACTCAAGAAAATCTTACTGTGACAGGATATCTTGGTCATCATCAAGGAATTTTTCCATAGACCAACGAATCTCCATAGAGAAGAATTTTTTTTGCTAGAGGGTTCGTAAGCATAAAAACAGAAAAATAATATAAATCTATCTCAATCTAAAGTTTTCTTTACCCGTCTTTCGGGTCTCACTTCGTTCGCATTTTATGTTATCCTAAAATTCTCCTTCATCCTTTCCAGCCGATGTTTTCTTGGAAGAGGTAATCAGTGTTTTATCAGGAAATCGTATTCCATTTGAACAATACGATAGTAGTTTCATTGCTCATCGATGATAATCTTTTTTAGAATATCTGGATTGATTGTCCATTTCTTGTCATTCTGAGAGAGCGAAACGATCGAAGAATCCAGATTATCTTTACTGGATCCTTCACTGCGTTCAGGATGACTGCTATATCACTCATAATCTCATAACTCACCTGTCTTTATGATTTCAGCACCTACTGGGATATCTACCTTAACTGGTTCATCACGTCGGAGGTATCATAAGGCAGTCACTTCTTGTTTGGTAAATGCTTGCCCCGCAGTACTTCCGGGTTCACTTTGCTCAGATCACATAATCATATGCGCTGCTGTATCATTAAAATAGAACGGATTCATCGATCATGGGAAAAACTCCCCTAGTGTTCCATTTTTCTCCATATGGCCAAATATTTCATCAACCTTCTGGTGTCGTTCTTCTTTTGTATATTGCTGATTGAGGATACAAAATTGTTTGTTTTTAAGTCCTACACAGCCAAGGCAAAAGGAACATCATTCACAAAATAAAGAATAATACATATCTGTACAAGTAGCACACTGTGTAATACAATAACAGTTATCAGAGAAACCTCCTGCGTCACAAACACCATAGAAGTTGGTTGATCTTCCTCACATAAATACATCATAAAAATCACTATTTTCCTCGTTGGATGAGATGAATACGGCGTTGCGTGCGTTTTGGAGGTTGCTACAATAATACATATTTTCTCCATCATGACAGTTGTAGAGATTTGATCATGTAACATTGCTAGATCCCATGTTGACCATCTGGGTAGTTTGTCTTTTTGTGTATGTATCTTTTTTTGCTAAGAGTATTTCTTTTTGTTGTTGATAATCTTCTCTAGTTGATTGTTTGTTGTCTATGCAATATGACATATTCTCAAGCCCATCGCAATACAAACACTCTGTACAACCTATACAATTGTTGGACATCCATATATTGTTGCTGTTGATGATGTTTTCAGAAAAAAATACATTGTATGAAGATATGATATAACTAGATCCATACACATTTTCACTTGCCTCCAAAACATTGACACTACTAAACACATTGGTGCTATTATCTTTTATATTGAAACTATATGCGATGTCTTCTACTCCTGTAGTTGTCACAATACTTAGGTAAATATTTTTGGCATTATAAGCAACATCTGCATACTCACAATTTTCATTTTCTCCAAAGTGATTGAGTGCTGCGATAGGTATAGTTTGTAATATAGCTCCAACATCAGCAAAAATATCTCCGCTATATTTTCTGGCGTATTTTGGCATATCGTCTCTGAGTTCTGCGTGCTGTGATAAAGATATCACATTTTGTATTCTCTCTGTCTGTGGATATCTGGATATGTGTCCGTTATTTTTATAGAAAGTCATCGGCCTTCGACTACCGATCGTCAACAAAAACTCACGAAAAGGAGTGGCTTTTCTTTTGATCTTTATCTTTTCTTGCCGATAATGTAGATCTGGCATATGAAAAATTGGTATAAATATTTTTATAGTATAGACAAAACTATCCGACAAACAAGATCTAATCTATCTGTAACTTCTCAAACAAAAAGTGCATCGCATATGCAAGATCTTCACTGGCGAGTTTGATGGCAAACGGAATGTCCTTGAATATCACAATATAGACAACTTTTCCGACAACAAATATATTTATCGCTGCATTACCTGCTGGCAACGTAGAAAGATTGTCGATGTTGGTTGTTTTGGAGATGTGCTCCATAATCAATATGCCATCTCAGAGATATGTTTCAATGGTCACTTTTCTAGTTTGAAGTTTTTCAAACATATCGGTTGCATAGTTTTTGAGCGTATTATCGACGGATACTTGTGATGCAAACGTATTTGTTGCGAAGAGCTTAATAGCAAGATACTTGTTTGTTGTAACTTCCTGGTACAGATCTGTATACATATTTCTCACACCATCAAACCCATCAAAAAAGCTAATCTTTGGTAAATGTGGATATCTATTGACGGCAAGTTGATCCAAATGAAGTGCAACTGCATCAAACTCTTTTTCCAATGACTTTCGATGTGTCTGTTGATCGTCGATATACTGTTTGAGTATTGCTGT
>Ga0335396_10001800_pt1 | contig 27072 bp, 20 predicted proteins | sample FRY02_FD_205743 | JGI IMG/M metagenome (GOLD analysis project Ga0335396, IMG submission 205743) | Freshwater microbial communities from Lake Fryxell liftoff mats and glacier meltwater in Antarctica - FRY-02 (spades assembly) (version 2) | ecosystem: Environmental > Aquatic > Freshwater > Ice >... | reverse complement strand
AGCCTGGGCGCGGGTTATCGTTTTCCTCACCCATGTGCCATTTGCCAAAGTATGCAGTCTGATACCCCGTATCGTGAAGAACGCTAGGAAAACTTTTAAGATTCTCAGGGTATTCAGTAAAGTTATTTACAACAGTATGAGCATGGGCATATTTGCCTGAAAGAATAGAAGCCCTACTAGGCGAGCAAAGCGAAGTGGTGCAAAAAGTATTTTTAAAATTCACACCACTGGCAGCTAGCTTATCGATCTGAGGAGTTTTGATATGAGGGTGACCCGTACAGCCAAGACTATCCCATCTTAGATCATCGCAAAGGATGAAAAGCAGATTAGGGCTTTGGGCATAAATGCTAGATAAAGAAGAAAGCCAAGCGATTAAAAATAGCGGTAGAATTATTTTCATAGTGCACCATTAAGGAATAATAAGTGTTTAATGTAACTAGAAGGGTGGAAGTAGTCATTAAAAAAAGAGAATTGTTATGGTTGAAGAAAATGAAGTAGAAGATAAAAGAAAGAAAGTGCAAAGTTAAGAAGGGTAAAAAGAAAGAGCCCTGCTTAGAAAAAGCAGGGCAATAAATTTAAAATCAAAGCAGGCAAGCCTAGCGTAAGTTACGCTGTCTTTTACGCTTGATATTTCTTCTTTTTTGTCGAGTTTTTTGTTTCAAAGTCTTAGCCATAACTTACCGTCCTTTTCTTAAAATGCACTGTTTTATAATGTTTTATCAACAGTAGCCATTTCTTATACGAGTAAAAAGAAGCTGTCTTAGTGTTATTCTATAATTTTTAAGGTAAAAGTGCAGCTTAATTAGATAAGCGCTTTAACAAAGCTAGCAAAATAACATTTCACATTACTTGTTTACGCACCGCAAGTCGGCTAAAATATTGGTGTGTTTATGCTTTGTTTAAGGAAAAGAGAGAAAAACCGATGGCACTAAAAATCAACTGGTTTTACCTGCGTAAAGGCTGAACCACTTGTAAAAAATCTCAGGGGTTCCTTGAGCAACTTGACCATACAATTCTAGAAACAGTCGATGCAAGTAAAACTAAATTAGGCTTAAAAGAAGCCCTTGCAATCGTTAGTAAAGCTAGCAAAATCATCGCAGCAAAAGGGAGTAAAATTACCTCCCTCGATTTAAAAAAAGACAAACCAACCGAAGAAGAACTTGCAGCTATCTTACTTGGGCCGACTGGTAACCTTAGAGCTCCTACAATCCTTGTAAACAACACGCTGTTTGTTGGGTTTAATGAAGAAGCCTACAGCCTGATCAAGTAGGAAATTAAAACTTAGGGTGATTTGGGAAAGATAAATGCTAGGCCAGTTCGCTCGGGGCGAACCTTGGCCCCCGTTAGGAATGGCAGTGAGATAGGAGCTTGAACCACTGCTTGTGGAAACCGCAGCAACACCTCTGGGGTTAATTCATCGCCTATTTCATTGGCATCCCAAACAATAACCCCACCTCGTATAGAAAAATCTTGGTCACTTGTCCAAGGAGAAAACTGCGGATCAAACAGAAAGTACCCCATCGACCCCGAAGAATAGAGCAAAGGTCGTTGAGTAGAATAAACAGAAACATTGCCTGCTCGCCAAGCTTCGCCCGCAACAATTTCAAATGGCTTGTTGCAGTGATATGCCCAGCGTTGGTTGATTTCTTGTGCTAAAAGTTTGCCAGGAAAATGAATGCGGGTAGGTCGTTGAGTAAGGTAGGGGAGGAAAAGATTTCTTCCCATACAAAATGAAAACATTCCTAAAGCAACCATAGCCCAAGTGTAAGTTGATAAGCGCAAATGATTGTTAGAAATAGAACCCCACTTAACTAAGGTCCAAGTGCCAAGAAAAATCCATAATGGCGAGCCCCAAATATCACGAAGTTGGCAACCCGTTGTAAAGGAAAGTGTTAACAAAACTACCACCGGTCCCATAACAACCCAGTCTAAAAGCTTATGGTCTTCACAAATTTGAAAGTTGGTGCTGCGGTTGCCAACAGCGGTTGCTAGCACTAAAAGAACAGGTGCAATAATAAAAAACTGATCGAGAATAAAACCTGCGGGATGCCTAAGATGGCTAATTAAACCGTAAGGTGATGCACTACGGTCGGAAGCATAGCGCAAGGGTGAAAAATCATTTTGAATCAGCCAATAAGCGTGTGGCGCAAAAAGAATTAATGCAACGATTGCTGCAAGGTAAGGCCCCGGAGTTTTTATAATCAAACGAGTTTTTTTATCAAAGAGCACATAACCTGCCAAAATTACTACTAACAAACCAAGGGTGTATTTACTTAGTAACCCCAAGCCTACGACTGCCCCCATTGCTAACCACCAGCGGATTTTACCACCCCTTATTGCGTATACAAAAAATAGCACCGTCAAAGACCACGCTGTATTCAATACCACATTATTGCTGAACTCCGAGGGGTCGCCTGTCATAAAGATTAAACCATCGAGGCAAATTACTGCTAAGAGTGAATGACGAGGTGGCAGGAATTCGCAAGCAAGTTTCCAAGATGCAAATAAAGTTACCGCAGTAAATAAATATCCTGCAAGGTAGATACCCCAGACATCGCCCGGCGAAAGCCAAGCAAATGCACTTGCAACCCAAGCGGGAAAGGGAGGGTGCTTAGGATAACCTAAAGCAATTACATGGCTCCAAGATGACCATTCAATCAAATCAAGTGGGGCGTTAGGCTGAGTAAGAATCACCGCGGCAAGCCAAATAAGAGTACGCAAGCACAACCAAAGGCCAAAAAGAAACACCCACCTCTGTTTATCAGAGGAATCTGATTGATCCATCAATGCCCTTTCAATTAAGCAAAAAAACAATCAGATCAAGAAAAATGTTCTTGCTCGAGTTATTACAAAGTTAAAAAGAAGTAAAACAGGAAAGAAATGTAGCACATCGATCTTGAAGGGGTCAATGGCATAGGAATTATTTGCGGGCTAAAGAAGCTTGGTCATATCAAAAAGGTTGGAAGCTTGGGGGCCTAAAAACCCTTCATAGCGTACTAATTTTCCAGTCGCTCCATCCTTAAATACATCGCGCTGAGCCAACTCAAAATACGCATAAGTCCACGGTATAGAAGTGATATTACCTCCTTCTCGAATTGAAACATCGACAATAACCGCCTCGGTTGCGGTTTGCCTAAGTTTGCTTCCTGGGGCACCTTCGATTTCCTTTTTCATCGGAACACCAACACTCTCAAGCGCAAAAGAAGTTTTTTCAATGCTATTTAAAGTCGTAACTTTTTGCGAGTTAATTAAAGCGGTGAAGTGATTGACATTGTAGCCGTGTACTAATACCCACGCGCCATATTGCGATTCCTTATTCAGTTCGAGTAAGTCAGCTTTTTCAACAACATGCCAAGGAAGGTCGTGAATAAAATCGCAAGCTTCATCAAGAAGCGAAGCACGGGTAGATTCAGACTTAGACTCAAGATGATGGAGGTCAACAAGAAAAGATTCAGGCAAATTAGTATGGTGTGTTTTAACAGCGCTATGAATAATTTTTCTCGAGGTTGTGCTAAGTTCCCAAGTGCGTAGCTCAGAGATAAAGAGTTTCGGAAATTCAGGATTACAATGCTGAAAGTAAATAGCGTTTAAATGTTTATCTTCAAAATGATAGCATTCTGCTGCTCGATAACCTAAGGCCTGAAAAAGTCGCGAGAGGGTAGAAATGCCGAGCAAAGGGTTTTGCCAAGAAAAAGTTCGAAAAGCAATGTGATCGTTAAAGAAAGATGCCCCTGCGTTTTCAATCAGGTTTTCATAGGCAGATACATAGCTAACCCGCTGCCTGTATTTATCCCATAATCGGTCAAACAGATTCAAAGCAAATTGCTCCACTGCATTTTTTGAATGAATCGTATGATGAGGGCCAGAAATTATTAATGACATAATTAAACTCCTTTAAAAATGGAGAGTTTGGCAAGGATACCTGATTATTTTACGCCCAAGAAGGCTTGAAGAAGCACTTAAGGTGTAGAATATAACAGACAATTCTTGCCTTAGATAGTATTTTCAAGGAAATTCTACAATGACTTACCAAGAACTACACCAAATCCCCTTAATAAAGACATCGTTACCGGGGCCACTTGCTGCAAAAATGATTGCAAAAGATGAGCAATTCACCTCACCCTCTTACACTCGGTTTTATCCCTTGGTGGTTAAGCGAGGCTACGGGGCAATGATCGAAGACCTAGATGGGAACAGATTTCTCGATTTTACCTCGGGAATTGCAGTGTGTGCAACGGGGCATTGTCACCCTAGAATCGTCGAAGCAATACGAAAGCAATCGGAACAACTGATCCATATGTCAGGGACTGATTTTTACTATGGGCCACAAGCAGACTTAGCCGAAAAACTTGCCTCTCTTGCACCAGGCAAATCAGCCAAAAAAGTGTTCTTCGCCAATAGTGGAACCGAATCGATCGAAGCCGCTTTCAAACTTGCTCGTTACCATACCAAACGCAAACAAATCATCTCATTCTTCGGGGGATTTCACGGTAGAACTATGGGTTCTCTTTCTCTTACGGCTAGCAAATCCATCCAGCGTAAAGGCTTTGACCCACTTATCCCAGGGGTTAGTCATACTCATTTTGGTAATTGTTATAGGTGCCCGGTGAACAAAACTTTTGGCTCTTGTGGAATTGCTTGTGTTGATAGCATTGAAAAGCAATTATTCCGACATACCGTTGCGCCTGAAGATGTAGCAGCCTTTGTGGTTGAACCTATTCAAGGAGAGGGTGGTTATATCGTACCACCCAACGAATTCCACCGGGATCTTCAAACGCTGGCGCGCAAGTATGGCATTCTTATAATTGCAGATGAAGTGCAATCGGGAATGGGCCGTACGGGCAAAATGTTTGCCTCTGAGCATTTTAATCTCGAACCAGATATCATTTGCTTGGCTAAGGGCATCGCTTCGGGGCTCCCTTTAGGGGCTATGATCGCACGATCTGAATTGATGAGTTGGCCAAAAGGGGCACACGCAAGTACTTTTGGTGGCAACCCCGTTGCTTGCGCAGCTGCACTTGAAACCATTGCCTTACTCGAAGAAGGGCTTATGCTGAATGCATCCAATGTTGGAAAATTTCTTATCGATTTATTACACTCCTTATCTGATAAACATCGTATTATTGGCGATGTGCGTGGCAAAGGTTTAATGTTAGCCATCGACCTTGTTAAAGATCGCACCACCCAAGAGCCAGCAACTTTTTTGCGAGATGAAATTGTCCAGAGGTGTTTTCAGAAGGGGCTTTTACTTCTTGGCTGTGGTCAAAGTGCAATCCGGTTTTGTCCGCCTTTAATAATAACGGAGCAAGATGCAATGGTAGCGGTAAAAATTTTAGATCAAATACTTTCTGAAATAATCGAGGTTTAAGCTATGTTTCAAAAGCTGCTTGATAAATTCAACATTCACCCAAATCATAGTGGCGTTTTTGCAGGGGAATGGGTCGCAAAACCTTCGGGTGAGGAAATCCATTCGGTCAACCCATCAAACGGAAAGGTACTGGGAACTGTTCTTACAGCTTCCATACAAGATTATGAAAAAGTGCTGGAAAATGCGGGGGAAGGCTTTAAAAAATGGCGCGATATTCCTGCCCCTTTACGAGGCGATATCGTCAGGCGCATAGGCATTATCCTGCGCGAAAATAAAGCTGAACTTGCACTTTTAATCTGTTTAGAATCAGGAAAGATTTTAATCGAAGCAAAAGGCGAAGTTCAAGAAATGATCGATATGTGCGACTTCGCTTCGGGCCTTTCTCGACAACTTTATGGCCTTACTATTGCTAGCGAAAGACCACAGCACCGACTTTTAGAGCAATGGCATCCTCTTGGCATTATTGGCATCATCACCGCCTTTAATTTTCCTGGCGCCGTCTGGGCTTGGAATGCGATTCTTGCAGCGGTGTGTGGCGACTCTTCTGTTTGGAAGCCCTCTGCCAAAACGCCATTAACTTCTATTGCTATCTATAATATGATAAATTTACTAATGAAATCTTCAGGAAACGAAAAAGTGTTTTCTCTTTGTATGGGGGCAGGCAATGAGGCAGGAGTGTGCCTTGCAAAAGACCCAAGGGTTTCGCTTTTAAGTGCCACGGGTAGTTGCACAATGGGCAGAAATCTTGCGCCTTTGGTAAGCGCAAGGTTGGGTAGAAGCTTACTAGAGTTAGGTGGAAACAATGCAGCAATTGTTTGTGCAAGTGCCAATCTAGAACTGGCACTTAAGGCAGTCGTTTTTAGCGCCATTGGCACCACTGGACAGCGCTGCACCTCTTTACGAAGATTATTTTTGCATCAATCCATCGAAAAAAAATTCACCGAACAGCTCATCAAAACTTACCAAAGTATTCGCATTGGTAACCCTTGGGAACACGGGGTATTAATGGGGCCTCTGATTTCTTCCAATGCGGTTGAAAATATGATGCTTACGGTTATAGAAGCAAGAAAACAAGGCGCTAATGTCGTTTATGGTGGTATCGAAATTCTAAGCAATGGCTGCTTTGTTGAGCCTACCCTTATTCTTGCACCTGAAAATTTGAAAGTTATGCAGAAAGAAACTTTTGCACCTATCCTTTACATACAAACCTTCAAACATTTGGAAGAAGCCATTGCGTTAAATAATGGCGTTGCTCAGGGGCTTTCTTCAACAATCTTTACCGAAAGCTTATCTGATTCTGAATATTTTTTAAGCGCAAGAGGAAGCGATTGCGGCATAGCAAATGTTAATTTAGGAACCACCGGTGCAGAAATAGGCGGAGCTTTTGGTGGCGAGAAAGATTCCGGCGGGGGCCGTGAATCTGGCAGCGATTCTTGGAAAAATTATATGCGCAGACAAACCTGTACCATTAATGGCGGATCTGAACTTCCCCTGGCACAGGGCGTGCGCTTTCAATTGTAATCTTTTTCTTCTAGGACTTAACCAGTTGAACCCAATGCCTCCCTTTTATTTGCCAACACCAAACAAGATTAGGTGTTTAGGCAAGGGATCGTTATCCCAAACTTCTATATTCCAACCAACTAGGGTTCGGTGGGGATTCTTGTTTGTGTATTTATGTGTGTGATTAAATAGAAGGATAGTAAAGGAAAACAACAAAGCTCACCGACCACAAATCGATAACAGTGGCGGCGGGGATTCGGTGCGGGTGTTTCGCATTTTCCCTTGAGATTAGTGAATGGCAATGCCTGATATCTTCACCCAAACCAAGTGCAACGAAGTCATATTGCGCATTCACTTGCACGGCAACAAGGCAACTAACCTGCGACTGATCGCAATTTTCTTAGAGGCGGGCATCACCCGAAAGCAGCGAAAAGTCGGCGTTTTCCGCAATTCGCACTTGATCTTCGGTGATGCGAAGGTAAACTTTCTGTTTTAATAAGTATTTCTCGCACGGTTGCCCGAAGCACGGCATCAGACCAAAGCAGAACCATAAGTTCTAGAACCCAAAAATTTCACAAGGAACCAGAAGCGCAAATTATGCAGAGCCGATCGGTTTGTGGCGCAGATTTTGGTACACGAATTGGTTAGGAAGAATCACAAACGGTTAGCTAGCCGCATAAGCAAGCGGAAGTAGATAGAGTTGAGGCAGGCCAAGACCCGCGCCGTCAAGCAAGGTATGATGCAGGAACTTTTAACCGGAAGGATAAGACTGGTATGAAGCGCAAACGCATCTTTATCAGCGGCGTTCAAAAAGAACTCGCCGAGGAACGAGCGGCGCTGCGCGATTACCTGCACGCTGATCCGCTGCTCCGGCGGTTCTTTGAGGTCTTCCTCTTTGAGGACTTGCCGGCTTCTGATCGTCGCGCGGAAGAGGTGTATCTGGATGAAGTCGCCGACTGCGATCTGTATCTTGGACTGTTTGCCAACGAGTACGGCTGGGAGAATGCGAAGGGGCGGTCTCCCACGGAGTGCGAATTCAACGCCGCCACCGCGCAGAACAAGCCGCGACAGATCTATGTCAAAGGTGCGAACGACAAGACCAAGCACCCGAAGATGCAGGCTCTGATTCGCCGAGCCGGTTCGATGACCTAGGAACGCTGATCCCGTCCGTGTATGCGTCACTCGTCGATTATTTGGAAGAGCAGCAGATGATCCGGAGCGGTCCGTTTGATGCCGCTCCATGTGCCGGCGCGACGCTCAAGGATCTTAATCGCGAAGCCATGAAAACATTCATCCGCGATGCCCGTGCGGCGCGAGGTTTCCCGTTGAAGGAATCTGCGACTGCGGAAGAGTTGCTGACGCATCTCAATCTGCTCCGCGCAGGAAGCCCCACGCACTCGGCCCTTCTGCTGTTCGGCAAAACGCCGCAACAGTTTCTGCCGAGTTCGGAAATCAAGTGCGCTCACTTCCACGGCACGGAGGTCGCAAAACCCATTCCCTCTTAATCAAGTCTATAAGGGCACGGTCTTCAGCGTGGTGGACCAAGCTGTCGATTTCGTGATGTCAAAGTTGGCCCTGCATGTGGGCACCCGTGCCAAGAGTGCTCAGGCTCCCGTGGCGTACGAAATCCCGCGAGAAGTCGTGGCGGAAGGGATCGTCCGGTCGCTCATCGTGATTACGCCAGCAATGGCAGCGTGCAGGTCATGTTATTCGCCAACCGCTTGGAAGTTTGGAACCCGGGCCGGCTGCCCAGTTCCCTCACGCTCGCCGGATTACGAAAACCTCACGGCTCGGTCCCGCACAACCCGCTACTGGCCGAGCCGCTGTACCTGACGCAATACATCGAGCGACTTGGCACTGGCGACATGATTCGCCGCTGCCGCGATGCAGGATTGAAAGAGCCAGAGTTCTCGATTTCCGATGGATTTGCACTGACAATTTGGCGCGTGCCGGCCACGAAAATGTCGGGAGAAATGTCGGGGAAAGTGGCGGGAAAAGTGGCGGGAGAAAGTGGCGGGAGAAGTGGCGGGAGAAATGTCGGGGAAAGTGGCGGGGAAAGTGGCAGGGAAAGTGGCAGGGAAAATCCTCGAACTCATTCGAGAAAATCCGGCCATTACCATTCCAGAACTCGCCAAGGCTCTGAAGAAACCGGAGAGAACGATGGAACGGTTACTTCAAAAACTAAAGGCAGAAGAAATCATCGGCAGAATTGGTCCGACCAAAGGCGGGCGCTGGGAGGTGTTGCAATGAATGGCATCGGCAGATCAGAATGCGCCACGCAACTCTGGCAACCTCGCCGCCCCGTGTCGTCCCGTCAGGACTCAAAAGCAAGATGCCGTCTCGAAACCATAGGCTCACGCCTTGGCTACAACTTGCCGCCGCGTTGCGGCTGAACGGTAACCGTTCGGTGAAAACTCTTCTTGCGGGGTCTGTTAGCCTTTGAGTTTTCAATAACTCGAGGGAGAATAAGGAATTACACACACAAGAATCCCCACCGCCCCTGTTATCAATTTGGGGTCGATGTTTGAGTAGGTATTTGAAGCCACTGGATTCCCCACCGCCCCTATTATCAATTTGGGGTCGGTGGGCTTGATTGTCTCTACTTCTGCTAATCAACTTCACACGCTTTTGCCAAGCAGGTAATCAAAACACCTGATTGAATTCGCGGGTACCTGCAAGCCAATATGGTATTTGAAAAGTCCTGTTTTAGAATTGGAATTAGCCGAGTTAGTCTCAAAGCAATGATATTCCAGAATGCCGTCCGGGTCTTCAGAGCAAACCCTTGGTTTCGCCGACTGGATACGGCAACTGCGTAAGTCCTATTACAACTTGGTTAAATGATTTTCTTGTCGCTGCGAAATTAATCCTGCTATAGTAGCTTTAATGCTTAAGGGTAAACTTGAGCGAAAGTTCGAAAAATGGAGAAAGTATTTCTTCAAGAAGGTGGTTTTTGGCTACCCAGACAACCCTTTTTGCCCTACTTCTTATTTAATTCTTAAGGTTCCTCTATATTTTGTAAATATCTTTAGGTATGGTCCCGCCCTTCATAGGGGCAAGGATGCTTCTTGAAACGGCTAAAATAGTCTCGAGTCAGTGAACAGAAGGGACTCTGTAATGTTAGTTGGAAATAAATTGCGGATTGCTTTAGTAGTGGTGGGGCTTTTATTCCTAAGCGGTTGTGGCCAAATGATGGCACAGCGCAACGGAAGTGCAAGTAATCTTGCAATGCAAAGGCCATCGATGAGGACCCGAGCTGTAAGTGCAGAAGCTGGCCCTGAACTGCGTATTCCTAATGCAACGAACACCATCAACGCCACTAATGCTCCGTTGGGAACTACAGAAGTTCCTTTAGTTCCTCTGCCAAACATTTTTAAAAACAATCAGAATTCGACCACTTTGGTAAATGGCAATAATGCAAATAACGCGAATAATAACCCAAATAACAACGGGGACAAAATTGCTACGGAGTTGACAAATGTATCAACCTCAGGAATCGGCAATATGAATCGAAGCGGAAATAATATTTCCCCCTTTGGGTTGATAGGGGCAGGCGAAAATACTACGCCTAAACCTACAGAACCTACTGCCGACCCTATTCGAAATCTTTACCATAAATCGATGGCAAGGCTTGCAACTCTAGATTCCTATATGGTTCGGTTGGTGCGCAGGGAAGTGATCAATAATAAAAAGAAGCCCCAAGAAACACTATTGCTTAAGTATCGCAAAGCGCCCTTAAGCATTTATTTTAAGTGGCTAGATGGCGAAGCATTGGGCAGGGAAGTGGTTTATGTACAGGGCCAGTATGAAAATAAGATACACACCTTGCTTGCCAAGGGAGATGTACCTTTTATGCCCGCTGGAAAGAGGATGGCATTTGCACCCGATAGTATTTTGGTACGAAGTTCTAGCAGGCACACCATTCAAGATGCCGGTTTTGTGCCTTTGATTCAAGGTTTGGGTAAAGCAATAATTGGTCAGGCAAGTGGTGATAAACGCTATGGTGTTGTGACTTATAATGGAGCAAACAAGCGCCCTGAATTTGGTTTCCCTGTAGAGTCATTGGAACACTTTCTGCCTTCTGGAATTGAAAATGAACTTCCTAAAGGTGGAAGAAGGTTGGTTTGCTTTGATCCCCAATCGTCGCTTCCAATGCTAATCATCACCTATGATGAAAATAATGAGGAAGTGGAATACTACAAATATGATCGGTTCCAGTTTCCTATTCGCTTAGATGAGAACGATTTTAACCCTGATGCGTTATGGACGAAACCTAAGGTAGCAAGCGGGGTCAAATATTAGGGAAAGAGTTTGGTAAATAAGGAAGAAAGGCGCTGTAAAAGGCGCTTTTTTATTGACAATTGTGAAAAAACTATGCCAATCTGGCATAATCCAACATTAAAGCCTTCCTTTACTAGGTTCTTGCCAATTTGGGCTATCCTTATACTATCGTTGAAGTTATGATTAATTATTATGCATAAATTATTCGCGGTACATAATTTGCTCATTATGCTTTACCTGAAACTTATGTTTCAGCTTGGCTGCCCTTGCGGGTGGGGGGTTTCTAACTTTTCCTTTATGAGGTAAGTGGCGTGGCTTTTGCCGCAAACCATCATTATTCGATCCTTATCGCGGACGATGATACCCCCGCTAGAGAAGCTTTACGGGATATTGTCGAACAAGACGGCTACCGCACGATTTTAGCCTCTTCCGGCGTTGAAGCGGTCGATATTATTCAGGAAAATGAAGTTCACCTTGCCTTGCTTGATATGCATATGCCAAACCTTACTGGCTTAGAAACCCTGCACTTAGTTAGACAAGTCCATATTATGCTTCCTGCTATCCTTGTTACCGGGGACCCCACCGAAGCTGTTATGAGGCAGGCTCAGCAGGCCTCGGTCTACAGTGTAATCCCTAAGCCTGTTAATCGCGGTATGGTTTTATATACTGTTATGAAGGCCCTCTTACGGTTTTATGGTCAGCTAAAGACCGGTGAGTAAGCCTTTGTTTTTGATTTTCCCCTTTTGGTTGGTTTTTTGAGGAGTTCTTTTCCGATGGCTTTGAAACCCCTGAATGATAAAATTGTTGTGAAACGACTTGAAGCAGAAGCTCAAACTGCTGGAGGGATTCTTCTTCCCGATAGTGCCAAGGAAAAACCCAGACAAGGCAAAGTCCTTTCTGTAGGTGAAGGCAAAGTTTTAGATAACGGCAAACGAGCACCCTTCCAAATCAAAGAAGGCGACCGCGTTCTTTTTAGTTCCTATGCTGGGAGCGAAGTCAATGTCGATGGCAACGAATACCTAATCATGACCGAAGATGATATTCTTGCAATTGTTGGCTAATTCAATTTGCCAATGCATAGCTTTAAACATATTACAGTTTGAAAAGCTGTTACGGTTATCAACCGTAATAGTTTTTTTTATTCCCCCACGCTTTCTTTCGTCTACAATAACTAGCAGAGCTTTTTGTAGACTTTAAAGCTTCTCTAAATTTTTCTTCGAGGTTTGAATTATGCCTTTCAAATTCATCTTCCCTTGTTTAATCATTTCCCTTTTTTCCCTAAGCATTGCAACGGCTCAACCCGACCCTTCTGAGGCTTGGAATACTTCCATCCAAAAAGCGGTTTCTTACCTTCGTAAAGCACAAGCCGAAGATGGATCTTGGAGCTCTAAATCTTCCCCTGGCATTACGGGGATTATCATCACAGGTTTATTAAAAACTGGCACCCTACCTAAAGATGATCCTATGATTGCAAAAGGCCTCAAATACATTGAAGGCCTTATCAATACTAAATCTGGCCATATTGCTGGCATCGATCCCCGAGTGCAACTGCAAAACTATGTTACTTCCGTAAATGTAATGGCTCTTAGTGCTGCTAATAACGATTCTTACAAGGCTGTTGTTAGCAACGCTGCTAAGTTTCTTAAACAATTACAATGGGACGAAGGGGAAGGGAAAAATGCAAAGGACGACTACTACGGCGGGGCAGGCTACGATAGTAAATCACGGCCCGATCTTTCTAATACCGCTTTCTATTTAGAAGCACTTGCTGCTGCAGGGGTTCCTAAAGATGACCCTGCTTTTAAAAAAGCAATGGTTTTTGTGAGTCGATGTCAAAACCTTAAAAGTGAAAACAATGACCAACCTTGGGCAGGAAAAATAAACGATGGCAGTTTCATTTATTCCGCTGCATCTGGCGGCGCTGTTCGTAATGCCGATGGGCCCGCCAACGACGGGTCTATGCCAGGCTATGCTAGTATGACTTATGCGGGAATCAAAAGTATGATTTATTGTGGAGTTTCTAAAAACGATCCACGCGTTCTTAAAGCTTTCGAATGGATTAGTAATAATTACAGCTTAGAAAATAACCCAGGTATGCCACCTCAACGCGCCGCTTGGGGCCTCTTCTATTATTACAACACTTTAGCAAAAGCACTGGATGCACTTGAAGTTCAAGATATTAAAGATTCCAAAGGCGTGATCCACAATTGGCGCAACGAACTTGCTCTTATTCTTGCTAAAAAGCAATCACCCGATGGCTCGTGGAATAATCCCCAAGACCGTTGGATGGAAGGCGATCCAAACTTAGTCACTGGTTTTGCCCTGATGGCACTTAGTTATGCTAAGCCAAAAAAATAAACTCTTGCTTCTTCTGGTTCTGCTAGCTGGGGGTTTACTAACACCCGGTTTCCTACCCGCACACCCACTCCTTTCTGAAAATCATAACCGCTCTATTAGTATTAGAGTTTTAGATAACTCGATTCAGATTGATTATGTTTTAGAGGTCGATGAATTAAGGGCCGCAAGGGACTTGGCACCACTACCCGAGGAACAGCGTTTAAAAATTCGCTCTAGAGAACAACTTCACGAAGCATTCCTAAATATGATGGCAGAAACCCTTGCTATTAATCTCATTGCGAATATCGATAACAAATCACTTAACTTCATCTGCACCCAAAAATCACTGAAAATCAAAGATCATCTTCAATGCTTCTTCCGCTTTGAAGCACCTTTTAATTCTAACCCTAGCAATATTATCTCTACAGAGTCACCTTCTTTTCAATTTCGTGAAAGTAATTTTGAAGAGGATGATTTTTCTAGCTTAACTCTTGTTGTCTTTCCTACCGATGTTGCAGTTCTAACTCATTTGCAACTTCCACCTCCTGAAATTGTTGCAAAACTTCCTATCGATAGGGCGCCAGGTGATTCAGAAAAGCTAAGGGTAGTGAGGTTTAATTTTACCCTAGAGGGAAAAACCAATGTAAATGTTGGCCAAGAAAAGTCGCCTGAAAGTTCGGCTTCTGAATCTAAGGACGCCGATCATTCGATGTTACACCTTCTTTTGGATAACAAAAAACAACCTTGGATTGTATTTATGTTGGCCCTTTTCTTTGGAGCAGCACACGCACTAACGCCAGGGCACGGAAAAACACTCGCTGCGGCCTACCTAATTGGCGAAAAAGGCACTCTCTTTCACGCCTTTCTGCTTGGGCTTGTCACCACGGTATCTCATACGGGTGGAGTTTTATTACTTGCGATTTTTTTGCCCATTCTTTTCCCCAACGCTGCCCCCAAAGATGTGCAAATCGTTCTCGGTTTCTTTGGCGGCATTACCATCGCCCTACTTGGTGCTTGGCTCTTTTTTCGCAGAATCTTAGGACAAGCCGACCATCATCATGGGCCTGGTGCTTCTCACTCCCATAACACCGATGGCTCCGTCAGTTCCAACACCCCAGATGCGGGCTGGAAAGGTATCGTTGTTTTGGGTATTGCAGGGGGGATTATTCCTTGCTGGGATGCTGTTGCTATGCTTATCTTTGCTATTAGCGCAGGCCTTGCTGCTTGGGCTGTTCCCCTTCTGTTGGCTTTTAGCACAGGGATGGCTGGGGTTCTTGTTGCAGTTGGAATTACAGTCGTCAAGGCTAGAGATTTGATAAAAAGCAAAACCCAAGCTGCAATTTGGCTTGAACGAATATCGAAGGTGCTGCCAATTGTTGGTGCTATTTTTATTATTATTATTGGCGTTTGGCTTTGTGCTGAAAGCCTTAAGATCCAAACGCCTCATTAATAATCAACTTAATCTTGTTCTTTTAAAGAACCTATAAATTAACGAACGCTTTCTATCTCATCGTTTTTACCTACAGAAACAAAATAACTGACATCAATGAAACCTGCGCTAGGAAGGAAAGGATTATTGGAACTTTTCCACACATTGATCCGCCATTTATTGCCATACACATTAATAACGGAAATCTTAAGTACATCCACCGGTTCACCAACTTTGGCAAACAACTTGGTAAGGAAGCTACTTTCTGGTTGAACTTTTGCTGTAGGAACTTCTAATTGATTCATTAAAAAAACTCCTCGATTGAAAACCGTAAAAGATCAACTCTTCGACACGATACTGTCGCATATTGAGCGAAGCCATCCAAGGTCAGAACCCTAACACGATCCAATATTTTGCAAATAAAAAGCGGTTATACCGCCTAATATTACGCATCTATTTCCTAGGTGACTATAACTTATTATTAGTCAGCACAATCATTATTCGACAGTAAAAGAGAAAACTTTCACCAAGATTGTAAATCTTTTTCAAAAACATTGGTTTTAGAGTGCTTAGAAGGGTGTTTTTCTTATCATTTGCTGCATTTTTTACTCTTAATCAATTATTTCAGCAAAATATCTGAACATTTTTACCAAGATTTCTTGTTCCATTGTTTGCCTGCACTGTAATTTTAGTTAAACATATAAAACTCGCTTTTAAAATTTGTTTTGAAAGAGCCAAAAAATGAATCCAGATGAACCCATGCCTAGGGGTTTGGACTTTAATAATTCAGATGAAATTATCCGACTACTGAAAAGATTAGTCCCTTTTGCCTTGGTACGCATTGATAAACTGCTGGTATCAAAATTAGACCCAGAAGACATTATTCAATCCGTCTTTGGAAATTTCTATGAAGCACTTCAAAAAGGCAGTTTCAAACCTGCTAGTTGGGAAGAAATGTGGTTCTTGCTTGCCAAGATGACTCTTTATAAAATTAGTGCTAAAAAAAGCTTCTTCTATAATCAAACCCGAGATGTGCGTTTAGAAAAACCCATCGAAACTGCAAACGAAGTTCCAAGCGATCAATCAATTGCAGAAGAAAAACTAATACTTGAAGAATCTCTTGACTTCATATTAAAAACCCTCGAGGATGAATCCAAGAAGAAATCTTTTCTCTTAACCTTGCGAGGCCATTCTCCTAAGGAAATTGCAGAAGAGTTAGGGCTATCAAAAAGAACGGTAGAAAGATTCCGGTCTGATATCCGAGATCTACTTACAACCGCAATGAACTCTTAGAAATCTTAAGCTTCAGGCTTGTACTTTTATCCGCCCAAGGAAACATAATGTCACAAAACATCGATAAAGTTGATGGAGGTCGATCCCCCTTAGGGCTTCCCAATGGAAGCGTACGAGCCTTATTAACACTTTTAATTCTGGGTGTAGTGATCAATGAAATGTTAATTGGCCGAGATATTGATATTTTATGGTACGAAACATTAGTAATAGCCTTGGCCCATTATTTCTCGAGGCGAAGATTTCTCAATATCCCACCTGAATCTGTTCCTCAATTACAAAAAGACGGTATCCTACCACCAGAAACCAGGCCTCTTTATCTGCCCACAGGTTGTATCCGTGCTTTAATCATTATCTCTTTAGCGATAACAGGGTATTTCTTATACCGACAAGGCAGACTGCTTGATCCTAAAGTAATGCCCATCTTCGGGGTGGTTGGCGCTTATATTTCAGGAATGACTATTGGCTATTTTGCAAAATGGTTTATGAAACCTGGCCCTAATTCACTCCTCACTCGCTGGCAAGATATGCAAGCGATATTGGTGCTCATCACCGTTGCGAGCACTGCAGCGATTTTTTTCATCCACGGGCCAGAGGGCTTGCCAAATTGGTTACGCCACGCTTCGCTCTTTTTAAGTTTATATTATTTTGGCGCCCGTTAAACTTTATCAATTTCAGTATTTCGTAACACCAATGCTGCCTGCTCTGGTGGTATATGGTTGATGTAAAAACCAGTGCCCCATTCAAACCCTGCAACTTTTGTTAATCGTGGGATGATTTCAATATGCCAATGATAATGCTCAAGTGGATTAGAATTTAAAGGGGCAGTATGAATCATATAGTTATATGCAGGGTTATCTAAAGCAATTTCAAGCTTTAATAAAACAGTTTTAAGCACACTCCCAAGTTCATTTAAATCATTTTCAGAACTATTTTCATAATGACTATTGTGGCTTTTTGGAATGATCCAAGTTTCAAAAGGGAACCTACTTGCATAGGGGGCAACAACAAGAAAAGCAGGAGAGTCGAGGATAATGCGTTTGTCGTCAAGAAATTCTTGATGAAGGATATCACAGTAAATGCAGCGCCCGCGATAGCGAAAGAAATCAAGTGCCCCATCCATTTCTTCCCCGATATTTACCGGTAAAATCGGCGTGACAATTAGTTGGCTATGGCAATGCTGAAGAGAAGCTCCAGCAGCGGCACCAGAATTTTTAAAAATCATCCCAAAAACCATCCTTGAATCTTTCTTAATGTCTATCAGCCTTTCACGGTAAGCCAATAAAACCTCACGAATATTACTCTGCGGAAGTCGAGCCATACTCGTTTCGTGGAAAGGGCATTCTAAAATAACCTCGTGAGCGCCTATGCCATTCATAAAGTCGTAGAGCCCATTTCCTTTTTTGTTAAGGTCGCCTTCAATTTGAAGCGCAGGAAATTTATTAGGGACAACTCGAACCCGCCATCCTTTTTGATCTGGAACAGTTTTAGGATCACGGCAGGCGAAAATTTCATTCGTGGTTTTATCTTCGTTCCCTTCGCAAAAAGGGCATAATCCCTCCGAAGTTTCTGACGACACTACCGTTTCACTTAGGGGCCTGCGAGCCCGCTCCGTCGCAATAATTACCCAGCGGCCTACAATTGGATCTTTTCGAAGTTCAGGCATTTTCTTTCCCAATCCCCCTTAATTAAACATCCCACATTATTTGTTCAAAATCCTTACAGGGTTTTCTAAAACTTATCACGCTTTCCTTTGGGGCCCGATCTTTGACAATGCCATTTTCAAGCACCTCAACATAAAAAGAAATAATTTCATTTACATTGATTTCAAGCGGATGAAAAGGTATTGCGATTTCAAGAGAATTTTGTAAAGCAAATTCAACACTTGTTTTCCGAACCTTGCCTTGCACAAGATAAGTGTAAGCAAGTTTTTTTCCTTGCGAAATCTCTAAGGTAATAAGATGACCCGAAGGTTCTAAAAATCCAATTCTAATTTGCTGATACTTTGCTAAAGCTAAGCAAGCCTTAGCAATACAATCAATTCGAATAAACAAAGTATCAAGATTAAACCCAAAGTAAATATCAGAAAGAGGCCCCTGTGTGCTAAGTGCCATTGTGCCTTGCTTGGCCTGACAAAGGTAATGGCCTGCAGAAAGCCATTCGAAGAACTTAGGGAATCCATTGATGCGAACATCAAGGAAAGATTTAGGTAGGGAGTGCAAATTATGAAGGGTATTTTTGCAGATAGGCCGATCCAGTTCGGGTGGGGGTAACTCTGCAAGAAAAGTATAAACATTTTTTAAATGCCTACGGAAGAGTTCATCAAAAAGTGCATCTTGGGAAGAGGAATGATCATCGCCAAACCACCAAAACCAATCGCTACCCTGAGCGATATAAATTTCGCGCCAAGCTTTTTGAAGTTGTTCCGGAGAAGAAGAAGGGGTTTTATTCACCAGAAATTCCCGCGCCTTATTCAGCAAATCCCACGCAGTGTTATCTTCCTCGTGCCCAACCCAAATAGCAAAATTATGACTAATCCAAGAACCAGCAAATAAATGACCTAAATGATTAGATGGAGGAAACTGATTTAAATAATCCCCCAACCGAACCGTCGTAATGTTGGGTGTACTTGTGCATTTATGATAGAGGGCCCGAAGAAAATCTACCCCTCCATTAGGATAATGTTCCCAGCAATTTTCCCCATCAAGAATTACGGTAACAAGTGCAGGACGATCCGAATCAATCGACTTGCCTATTTCTTGCAGGTTATGAATAAAATCTTGGGCAGCAGTTTCTGCATCACTATGTTGATAACGAAAACCAATAAGGTCGCTAAGTGCGTGATCTCTGAAAACAATGTTAATACTTTGACCATTATCAAAAGCTTTATAAGGGGCATAAAGTTTATGGGGATTACGAACATAGCCTTGAGAATCTCGAGATACTTCACCCTGAGTAGAAGCAGAAAGTATTTCCTCATCGGTCCCAATCCATTGAATACCATAACTAGCAGCAAGGGAAATAAAAGGCTGGCAAACACTGCCTTCAGAAGGCCACATACCTCTGGGTTCACAGCCAAAAATATTTTTATACTGCTCAATTGCTAAATGAAAATGCACCTTGGCATCGTCTGGGAAACCGCCTTGAAAGGAAGGCAACCGTACTTCAGGCATTGCCTCGCGAGCAAAATTTTTATCTAAAAGTAGAGGAACTATCGGATGAAAGTAAGGAGAAGTGGTTATTTCAATCTGACCTTTTTCCTGCAAAGATTTATGCAAAGGCAAAATATGCCTCATAATCTCTAAATGCTTATCTAATAAAAGGTGCTTCTCCTGTTCAGAAAAATTTTTCCCCTTTAACACTAAACCCGAAAGAAAAGAATCCTGAGACACTGCTATCGGATGTACCCAAGTTAAATTAAACCAAACCTGAAGATCAAGTAAATCTTGAGTATTGAATCTGCGAAGTGCATCTTGCCCAGAACATCGACCCAATCCCCTACGCAAATATAACTCTGCATATCGGGGATAGGGAAGAATCATATGATGCGGGTTAGCCATAAAAAAATTATCGAGCAAAAATACCGATTGTACCGGGTCAAGGTGTTCGGCCTTCAAACGCGACAAGTCAAGAAAATAATCAGATCGACCTTGTTCAGTGTATTGAAGAATTTGTTCGATAAGACTGGGTACCAGATTGATAGCACATCGCATTGTGGGAAATTCTAACAGATGCAATGCCATACCGTAATAATCTTTTACGCCGTGAAGTCGAACCCAAGGCATAGGATTATGCCCCAAGAAATCATCAGGGTAATACGGTTGATGCTGATGCCATAAAAAAGCTAAGGAAATATCCGCCATTGTGTTCTAGCTCTTGAAGGATCTAGGTACCAAGCAGGTAGAAGATTAAACCTGACTAGCAATTATTGTACTATAAAGTTGCTGATAATTTAGTGCGCTACGCTTCCAAGACCAGTCTTGAGACATAGCATTATGTTGAATACTAAGCCATTCATTGGGATGATTACGATAAAAATCGATGGCGCGGGCCAGGCAATCATAAAGAGCAGCAGAACTATAAGCATTAAAACTAAAACCAGTTGCGGTATGGTTAGCAAGGGTTTGGACAGTGGTATCGGTAACGGTATCAGCAAGGCCCCCGGTCGCACGCACCACAGGAAGTGTGCCATAGCGCATACTATAAAGTTGGTTAAGGCCTGAAGGTTCGTAAAGGCTGGGCATAAGAAAACAATCAGCCCCCGCTTCAATTTTATGCGCCATCGCTTCGCTAAAAGTGAAGTTAAGTGCAACTCTCCCGGGAAAAGCATCTTGCAAATGAACAAGCGCATTTTGATAATAAGCGTCGCCTTCACCTAAAACAATAAGCTGCACACCAAGTTCCATCATACGCCAAGCGCTTTCAATAACGAGGTCGATGCCCTTTTGTTGAACGAGGCGTGCGATAAGTCCGACAACAGGAGTTGTAGGCTCGACAGCAAGACCAAGTTCATATTGCAAAGCTTTTTTACAAAGCGACTTGCCCGGGGTGATGTTTTTAGCATCAAAATTTCCAGCAAGGAAAGGGTCAATAGCAGGATCCCAAACGCTGTAATCAATGCCATTGACAATCCCCGTTAATTTGCCAGATAGCGCAGTTAATAAACCTTGCAAGCCATAACCGTAATAGGGCGTTTGAATTTCACGGGCATAGGTTGGGCTAACAGTGTTAATGCGGCCTGCAAAAACAATACCAGCTTTCAGAAAACTAAGGTTATCGTTGAACTCGAGTTGATTTAAGTTAAAGAGGCGCCAATTAAGATGGCACATATTCATATCTTCTTTCCAAAAATTACCTTGATAGGCAATATTATGGATAGTCATAAGGCTACGAACTTTTTGATATTTTTCTGCGAGGTTTCGGTTTTCGTGCCGGTCATACTTTTCCCGAAGTAAGACGGGGCCCAACCCGGTTTGCCAATCATTCCAGTGCACAACATCGGGCCAAAATCCTAGCTGAGGAAAAGAAGCAAGAACAGCTTGGGCAAAGAAATAAAACCTAGAAGAATTGTCTGGGTAATCTTTTTTATGACCTTCTGATCCGGAAAATTGGTAAAACCCACGACCATATTCCGGATTATCTCGTTCAAAAAAATCTGCATTTTCAACAAGATAAACCGTAACTTTAGAATTAGGAATCCGAGATTTAGCAAGGGAACCCGAGACCAGATTAGGACCAAGGGGAATTTGAAACCTAACTTTGGTCGGTTCAAAATTCCCTGTCTTTCGTATGCAATTAAACAGTGGCATAAAAACTACCACTTCTTCGCCCAGTTTTTCCAACGCTACAGGTAACGCCCCCGCAACATCTGCAAGGCCACCCGTCTTGGCAAAACCAACCACTTCTGGTGAAACTACTGCGATCCGCATCCCGATCCTCTTAGTAATGCCAAGAATTATGGCCTTAAAATTTAAACCTTGATTCCCAGCTTAATCCAAAGCCTACTTAAAGCTTACAGTTATTTGAATTGCTTCAAAAGTGTTTGTTCCAGCAAGAATCTTTGTTTTTCTAAGGCCTAATAGCTAATTCGTCAACTTCGTTAAAAAAGGAACAATTTTTGAGAAATCCATATTTTTAAAGCATTTCTATTACAAATTAAATTTCACTTCGTTCAACGAAATGATTCAATACTGATATATTATAAAGTATGAACTTTTAAAAATTTTAAAGAGGAAGTGATGGGTAAAAAAGTACTCCTAGCTATGTCAGGCGGAGTCGATAGTTCTGTTTGCGCCCAGCTACTTATAGCCCAAGGCTATGAAGTGATTGGAGTATTTATGCGCACGGGGGTGCATAGTGGGCCAGATGATGCCAGAAAAGAACGGAAAAAGGGTTGCTGCAGTGCCCTTGATGCAGGAGACGCAAGGCGTGTAGCAGATAAATTTGACATCCCCTTTTATGCCCTCGACTTTGAAGCAGAATTCGGGAAAATTATGGATTATTTCGCCAAGGAATATCTTTCTGGGCGAACTCCCAACCCTTGTATTGTATGCAATAACTGGCTGAAATTCGGGCAACTTTGGTCGTATGGCGAAATGCTAGGAGTCGATTTTATCGCTACCGGGCATTATGCAAAAATCGTGCAAGGAAAAAACGGCGCCCAACTCCATCGCGCTGTCGATTCCGATAAAGATCAGTCCTATGTGCTGCACGGCTTAAAAAGAAAAATAATCGAGAAAATTATATTCCCTTTGGGTGATATGAAAAAAGATCAAGTCAGGGAACTTGCTTTTGCCGCTGGCCTTAGCGTTGCAGATAAACCCGATAGCGTCGAAATTTGCTTCGTCCCCGATAACGATCACGCCCGAATGGTGAAACACCGGATGCCTGAACTTACCAAGCCCGGCTTGATTGTCGATGAATCGGGTAAAACCCTTGCACCTCACGATGGCATAGAAAGATTTACCATAGGCCAAAGAAAAGGACTAGGATTTGCTGCTGGGCAGAGGAAATATGTCCTGAAAATCGTTGCAGAAGAAAACAAAGTTATCGTTGGCGAAATTGAAGGCCTTTTAGCTAACGGCCTTCACGCCACAGGTGTAAACTGGCTTACTAATTTGGAAACGGGCAGCCAAATCGATTGCCAAGTGCAGATCCGATATCGGCATAAAGCAGCAAATGCAAAAGTGATTTGCACCGGGGCAGAAACTGCATCGGTTAAATTTGAAACCAGCCAAAGTGCCGTTAGCCCAGGCCAAGCGGTGGTTTTTTATGATGGTGACCAAGTTTTGGGGGGTGGGTGGATAAACGAAGCTACTTAACCATTTCTTCACATTTTTAGAAATTTAGCCTTTCTCCTATTGCAATAAACTTCTCCTTTTAATCTAATTCTTATCAACTGGCATTATGAATAGGGTCCGATTTACCCCAAACCGAACAACTTACCCTATTTTATGTTAAGTTACGGTTAATAATTAGCTTATGTGATTGTTAATCTAAAACTTAAAATTTAGAATTATCAATGTCATTGAAATTATTTTTCTAAGACATCGAATAAATCTTTACAGACTATTTCGAACTGAATTATGAAAATTGTCTTTGTTTGTACAGGTAACACTTGCAGAAGTCCGATGGCGCAAATCGTTTTTCAGAAAATGCTTGCAGACAAACTCGGGTGTGCTTTAGGTTCTCTTGGTGAAAATGGCTTCGAAATCCTTTCCGGCGGACTCGCTGCTTATGATGGAGACCCTGCTTCGCCAAACGCCCTTAAGGTGGTGGCTAAACTAGGGCTAAGTTTAAGCGAACATCAAAGTAGACAAGTTAATACCGGTTTGATTGAAAACGCAGATTTAGTGTTGGTTATGACAAAGGGTCATCTGAAAATTTTTCAAGATCGTTTTCATAACCAAAATGTACCGGTTCAGATGCTAAGCCATCAAGAGGTCGATGTTTTTGACCCTTATGGTGGGAATGAGCAAGATTATTTTGAGTGTTTACAAGAAATTGAAGAAAAGTTGAAACTTTTAATATTAAAAGTACTTTCTTAAGGTTTAAAGGTGATAAAATGTCGGACTATGATCCATTTGGAAAACTAGGATACCATACTATGGTAATAGCAATTGGTAGTGATCATCGAGGTTATAATGTCAAGCAACGCATTATAAATTTCCTTTCGGGTATGGGGCATGAAATTTTAGATATGGGCCCCGCCAACGAAGATTGTGTTGATTACCCTGATTATGCTTTTGATGTTGCCAATTCGATAAGTAAAAAACAGGCTCAAAGAGGCATTCTGATTTGTGGAACCGGCATAGGAATGTGTATCGCAGCAAATAAAGTAATCGGAGTTCGAGCTGCCCCCTGCCACGATAGTATCACCGCAGAAATGAGCAGAAGACATAACGATGCCAATGTACTTTGCCTATCAGCCGATTTACTTGGTGAAGAACTGATAGAAAGAATGGTAAGAATTTGGTTAGAAGCCCCATTTGAAAAAGGTAGGCATTCTAGGCGTGTAGAAAAAATTGAACAGTTTGAAAACGGTCCAAAAGTAGCAACCCAGCCTGAAGTACCAACTAGATCTAAAAAGTAATTGACTTATAAAAAAAAGCCTTCTTTACAACAAAAGTAAAGAAGGCTTTTTTTATACCTTCGCATCCAAGAAAACCTTTGAAATTAATAAGTGACCGTACCACTACTATTTACCCTAGCGCCACCACCACCTTGTGGAAGAAGCGGCTGACGATTGAACTTCTGGTAAGGCAGACGCACATTACTTACAAACCGCATATCGGCCCTTAAATTGTCCGGTGCATTATACCCCGCTTGCCCTGCAAAGGTAACCACATCATCTTGGTCAACCCCATCGCCGCTTATACCAAAGCCAGCGATAAGTTGGCCACCCACATAAAGCCCAGAAGAACCGGGGAAGTAGACATTACCGTTTTGGTTTTGAACAGGTGTTAAGGGGGTATTTGGTTGTCTGAAGTTACTTTGTGGATTGAAAGAAGAGAAACCAAAGACGCTCTGGAAGACCGATGCAGGTAATGGAGCCCCGGTATTCAGCCCAGTGGTAGAGCTAGCCCCACCATCATTTAACTGAGAGAAATAACCAGGGGGTGCGCCATTGATACCTTCAGGGAATCTAGGCAGTGCCAGGAATCGAACGGTTCTATTGGTAAATGCTGTTCCAGCAGGAACACCCGGAACTTGATCAATTGCTTGTAATTGAGTAGGATCGTTGTAGTAACGCATATTACGAGCTTTAGCTACTGCAATATCAAGAGAGAATGTTGTGCCATCGGGCATACGGAATAAGCCCAGAACTTCACCTGTAACATCGGTTACAGCAATAGTCATTTTAGCATTCTGATTTAAAGGTAAGCGAATTGCAGATCTAACCTGCAAAGCTCTTTCAACTGATTGCATAATAATGGTATTAACCTGCGCAGCGGAATAGTTAACTCCATCATGAGGCGTAACCAAATAACCTTCTGGTGCAAAGATACCTGCAAAAGTTGTAGGAGTAGCAATACCAACTGGAACAAGGTTAGGAGGCGTACCCGTGTACTGAACATAACTGGTAATACCGCCTCTTGGTAATAAATTAGCAAGGAAACTAGTATTAGCAGTTCCTTCCCCTAAAGATTGACCATAATTATAAAGCTCAAAAATACCATTAGTCCCAGCGGGCCCAAAGATAGGTAAAGTAATGCCTACAAGATCAATCCTAATTGTAGATAATGCTGCATTTAGACCAAAACTACCACTGGTAGGAAGAGCAATTCCACCAAGGGTTTGTTGGACAGGAACGCCACCCGTAGGGAATCCACCCGAAGCCGCAAAGGAGATGTATTCTGCTTCAAAGGATCGGTCAGGAAGGTTAGCATTATAAGTAGTAGAAAGCCTAGAATTCATTTCAGTCGCAAAACCAGTTGCACCAGGGAAAAACGACCCAATACCACCAACGATCACATTATTTTTAACAATAGGAATACCACCTGGCAAAGTTGCGATACCACGGTTCTGGGCGTTAGGCGCATACCCCGACATATAGCCATAAGAATCAGGCGCTGTGTAGAAAGTATCAAGAATGTTGGAAGGAATAAAAGCTGGGTTTATATTAAACCTATAGGGAAGATAAATATCATCCGCTGTTCCCTTGATGCGATCTGGGCCGGGATGATAAGTACTATCACGGTTAGATTGTTCAATACCAAAGAGATCCACCTGTGGCGTAAAGGCAATACCATCAGGCATAGAAGGATCAAGCGCTGAACCGGGAGGAAAATGGTTACCAATTCCTACAGCAGCAACATAACCAGGGCCGCGTAAAGTTGAATTAACATCCGTGATTGAAGGGTTCGATTCTACTTCACGCTGTTCAATTGTTGTTTGACTAATATAGCCAATGGTTCGTGAGGTCAAAGGAGCTTGGTTGTTTCCAAACATAGCCCCGGTTCTTGCAAGCGCAACTGCGCCATCCACTGCAAATACAAAAAGATCAGGATCAAATTGAGCGCTATTCGGGTTCATTTTAGGGTTAACACCATCTTCAACCCTAACGCCTAATATTCGCCCTTCACGGTCAACGATAGCAAACATCCCATCATTACTTGCGGTTGCAGCAGCAGCCCTTTGTAGAAGGATATCTACATCTTGTGCGGTAAGCGTTACATTCGTAGTAGTTGGTAACCCAAGGGTACTTGCAAAAGTATTAGGAGTGCTAGCAAGGAAAAAATTTAGATCGGTTGGTTTTAAATTTGTAATAGTCGCCTGATCTGCAAATCCAAAAAATCGATTAACCCCTGGGCCACCCGTTAAAGTATCTACTCCAGATGCACTACCCAAAATATCGTACATACCTTGACCAATAATGGAATCGTTTCCAGTTCCGCCTGCTAAACGGTTAGCCCCGTCTCCGCCCATAATCATTGAACTACCGCCACCCCCAAAAATTCGATCATTCCCAAGCCCACCATCAATAAAAGCTGGCTGCATAATTTGAGAAGCAACTTGTAAGGAATCATTACCATTACCGCCATACAAATAAATGCTAGTAACATCAGTCGATGCAAAACGGCCTGCTTCTTGATTTCCATTAAGTACCACAATTTGATTTGAAGACTGATCTAAAGTAATCGCAATACGATCAGGAGCATTGGTACCTACTACCATAAGCATCCCCGTATTCAGTGTTACGCTGGTAGGAACGGTACGGTCTTCGAGTGTTTCTAATCTTAAATTAATCTGCGACTTTTCTTTTTTACTTGCGCACTTTTTAAACAATCTGTTAATAAAGTCCATTAGTTCCAACTCTCTAATTAGGAAGCTTCGTGCTTTTGCAGCAAATAAAACAAAGCTATCCCTT
>Ga0335396_10001794_pt1 | contig 27134 bp, 29 predicted proteins | sample FRY02_FD_205743 | JGI IMG/M metagenome (GOLD analysis project Ga0335396, IMG submission 205743) | Freshwater microbial communities from Lake Fryxell liftoff mats and glacier meltwater in Antarctica - FRY-02 (spades assembly) (version 2) | ecosystem: Environmental > Aquatic > Freshwater > Ice >... | reverse complement strand
TCACAGACCTCGCCGTCTGCTGGCCGCCGTCTCCGGTAGGGCTACGCCCTCCCTGCGTCGGCAGCCAGCAGACGGCGTTTTCTCATCCTGATTGTCGCGGCTTTCTCATCTTGTTTGTCGCGCGGCATCCGAGGTTAGCGGTTTGCTTCTGTTACCACTTCCCGCTCCGAAGACCTGTCCCCCAAGCACAACCGGGCGGTGTGTTAAAATAATGAGACAATATGAATGACGATTACACATGGCACGAATTGGTGCCTGATCGGCGTCCAGTCCAAAGAACCATCAAGGTCACAGAACTACACGACTTCTGGATTAAAGCCCGAGCCGAGCGCGGCGGCTTTACCGACGACAGCGACTACATCTCTGAGCTCATTCGTCGGGATCAGGAATCCATACGGACATTCAGCTTCTGAACGAGTCGAACTGCACCTATTTCTTCGGGCTCCGTTCGGCGTCAGGCTCGCCTCGGGCTGACATTTCCCTTGAAGGGAGCTGTGCACGAAGCACCGAGTTAGCCTTTTTACTACAGACATCCATTCCCTCCCCCGCTATTGTCCGGAGTGCCATGTGTGCCTGGTGATGCCATCACCGCCTAAAGGGAACGGCTTATGAGGGGGAACAAGGGCGGGTTCTGACACCCACCCTCGCTTTATTTCGTCAAAAACACAGGGATAAGGGGAAATTTCATGCGGGCAGAAATTGAACGGGGGCACCAGACCACCGGTGAGTCGATCGGCATGACCAAACTGGTCTTTGGCAATGTCCCGACCGCTGCCGCATTCGCCATTGTCGGCGGAGCAGCTTTTCTCGCTTATGTCGTGGGTGATGGCTCAACGGGTATCGGTCTGGCGATCGTGATTGCTTGGCTCGGCTACATGGACTTCAAGCGCTTCCAGCGTGGCAGTCCCATGCTGCACACCGTGGGCCTGACCTTGATCTTCACCGAAGAAGAAAAACAGGTCATCAAAGACAACAAACTTGAATCCCTGATCATCAAGGAGCGTGAGCCGGACGTAACCCAGCTGTCACGCGCAACCATGGTCACCAACGCCCTGGAAAAATTCGGCGTTGAAGCGGATGTCTCCTCTCTGCGCGTCCGGCATCTGCTCGACAACAAGAAAGACGTCTATCGCTTGCCCAGGGTGCTCGACGCCAAAGCCTATGAAGCCGAGCTTGCCGATGACGTGTTACCGATGCTGAGCAATTACCTCAAAGGCAACATCATTTACGACGGAGAGCTGGGCAAACGCATCCTTGATTTCCCATGAGCAACGAAGAGTGGCAGACCGCGCTCGGCATCGCCATTTTGGCGATCGCTGCAGGCCTGTTGTGGGTGATCGGTACCTTTTGGTACGTGCTGATCCCCGCCGGCGTTGGGGTGACCTGGTTCATCGGCCATCGCAATAGTCCGGCGACCAAGGAGCGCGAGGCCAAAGCGCTGAATGAACAGCTCTATCAAGACGCGCTCGCGCGCCTGCAACCCGCTGGCGATCAACACGGCGCTGCAGGATTTGCAGAGCGCATCCTCAAGGCGATGTCCAACCGGAACGCGGTACCGGAGTCCGTCATCGACGCGATGCTTCGCTGCTGTTTTGAACTCTACGCCCTGGAGCCTTTTGAACCGAACGACATCCCCAAGCCGCCACCATTGGCCAACAGCATGGAAGGCGCGCGTTATCGGGATCGAATCAATAGCCTGGTGCAGAAATTCGACAACGGTTCCGCCCGGCTGGCCGCCGAAGACGCCATCGCGCGAGCGTTCAAACGGTTTATTGACACCCTGCCCAACCTGTCCGGGAAGGGCGATTTACTCGCCCAAGTGCCCCTCTCCCAATTCGGGGATGCGCGTAATGCCGTGCATCAACTCAGCGTCGGTTTCTTCGATGACGCCATCATTGACCATCAGCTGTTCGGTGACTTGCGCAATCGGCTTAACCGCAACGTCTATGAGGCGTCTGGGTTCAACTATGAACGAGATGATCCGCGGGATGACCAACTGACCTTTGCCGATGCCTACAAAGAACCCGAAGACGTTGCGCTGACCTACCTGAAGCAGACTCCACTCCTTCCCCTCCTGCAAGCCACGGTGGAGTTTCGGGTACCGGAACACATCCGTTACGAACACACCGCCATTGTCGGCGGCTCCGGCCACGGCAAAACCTCTCTTCTCCAGCACTTGATCCTCGGTGATATCGAAAAAGCGATGCATGGGGGCGGCGGTTTTGCCGTCATCGATCCCAAGGGCTCATTGATTGATCTCATCGCTGAGCAGGCCTGTTTTGCCCCTGACGGCGGCGCTCTGGCCGATCGACTGATCATCATCGACCCCAAACGCGACCTTGAGTATCCACCCTGCATCAACATGTTCGACCTGGGCGTCGATGATGCGGCCAAACTCAGTGCAGCCGACCGCATGAGTGTGCGCAATAACGCACTCGAACTGATCGACTACATGTTTTCTGACCTGCTTGGGGTCGAGACCACTGGCCGGCAGAGCGTGTCGTTCAAGTACATCGGTGATCTCATGCTGCAGATCCCCGGCGCCAACATCATGACGCTGCTGGAGTTCCTGGAGCACCCCACGCAGTACGTGAAGCACTTGAGTGGCTTGGATGAAACGACGCGTTCGTATCTGGAAAACCAGTTCATGACGGAGCGCTTTTCGAACACCCGCAACGGCCTGGTGGAACGGGTTTATGGCGTACTGCAGTTACCCATGATGAAGGCCATGTTTGCCAACGAAAAAACCAAGGTGAACGTGGGGGCCGCGATCAACGACGGCAAGATCCTGCTCATCAAGGCCGATGAAGCTTTTCTCACCACTGCCGGCAGTAGTCTCTTTGGCGGGGTCTGGGTCGCCCTCCTCTTCCAAGCGGCGCTTGCCCGTGCGACCTTGGCCCGCCACCAACGCCAAGGCTTTACCCTGTACATCGACGAAGCCTCGATGTTCTTCTCCGATAAGCTCCGCCAGCTCCTGATCAAAGCCCGTGAGTACCGAATCGGGGCAGTCTTTGCGTTCCAAGACTTGGATCAGATTCACTCCACGCAAGTCCGCGCGTCCGTTATGGGCAGCACCAGCACGAAGTTGGTGGGCGGGCTCAATGCCCATGATCGCCGGGCGTTCGCCGGCGAAATGAACTGCACCGAGGAGTTCTTACGGACTCCCAAGAAGGACGAGGCGCGTCGAATCACACAATTTGCGGGATACATTCGTGGCGTTTCTGAAACGCCGATGCTCCTTACTTTTCCGCTCGGCACCATGGATCGCATGCCCAAGATGGACGCTCGCAGCTTTGCAGCGCTCATCGAGCGTAACCGGCAGAGAGTCTCGAATCGGCTCGACCCGAAGCCCGCGAAAGTAGAAAAAGAGACCCCCGCAGCGGCGGAAACCCAATCACCAAATCCTCACCCCGCGCCTCACGAAGGGGCATCAGAAAAGCCAAGCGCTGAAAAAACAGAGGCACGAAAAAAACGACGATCTCGCTACGGTTCGATGGACTACACGCCCCGGGATAATCACGACGATTAAGCCTACGGTGTAGGTGGCACCGCTCGTAACGGAGGCGGTTCGATATCGAGGGTTATTACACTCCAGACCAGAGACGCAACACCAACATTGGTGACCATATCCTCCTTTGATGCGGAGTTTCTGCCTTCAATACGCAGCGTATGGTCAGTGAGTGCCTTTATCACCCTTGCCCACATTTGAACGCCATTCGGTAGATCAATCTCAATCACTACAGTTTTTCTGGGATTACCTTCGATTTCAGCTGTAAGGACATCAACTTCATCCTGAATGTGCTGAATCAGCAACACGGCCTCGCTGTGCGGCTTTTCCGACAGTTCATAGAGGATAGGAAGGCTTGGAAGATCGGGAATCAAATAATCGTGAACATGTAGCTTCTGGGATTCGAAGAGACTGCTCAAATCCCCTCTGGTCGCCATCGACTGAAAAGTCTCAGCCATCTGACGAAGGCGAAGTGGATCCGGCCCGAAGAGCGAATAACTCCTCGCTCTAAACTGTTGCTCCAACGCGGAACGGGCGAGTTCGTCGATGCGCGGTTGGCCTCGAAGTACTTCTAGCAATGGATCGCCGAGACCCAGCAGATTTCTATTGGCGCTTGCCAATGGATCCACCACTCGCCTGAACGCATCAATATCTTCGATCAAAGACGCAAATCCGAACCTTCTCATATTCAAGTACTACCAGTGATCCTCAGGCTCCTACTCTAAAGCCTTCAAACAGTGGAAAACCGTCCATGTTTACTCTTCCTATGACCGACCGGATTTGTTGTTAGTTCGATCCACGATATCGTAGGTCGACCCTGATCGAGTGGTGGGTGGCAGAGGTTCACCTCTCACCGCCGTGACCTCTCTGCCTTTGCCTCCCCGCGGACCCTTTTCTTGATACTGTCCGGATGCGGGCGCTTTTTCTCCGGGCTTATAACCACTACTTTTCGCCATTTCTGGATCCTTGTTTGTTGTACCAATCACTGGATATAACCCCAGCATTCAAAATGCTATCACCACAATATCTAGTAGGTCTAGAAGAAATTAGTGTCTATATGTGGTGGGTAAAAAAAGCCCCCATACTTTGGGGGCTTTGATTTGATGTCGCCTGGGGCTAGTCGTGGTTGACGCGTAGTTCGTTGATGTTCACGCAGCGCACATCACGAGGATGTAACTCCTTGGCCTTGATCCGGCGCAGGCACTCCGCCAACGTCATGACGCCAACGGTTGTTACGCTGCGAACCGCTTGATCTGTCAAACGCGTAAGAAAGTTCTCTACGGATTCAGGCTGTTCTGCCGCTTCCGCTGCCCGCATCACCGCCGCGTTGACGGCTGCTGCACGCGGCGCGTATTCCTCGACGGTCTTCGTTGCATCGGCAACAAAGGTAGCCGCTTCGCGCAATCCCAGACCATGGAACTGGCCAACAAAATCCAGAATGGAACCCCTGGCTTTGCAAGCAAAGCACTGAAAGGTTTTCTTCTGAGTATTGAAGGCAAACGAGTCGGGCTTGCCATGCCGATCAGCCTTCCCGAGTGGGCACCAACCGACAAGCTCGGCACCCTGACGCTGTAAGCCGTCCAAGACACCACACAACTCGAGCACCCGCTCGATATCAGCGGTTTCTTTGATTTGCTTGAAGTCGATCCACGGCTTCTGTTCGTCACTTCCCATGAGTTTTGCACTCCGTTCACCTGCGCCGGCTCAATTGCGGGCGCATGTGTCGGAGGACAAACCTAAAAGTGAGCAGTAAGACCTAATCTACTACCGAACGGGGATCGGTCAAGACTTGCCAAAACGGGCCTTCCATGGTCGCCGTGCGTATTTTTAGTAAACGAACTACAGTCGCATTTTTTCTACAGTGAGACGCCCTTTTTCGAATAGCTGAGTTGTTTAGTGATCCCCGTTCGATTGATGCGCATGTTTACCAAGTCTGTACTGACCTCGAAGATGTTTGAGAGATTCACGATGTCTGTTGTTTTCCTATAAACACTCATCAAACCTTCTCGTGGCAAAAGCAGCGCCGCTGCCAGCCAATCAGCTTCTTCTTCCTGTTCTTTCCGATAGGACTTCAGCCAAAGCAGACCATCATCACTGATCTCTAGACGGGCTTTTTTGTGATCGAGAATGAGATGAGCCAACTCGTGGGTCACGTCGTTTGCCAAACGCTTTTCGCTATGTGACGAGTTAACGATGATTCGGGTCTTTCCATCGCTCTGAACTGTTACTGCCGACCAATAGCTCGCACTTTCGTTGGTGAGTAGATCGACAAAACTTTGCTCTAGATCGGGTACTTGTTCTGGCGTCCAAATTCGAACTTTGAGATGGTCGGCAAACGTCCGATACGGAAGTGCCTCGTCAAGCGTGAGCCCGAGCTCCTTCCGATAACGCTTGGATATTTGCTCACATTGTGATTTAAAGCCGCGCTGCACAGTCCTTCCTTACAAATCATCTTCCGCAGCCATCGCGCGTTGGGCTCGAACGATCATCACACCCAACGCCTTTGCGATGTTCATGGGCACAGCGGCTTTCTTCTTGAAATGTACGCTCGCAATGACCGGTCTACCTTCCGTATCTTCTTGGTTTGAGAAGCCCAAAATCTGATTGGGATCAATCTGCAACCATCCACAAATCAGTCCAAAGTTCTCCAAATCAGGGAGATGTCCGCCTTCTACCCTGGACAACGTGGATGCGCTAACACCTATTTCTTTTGCCGCCGCCCGAACTCCTAAATCCCCACGTCTTGCAATGATCAACTGGCCTAGCGTGGCCAAAGTTGGCTTTCGTGACGCCATCTATTCCCCTTTTTCCTATGCTTCATAAATAGCACATGTGCCGAATGTTGCGCACTCCAACAAGGCCGGTTATCATATGCCCCGAATGTGATTCAGTGTCCCATATGTGGTTAGCGCAATCAACGAACAAGGGGTAGACCCTGTCATTCGATTGAATTCACCGATAGCACTCCATCAATTCACAATCCTGTCCGTTAATCTTTGAGGACTGCATAAATGGCTGACGTTCAAGTCACCTGTATAACGAAACCCAACCCACAAAGCCCACATGAGCACATCACTCATCTCGGGAATCCGCCGGTCTGGGTGTGGACTCGGGAGGAAGTCATCGCCAGCATCGAGACGAATACGAATACGTTTTTCGTGCGAGACCCGAAAACGGGTAACCGCTCCAATATTGGTGTCGTGCGATCACAAGGCAAAACTCCTTTTCTGCGCACTTTCGCCGATGGAAACTGGAACAATAACCTCCTGTCGCTAGATCAATGTCCTCTCCGTAGGGCCTGATAGCACGAAGCGTATTGACCGATGAGGACGGCTGGGTATCAGATCTTTCAGCCGAGTCAGTCGCCCTCTGAAATGGCGAGTAGTGCAGAACCTGGGCACTGGAGGATCTACTAGGATAAGAAAAGACCCCTATTCAAGGGGTCTACGACTAGACTTGACCAGAGACTGTACCGATTTGACGTAGCATTTTGGCGTCAATACAGCGCACGTCTCTCAATTCAATCAGTCCACATTTCAACCGTCTGTCACACTCAGCCAAATCAAATAGCTCAATATTGCTCAGGGGCTCGGGCGGCCGTTGCGTTTCATCCGTCGCACTCATCACCTTCTGGCATAGGACGGAGAAATCTTTCAGATCATCTTCTATTTCTTTTGATGTGGGGTCAGCCAACATCCCTACAATCAGACGGAGGCCCAAACTATTGAACTGGTTGGCCAGTTCGCTCATTTGAGCAGGGTCGAGATTTCCGAAAGGCCTTTGGGTCATGACTTCATACTCCTTTCATCAATATCCGCCTCATTGCAGACATTGATCGGGAAGTACGAAGGGTTACCATATCAATCTATACATTAGCAGGATAATTCATATTGTCAATTATAATGCCCTATATACGACTGAGTTTAGAACAGATATAGGCGCAAGAGGCATCGAGGTACTGTTCCAAAAATACGTTTTCTACAGCAGGTATATGACAATTGGTTGATCCCTACTTCTCAGCTAGCCGCCGAGAAAAACGTTCTCTGCTGTTGCCAGAGCACTAGCGAGATAGAACTTTATTTACGATCGCCTTGATGCCGTCGTACTGGAAGCCAGCTGGAATGTTTCCATCTATCTGAAACTCTTCCAAATCTTCAAGGATTACTAGCATTTTTTCCGCTATGCGCTTTTGTGCTGCAAGTATCTCGACGCTATCAGCAGCTCTTGACTGGCCAAAGAACTGACTGATCAGTGCTTCTAGTTCTTTTTTGTATCCCAGCAGCATTTGATCAGCGAATCCTAATTCCAAGCTAATAGGCGGAGCCACTATCCCGGCAGGAAGCGAATGGTCTGTCTTAAGCAAGGACCTCACCGCGTCCTTGGCCTCAGGGAGATCTTTGAAGGCACCGATTGCCTGAAAGAGGGTCTGAAAGATCCCGACGATTAGAGCACCGTCCATCTGGATTCCTTGTTTTGCTAATTTGAGAAATGCTTCGATTTCATTTTGAATGTCATGAACAAGCGCCATTGCATTGGTCATCCAAGCTAACCAGGGCTCGAAATAAGGTGTCCACTCCTGCATCATCACAAGCTCACCCTCTGATGGGCCCGGAAAATTTGAAATTGAAGTGCCTTCGGAGACCAGCGCCCTCAATCGACGAGTCAATTTTTTATGGTCGCTTGGGAGTGGCCGTCGCTCTAATGTAGACAGGTGGCTGTCTAACACTGACATTTGACTATTCAGATGTTCAGAGACTTTTGTTGCTGTTGTATTGGCTGATTGAATAACGACGTCAAGCAATTCCGAACAACTATTAAGCAGTAGATCTAATTCAGATGAGGGCTCTCCTTCGGTCTCTGTCAGGTCCATAAATAAATCGAAAAGTCGTTCTTCTTCGGTCTCTATCAGGCTCGTGAATAAATCGAAAAGTCGTTCTTTGAGTTCCGAGATATAGAAATTGTGAGTATTTGAGTCCGCGACACTGCCGGTCAACTTCACCATTTTCGTAGTGAACTTTAGTGCAGATTGATAACGAAGAAACCACTGCAGCTTGTAAAGCTGACTCTCATCGATGTGATCTTCGGACACGACGCCGGCCCCCTCTCCAATTCCCTTAGAGGTTCCATCGTGGAACTAAGGCAGGACTCTCGCCGAAATTACTAACGCACTCCAAATGAGCTATCTAGCGAATAAGTGCTCTTTGATTCGAGTGCTTTGCTCTTTGATTCGAGTGCTTTGAGAGTCGTTTTGAGCATCTTCTCTGATTCCCGAAGCTTTTTGCTTTTACGGAAACCACATGTTTCTTCTTTTTGTTGAATGAGGGCTTTGTATTCAGCAGACGCCCGCAATTCGATGTAGTTCGAAATAAAACCAGAAACGGCTGGAATAAAATCCAGCTCGTATAGCTCATCTATGTCTACGGCCTTGCCACGTTCTTTCATTTTCGAGTCCCTTCAGCTGTAAAGAGTATGGAGAGAGTCGCAACTCTCACGGCTCGGCCGGACGATCGATTCCCGAATGAGGTCAGGTTGCTTGAACTGACTCTCGTCGCTCGTCAGGCGCCCACCTCTATCGACAGCCCGCAAACTACAAATGTTCCCGCTGGAATCGGGGCACTCCACCGTCGACTAGCGCAAATTACGCTAACCGAATCCGTCAAGCAACTCCATCCTCCCGAAGCGTACAAACCAGAATAAGTCCCCACACCTTCGGAACTTATGGAACCTACTAGGTCCTATCAGTATAGTGGCGGGCTGCGTCAATCAATTTTGGAATATGTGTGCAAGTTCCCATAACCAAAACGCTGCGGCTGCGCGTTGAGAAATTTCGCCAGGAAAAAGGCCTTTTATACGTCGGCGAAGCGCTCCCTGAGTTGCTCCGCTTGGGGATAGAAAAGGCAAAAGAGCAGCCGAATGACATAGCGCCAAGATATCTGCCCTTTTTCGCGTTTAAAGAAGTCAATGCCAGAACCCAGAGGTTAAAAGCCCAACCCGGCATAAACAAAGGGGTCAAAGACTTCCGAGACAAAGTACGCTTACACATAGAGGAGCCCAACTTCAGCAAATCTAAAGCGCTTTTTGAACTCCTCTGCCTAGGGCTTGAGAGTCACCTCGGTGCGAAATTCGACCCAACAAAAAAGGATTGAAGCAACATTCAGGCCAATCCGCTCAATCCCGTTGATCTATTCAGAGTAGGGCGACCTTTCGTAGCCTTTGAGATATTGCTTCTTCCAGCCACGTTCGAAACACCGACGGCTGTAACCGTTGTTCGGCCACCGCCCACTCCTTGTCTTCAAACTCCGTAAGGAGCCCTGCCGCCTCAAACTCCTGCTTGCGCATCCAGATCGCTCCCAATGGATCACTCAAAAAAGACGCCAGGTCGGTGAACAAAAACAGGGCCTTCGAGGGGACAGCAGTGGAAACAGTAAAGAGCTTTTTGGAATCCTCCGGATTGAGGGAGATCGTCAGTACCCGGAAGACCGGTTGATACTCTAACGGCACCTCAATCCCCCACCGCGCCAAGATCGCGACAGCCACTTCACTGAAATAACGTGTTTCTTGGTGTCTCAGGTTGAGTTCTCGTGCCTGGTACACGTATTCCCGATATGGAATCACCTTCTGATCGCGGTACTTGAACGGATCCGCAGTGCCGGTTTCATACTCGAGGTAAAAGAAATTCGGTCGCATTGCCTGCCCATTCCAGGCTTTGAAGAAAATCACAGCATCTGGGTTGATCGTTCGTGTGCGCGTACTTTCAGCGCCGAGGTAGTGCACCCGTGTTGAGGTTATCGGGTGTCGTGGTGATGTCCGGATCCAAAAAAAATCCTCGATGTCAGCACGATGTTCGCCCGCTGCTTCGAGTGCCATCAAACAAGACGTAATGCCGAGCTCGTGTGGTAAGACTTGATCCGAAAAACTCTGATCCTTGTTGTAGACATGCAAATGATCGAGAAAACGATCGAACTCGGACAGCCGGCCAAGCCGTGAAAGATCCTCCTGCAGTTGTTTCTGACACGTTGGTGGGAAGTACCAAACACTATCAGGTCGAGTTTTCGACAGTCCCAGGGCGGTTTGTGTGGTTCGACCGTAGGTGTAGGTGCGCTGCAGGTATCCTCTGCTCTCCAGTCTCGACAATAGCGTTGCACAAGACGTGTCCAACGCGCCGGTGGCGGCAAAGTGCAGTTGGTAAAGTTGTTTGGTTGAACACAATCGGAAACGGGCAACACTAAACAGCACGTCCAGGTTGCGTGGGGACAGGGCCTTGTTCGACCGTTGTGGTTGCAGTTCAGTCATGTTGAGTTCGGCACGTGCTGAGGGCGGCTGCGCCCGAAGCCAACCCCTCTAGGAGTCAGAAGAGTAGAGAGGGGTTGGCTTCGGGCAGCGTCTACGCGAGTCAGCCCAGCACGTGCCAGATGTTGTATGGGTTAAATTAAAGTTAAGTGTGAGTATCAATTCGTCAGGTCTAACACATCCCGATCTGGATACTCACAGTAACTCTAACATGGGCGGAGGTCTATCCACGCGCCCTTCCCCGCCCTTCGTCATCTCCGATTTAGTAGTGGGTAGGAGTACGAAGTCGTTGATGACAGTAATTAGTTTTCCAGCGCAGAATCACATGGCCTTAAAAAGGGACGGATGAGATGGCTAAGGTTTTCTCGGTTGCCTCCTGGAACGTTGAACATTTCAAGAATGATTCTGGCCGTATCCAACAGGTTGTTGAATTCCTATCTGATCAAAAACCAGACGTTTTTGGTCTCTATGAAGTCGAAGGCAGCGAAGTATTCGACACCCTGGTCGAAACGATGCCGAACTACATCTTTCAGATTACAGAGGGGCCAAAGACCCAAGAGATTCTGATCGGCGTGAAGCGCTCGCTAACTGCGTTCATTACGCAAAAGGTCACGTTCAAGTCGGGAACCACGCATATGCGCCCAGGGCAGCTGGTAACGGTCACGAAGGACGGTGTTAACTATGCCCTGCTGTTCCTGCACTTGGCAGCTGGTGTGAATCCGCGTGGTATGGGGTTGCGTGATGACATGCTGGAGCGAGCGTTCGAATTCAGAAAGCTACTGGACAAGTCAGAAATAGCCAAGGGGCATGGCAAGGCGCGATACATCTTCCTCGGCGATCTCAACACCATGGGCATGAAGTACCCCTTTGACCGTTCAATCGATGCGACACTGGAACTGCAAAAATGGGATAAATACGCCCACCGCAAAAGTATCGACATGCGCCGGTTGGAGAAGACGCATTCGAACAGTTGGTCGAACGGGAGTGGATCTACACTTCCCCCGAGCAATCTCGACCATGTTTATGCGTCCAACAACCTTACCTTCCGATCGTTTAAATCGGTCGATGGAGCGCCAGCTGAAGTTGCTGTGAGGGGCTGGGTCAACGAGAGTACCGACGCCGCACAGGACGCTTGGATTCGTGCTTACTCAGACCACTCCCTGCTCTATTCGAGGTGCACGTGTAAAGCGCTCTAGAATCGCCCAGGGCGCGTTTCCGTGACTTTCTGGTGGAATTGTCGGCCATCGCATCAATCGCGGCTCTACGGGCCTGTTTAGCGCGTTTGGTGGCCTTTCGGTAATCACCCCAGTGCCGCGAAGTGCTGTCGCTGAAGAATGATCTTCTTTTTTAGGGATCAGAATCAGCAAAGTTTTGACGGAAAAATACACACAGGATTGCCGCCGACTTCCTTTCGCCTGTGTGTAGAGAAATATTAAAAAACTATTAGAGAACTATTAGAGAAATTCGTCTGTGGCAGTAAAGCATTGTATTAGAAAGATTTTATGGATTTTATTGAGCAGAATCCTTTCATGCATCCCCACACTTCCTTTCATGCATCCCCACACTTCCTTTCATGCATCCCCACACTTCCTTTCATGCATCCCCACACTTCCTTTCATGCATCCCCACACTACTGGCGGTTCGCCAACCACACCTCAAACGTCGGCAGCGAGCATCGAGAACGAACGATTCGGTGTTCTGCTAAGCGCTGGCTGGTTGTCTTGAACATCGCTGGTGAATCCTTGGTTTCCTCCTCGGCCACCTGTTTGATCTCAGCGATTTCTTCTGACGAACAGGTTTCTAGATAGCGATGAATCTCGGCCTCACAGTAGTCGTCATACTCGCTCTGCAACTGGGTCTCGCGGCGCGCTGTCGCTTCAGCCTGCGCTCGCTCCCGTAGTTTTATGCGGGCATCCCGGTCTGCCAGCCATTTCGGAATGAACGAACGAACAGCATGGATAGTTTGCATGTTGAACTTGGTCAACGGCGCTTGTTCAAGCGCATAAGCAAACAAGTCCTTGGCGCCCTCCTCCCCATGTTCTACTAACAACTGCCTCGCAAACTCGGTGTCCTTCTCGGAGAAGATGTTGTCGTCTAGCGACTCGGTGTTATGGAGCTTAGCGTAGAACTCCGAAACGAGCTTTAAGGGTGCACTGATATTGGCCTCGTCTGCGGCTTGGGTGAACTGCAGTACGCGCGCACGAGAGCCGAGGTAGAACGTCTCATAGTCAGCGAAGAAACCTCCCCCAGGGTTAAAAACAAGCTTGAAGTTCTTACCGTCAGACATTTGTTCAACACTGACTGAGCGAATCAACCCGATCTCTTGCAAAACCTTAAAGTGATTTCTGAGTTGGTAGGCAACACGGGACTTGTACACTTCGGGCTTGAGCCCGCCGAGCCACTCATTGCAAATGTCCACATAACTTTTTTCAAATCTAAGAGATCGGCGGGAATGGACGTTTTCAAAGAGATTCGAGAAGTGCAAATACAGACGTTTGTACAGAGCCGCTGTAAGGGGCTCCAGATCACCGATCCGTTCCCAATTGAAAATTGCGAAGTGCTCCGCTCGCATACTGTCCATAATGACCGGGTGCAACCGTAAGGCGACAGCCCTCAGACGGGCTGGATCAGTGGCTTCACCGTCTCCGACGAATCCGCTGGCGATCACCAAAGCAAACGAGTAGCTACGGAAATTCTCGCCATTCGGATCACGTAAGACCAGAGTGATATCCGTCTTCTGCAGTTGCCGGATCGCGCCGTATAGCTCTTTGGAATCCCGACCCCCAAATACGTCGCGACCGACCAAACGACCGAGTTCACGCAAGCTGAACGAGACCACATCCGGAAATGGCTTGCCTTCCAGTGTGACCTTGCGAAAAGCGGCTTGCAGGACTTTGTAGGCTAGGGATGAGGGGTGACCAAATCGCGGATCAACCTCAATTACAAGTTCTCGCTGTCCGTCTTGGTACTTGAATGTCCCACCTTGGCGCTTGTGAGCCTCACGTGTATCAAAGCAGAAATAGCGCCCTTCGAGCCGAATCACTTGCAGTTCTTCAAGGAGCGGGTTGGGGCGGTTGGCAGGGGTGATCGCCCCCGCAAGCGGCGGGGTTGATGGCGTGGGAGATGAGGTTGTGGGGATGTCCTTTTTCATAGGAAGCCCGTCAGTGGGCAGGCACTAATAAATAATAAATATTCTGGCCGCCACACGCTGAAGATTCGGAGAGGGTGTAGAGGGGGGGTGTCGGATATCCGACACCCCCCTGTCGGCAATTCGACAACGGGATAAGGGTAGGGGAAAAACCGAACTGCTTTGGCTGGTCTATCGCGGCGCATGTCATGGCGAAATGCCCAGCAAAGCGGCCACGCCGTTCTCGACGGATGTCAAATCCTCTTCGCTCAAAACGCCGACTTCCGGTAGGAAACGTTTCTTATCCAGGCTACGAATATGCTCGCACAGAGCCACCGATTTAGCCCCCATCGACGGCACGCTAACGGCAGCGGGGAAGAGCGGCTCAGCACTGGTACCCAGCGGAACGACGATGACGGTACCGCGCCGTCGATTGAATCCGTCTTTTGACATAACGACCACCGGCCTAGCACTGCCTCGTTGTTCATGACCAACAACCGGCTCCAAGCTAACTCGATACACGTGACCCCGAAGTAGATTCATAGTGACTAGCGGTTTTCGTCGGTTAACCCGTCCATCGCCGTGCTTCTATCCCACAGCAGGCCTTCATCGCGTAAATGCGCGAACGTGGGATTAGTTTCCAGGGTTACCGCGATCTCTTCCAATTCTTCATCGGTATAGACGCGCCGTTTTGCCGCGTCCACGATTGCCCGCTCTGGCACGGGGGTGCGTAAATACAACCGAATGGCGTCGCGAAATCCTTCCGAGAGCAAGCGTTCATCGGCCCGACACTGTTCCTCGAATTCCTGGATCATCGTCTCTGGGACAACAAACGAAACGCGTCGGCTCTTGCGTCGGCCTGACTTCGGGTGTGTCATGATGGTGGAATTTGTCATATGTAGAGGATATGATAACCATCATACGCGTAGGGCTGATTTTGTCAAACCGACGGACGGTGTGGATAACTCGGATAGCTCATGTACGGGGCAGGGTAGGATGAACGCATAACATGGGCACACGAATCATTGCGGTCGCGAATCAGAAGGGCGGGGTGGCCAAGACCACCTCAACTATCACCTTGGGCCACGTCTTGTATGCACGGGGTGCGCGGGTGCTGATGATCGACAGCGATCCCCAAGGCTCACTCTCTATCTCCAGTGGCATCGATCAGGAGGAGTTGACCCAGCTCGATGCTGAACAACGCACGTACTACTACTCGTTGGTGAAAAAGAGACCACTCGACACCATCATCTTGAAGCGAGAAGGCAAACCTGACCTTGTACCTGCTGCCTTGTCACTGACTCGGGTCGATCAAGAACTGCAGAATCCATTTGGCGCCGCACGTTTCCTACGCGAACTCCTGGCTCCGGTTCTCGATCGATATGATGTGATCCTGATCGATTGCCCGCCGAGTGCTTCGCTTCTAACCGTGAACGCACTGGTTGCAGCCCATGGGGTGCTGATCCCGAGCAAGACCGACTTTCTGTCGATGTCCGGTGTCACCCAGACCCTTGAAGTCATCGATGAAGTGCGTGCGAATGCAAACCCTACTCTTAGTATCGTCGGTATATTGCCAACCGCATATGACGCTCGGTCAACCAAACACGACGGGCGCATCCTCGAACAGATACGTCTCGTTGGGAATCAACATGGCATTCACGTTTTCGAACCGGTGCATTTAAACGTTGCCTACAAGCAAGCTTCAGTCGAAGGCACTTCAGTACTGGAGTATTCGCCAGGTGCGCCGGGGATCGATGTGTATGAATTAATCGGACAATACATTTATGCCGCCTGAAAAAACTGACAACCCCATCGCCAGCCGACTCGGTGCGAGTCTGTTTCGACCACAGAACATGAACCGGATAGCGGCCATTGAGCTCAGTCGTATTCGTATCAATCCGAACCAGCCTCGTAAGTTCTTCGACGAAGCCAAGCTCAAGGAACTTGCACTCAGTTTGCAAGAGAAGGGACAACTCCAACCCATTCTCGTAAAAGCGAATGAGGCCGAGCCCGATACGTTCCTTATTGTTGCTGGAGAACGACGCTTTCGTGCATCGCAGCTGAATGATGCGAGCACAATCGAGTGCATCATCACCCAAGGAGACATTGAAGAGATTGCTCTGATTGAGAATCTACAGCGTGATGACCTGAAGCCGATTGAAGAAGCTGAAGCGATCAAACACCTGATGGACGAACGTGGATACAGCCAAGGGCGGGTCGCGAATTTACTGGGCACTACTCGCGTTGCTATCAATGAAATTGTTGCGCTAACGAAACTTCCTGCAGTGATTCGGGATGCATGTAGACAATCTGAACGAGCAACGAAGTCCTTTCTACTGAGCATCGCGCGCCTGGAGTCAGAGGAGCAGCAACTTCAAGCCTGGGAAGCATTCATAGGTGGTGCGCCAGTTACCGTCGCGCGGGCAATGAAAGCAGGGAAGGGCACTGACAGCTATTCCAGATTTGCGAACGACATCCTCAAGGTTGCTCAGAAAGTGAAGAAACTGAAGGAGCCGACCGACGAGCAACGAGCCTTAGTCCTGGAAGCAAAACGCGAGTTGGATAAAGCAGTGAAAATATTCGTTGGTAAAGTGACAGTAGAAACGTCAAACGCTTCGGATAGTCCCGTTGCGTAGTATTTTATAGCGGTGACCACCAAGTGAATCCTGAGATCTTTCGCTGGGCACGAGAGACGAGTGGGTGGACGGTCGAACAAGCGTCCAAGGCGCTTAGTTGTGCTGTTGATACACTTAGAAGTGTTGAACAAGGAGATACACAACCTTCCCGGCCTTTGCTTCTCAAGATGGTTAAGCAGTATCGGCGACCGCTGATTACGTTCTATCTAAATGAACCACCGAAGCGAGCATCGCGCGGAGAAGATTTCCGAACACTGCCCACTGGCCCGATCTCTGCGGAAGAGCCGTTGCTCGATGCTCTGTTGCGGGACGTCCAATCGCGCCAAGACTTAGTGCGAGATACGCTGCTTGGTGAAGATGAAGACTACCGGCTGTCGTTCATTGGAAGTATGGATATCACGGTGGGTGTAGCCACCATGGTCGAGAGGATAGTTTCGATATTTGGGATGTCCAGGCAGGAATTCCGTGCTCAACGAACCTCAGACAAAGCATTCACCTACTTACGCTCCAAGGTCGAGGCGAATGGTGTTTTTGTTCTTCTTGTTGGAAACCTCGGATCGCATACGACCAATCTTTCTGTTGACACGTTTCGCGGCTACACGATAGCCGACCATGTGGCACCTTTTATCGTAATCAACGATCAGGATGCGAAAACCGCATGGTCTTTCACACTGATGCATGAACTTGCGCACCTTATCTTAGGAGCATCGGGTGTGAGTTCTATCAACGGTGATCGAGCTATTGAGAAGTTCTGCAACGATGTCGCCGCAGCTTTTCTCTTGGAAGAGGGGGAGATACATGAGCTCGGTATTTCCATGGAGACTGATACAAATTCAGCGGTTCAAATGATCAGTGATTTCGCTGGTAGGAATCACCTGAGCCGACGGATGGTTTCTTACTCTCTTTATCGGGCAGGCATCGTGAGCCGGGAATTCTGGCGCGCGATAGAAGCCGTGTTGTCGAAAAAGCGAGTAACCGAAAGAGAAAAAGACCCAGAAGCAGGTGGCCCTACCTACTACATCCTTCGACGTCACCGACTTGGCCCAGCTCTGCTCGACTTCGCGCGCCATTCAGTGGAGACGGGAGCACTTTCCCCGACAAAGGCGTCGATTGTTCTTGGCGTGAAACCCATAAACGTCTATCCACTGCTATTTGAGGTTAAACCTGGTAAGAAATCCAAAAGGGTCGGAGGGGTTGGTAGGTGATCTATCTCCTCGATTCCAATGTACTCATCACTGCCAAGAATCAGTACTACGGTTTCGATGCAGTGCCAGAATATTGGGATTGGTTGTTACATCAAGCAGAGCAAGGCATCGTCAAGTTGCCATTGGAAATGTACGAAGAGATCGTGCCCCCCAACGCAAAAAAACACCCCGATGATTTGGCTCAATGGCTAAGTACGTCCGAAATCAAATCTGCAATTGTTTTCGATGAACAAGTCGATGCTGCGATGGTCGGTGAGGTGTTAGGAATTGGCTACGGCACCAACCTAACAGATAGCGATGTTGTATCCATCGGCGGTGATCCGTTTCTTATCGCTTATGCTCGTGTCGCCCCCGCCGAACGAACTGTGATCACCGCTGAAGTCAGCGCACCAAAGAAGCAACGGCAAAACAGAAAAGTGCCTGATGTCTGTAAGTCGTTTGGAGTGACATGGCATGACCCACATCGGATGAACAAGGAACTGGAGTTCAGCACTAATTGGAAAAAAGCGGTGGGAGGAAAAAAAAGGAAGTAGCGGCGAACATACAGCGCAAGGGATTCTGATGCTTGTCAAGGCTCGACATTGTTGAGCATGCAGTAAAATTCTGAAGGAGCGTGTCTGTCTTCTTAGGGGAATTGGCACGTATCCTCGGGAGTGTGCCCGTCAATTCAATCGTTATTTCTACAAGCAAGCAATCGCTCTCAGACACGGAGCGGCGCACGCTCGTCGAATCGGGAAAACCATCCCTCAGAACGGGTATTGCCAATAAGGGCATCACGTCGACGCGCCTAACGATCGCGCTGACGTGCAGGCCGAGGGTTCCATCAATGCATGATTCATATTTTAGGAAAAGAACTCTTCGCCGATCGTGACGTCAAGATCAGTGATCGCGATCTTGCAGGCCATGTTCATGTACTCGGCCAATCTGGTATGGGCAAATCTACCCTCATTGAACAGATCTCCCTACAACGCGCCTGGCAGGGGAGGGGATTTTGCTTTATCGACCCACACGGGCAATCCGCTGAACACATCCTAGATCGCATCCCCGCAATCCGTACCAAAGACGTTTTGTATATCAACCCCGCCAACGACGACTATGGCATCGGTTTGAATCTCCTTGAAAAACCGAGCAATCCGAATGATCGAGGCGTGGTGGCCAGCGAAGTCATGCGTATGTTCCATGGTCTTTTTGCGGACTCTTGGGGCGTGCGTCTGGAACAGGTTTTGCGCAACACCATCCTCGCGCTATTGGAGCAGGAACAAGCGACGCTTTTGAGTATCAGAAGAATGCTCGTAAACGATCAGTACCGAGCACACGTCCTTCGTCGAGTGCGCAACCATGTGGTACTTGAGTACTGGAGGGATGAGTTCGGTAAGTACCCGGAGCGCATGATTCCCGAGGTAATTGGCTCAACTCTCAACAAGATCGACCCCTTCATTTCAGATGACCGGATGCGACGAATCGTTGGGCAACCGCATGGCCGATACAACTACAAACGTGGCATGGAGTCACAGCAGATCATCATCGCTAATTTGTCAAAGAGTAAGATCGGGACAGAACAGTCGAAGTACCTCGGCTCGATGCTCATCACCAAGCTCGTGATCGAAGCTCGTAAACGGGAGGAGAACGAAGCGTTGGAGAATGTATTCCCGTTGATCGTTGATGAGGTACAGAACTTTGGCACTGACGTGCTGGTTGAACTTATTGCGGAAGCACGTAAAGGAGGCCTCGCTTTGGTGGCAAGCCATCAGTATCTGGATCAGTTTGATCGAACAACGGAGCTACTTAAGAAGGCATTAATGGGCGGCACGCAAACGAAGATCCTCTTTCAATTGGGTATCAATGATGCAAAGGAATACGCTCAATTCTTGAGTACCGGCAAGCCGCAAACTGACTGGACAGCGGCTGAATTACAAAATCTTGGGCGGTATCGGGCAGTATTGAAATCTGAGCGCCAGAGCAAAGGATTTCAAACAGCAGATTGTCAGACCGGATTGCCGGGAGGAAGGGGAGGGGTGGTTGAGGGGGAATCGAAGGCCACCTACGGCAAACGAGCAGTAGCAATTGAAGCGTCATTGGACAGCTTCTATAGCGCATACCACTGTGGTTACGAAAACGAATTGCATCGACACCAGTACAAGTAAATCGGCTGCATACCGCCGGGAGGCGCTGTTGCTGGCTGTTCAGCGTATTTCAGTCGAGATTCGTGAAAATGGCATCGGGTAATGTTTTCCATTGATCGTTGATGAAATACAGAACTTTGGTACTGACGTCTTGGTGGTATTCATTGCTGAAGCTCGAAAAGAGGTCTTGCGTTGCTGGCAAGCCATCAGTATTTGGGGCAGTTGGATCTGGGCTCAGGGCATTTGCGAAGAGCCCATATGGGAGGAGCGCAGGCAAAAGTACTTTTTCAAATAGGTACAGAGGGCTCGGAAGAATTCGCACACGGGTTGAGATCTAGAAAATCTCAAACGGATTGGACAGCCGCTGACCTACAGAGTCTTGGGCGTTGTTGAGGATAGGGGAAAAATACCCAAACGCTGACAATGGTCGATTAAGATCGCGGAATCACACCAAGCCGCGCGATGATGAACGAGCGCTAGTCAAATTTCTCTTTCGGAAGAAAGTCCAAAGACATCACCGCGTCGCTGGCGCGTTTTTATTCGTCACCGTGAACTTATGTTTTGGGATGTAAAGTCATATATTTCAAACGCTTGAATGCCATGGCGTACTTACGCGTAACTATGTGCACTTAGATGAAGCGTGATCATGAAAAGATTCTGCGAGACAAATTGCAGTAAGGGCTCGTGACGTCGCGACATCGAACTGTCAACGAACGTTTCTCCCAATGAGGTATCCGGTCATGGATCAAAACAGTAGAAGGTAGATGAGGCAATGAAGGAGATGAGTATGAGGTCAATTGCACTTCTTGTATGCCTGTTCCCGCTCTTCGCCATGGGCGATGGGAAGGGGCCCACCATTCATCCGATAGACGTTGCGCTTTGGGACTACGTCTCATGTTTGGAAAATGCGGCGTACGAAGGCACAACCAATATGAAGCCCAAGCAAGTGCGGGGAGCGTGTGACGCCAACGCGCAGGAAGTACTCAGCTTTGTTAGCCCAGAATCACGAGGCAACTTCGAAGCGAGACTAAGACGCATCGCCTCTCAGATTGCGAAGGAGGGTTGAATCATGATCAAACATGCGACCTGCATGACGTTGATCGTTCTCTTTCTGTCAAGCATGAATTTGGCGTTCGGCGCTTCTGGCGATACTGCGACGGCCATTAAGAGCGTCGACACCATCCAAGTGTCGGATCCCAAAGGTAGCACCGGGGCAACTTACTACGTGAAGCCCGTCGGCGGGTCTTGGGCTGCAACGGGAACAGGGGGCTGCAGTGGCGCAATATCCGATGTTTATTTTTGGGCAGCGGAAGAGGGGTCCAGCGAGATGTACGCGTTGTTCCTGACTGCTAAGACAACCAATCGGAAAGTCCAAGTCTGGGGCGAGTGCATTGGGGGAACCCTCATTTATGCCGAATATGTCCGACTTTCGGACTCATAAAGACGAATCAGTTTGTGCATTTTGAGTCTGAAATATCGCCCGGAAACGGCAATAGACCACGCGGCTTACGTTCCGTTCCCGTAGCAGAACTGCGAAGGACGATACCTGAACGCTCGGATTTCGTGCGCGTTGCAACGGAACATGAGAACGCATCAAAGATTAGTTTGGATCGCATTGGCCCGTAATCGGAGGAACGTACGGTGAGATCAGCTAGCCAAGGGGCAACTCGAGTATGGGTTGATGCGTGCCTAGTCAGGACAACTCTAGCGCTGCTACTCAGCTTCATCTGTATATGTGTAAATGCAGGTGTTCCCGATCCATACGAGGAACCTGGGTTCTCAGACAGCCGTTCATACGAAAACCCTGCTTATGCAGAGTACATCGATCCATTCAGCGGTCTTCTTCAGCTGAAATACAACGATCTTGTACTACCCGGCGTCACCGGTCTCGATATTGTTGTCACTCGAACCTACCGCGCCTCAAGCACAGCCAATGGAATTGTTGGGCTGAACTACTTTGCCAATGCACCGATGATGGTGGGGACCGGGTGGGATATGCACTTCGGGCGTCTGATTTGTGCGCAAAACAGCGCCAGTTCCTGTTTTGACGCTGGAACAAATTATCTACATCAAAACCCAACACTTGAGCTACCAGACGGCACGCGCAAACAGTTCGCAAAGGCACCGTCTAATGCTGGCTACGACTATGTGTCTTTGGATCGGTGGGTCGCAAGGAAAATCAACAACAGCCAAGCGATGGAAGTGATTTCACCGGAAGGCCTTCGCATGAAGTTCACCTACCCGAAGTCTTATGCCGGCAGCAACATGTATCACGTCACGGAGATCAAGAACTTCTCTGGTCACTACCTAACGATTGAATACGACACGACTACAAACTCTCAACTCCCCTTAGTGACGAAAGTATCTGGCTTTTATTCGAACGGCGCCCCAGACGGACGAGTGGTAAACATCAGCTATGAACAACCGACGTCAGGCGTCCATCGTGTTTACCAAGTTAAATTTGGGACGCGAACTTGGACGTATAGCTACGCCAATGTAACTGAAAATGGTCAAGCCATTAGTGGAAAGTACTATCTGATCTCAGTTGCTTATCCAGAAAACGCAACTTGGGAGTACACCTACCACAACGCGGGATTTGGACAATACTCTTTAGCGAGTGCGCGCTCTCCAGCGTTTGGGAAGACGGAGTACACGTACACATCAATTTGCACAACCAGTTGCAGTTTGTTTCCCAATAGCGTGGCGGTTGATTTAAAGAAAGTCTACGTTGACGGAGTGACTTTGATCGGTACCTGGGACTACGACTACAACCCGTCGTTGTCGAATAATGGTACCGATGAAACCAAGATCTTCCTTCCAGACGGAACTCGCGTTGAGTACACACATTTCAGCGCTAAACAACAGAACCAGAACATCTGGCGTGTTGGCTTAATGACTGACCGGAGGGTTTATGCCTCAACAACGGCAACGACTCCAATTGGAAGAGAAACGCTCGGATGGGAGCCTAGGGTTGTTGAATCCAACAGCCAGAACGTTCAGAACACCCATGTTGGGTTAACCACGGGAACGGTTCAAACAGGTGTGTTCCGGCCCGTGGTGACATTGAGAACGGCGGTACAGGATGGATCATCATTCACAACGACTTATCCGCTTGGTGACTTTGATGTGTGGGATATGCCGAAGACGCAAGTCGAGACCTTTGGAAGTAACGCAAAGACGACTCGCTATACCTACGAACACTTCACCAATATCGCAGGCGTTTGGCGGCTGAATCAGATCAAGAGCCAGACGGTGGAGGACGTGACGCCGGCGATCAACGCAGTAACCACCTACACCTACTACACATCTGGCAACAACACTGGACGAGTAGAGCACATCGACGGGCCAGGAAACACGACGACGGGAAGGCCAAGAACAACCTTTACTTATCACACGTCCCTCACGTCCATCGGAGAAGTCCATACACAGACTGAACCGGTTGGCAACGTCACCACCTACTCGAACTACGATCATGGAGTCGCCAAGTCCGTTACCGATGGTGTGGGGAGCGTAACCACACGATCCGTAAACACCGATGGGACCATTGTTTCAGAAACGATAGGGGGCAGAACGACAGGCTACTCATACGATGCGCTGCGCAGAGTCAGCAACGTCACGACGCAGCGTGCAGATGACGCGGACATCAGTATTTCCCATGTGTATTCGACGAGTGGTTCTCCAAAATACCTGAAGCGAACGGTGAGCAGATCAGGTACTACAGAGGAGCGACGTTTTGACGGGTTTGATCGGCTCTCCTATCTGCAAACCGGGTCGGTGATCAAGAAGTTTGAGTATGACGCGCTTGGGCGTGTGACATGTGAGTCCGATCCTGGTCTGAACTGCCCAAATGGAACACGGTACACCTACGATGCGCTTGGCCGCGTAACTCGGCGGACCAATGCAGACAATACCTTTGTAGACTACGAGTACTTGCCAAGCAATAAAACGCGCGTCACCGACGAAAATTCAAAACAGACCACATACCACTATCGTTCGTACGGCGACCCCAGTGTTCAAGCGTTGATCCAGATTGATGCGCCGGAATCGGTTGTGACGACCATTGCGCGAAACAAACTGGATCAAATCACAGGTGTGACACAAGGCAGTGTCACACGCTCATTCAACTACGACGCGCGCTTCATGCCGGCGTCGATCGTTGATCCCGAAACAGGCACGACCTCCCTCACCGTAAACCATGCAGGGAATGTAACCTCGAGAATAGTTGGCGCCACTGCCGCGATCCTCTATGGATACGATGCACTGAATCGACTCGACACGATCAATTATTCGTCTGGTGACGATGTAGATTTCGAGTACTGGCCTTCCGGGAAGATGAAACAAGCGAAAACGCTCAATCAGCTGGGTGGAACGGAACTTTCCCGCTGGGATTACGCTTACGACAGTAATGACAATCTCGATACCGAGACGCTGACAATCGATGGTCTCGGGTTTGTGATCGACCATAACTACGATGTTCGAGATGCCCGTACACGCACGACGTATCCTTCGGGGAGTTTTGCCGACTTTGTACCGGATGTGCTCGGACGACCGACGCGGGTTGGAAACTACGTCCCAAGCATCACTTACCACAACAACAACATACCGAATCAAATTAACTATGCACCGTCTGGCTTGACGACAACCATCGCGCTCAATACTCGGCTGCGCCCCCATGGGATTGTGACCACCAAGAGCGGAGCCACGCTGTCCTCCTTAGGCTATGGCTATGACAGCGCATTGAACCTCACCACTATTACGGATGGAGTGAACTCACTCTACAACTGGTCGCTCTGCTACGACGGTCTCAATCGTCTGGTTAAGGCCTATGCCAGTGGATGTAGTGGGCAAGGAAACAACCTCTCCTATAGTCAATCGGGCAACATTCAGTCCATGAATTTGGGCGGGATGAATTTGACGTACCAATACGATGGAAGCCAGCGGCTGACGCAGGTTCTGAATGGTGCCTCGGTGTTGAAGACGCTCGGTTACGATGGCCGTGGCAACGTCACCTCGGTGGGTGGGAACACCTATACCTATAATGATGCATCGCAAGCCGTTGCCGTTAATCCAGGCAACACGACCTATCGTTACGACGGGAACAACCGTCGAGTACGCATGACAGAAAATGGCAAGACGACGTACTTCCTCTATGACCTGAGTGGAAAACTGCTCTACGAGGTGCGCAGGGACGGAGCCTCTGCGGACAGTCAGAATCGCCATCACTACTTTTATCTCAACGAACAACTGGTCGCAAAGCAGTCAGAGTGCGGCAGCGCAATCGATGATGACGCCGATACGATGCCGAATTGCTTTGAAGACCGTATGGGGTTCAACGCCAACGTCGGGAGTGACGCGCAACTGGATACGGATGGCGATGGTCTCATCAACGCCAATGAGTATGTAAATGGCACCAATCCTCTGAATAGTGATTCTGACGGAGATGGGATGACTGACGGCTTTGAAGTGGCAGGGGGGCTTAACCCCAACAGCAGTAGCGATGCGTCGCTGGATCCTGATGTGGACGGGCTCACAAACCTACAAGAGTTCGCCTACGGCAGTAAGCCAAACAATCCGGACACCGACTATGACCGAACACTCGACGGTGCTGATACCGCTGGAGGAAGAAGCCCGGTGATTAATGAACCAGCGATCCTGATTGCCATTCTTCAAATGAACTAAGACCGGAGAAGAACAATGGCACGATTCATCCTGGCGACATTGCTTCTTCTGCTGTCGACGGCGGCATCAGCGGTAGTCGACGTCTACACGACGTATTACCACACCGATCTCAACGCATCCCCAAATCTCGCGACGAACGAGACGGGTGCAGTGATCTGGCGCGAATCGTTTCTGCCGTATGGGAAACGGCGAATTGATTCAGCGCCGAGCAATGAAAACAACCAGTGGTACACCGGGAACCGAGAAGACGCGACGGGTATGGTGTACATGGGGGCTCGGCTCTATGACCCGCAGATTGGTCGGTTCCTGTCAGTCGATCCGGTTCATTTCATAGAGAGCAGCCCAGCGTCCTTCAATCGATACGCGTACGCGAACAACTCACCGTATGGGTATGTGGATCCGAATGGAGAGTTACCGATCCTGTTGGTGATTCCGTTGGTGGTCAAAGCGATCGACTACGGGGTCACTGCGTACGATACGTACCAAGCTTACCAGGAGGGTGGGGTAGCAGGTGCGGCGGAAGAGGTTGCAATCAGCTCGGCGCAGAGCATCATTCCGGGGCTTAAGACTGGGAAGAGGCTGTTTGAGGCGGCGGATAACGTAGCCTCAGCTGCAAAGGGCGTAGGCAAGTACGAGGTTGGAGCTTATGACACGCTTAAGAGCAAGTCTCTTGCGGGTGATGGCCTCGACATTCACCATGCGATGCAGAAGAACCCAGCTGGACAAGTTGTTGGGGGCTACAACCCAGCGACCGGTCCGTCGATCGCTGTCCCAAGAGGTGAACACTCAAGGATACCGACGCTGAAGGGTGAGTACGGCGGTTCGGCGCGGGACTTGCTCGCGAAAGACATTCGTGATCTTCGAAACAACACGAACGCGCCCACTAGCTCTCTTCGGGATCTGATCGACTTGAACAAGCAGACGTACCCAGGCGCGTTTGGCAAGTAGGGCTTTTGAAATGAACAGTCAAGACTTTGTGGAAGCAATCAAACGCTACGTCAGGGACGCGGCGATCGAAGACACGGTAGCGAACCTGAAGAGCCCTCCGGGTCGACGAATCTCAGCGCAAGAGCGGGCGCGCTCCGATTGGTACAACGGCCTATCGACCGAGGGGGTGGCGCACGTGAATAGCGTGATCGCGACGGCAGTGCATGAAGGGTTGTTCGGACTTTTTGCTGTGCTTGATGGTGCTCGAACAATTAATGATGCAAAGGGTCGATTCGAACTGATGTACGTAGCTGATCAACGCGTTCTGTTGAACGACCCAAAGTTAGACGGGCTCCATGATTTACTGAATGCCTAGAACTGAAGCTGGCATTCGTCGCTCCAACGCCTGCAGTTGCAAAAAACTTATTCTTGCGCATTGGCGTGGACAAGAAGCTCGTTTCATCAATACTGCCTCCGATACGACGGCGAACTGCTATGTAGACCGAGTGAACTAAGGCCGGAGAAGAACAATGGCACGATTCATCCTGGCGACATTGCTTCTTCTGCTGTCGACGGCGGCATCAGCGGTAGTCGACGTCTACACGACGTATTACCACACCGATCTCAACGCATCCCCAA